>Ga0224505_10000099_pt1 | contig 66574 bp, 59 predicted proteins | sample SF_Jan12_sed_USG_FD_169102 | JGI IMG/M metagenome (GOLD analysis project Ga0224505, IMG submission 169102) | Sediment microbial communities from San Francisco Bay, California, United States - SF_Jan12_sed_USGS_4_1 | ecosystem: Environmental > Aquatic > Marine > Sediment | place: USA: California...
CGATGTCGCACAGCATCCTCAAAGTAGCGAAGGCAATCTTGAAGTGGATAAGGCACCAACGTGCCGGTCTGATGGAAGAAGACGGCAGCCTTACGAGCATACTCACGAAGGGGACAGAATCCCTCGATCTTCTTGCGTGAAACTTCTGAAACACCGAATAGCCAATGGCCGCCAGCTGGTTCGAAGCGAAAGCATTGGGAGACCTCTCCAACATACGGGTCGTGACGCATGTGATCTTCGTCCAAGTAGTAGGAATGGCACACCCCGCCGGGTCGATCTGTTGCTTCATAGACCGGAAGGCCTGAGGCCAGTGCCGCCCCTAGGCCACTCAGGCCGGCACCAAGGATGATCGTCTTTGTCCCTTCTTTCCTCACACTCAGCTCTCGCCGGACGATAAAGGCATGCCAATATAGTGCTCGTAGTCTGAAATCGATCGAACCGACCCAATGCCGTCGTGCCCGCGAAGCTTTCCGCCATAGAGCAGTCGCAGACGTTCGTATGACAGTTCTTGTTTTTTCCTCCACGCCGGGTGGTCCGACCAGTGGGTGACCCTGGTGGATCGGTCGTATAGATGCCAGCCCAGATTGTGATGGGGATGGAATATATCGTATCCATGGGTGTACGCACGAAGCGCGATTGCCACTTCGTCCGCAAAGAAATAAATCAGAGGATCGACAGGTATGTCTTTGTTAAATATCCCACCTGAAAATAGAAAATGCAGAGAAGTAAAATGAGCTCGAACTGGTGAATTCAGTCGTTGCCAGTTCGGGATCGCATGCCCGGTGAGTCGAAATACAAGTCCCTGGTACCTTTCGAGCACATGGATTTTGAACAGACACTCCGTGCGACCCTGCGGGTCAGCATGTGGGTTGTATGGTGGTAAGTACGCCGTCAGAATTGGTTTGGCAATGCCATTGAGACGGAGTGCTTCATACATCCCGATGATCTGCTCGTCCCACCCCATCACAAACCGATGATGTGAGTCGATAAAAAGGGTGTAGGGTTCACCGGACCAGCCATTTTGGAGCAACCGCCGCGCCCAGTTGCAGCCTTGACTCTCGCATGCAGGAATCTTGAGCAATTCTACCCGGTCGTATCGGCGTAGCTGTTCCTCCACATGCGACTCGTCCGGTCCATATTGCCAAGCGATCGCGATTCTCAGTTGATCGGGGTGACTCGCTGTCTCTATCAGACTCTGGATGGTCACCAGCAATTCAGAGTCTCGATACGCAGGAACTTGCACATAAACGCGCCGTCCGTCGAGCATGCGATGACCCGTAGTTGGCTAATGGAGAACCATCTACTACGTCAAAGAAAACCGCTTGTCAACATAGTCATGTAAGAGCAATTACGTGGTAGGCGCTTTAGGAAACTCTGGAAGAACGGGGGGAGCACATATTTCGCTGGATCGGAATGGATGGCTGTTGCTACCGTTGAGCGAAGATGTTTCAGCGAACCAAGCAGTTCGCATCTACCGTCTCCGCGTCGCGTTGCTGCGCACCAGCCCTCACGGGTGGCGCCGCATGCTCGTCCGCTCGTCCTACAGCTTCGGCTGGAGCGCCGATCATCCATGCCGGTTTCTGAGCCGCGGTCGATCCTTCTCAGACAACAATTCCGCGGCAAGCCCGTTGTTGTCGGAGTTTGCATTCACGACTAACGAGCGCTTTCTGTATGACGTGCGTTTCCGGGACGCCCAGGCGCTCATGCCGGTGTGGCGGCATCAGGTTGGGCTGGAGACGATCCTCGCGGCGGGGCCGTCAGATTCCTTCATCCGATAAATCGAGGGCCGAGGTTCCCCACCACTCGGGCAGGCTTCTGGTCCCGTTGAGCTCGCTCTTCTCGCTGAGTTGTTGACGCCACGCTCTGTGGTGCATCGTCTGGCAGAGTTGATCGACGGGAACTTCGCCGATTGCCGGATCGCTCAGGAATTGCGTCACCTGCGTCCCTGGCTCAACCTGCGATCGGGTATCCAAGGTTCTGAGGAGTTCATGAGGGAACACTGTTAACTGATTTGGATGGTTGGGCTAAATATCTAAAGTATGGAAACCTATAAGGGGACGCCTCAAGATGATGCGACACAAGCATTATGCGACCACTGAGATCTATGTCGAAGAGGTACAGAAGGTCCTGGATGGGGCGGAGGAGACCGTGACACAGATCTGAAGGGACCTAGTGCCGTCGAATCGTCACGCAAGTCGTTCATCCCGAACTTCGGTGCAGGCTATCGGCAAGGTCATACCATCAGCACGGCGTTCATCGAGTCGACCATCAACCAAAAATACGGGGGCGCAAACCACACGTTTCATTCTATGGATTCCACGGATTCTATGACGTCACCCTTTACCCTGACCATCGACTGGCTTGGCTTCACGTTACCGACTGCCTCGGCGCGAGAGACCATGGAAGTCTTGGGAGGCGATTGGACCAAGACGAAAGGCGGATTCCGAGGCTATCGGTTTGTCTGGATCACAACAAGCACCGGACGCGGGATCGGCAAGCTCGGAACCGGCGTCGATCGAAATCCGGCGGAAGTCCATGTTGATCTATCCGGGGGCCTTGTCGCCCAGTGGCCACCAGAGAAAGTGCGGGCCATTCTGCAATGGGTGCTTGAGAAACACGGGCACCTCACCCGGCTTGATTGTGCGCTGGATGACCGGGTCACCTCCGTCTCACTGATGACCATCAAAGACGCAATAGCGGCGGGGCAGTGTGTCACCCGAGCCAAATGCTGGCAGAAGACATGGTCAGGGTTGATCCATGAGGGGACAGCGACCGGCGAAACCGTCTATCTCGGCAGTCGGAAGAGTCAGACCCTCCTCCGGATCTACGACAAACGGCTCCAGATGCAGGCGCAAGAGCGTCTTGATTGGCAAGACTACGGTATCCGCTGGGAACTCGAACTCAAACAGGACCGAGCCCAGCTCTGTGGGCACGCCCTCGCATCCATCGATGACACCCACTGGTTGGAGTTCATCGTTGGCGTCCTGCGGTCCCATGTCGATTTCCGGGACACCCAACGAGACGAAGACGAGGAGTACCGCTATCGAGCGCCGCTTCTTGACTGGTGGACAACGTTGACCGATGGCTTTCGGAAATCCCGTCTCGTCATGGAGAAGGCGCCCCAGACCCTCGCAGAAGTTAAAGGCTGGCTATACCAGTCGGTAGGACCGCTCTTAGCCGTCGTCCTAGAACAGCCCGGTGGACTCGACTGGATGCAGCGTATCGCCAAAGCCGGGAAGAAGCGCTGGAAGACCAAGCATCATCGACTGTTGGAGCAGTCCGGCCACAACGGAGAACCGGCAGAGGCACGGCCGATCGAGTCGAATGGATCTTGATAACAGACCCTGTCCCCCACTACCCACCAGGGACAGGGTCGAATCCGAGCTGCTGGGCGTCGCTCGGTGCAGCTGTCGGGCCTGAAGTCGCAGAAGGCCCCGTCAGATGCTCCTCAGCGGGGCCCAGCCACTACCTGAGACGCTGGCGTGCTGACGCGAGCGCGAAAGGGGGCGCGGGGGTGTCGCAAGACGCCCCCGATTGGGGAAGCCATGTTGCTCACGATCAAAGAACTCTCCAACCAGCTGAATATTAAACAATCGACGCTCTATCTTTGGGCGAAGCAAGGCAAGATTCCCTGTCAAAAGATACACTCCCTGATCCGCTTCGACGCAGAAGCGATTGCCGTTTGGCTACGTTCATTCACTCCGCACCAGGCCACGACCGCCCTATCACTGCCCCGTGATCCAGCACTCGACCTCGACCGGATCATTGAAGCGGCGAAACGGCAGGGCTATACTCCCGGCCACGGGGAAACCATAACACCGAGTCCCACTCGAAAGGAGTGAACTGATGGGGCTCGCAAAAAGAGGGAACACGTGGTGGATGTCGTTCACGTATCGCGGCCAGCAGGTCAGACGATCCACAGGAACTGGTGATAAGCGGCTGGCCGAGGCGATCTTAGGCAAGGTCAAGGTCCAAATCATTGAAGGTCGGTTCTTTGAGAAGCAGGAAGCACAAGAGCGGAGCTTAGCCGAACTCATGGATCGTTACGCGAATGAACATGCGGCAAGGCGCGCGAATCACCGGCGGGAATTGACCAGTATCCAGAATCTCAAGAACTTTTTTGGGAATCCAACACTGGATCACATCACGCCGAAGCTGATCGTGGCCTACAAGAACAAGCGGTATACCGATGGCGTCAAACCAGCCACGATCAACCGGGAGCTCGCGACCTTGAAGAAGGCGTTTAACCTGGCTCGTCGAGAATGGGAGTGGTGCACCGATAATCCCGTGTGCCGAGTCTCGATGGAGCGAGAGAACAATACGCGGGACCGCTGGTTGACTGTAGAGGAAGAGCAGCGGCTTCTGCCCGCCACCGCTCCATGGCTGCGCGAAGTCATCGTGTTTGCTGTCAATACCGGGATGCGTATGGGAGAGATTCTGGCCCTCACCTGGGCCGGTGTCGATCTGTTCCGTCGAACCGTCACGATCTTTCGGTCAAAAAACGGAGAACGGCGGACAATCCCGATCAACTCAATCGTCCTTGATCTGCTCAAAGACAAGCACGCGGCACGTTCACGGATGACTGATGTGGTGTTTCATAGCCATGCCGGGACAACTCTCGATGGCAGCAACATACGGCGAGGGCTGAATACCGCGCTGATGCTGGCGAAGATTCAAGATTTCCACTTCCATGATCTTCGCCATACGTTTGCCACGCGGATCGTCCAGGCCGGGGTGGACCTGTACAAGGTGCAGCGTCTCCTCGGGCATAAGTCGCCGATCATGACGCAGCGCTATGCCCATCATTACCCGGAAAGCTTGCGAGAAGGGGTAGAGGCGTTGGAGCCAGGGCGGTCGTTTAGCACAAAATTAGCACAATCGCAGGTTCGATCTGGTGAGGCTTCTCTAAGCTGTTGAAAGAATGGAGCCGGCGACCTGGATTGAACAGGCGACCTGCGGTTTACGAAACCGCTGCTCTACCAACTGAGCTACGCCGGCACCTGGGTGAGACAGAAGGGGGGACTGAATCTCAGTCCAGCATGATAACGGCCACCGGCGAGCCTGTCAATAAAGCAGATTGGGCTCACCCAAATCCTTATGGCCCAATCTGCATCGGATTGGGGCCTGCAACTGATGAATCAGCAGGAAGGTGTGGAGGCTTCTGTATCGGACCAGGTTTTGGGTTATGACCTCTCGCCAGCGGATGGATTCGCACCATGCCTCCCCGGCCAGTCGCGGGTAGACAGAGCGCATCTTGTTTGTTCCCGAATTGTTCACGAGCCACCAGAGCCGCCTGTCCACGAGCATAGGTACAGAGTTCACCGGCGATGACCGTTCCATCTCGATCCACATCAGCGAGACCTTGCAAACCCCTTAACAGATGATAGGTAAACAACCCGTGCTTGCCTTCGTCATACGGATCGGCCTCTTGCAAGCTTCGATTACCCACCATCCACATCTCCACATCTTTCCGGGCCTCGCTGACAGGGGATTCCCAGGCAGGCGAAGGGATGTCGGCAAGACCAGCGCCAGGAGACGGGTCCATCGAGACATCAAACATCAGAATTGCCCGCCGGATTGGCAATCGAGAGAGCGCCTCCTGAAGGCGGGCAAGTGGGTATAGCTGCTGCTTCGCCTCGGAGAGTGTCCCATCATGTGGCACAAGCGAGATCGCACCGGTCCCGCCATCTACGAGTGCTCGCCCGGCAAAAAATATATACACAACGGTCTCTCGGTCCGCCCGCTTTCGCAGCCATTGCTCAAACACGTCTTCCAGATCCCGTTCGAGGGCCTGTCGGTCGAGCAGTATGCGGATGCGCTCGCCTGGGACACCGCCGATGATGCGCAGATATTCAGCCATGACTTCCGCATCGTGGCGCGCATACTTGACCGCCGGCATCTGTTCGTCTCGAAACGTCCCGATGCCGATCGAAATGATGATGGCCTTCGGCTGATGGAACGCCGCCAGAGAATTCGGCAGGTTGTCGACATTCGGAACCAGAGCCGGGTTGATGCCTCTGGGTTTGACCCCAAAACTAAAAACCTTGGGTGGCGGAACGGACGTCACCGGACTAGTCGTCCGCAAGTTCAGCGTTAATTCTCCATGGAGGGCCTCTTGAGCGGCAGTCACCCGCTGTGTCATCGAGGTCCGTTTAATCTCTCCCGATTGGAGCATGCCGAGGTGGACTTCAGAGGGAAACAAAGCCGCTAAGTCGGTTTTTCCTTCAACTATCACCATCACATCTTTTGCCTCCCCCAGGCCCTCGTTTTTGACTTCAATTTGGATCGTGAGGGATTCGTCAGGCTGAAGGAATAGGTCTCCGTTTTCATCTCGGATAATGGCACGAAAACTCAGTTGCGCTGGCCTACCTGTCGTACTCGAAGCCACCTGCGGTTGTTTTTCCGTTGCCTCCATCACCGTGGGGAGCGACGTGATAAGGCCCGCTGCCGACGGCTCCACGGAGGAGCGTGGACGTGATGCTACTGGAACCCATGTGTCTCTTTGAGCAGCGTACTCCCGGATCTGCGCCGATTGCCCGATCTGTTGAGCCAATCCGTTGGTCGCGGAGTCAATGGCATCTTGAACTATCGCCTCCAGCCCCTCCACCTGACACGGCTGTTCTCCGACCATTACCATACCAAGGCCGGTACCTTCGAACTTCTTATTGAAGAGCAACGTTCCCTCGCGCGCTAAAAACACCATTTCAATTCCCACCGTGACCTTTGCGGGATAGGTTCCAGGCGTTTGCTTTGGAACGGCGAGCTCGATCCGCCTCACTCCCACTCCAACTTCAACCACTCCGTCTGAGGCGATGGGTTCATCCGCGTGGCTCTGGGCCGCGACACCGGTAAAGACTCCCGTCAACTTCCTCGGAACGGAAGTGACAAGCGCATGCGTCAGGGACAAGGATCTCACCTCGCCACAACCATCGTGGTATGGCACCTCAGCCGTGGTCACACTGGGGGAAAACCAGATCACCGGCGTCAGAGGAATCGGTTGAGTACTGACCGGTTCCTTCCCTCGCTTGAGCAGCGAACAGCCGACACCTGATAGGACGAGTATAAGCACCACGCAGGAGATAAGAATGTGGCGGCATGACTGGGAATAACCAGTCAGTATAGGTTGTAGCTTGTTCACGCTGTGGTTATACCGAATTCATACTGGCGTCACAACCGGGGGGAGCCGCATTGACAGCCCATTTCACCTGGGCTAAGGTCGCGGCATGTCCGGTCCGGTCGCGTCTTCATCCACTTCCTCTGGAATTTCTTGGTCTGCGCTTGCCCGATTGATCCGGCTGCCAAACCAGACCGGTACCTATCTCTTACTCCTGCCCACGCTCTGGAGCCTCGTGCTGGCTGCTCGAGGGATTCCTCCGCCTCACCTATTAGTTATTTTCATCGGCGGATCGTTCCTCATGAGAAGCGCTGGCGTCATTATGAATGATTTAGCAGATGAAACATTTGACCGGCAAGTCGCACGGACTAAGACGCGTCCGTTGGCTTCTGGCGAATTGTCACGCCGCCATGCGCTGATTCTACTCAGCCTGCTGCTTGTCGTGGCGGCAAGCCTCCTATTCTTCCTTCTGCCGATCGTAACCTGGCTCGCCCCGGTCGCGGCCTTTCTTGCCGCCCTCTACCCATACTCCAAACGATGGATTCATATCCCGCAAGCCATGCTTGGCATAGCGTTCGGCTGGGGAACGATCATGGCTTGGGCTGCGGTGCGAGGACAATTAGAGAGCTCAGCGTGGTGTCTCTTTGGAGCAACCGCCGCCTGGGCCATAGCCTATGACACGATCTACGCGATCCAAGACCAGGAGGATGATCGACGCGTTGGGGTCAAGTCAGCCGCGCTGTACTTCGGGGATTCGGTTCACCACGGCGTGGGATTGGCGTTCAGTATCATGCTGGTGTGCTTAATCGCCGCAGGGTGGTTCGCTCAGCTCAGGTGGCCATATTATGCAGCACTATTGGGCGTATCGGTATTTTTCATACTCCAGGTCATGCGCCTGCGGAGACCGATGACACCGACTCACGCGTTCGCCATGTTTCGCGCACACGTCTGGGCAGGCGCTGCCATCCTTCTCGGATTACTCGTCGGGTTAGTGGGTTAGGGCTTTTCGACCGGCTTCTCGGCTACAGGTTCAGACTTTGGCGCCCGTAAGGTGGCCACATACATCGTCACAGCTTTGGCATCCGCATCATTCAAACCCAAGGCGGGCATCCGTGTGTGCGAATCCATCGCCTGTGGATTCTTGAGCCAACGATACACCCACGTGGCATTCAACCGAAATCCGGCTCGATCCAACGCGGGACCGATCTTACCGCCTTCACCGCCGACATTGTGGCACCCGTTGCAACCATACTTATTTTCATAGAGTTGCTTGCCACGATCGACCAATTTTGCAACGTCTGCAGGCTTGACCGTCAGATCTGGCCTAGGAATACTGAGTCCCTTTCCCGCTCTCGTAGAGAAATTGTTGAGGGCAACCTGGGCCACATCCATCTCTTTCTTGGCTTGCCCCATCGTTGCTTGTTCAGCCGCATAAGCGGATTCATCCACATCGACATCTTTCTTCAACTGCTCGCTCTTCCGCTCCGCTTCATCGCTGGCTTTCTTTTCGGCTGCTTCATAGGCCTGCTTGGCCTGTTCAAACTTGGCCTGAGCGGTCTTCAATCCTTCTTCCAAGGAAGTCTTGCGTGCCGCGACGTTAAACTCCATCTTCGTTCCGTGCAACGTGCGCACATATCCGACAATCGACCAGAGTTCATCCTCAGAGAGCGTATATTTAAAGGTCGGCATAGTGGGCACGGCAAAGTCGTCATCTCCGATCGTATCTCCACCTTCCTCACTGGTGTCCAGCATGTCCCGCGAGATAGTCGCAAAGAGCTCCTCATCCTTGAACGTGCTCATTTCTGACTTATTCGACAAATCCTTAGGCTTTGGATCGGGCATAGCCGACCAATTAAACCCTTCATTTTGCTTTCCGCTCTCGCCGTGACAATCGCTGCAATAGTGGGTATAGAGTTCATGCCCACGTTTTTCCTGTTCGTTGGCGCAGCCACCGGTGATGAAAGCCAAGCCTCCGATCACGCCCACTGCCAATCCTATGATACCCAGCCTTGGCGCCTTCATGCTCACTGCCCTTTCTTGAGTTTTCGGATCAGGACAAACTGAAACCCCAAGCCCAATACAGCAGCGATCGCCGCGTACATATAGCCGGAATAATCAGGCGGGGCATCGGCTCGGAAATACCACCAAGACGAGACCGCTTTTTGAGACCCCTTTTCAACCAATTCGCCGACGGCATCTTTTCGTCCGTCCCATACTGCAAAGGAGATACTCATGAATTGTCCTGCCGTAATTTGCACATCCTCATCAGCATGCCCAGTCAACAATTTCCTTGCAAATACGACTTTCCATGTCCCGTTAGAATAGACGCCCTTGGCTGTCACATCCTGATGTTCTTGTGGCTTTAATGTGCCAAAACCTTTCGCACTCATGTCGATGGCCTTGCCGGTCTTATTTTTCCAGAACCAAATATTGACCGGCCCGCCTTCTACCTGGAGCATTGGCTGGCCATGGGCGAAATGTGCCTTCTTATCACCCACCATAAACTCCAGTGCTGCTGCGTCATCGGGATCCTGAGTAGGATCGGTATATTCGACCAGCACAGCCACTTGTGTACCGTCATGCAAGGCACGCACGATGACATCCTTAACGGTCACTTCCTGAATACGATTCTGCCAATGGACTTGCGGTGACATCGGAAACGTAGCAGGCGGTGCACTGCTCCAGACTGCCGCACTTGGATCATCTACGGGTACGCCCCCAGTCAGAAGCGTCGCTCGAACCGAGACACTCTCCTGTGCATAGCCAAGCGATGCTCCACCAATAATCATGGCTGCGATTGCTGCCGTTCCACCCCGCAAAACCTGTTTCATGATGCGATTCGCCGGTTTCATGCTGTCCTCGTGCTCCCTCCACAACTAGATCGATCCACGCTGTTCCTTCCCGCTACTCCCAGGTTCGTGGGGATTGATGCGCGCCGTCGTACTCACCTAAGATGATCTTCCAAATCCATTCATCGGGCAACTCGACTTCCCAACGAGGCATAGCCGACTTCCATGGTGCACCTTCAATCGGAAGACCGACGCCGCCCTTTTTGATGCGCCAGAATAGATAGCTTTCTTGCAACATAGCGATCGTCGTGGGGTCGGCAAAATTGGCAGGCGCTGGAATAAATCCACGAGCCGCCGGCCCCTTCCCGTCAAAGTTTCCACCATGACATGGTGAGCAATAGGCAGCGTAAAAACCCTTCCCCTGCATAATATTTTCAGGAGTTTTAGGAACAGGATTTGACAGGCCCGTGTATTCCCCTGGCGGTGCTGGATGAATTGTTCGGCTTTCCGTCGGAGGGAGGTCGCTCACTGCCGTACTTCCGTATGTTTGCCAGCCCACCAGCAACGGAAACAGAATGAACACGCCATAGCGAAGCGCTTGCAGACCACCGATGTTCTCTCCGGTCAGAAATCGTCGAATTGGATCCCAGAAGGCATCCTTCGATTCACCGCTCAATGTTTTAAACATGAAAATGCCGCCCGCAGTCAGCAAGAGGTACAGAAATATGAGGCTGGAGGGAAGGGGGGCAGAGCCAGGTATGTTAGGCAACCCAAACTTCAGAAACGCATACATGGCGACCATGAGAATGATTGGCTTCCCTAACGCTCCCATAACAATCCTTCCTCCCTAATTCGTGTGTGCGTCGGCAACAAGCGCAGCTTGCGCGGCCTTCACCGGCGCAGACGGGGCCTTCCCAGGGATATCAAGCTCCGACGTGCTGACAGAGATCGGCTCCCCGCTCATTTGCTGCAGAAACGCGATAATGGCCAATATTTCATTCTTCGAGAGTCCGATCGGATCCTTATTGATAGCTGGCATCGTGGCTGGATAGTCTTTCGGCACGCCACCATGGCGGTAATCCTTATACACGAACGCCTGGGGATCCGTTAGGCTTTCAAAGAGGAAATCCTTGCTCAACTTAGCGCCGATTCCCTTCAAATCCGGACAACGGGCCGATTCACTTGGCCCGATGGAATGACACAGTGCACATTGGCCTTTGCTGAAGAAGACCGTCTGGCCGATGGCAGCAATATCAGTCGGTGTCTTGATATTGGCAATATCGATCTTTTCCTCGGCAGGAGGCAGAGAGGCCAGCTGGGGTACGGCAAGCGACATCAGTGCAAACAACCCCAGCACGATAGCAACGAATCCCGTCACCCTCACAAACACGGCCTTGATGAACAACAGGATCAGAATGCCGATCCCAATTATGGACAGTGCGATTAGTTGTAGTTGTGCGACTTCACTCATGGGCCCTCGAATGTTAAGTGCTGAGTTCTTAGTTTTTCGTCCCTAACTTAAAACTCATAATCAAAATTCAAAATTATCTTTATCTCTGTGACCGCTCTTCTGGAGCCCCTCCGGCCATCGCCGGAATGCCGTGCGGCAGCTCTCCCTTCCCCGGTCCTGGAGCCGCCTTGTACTTATCGCCCATGGTTGCGACCCAAAAGATAAACGCCACGATAAGGCAGAAGGAAAACGTACAGAAAGCCATAATAAACGACGCGCTGCCCAGCGCCGGCGAATAGGCATAGGGCGAGGTATCGCGCATGACTCCGTACACATGCCAGTGGACACGGGACGAGGACCGCGCATAGCCCATCAAGGTCATGAGGAGGATGACCATGATGGCATTGAGAACCAAGGAATACCCAGCGCGTGGCGGCATGCTCCCCCACACCATCTCTGTCGTCGTTTTTGCGCTCTTGAGCAACAGCGCCGTCAACGGCGTGATCGTCAGAATGACAAAGATGACGATCAGCACCTGAGACGTAGAGAAATAATTGATGCGGACGATCGCCGGCACGAAATACCCCCAGACGCCGAGGACGATGACCGCAATGCTTGCCAACACCAACACGGCACCCATGACCGCTTTCGCCAGCTTCGCCCACCCGGCTGTATCCTGTTTCCCTGCCCGCCAATACATGACGAAGCTCATGAACGTAATCAGGATCATGAGGTTGGAGACCGTCATTTTTGCCGACATAACACCGAGGACACCGAGCAATGGATGGTGGGCCCCTCCCATTTTCTGAGCCTCTTCAATGCTAGCCACAAGGGAGTGCGGGGTCATCCACACGGCAAGACACAGCAACAGACTGACTAACATCATCAACATGGCTCGGCGATATTTACCCTCTGACCCGGGAATTCGATAGGTAATCCCCAGCCAAAAATAATAGTTCGAGCCGAGGAACAGGACCCCGATCAACATGGCCTGGAGGATGAAGAGCCAGGACAGGAATCCTCCCATCAGGGTAATGCCCATCTGCTGGTTGTACTGGTAGATTTCCCGCATGAGCCAATAGCCGGCAAACGGTAGGGCCAGCAGACCGAACACACCGATAAAGTTGCCGACATACCCCATCCAATCGTAATGTTCTCGCTCTTCAGGACTCTTCACCGATAAGTACCGGACACCGGCATAGGCCCCGCAGATATAACCTCCAAGGACGACGTTCGCGATAAGGCGATGGATGTTGATCGGCCACCAGGTTGGATTCCACGTTGCCGCCCAGGCCCTCTCAAAGGCAGTCCCGTCTGCAATCACAACCGGGCTGGACTGGAACGTAGCCCAGGCATTGGGGATAATCATAATGAATAAGGCAAAGAAGTTCAGGAGAAACCCGAGAAACACATGCAATGTCTTCTTCCTGCCATCCTGCATGGCATCCCACCCATACCAATACAGATACAGCGTCGCCGTTTCTAATAAGAACAGGAAGCAATAGAGCAAGAAGGAGGGGAAAAAGACGTCTGTCAAATAGTTCATCAGTTTGGGGTAGAACGCCACCAATAGAAACAACAGAATGCCACCGAACAACGCGGTGGTCGAATAGGCGGACGTCAGGAGCTTGGTAAACTCCTTGGCGAGCTTGTCATAACGCTTCTCGCCTCCCCTCCAGGCAATGACTTCGCATAGCCAGGCAAACATTGGCACACCTAAAACGAACCCGGCCAATAAGAGATGCAACTGGGCAACGATCCAAACAAGATTCCGACTACCGACGTAAGGAATATCACGATACTCTGTAGGACCCGCGGTTGTGCCCTCAGCTGCAATCCCGAGTGAAGGAAGGGCCAGCCATCCCGCCATCAACAAGAGACCTGCGAGCCATCCGTCGTGACTTCCGACGGCCCGGAGAGCCCGTTGAACTATGCTAACCCCTTGCTGTATGACGCTCACCTCATCACCTCGTAAGTTACGGTTTCGTCTTGGCAGAAGAGTCCTTAGCCGTTTCACCTTCGGCCTTCCCCTTGCCCTTTTCTTTTTGATCTATTGTGGCGACCTTTTGCTGCTCCATGGCCCCAATTTGTGCCGCAAGCGTCGCTATACGCTGAGCACTGCTGCTCAACGACTCGACCGGTTTGAATACCGGCTCGACCCGTACATCAGGTCTTTTACAGCATTCATGCGGATGGGGAGTCGTCACGGGAAGCATCGACCAAAACATCAGTGAGAACACGACGCCCACACCCGTCAACGACGTCAACATCAGCCCTTGATCGGTCGGCACTCGCATCAAATCCCAACGGGTAATGAGCCCTTGATAATTTGCAGACACCGGACGGGCAATTTCCGCCATGCGTCGAATGCTCTGCCCAAGAATGGAAATCCCGATGACCGCCAAAACGATCAAGACTGCGGACGAAATAGATCCCCAAATCGTGAGCTCAAGACCGATTCGTTCCGCAATAGGAAGACCCGTGTCAAAGAGCTGTCTCATGCTTTCCATTTCGGCCATTGAGTGCGACGCAGCAATGGCAATTTCCGTGACCCGGCTGACAATACACCAGAGGAGCGGAAAAAAGAAAGTCCCAATGAGCGCCGCTCTCCACCAGATCGCAAAACCAAGTCCATCATGGGGTGGCTCTTTCCGAAGTCGTTCCAAGAAGAACGTTCTCCCAACAAGTCCCAGCGCCCAAATGTCGACCGGAATCGACATCCCAAAAATAATCGGCAGACCGATTCCTTCACCAAACTGCGTCTCAAACATGGCGATGATGATGGGAACGGCAAAGACGGTCATGGGACTGGCAAACACTATCAAGAAGGCAAGGCCGAACCTTCCTTCAAAATGGACCAAACCCATCGTCATGGCAAGCACCGCAAACACCGCCTTAATAGGAATCCCAGTCCAACAGGCGGCCCAGAGGATGCTGAACCCGATCTTCGTCGGAGACATCGCTTCGCGATCTTCAGCCATAGCTAATCTGTCCTAGGGCTAATCCAAGAACTCTCGGTTAATCACTGAAGCAACCGTGAACAAGAGAATGAACACCATGATCGCAATCCAGCTGATGAGGGCAATTGGTCGCTTGAAAATATTCCGCTCGGGATCCTTGTCGATGAACGGGAGCGCGACAAGCAACACCATGAAGGCAACCGGCAACGCCACAGCCCCCATAAATTGGCCGAACTCACCCGCGAACAGTTTCAACCGGAGCAGCTGGAAGTAAAACAGAAAGTACCATTCAGGTTCAGGATGGTAGTCCCCTGGGTCTGGCGCTGCCTCGTCCAATAAGACGACCGGTTCCCAAAGGGCCAAGGCGCAGATACTAACGAAGACGAACGCCATCCCGACCATGTCCTTCCAAATCTGACGGGGAAAGAAGTAGTCGGTCTTCGCCTTGAGCTCTTCCACTGTACCGGTAAAGGGTCCAGCAGGAGCGGCCACGCGAAACAGAAAGAGATGGAGTCCGGCGAGGGCCATGAGTGCAGCTGGGAGAACCATCACATGCAGGACGAAGAATCGGCTCAATGTCATCTGCCCAGGAGTCGGGCCTCCTTTCAGAAATCGAGCAATAAAATCGCCGATAACGGGGGTCTTATCCAAAATTTCGACACCAACCGTCGTCGCCCAGAACGCCCGCTGGTCCCAAGGCAAGAGATAGCCTGTAAATCCGAATGTGATCACCACACCGAATAGGGCTAGCCCGACGATCCAGAGTAACTCTCGCGGCTTTTTATACGCGCCCCAGAGAAATACCTGCGACATGTGGGCGATCACACAGACCACCATCGCACTGGACCCCCAAAAATGGTAGCCCAGAAGGAACCAACCATAATCAACGTCGTGAATAATATATTGCGTACTGGCCCAGGCGTGGTCTGCCGTCGGCACATAATAGAACATAAGCAACGTGCCCGTCAGCGCCTGCATCGCAAAGATGAATAACAGGATAGAGCCGAACACGTAGGCCCACCGAGACCCACCAGGAAGCGGCTCATTGAGCATCTTGGCCTGCATTTCCTTGAGGCCAACACGTTCGTCTAGGAAAGCGACAAGCCGTTCGATCGTGCTGGGCTGATGATCGGAAATCGTTGCAGGGGATGAATGCTTACTATCCATATCGCCAGCTTTCAAATGATCCGAATTTGCGACTTCGTACCGGCCTTGAACTCCATGTCGATGACCTCAACCTCTCCCCCTGCAGAAACCCTCACAGGCAATGCGTCAAGGGCGCGCGGGGCCGGGCCATCGAGTACTTTTCCCGCCGCATCATAAATACTGAGATGGCACGGACAGAGAAAGACTTGTCCAAGTGCTTTATGCTGTCGCCACTTGAACGCACACCCTAAATGCGGGCACTTGCCGGAGAACGCGAGGTAGGGAACATCTTTCTTGTTGGTCCAGATAGTCTTTCCTCTGGCATCACGGAATTCGGCGTCCTTACCTTGATAGACTTTCCCTAGAAGCTCTGGAGTGGCCTGTAACACCCAGACATTTTTATCGACTTCGGCCTCTGGCATATAGGCTTCTTTGACCTTTTTCTTGTACTTAAACTGCACACCAACATCTACTTGCTTGATCTTGCTGACATTCCCCACTTTCAGCCATTCATTGTCGAAATCAGCATACATCGGCTTCATGAGAAAGCGGAGAATCGGATAGGCAATGGGAAGACCGATCAAAAACCCAATGACAGTGGTGAAATTCATGAAAAACGTGCGGCGTTTAACACTTTTCTCCAGATCCGGCAGAGGAACCAACACCTCACCCGGGGTCACATGGATATGGTCTTCGAGATGTGAGATCTCCACTTCATGCGTGGTGACATAGTCCTCTCGCTTAAAGGGAGGTAACGCCAAGATCTCCGTTGACGGCGCACGCAACTGCACAAGATCGTCCGTCACAACCTGGACATGGCCCATGGCAACTTGTCGCTCACCGCTCCCATTCACCGATACCACGATGTGGCTGATCTCATGGGAAAGCGGATCAAGCACGACTTTCGTGACTTCGCCGATGTTGAGGTCGGTGCACTGAACCTTGGATTTCAGCTTCGGTTGCAGCATTAGTTTTTCTTGATCGGCTTGGGGGTATTCACCGAGGTGTTCTTGAACGTCCCTAACCAGGCAGCAAGAGCCTGCATTTCCTTGGGATCCATCAGATCTTTAAACTTGTTGGGCATGATGCCCTTCTGCCATTCCTTCTCATACCCCTCGGCCATAAAACTCTTGGGGTTCGAAATTTTCTCTTGAATCTCATCGACAGTTAGCAACGTGCCGATATTATCCAATTCTGGACCTCGCTTCTTTCCACCCTCACCCCGAAGCTTGTGACAGTTGTAACACTCTTGCAGTTGCCACTGCTCCTCGCCCACCTTCATAAAATCACCCGCGCTCGCACTCGCTGCGGTAGGGGGTTTCTCCCCAGCCGGAGGCGTCGACGCAGCCTGAACTCCGCCAAGACCCTTCAGCCGATCCTCAAGCGCTTTGACTTGTGCATCGAGAGCCTTAACACGAGCAATCAGTTCATCCGCCTTCCCCTGTGCTGACTGCTTTCGCTCCTTCTCAAGAAGTTTGCCGATTTTTGCTTTTTCGTCTTCTGGATTAAACTGCGGCAACAACGAGGGCCCGGCTACACCAGCGGTAATCAGGAGGACCCCAAATGCCACGACGGAAACAAGGGACTTCCCACCACTCATGGTTCTGATCGGCTGCGCGTCAAGCAGCATGAAGATGATCGCCCCGATCAGCGCGATGACAAAGAACAGCACTTGAAAGTCAGCCGGCACTGCCTGCGATCGCGCGATACCAACCAACACTCCACCGACCGCCAATCCAACACCTAGCTTTTTCAATATATTCCCCATGCGAATTCCCGTTGCCTCAGTAAGTGTCTTACACTGTGATTACTTGGCTGCGACGGGGACTGGACTCCCCTCAGGCTCTTGGGCCCTCGAAACAGAAGGCCGAAGAGCGATCAGCACAGCGAGACTGACGATGGCAATAAAGAACACGGTAATCGCTGTAATCCAGCCAGCCGAATACGAGAGCGTCGGCGTAAATGACTCCGCCGACAAATCAGATACCAAACTATAGGCATGGAAATACTTCTTCAGTAACGACCGCACGGCTCCCATCAAGCCCATGATCCACGTTGAGGTAAACGCCAAGAAAATCAGAACGAACTGCGAGACAAAATCAATTTTCCCCCAGAGAATCGTGCCCTGTTTGATGGTTCGGTTATACAGGACGAAATTGACGACCGTCACGAATACCAGCGTCAAGATTGCAGATAGCTTTGCTGGCATCGACGACAAAAAGTCCCACCCTTCAGGCAGTTTCAGTTCATCCGGCATATCGGCTCCAGTCGCCACAAATCCGGCAGGAGTCAGCCACACGGCGTCGCTCACGAGCATGACGATAAAGCCGATCTTGATGACAGTCCGCGCAGAGACCGTCATTGGAATGAACCGACCGAACAGAAATGGCGACAGTGCAAGAGGTAGCAGGAGCGCCAACGACATTGGATCGGGAATCCAATATTTATTCATCACCCACATGGTAGCGGGAAGGAGAACCACGAGAACGATTGGAGCCAGAATGGTCGTCCGCACATTTTCGGCTCCTTCGATTCGTTTGACACTGAGCCAACTGTAATAGTTGATTCCCAAGAACAGAAGCCCGATCATCACCCCTTGCATTTCAAAAAACATGGACAGCTGGTCGGCCATCATGTACGGGCAAAATGAAAAATCGTAATCGCACATTTCGTATGCCAGCAAGAGCCCTGTGAACGGCTGCAACAGTGTGCCACCCACTGCAATCCAGATAGCAGCGAAACCCATCCAATCATAGTAGGCTCTCTCCTCCTGCGTCTTCGCCGCCATGTACATATAGGCAGCGATCAGTCCGGCAATGAACCCGCCGAACGCCACATTCCCATCGATTCGGTGAAGACTCAGAGGGAACCAACTTTGGTTCGCAATCTTATCCCACAAGGTAGCCGCAGCGATAAAATCCTGGGGCGAAACCCCCTCGGCTTTCGGCGGGGTATTCATGAACGATGTGGGGCCGTTGATCACGAACAAGATCAGCAAACACACGAGATTCAAGACCACGCCCAGTGCGATATGACGCCCCTTCTTTTCACCTTTCCACACATCCCACGTATAGAGATAGGCATACATGAGGATGGTCTCGGCGATAAACAACGCCGGATATAAAATCGCAAAAACCACATAAAATTGATTAATGAATGATGTGGTGAACTGCGGATAGGCCGCAAGAAGGACGAAAACAAAGAAGCCGCCAGTCACCGCCGTCATGCTGAAGAGAATGACCGTGACCTTGGTGATCTCTTTGGCGAGACGATCATAGCGTGGGTCCTGCTTACGATATCCCAACCATTCCGAAATGACCACAAAGATTGGCGCACCGAGAATGAACGCGGCAAACAAGATATGGAGCTGAGCGACGATCCATACAGCCGTTCGATTACCGGTGTACGGAAACTCCACCGAAGACGCCCCAACCTCCTGAGCGTAGACATTGGTGACAGTTGCCACACACAGCGCGAACAACACCATGAGAGCCAGGAGACTGCTCGACAGTTTTTTCACGATGCCTCGCCCCCTACATTAAGTACAGACTCCAGAATATTAGCCTCACTCTTACTATTCATAAATATACCCAACGAGAAATATACCCACGAGAGCTTCACGTAATAACCTGAGCCTCAGTGACTATACTGACAAGGTACCTAGTACTCTATGAAACATTGAAGGCCAGGCTCCATATAAATTGTCAACAGATATGAACTTACTGGCCAACCGAGCATCGCAAATTTACAAGCCGTTATCTAGGAAATTCCAGAACACTACATAATAAAAAACCAAAAGCCCGAGTCATAGACTTCAACGCGCAATCAAGCAATAGACTCCCGGACGCTGACGACGTGAATACATTCCAGCAGCAACCCCTGCGATCCTGCCACTCACTTCGCACCAACCTCACTCCACTGCTTCGTCTCTTCATTCCAGATTTTTCCGGACAGTGCAAAATTCCGTTCATAGAGCACGAGCTTCCATCGATCTTCCTCTGAGAGCTTGCTCTTCCAACCCTTCATCTTGGTATTGGCTACACCCTCGGAGATGCGCCAGAACCAAACGGAGTCTGAATAAAGTTTCATGCGTTCAGGATTTCGGAAATCCGTGGCACCTGCCTTTACAGGCTTTCCGTCCTTCCCATGACAGCTGGCACAGTTCACATCAGGGTTTGTCTCGCCGATGAAGAGCTTGCGGCCCTCTTCCAGCTTCTGAGCATCGCCCCACCAATCTGCCGGCATACGCTTATCAGCATATTCTGCAGGAGCTGGAGGTGGCGGCACAATCGGGCCTTCTCCGCCCTGCTCTCCACCACAACTCGATAATAGTCCGAGACCCATAACCAACAGAACGTGAATCAATCTTATCCTCATATTCATGACAATCTCTCACTCTGTCATTAGGAAAGATTCTCGCCAAGACGACGCGGTTGAAAAAGCGGCAGACAAAAAAAACGCTTCCGCCGAGGTATCCCACCTCTAACAAAAGCGTTCTGGCTACAATTTCGTCGATAGCTCTGCACTAAGGCCCCGCCACACATAAACCGATTCGGCAAGACACTCCGTAGCCCCCAAGGCCGTCATCAGCGATTATGATTTTCTCTTACCCTGCGACTTCACCTTGCCCCGATCTCTCTTCCGCTGAGAACGGGCCAGCTTCATCCCAATAACACCGCCAGCTACTGCAACCACCGCCCCGCCCCCCCACCAAATCCAGATAGGAGGCCCACTCACCTCACAACCAGTTCCAAAGTTAACGCGGATTTTCCGATCACTCTCTAAATCTTTTTGGTCGAATTCAACCTTAAGGTGTTGCTGCTCCCCTCTCGCCTCTACCAAAAGGGGATCACCAAAATTGTCATTGTGCAGATGAAATATCGCTTTATAGTAGCCATATCCATCCGTCCGCACAACCTGACCGTATGAAATCTTGGTGTCCTTGACAAGAACGTCTGCACTCGACATCCCCTTCCCATCCGGCCCGCACACATAACCCTCGACCATGAAACGATGGTCCGCTTCATGCGTGGCTAGAGCCACCGGTGGAAACATGACGCTCATTACGAGACAGCAACTCAGGACGGACAGTACCGCTAGACTTCGACTAGCAAGCTTCGGACTTGACTGCTGACTCGTCGCTTGCTCTTTTGAAGAAATACTCACTCGCTGTATAACGAGCACGCTAGGTTTCGGGCAGGCGTTTCTAACACAGCATTCCATCTTTGTCAACGAAAGGGGCGGTGATTTCGCTGATACACAAAGGCCTTTCGAAATTTCTATTTTTCAGAATCAGCGGAGATGGCAGGAGCTTCAGAGATAGCCCTTCGTACGCGTGACCGCCTCGATTTTCTCGGCTTCCGTTCGACGCTCAGACTCTTTCTTGGACACCCAGGTCTCCCACGATTTTCCGTTTGCGGTGTCTTCCCCGGTGAAGGCGATCGTGGTGATATCTCCATACGGAATGCGTTGAGCATCCGTACGGTCAGCGGAAAATAGCTCAAGATAAGGATCAGCAGTTCCGGCATGTCGATTATAAATATATCCGGTGACTGACTTGCCAGAACGGAGCGTTAACGTCACATCACCACGATAGTCGAACGCGAGTTCGACAGCTTCCGTTATTTCCGCGGTAGAACTCGGCGTAAAAAGACGCCCTTCGAGAGAATCGGTCAGGCTCGCTATATGATTTTTTGTGTCAGTCATGGTGAGGTTCTCGTTCGTGATGTCTATTTCGTGAAGCGCTGTCCACTCTGGCGAGCTAAGGATGCCCCTCGCCTCGCTGAGTCGAAGCGGGCTTCACGAGCACTGCTATCGCGAGGTAGGCGATAATGTCAGTTTGGCCGTCCGAACAAATCCAGAGGCCGTACTAAACGTATCTTCAACTGCAGAGGCCTCATAGCCACAATGGACCATGCAATCGGCGCACTTTTCATTCCGACCAGTTCCGTACTTCTCCCACGCCGTCAACTCCATCAACTCCCGGAAGGTCGTGGTATACCCCTCTTGGAGTAAATAGCAGGGCTTCTGCCATCCAAACACGTTATACGTTGGATTCCCCCAGGGCGTACATTCGTACTGACGTCGCCCCATAAGGAAATCTAAAAACAACGGCGATTGGTTGAACTGCCAACCTGGCTTGGGGCGAGAAAGGATCTTCGAGAAAAGCTCTTGAGTCCGCTCCCGCTTCAAGAAGTGTTGCTGATCTGGAGCTTTTTGATAACTATACCCTGGGGAGATGGTCATCCCCTCGACGCCGAGGGCCATCATTTCATCGAAAAATGTTCTAACCCGCTCTGGATTCGCATCATCGAATAATGTGGTGTTAGTCGTCACGCGATGACCCCGCTTGAGTGCCGCTTTGATCGCCTTGACTGCCACCTCATATACCCCATCGCGACAGACAGCCAAATCGTGTTCATCCTTAAGTCCATCCATGTGGATACTGAAGGTTAAGTACTTCGAAGGCTGATATTCGTCCAACTTCCGCTCCAAGAGGATGGCATTCGTACAGAGATAAATGTACTTCTTCCGATCTACCAAACCCTTTACGATCGTTGCGATTTCAGGATGAATGAGTGGTTCCCCCCCAGGAATACTCACCATGGGCGCTCCGCATTCCTCCGCCGCCGCCCAGCATTGTTCAGGGGTTAACCGCTTGTCGAGGACATGATCAGGGTACTGAATCTTCCCACAGCCAGCGCAGGCTAGGTTACATCGAAAGAGCGGTTCAAGCATCAACACCAAGGGATATCGCTTCACTCCCTTCAACTTCTGGGAGAGCACATACGTCGCCACTGTATACATTTGGGAAATCGGAACAGCCATTCCGTTCTCCTTCACTCGCTCGCGTTATTGTTCTTGCAACCCTGTATATATGAGCAGCTACGAGTCGTAGCCGCACTTTGGAAGCACATGAATGGTCGGGATTGTAACATCTCACCTAAGACGCGTCAATTTCTGTAGATAGCCCTGTCTAGGTCTTCCATGCACCACACAGTCGACGGGAACCATCCCATCGCTTCACATGCAAATCAGGTCTGAACGTAAGAGCTATCTTGGTGAATCTTTCATTACTGCATCCCATCACGAGGAGAAGTACCTTCGATGCAATGTGGATCCTTGTGCCCACAAGCTGGAGAATGCCTCCATTTGCAGTTTCCCTTAAGCGAGAATGTAAATGGTACGCCTATGAGAATACTGGAGACGTTTTTTCACCAGCGACAGTGCCAATAAAGCGATAAAGAGTCGGCAGGTCAGGTGAAGGTTGGTATGGAGGCGCCGAGCGGGTTCGAACCGCTGCATCGCAGTTTTGCAGACTGCTCCCTTACCACTTGGGTACGGCGCCTCAGAGGTCGGCATTATAGTCGCTTCGTTTTCTAGAACACAACACGCGCGAACCTGATATTCCACCTACCGGCAACTTCTCCGAGAATCGAGACGAGCGTCTTGGTTATTCCCGGGCGTCTGGGCTATGCCTCACGGACCATACGAGACGAGCTTGATTACATTTTTTCATGATGCAATCCTGGATAGCTCAAACCACCCCTACTGCTGAGAAGCAATCCGTACAAGATCAACATCGCGATACCAAGATGATGGTAGCTCTTCAGTGCCTCCCATCTTACCGAACCCACGACTTCATAATTCAGCACCATGGTCAACACCACATACACGGCCAGCATGATGTATCCCAAACGACTCAACCCGCCGCTCACCTGAGCTGCTGCCGCGGCGACGACACAGGCCGCTGGGATCAGCCATACCAGATGCTGGTCCCAGGTGATAGGAGAGAATAATAAGGCCAAGACCAAGGTTCCAGCGCAATCCCGTGCCCACGTTGGATCTCCTGGCCCTTGAAACGCGCGACAACTTGACCACGCAAATAATCCAAGTAGGCTGATCGCAGCAACCCCAACAATCCCGTTCGCAACCGGGGACGGCAGATCTAACACCGGTTGATATCCTGGATCCACCTGCCGAAGCCGATGGGTTGGTGGGTATGTGACCAGGTAGCGCAGCATGGTATGGCGGAGCGAGAGGTTCGCCTTCTGGAGTTCATTTTCCTGCCGACCCTCTGCCTGCCGATCAAGCACGGATAACAGGGCATTCCTGGTCCATTCTGTATGATGCTCCCACCAACTTGTGGGTCCCATATATAAGAGGGGTAACAGAACCCACAAAACCGTGGCAAGTACCGTGTACGAGGCGACTCGCCATTGCCGTTTCCAAAGAAACAGAAGCACGAAGAGTGCTGGAGTGAGCTTGAGCACGATGCCAAGTCCAACTAAAGCTGCTCCCAGCCGTTCCTTCCCAACCCATATCGCGTAACTGCCGCCGCCCAGAATACCCAGCAGGATGAGATGCGGACCTCCGTCGTCGAGATCGTTCAAGATAAATTGTAGCGTCAACAACCCTGCACCAATACCGACCAAGAGCCGGCTCCACACATTCGCGTCTGATCTGCCACACAACATGCGGTGGAACAACATGATAGTGATGGCTAAGCATCCGACAGCGACGGCATAGCGCAAAGCTAAGCTCGGGTTTCTGTCCAGAGCGAGCAAGGGGGCGAAATAGATGCCGGTAGTCGGTAAATACATGTAGCAGTAGTCATTGGCGTAGAGATAGTCCCCCGTGAGAAAGCGTCGTCCGATCTCGCGATGGATATCGATGTCACGGAAGTGGAATGAGCGCCCGAAGGAAATAATGTAGCCATGCACCATCGCGGCAATCGCGAGGCCGACCTTCACGAGCCTCACAAAGAGAACGGATCTGACAAAGTCATTGATCCAGTGAATGATCGGCTTTGATTCCATAGTTCACTGGCACAAATACATGACCCTTGAAGAACACGTCAATCGTTACTTTTGCAGAAGAAGTCTGGAATTAGATTACGTAGGTGAGAAGAGGCCTTAACAGCGGCCGTTACCTGCGAGGCAAGACCGGTATTTCTTTTCCAAGCGTTGAGAGATGATCCGACTGAGGGATAAGAGGTTCCCAACCGTTTTCTGCCGAAGACGCAGTAGATACACCGTTCCCTTCCGCCTCTTTTTCCTTAGCAAGCTGCTCCACTTCCTCAATGAGTGTATCCATTAATTCTTCCATGGGAACCTTGCGGACAAGCTTACCCTTCTTGAACAAAATACCTTTGCCCTCACCGCCAGCGATCCCGATGTCGGCCTCTTTGCCCTCTCCAATGCCATTCACAACACAGCCGAGCACCGACACGTTCAGCGGGGTCTTAATATGGCCAAGTTTCTTTTCCAGCTCGTTCGCCATGCGCACGACATCGATCTCCACACGTCCGCACGTCGGACAGGCGATCACGTTGATCCCACGATGCCGCAGTTCCAAAGACTTCAGGATTTCGAAACCAACCTTGACTTCTTCCACCGGATCAGCAGCGAGCGAGACACGAAGTGTATCGCCGATGCCTTGGGACAACAGGTAGCCGAGCCCGATCGACGATTTTACAGCGCCAGTCATGGCCGTGCCGGCTTCTGTAATGCCGATGTGCAGAGGATAATCGGACTGCATCGCAAAGAGCCAGTAGGCATCGATGGCATGCTTGACGTCGGAGGCCTTGAGCGACACCTTCATATTGGTAAAGCCGACGTCCTCCAGCGCATGCACCGCGTTGAGCGCCGATTCGGAAAGCGCTTCAGGCGAAGGCCATCCGTATTTTTCCAACAACGGCCGTTCGAGCGAGCCTCCGTTGACGCCGACTCGAATCGGAATGCCATGATCATTGACCGCTTTGATTACTTCTTCAACTTTCCACCAGGCGCCGATGTTGCCGGGATTGATGCGGACGCAATCGACGACTGTGGCAGCTTTCAAGGCAAGGCGGTGATCGAAGTGAATGTCCGCGATCAACGGCACCGTCATCGCTGCTTTGATCTGAGGCAGGACCGCGGCGGCTTCCTCGTCCGGCACGGCCACACGGATAATTTCACAGCCAGCGGCTTCAAGCCGGTGAATCTCTGCGACCGTTGCAATCACATCGCGTGTATTTGTCGAACACATGGATTGCACGGACACAGGAGCATCGCCTCCGACCTTCACCGTGCCGACTGAAATCTGTCGAGTTTTTCGCCTGGCGATATGCATCTGTCGTGACCCTCTTACCCCTTACTCTTTACCCCTCACCGTCTTGATCAGCTCCCCTGTTCGTCTCCATGAGGATGGCCGATCAGCGCCGAACCTGTGAGTGATGATTTCACAGAGGGTGCTTTGCCGATCACTTCCTTCACACTTTGATAGATCCCTTCAGCCGTCAAACCATACCGTTCCCGCAATAAATCTTGTGGCCCCTGTTCAATATACCAATCGGGCAGGCCTAGAACCTTTGTCTTCACATCGCTAATCCCGGCCTCTGACAACGTTTCGAGCACCGCGGAACCGAATCCGCCCATCCTGCACCCCTCTTCGACGGTGACGACGTAGCGAACCCGCTTTGCGACATCCGTGATGAGTTCGTGATCCAGCGGCTTGGCAAATCGAGCGTTCACCACGGCAGTAGACACGCCTTCCTTGCTCAGACGCTCGGCGGCTTGATGCGCCTGCCAGACCGACACGCCGATTGCGATAATGGCTACGTCCGTCCCGTCCTTGATCAACTCCCCTTTACCAATAGGCAACGCCTGAGCCACCGCATCCATCGTGACCCCGAGACTGACGCCGCGTGGATAGCGCACGGAAATTGGGCCCTCATGCTGTACGCACGTCTTCATCATATGCTGCAATTCATTTTCATCTTTTGGCGCCATGACGACCATGTTGGGAACGTGGCGCATATAGGCGTAGTCGAAGGCGCCATGATGCGTCGTCCCGTCTTCGGCGACGAGCCCGCCGCGATCGATGCAAAACACGACGGGAAGGTTCTGCGTCGCCACATCGTGCACCACCTGATCGTAGGCCCGCTGGAGAAAGGTCGCATACATGACAACAACCGGCTTTATGCCCTGCGTCGCAAGCCCCGCAGCAAACGTCACCGCATGCTGCTCGGCGATGCCGACGTCATAGAGACGATCTGGAAATTCCTTTTCAAACGCCGTCAGCCCCGTTCCTTCACACATGGCCGCCGTGATGGCCACAACGCGCTTGTCCTCACGGGCCAACTTGACCAGGGCGTCCATCGCAATCGCCGTGTATGAAGGACGTGCTGCTTTCTTGGCCGGTGCGCCAGTCGACCGAACGAACGGTGGACAGGCATGGAACCATACTGGATTCTTCACGGCTGGTTCGTAGCCGAGCCCCTTCTTCGTAATGACATGAAGGAGGACCGGTCCCTTCATCTTCAGCACATTCTCGATCGTAGGAAGGAGATGTTCAAAGTTGTGGCCGTCGATGGGACCACTATATTGGAACCCAAGTTCTTCAAAGAGCAATCCGGGAAGAATCACGCCTTTCGCAAGCTCTTCGGCTCGGCGAGCGAGCTTCTGCATGTCGGAGCCGATGTGAGGAATCTTCCCCAATAGCTGACCAGTCTCTTCACGCATCTTCCCATAGAACTCGCCGGTAATGGTTCGACTCAGGTAGGCAGAAATGGCTCCGACATTTTTCGAGATCGACATTTGGTTGTCGTTCAAAATGACGAGAAAATCTTTTCCGAGCCCTCCGGCATGATGCAGCCCTTCCAGCGTCATCCCCGCCGTCATGGCGCCGTCACCGACAACACAAACAACCTTGCTCTTCTGTTTTAACTGCTCTCTAGCTTCGACCATGCCAAAGGCAGCAGACACACCGGTCCCCGCATGCCCCGCATTGAAGGTATCGTACGCACTCTCTTCCCGTTTACAAAATCCACTTAATCCCCCGTACTGGCGAAGCGTGTGGAACTGTTCACGCCGACCAGTGAGAAGTTTGTGGGTGTATGACTGATTGCTGGTGTCCCAAACAATCTTGTCGGTCGGTGTATCGAGAAGGTATTGCAAGGCGACTGTGAGTTCGACGACGCCTAAATTCGAGGCCAGGTGTCCGCCCACATTTGAGACCGCCCCGATAATCTGTTCACGAATCTCCTGGCACAATGCCGGGAATTTATCCGGAGACAACCGCTTCAGATCGGCAGGACTATGGATCGTCTTCAGTAGGGACATAGATGGTCTCCTTCGTTCGCTACCCCATCGGCAGCAGTCCTACGCACAGGACTAATAGGTACCGTGTGTTCAGGTGCTAATTTTTGGTGGATTTTTACATATGAACCGTATGAAGTCAAGCACTTATGAAATGTGCCTGGGGGAGCGTCCTCTCTTCTGGACCTTGATATAAAGAGACCGTACTGTCCGATTTGGTGTGGACACTGGATGAGTCGGTTAGTACGGAAAGTCGAGCCCGGCAAAGATGGCTCCTCCTTCTTTACTGAATCCGTAATCGATCCGTCCCACCACATTGGGCCGGATGATTCCCCGAAACCCGATACCCGGCGTAATACGATAATCTTTAAAGCTCACGTTCTTGAACGAGTTGAACACCTGTCCGGTATCGATGAACGGCGCGATCTCAAAATCCGCCATGACCCCGGCCAGACGCGTTCGCACGATATGAATCCGCTCTTCAACACTGAACGCAATCAGCTGCTTATCAATGTACCGATCGACACCAAAACCGCGTAGATTATTCTGTCCGCCCAACGAGCTCTGCTCATAAAACGGAACGTCCGAACCGAGCGTCGCTTGCAAATCTCCACGAATCACCAAAATCGCCCGCTTGGATTCACTCGCAAACATCTTTTTGATCTCGAGGCCATACCTAGAATACAGAGGGTCGGCGCCATTTTTGAAGTTATAGTTCAGTTCGGCGTATGCCGTGACCGCCATCCCATCCGTCGGAGTCACCAAGTTGTTCCGTGTGTCATAATGAAAGCTGATCCGCTGGCCGAGAATCGTCGCCCCTCCTACACCAGGGGCCTCAGGAAAAAGATCTCCAGAAAAAGGAAGTTCCGTGGCGCCCTGTTGAATCGATTGCATGTGCCGCAACCGCTGACTGACCGCGATTTGCGTGACCTCGTTCGCATAGACACCGAATTTCCAGTTCAACCTCGTCTCAGAGGCCGTGTAGTTGGTCTCTTGCCCCTCTACCGTGGTCGGACCAAGCCCGAAAAAACGCACGGTGGCGTTCTTGAAATGCACCGCGCTGAGCCCAATGCTATACCGACCATTGCTGAACCCTGGATCGACATAGCTCACAAGGAATTTCCGCTCGATTCGTTCAGTCCAGGACGCAATTCCTCGGAGTTCTTTTCCTCCTGGCTCATAATGGAACAGATTAATCGTTCCACGAGTGCCGACGATCGAGTTGTAGACCACCATCGGCGCAACTAAATACTTGAGATCCCCGTCCGGTCCCGTGATCAGGGCCGGCACAATCATTCCGATGTCATTGCCGTCGTTTTTACTGGAACTGACGGCGGGGATCGGAAAATACTTTACTTCCGCCCCAGCGCGGTTGGAGAAAATAGGGAAGAGGCTCCACAACAGCAGAAAAACAATCCAAAAGACAAGGCTACGCATACACGTACTCATGATTCCGCAAACGACGTTATGGCGCCTTGAGCTTGTCGGATTTTTTGCGGAGCTGATCGACGAGATCTGAATAAGAAGAGGCACGAAGAATCTTCGTAAACTGCCCGCGATAGTTGTTCACCAGACTGACTCCGTCCACGACGACGTCATAGACCCGCCAATCATCTGCCTTATTGACCAAGCGATAGTCAAGCGGGATCTCCGTCTTTCCCGAAAGCACTTTGGTCCTGACTTCCGCGTACTCTTTCTCCGTTCGTTCATTGAGATACTGCACGCCTTCGCCAGAATAGGTTTCGACCTTGTCCGCGTACGAATTAGTCAGCAGCGTCTGAAAGAGATCGACAAATTCCTGTTTTTGCTGATCAGTCAGCTGGTTCCAGGGAGCTCCAAGCGCCCGTCTGGACATTTCCATATAGTCAAATCGAGCCGACACCACCTTCTCAAGTAGGTGTCGACGTTCCTCTGACTTCGCTGGTTGCTTGAGCTCCTTTTCCTTTACGATACGAAGCACTTCATCGATCGTCGATTTCATGGAATCGGTAGGAGGCCCTGCATACCCTGGTACCGCCATCACCCCGATGCCGATTACAATCATAAGCACCATGAACCACGAGCTGCCGCCTCTCCACTCAATCCACGTATCCCTGATCACTATCATCGCGCCCCTCTCTCCGACACCAAATATATTTATGTTCGTCTTTCCCGCCACGCCTTACGGGTAGATCCGGTTAGTTGACCTTACCATGAACGTATTGACTCACCAATTCCTCCAAGTCGAGGCCTGATTCCGTATCACGAATGGCATCTCCCGGTTTCAGAGGATCTCCTCCTCCTCCTGGCGAGAGCGCGAGGTATTTTTCTCCGATGATCCCTCTGGTCTTGATCGAGGCGATGGTATCCGAATAGAGCTTCGTCCCATTGTGTACCGCCAACCTCACCATAGCCCGGTCCTCTTTCAGTCTGATTGCCTTGACTCGACCCACCTCCACGCCGGCAACCTCCACAGCCGCTCCGGACTTCAGCCCTGTGGCTGAATTGAACAGCGCATCCACTTCGTAGACATCTCCCCCGATGAGTTCCAACTTGCCGAGTTTTATTGAGAGATAGCCCAAACAGACAATCCCGACCAGCACGAAGACCCCGACGATCAGCTCCAATCTGCTTTTCTCCATTATGGCACTCCTCTAGCCCCCAGACACTACCTTGGTGAGCGGCATCGTCCCGCCAACTGAAATGAATTCTCTGATTTCAGGATCGGACGTCCGTTGAAATTCTTCCGGCTCTGCCATCACGGCTATTTTCCCACGTTTCAACATCGCGATATAATCCGAAATCCCGAATATCTCTGGAATCTCATGGCTCACCATCACGGCGGTAAACCCAAACTTCCGCTGCATACTTGTAATCAGATCATGGATTGACTTAGCCATGAGCGGATCGAGCCCCGTCGTCGGCTCGTCGAAGAGGATAATCTCCGGTTGCATCACCAACGCGCGGGCCAGGCCGGCTCGTTTTCGCATGCCCCCGCTCAATTCCGCTGGAAACTTGTGTCCCATTCCCGCCAAACCTACCTGTTCCAGCTTTTCATCGACACGGCTGGTCACATCCGACCCTTTCATTCGAAGTCGTTCTCTGAGCGGAAACGCCACGTTTTCGAAGACCGTCAGTGAATCGAACAGTGCCGCGCCCTGAAACAACATCGCGAACCGTTTGCGCACTTCGTTGAGGGCATGGCCGCGGAGCCGAGAAATCTCGACTCCATCGACCCACACTTCTCCGGAGTCAGGCTGGAGCAAGCCGATCATGTGCTTGAGCAACACGCTCTTGCCTTCCCCACTGCGTCCAATGATCGTCGTGAGTTTCCCTTCTGGTACGTCAAGGTCGATACCTCGCAGCACCGGTTGTCCTCCCAACATCTTTGTCACACCGACGAGCTTCAGCATGGTTACATAAACAATGATGTCAGGAAATAGTCCCAGATGAGAATCAAGACCGACGACAACACGACCGCCTCTGTCGTGGCGGTGCCGAGCCCCTCGGCACTCATCTTGGTGTAAAAGCCTTTATAGCAACAGACCCAGCTCACGATGAGACCAAAACTAACAGACTTGAGAATGCCGCCATAGACATCTTTCCATTCCACCGCAGACTCGATGGAGTTCCAATACGAACCCGCATTCACACCAAGCAGTTCCACCCCGACCAGATGGCCTCCATAGATTCCCACCACGTCGAAGATGGCTACCAACAGAGGCACACCGATCAACCCGGCAACAAGTTTCGGCGTAATCAGGTATTGGAGCGGATTGATGGCCATCGTATCGAGCGCGTCGATCTGCTCCGTGATCCGCATGATACCAATCTCCGCCGTGATCGCGGAACCAGCCCGAGCCGTCACCATGAGCGCAGCCAAGACCGGCCCAAGCTCGCGAATCATGCTGATCGCTACTGCGGAACCCAACAGTCCTTCAGACCCAAACTTTCGTAACGTATAATAGCCTTGCAGCGCCAGAACCATCCCGGTAAAGGCGGCCGTCAGCACGACAACAAACGTCGACTTGTAGCCGATGAAGTGGAGTTGCTTGATGATTTGCCTGCCCCGTAGCGGCGGACGTGCCAACCAGGCGAAGGATGCCACCATGAAGATCAGCATCCGGCCCATTTCCGCCACATAGGCAAGGGCCCATCGGCCCATGAGTGCGAGTAGCGTCATGGTCAAATCGGCGAGAGTGCCTTCTTCGGTCGATCAGTCGCCATCGCTGCCACGTAGCTGCGGAAAAAGGTCGTCAAGGTCTCTGCTGCGACCAAACTCTGCCGACGAAGCCGGCCAAGACCCAAGAGACATGAAGGGGCGGCCAAGATCGTCTCGATCCCTTTCAGCCACCCAGTGGGCCTGAGAAACAGATTGAAGTCAAGTGGAAGATCTTCGTCCAGAAGATCCGAAACGGATCGGATGATCACAAAGGGAACCTGCGCCCGTTGTGCTTGAGCAGCCAAAGCGGAACTTTCCATGTCGAGGCCAATGGCCTGAGTCCTCTGCGCAAACCTTTGCTTTTCTCGGGCACTGCCAATGATGTGATCGGTCGAGACAAACCGCCCAATGTGTTCGGACGGCACCAGGGTCTCGACATACGTCACGGTGAGGTCCCGTTCATCACCCGGCAAATCGAGAACCGCTGACGGCTTGTCGCCATGATTCCCGCAATACACCACTTCACGACCTACCAAGAGTGCCCCGATATCCGCTGCGATAAGCGCACAGGCAAACCCCGTCGACACCACAAGACTAAACGATTGGCTGTCAAGCAGTTGGGCGGCGATTCGCTCCGCTTTTTCAAGACCAACGCCGGTTTGAGCTAGACAATATTCCCTATCGCCTACAGTGCACACGAAAACAGTGCACCCGCCGACTCGACGCTCAACACCCGGAGGAAGCGCCGACTGAACGGCGCTCATTTCCCAAGTGGTGGCGGAAAAAATTGCGATTCGTTTCGATGGCACAGTACCAGATAAGCGCGGGGAAAGAGAATCGGCGTAGGTCAATGCTCGGACCGATACAAGTCAGTTCCTTGAATGTGATGACGAAGTTCGTCAGCCCGGATCTTCCCGCGGGAACGGAGATTACGGTACATCGCTAGAGCCCACAGGGGGAAGTACTGGCAATACCAATGATACCGAAGGTAAAACACGCGCGGAAATCCCGTGCCGGTATGACTAATTTCCTCCCACGAGCCATCCTTCATCTGCCAACGAAGGAGAAACTGCACCCCACGCGCAACACTGAAAGAATCAACCTCATCAGCCGACATCAGAGCCATCAACGCCCATGCTGTTTGCGAGGGTGTACTCTCCCCTTTACCGTGCGCCTCACCATCGTCCCTATAGGAAAGACAGGACTCACCCCATCCACCGTCAGGATTCTGTTTCGACTCCAACCAGGCAACCGCTCGACGAATATACGGCGCCGAAAGATCTTCTCCGATGGCCCTGAGTCCTGCTAAGACAGACCACGTCCCATAGATATAATTAACACCCCAGCGTCCGTACCAACTGCCGTCTTTCTCCTGCTCTTTTTTCAGAAACGCCAAGGCCGGTCCTGCGGCTGGATGCGTCTTGTCGTATCCCAATGCGCCGAGCATCTCTAGACAACGCCCAGCCAAATCGGAGGTACTGGGGTCCAAGAGCGCCTTATGATCGGCAAAGGGGATATAGTTGAAGACGACTCGGTTGTTGTCTTTATCGTAGGCGCCCCAACCGCCGTCGGATCCCTGCATCGCCAAGACCCAGCGCATCCCGCGGCGAATAGACTCGTTCAGTTCGTCAGCATGACCCGGAATCTTCAACTTGGAGAGCGCCATGATGACTACTGCGGAATCGTCAACATCCGGATACGATTCATTCTCAAACTGGAAGTACCATCCGCCAGGTTCCGCATTCGGTGAGGAGATGATCCAGTCACCAACAGTCTTGGTTTGCCGGGACATGAGATACCGACCTGCTTTTTGGAACGCAGGATGATCCTGCGCCACTCCCGCTTCAACCAGCGCATTCATAAGCAACGCGGTATCCCAAACAGGAGAAAAACAGGGCTGGAGATGGAGAGTGGGAACGGACTCACCATCGACCATCGCAGAATCGTAGACTTCCAGCGCCTCGATCTCCCGAAGCGCCTTGACGACCAGGGGATCATCGGCATCGTATCCTAAGCATTGAAGCGCCATGATGGAGTTGGCCATCGCCGGATAGATGGCACCGAGTCCGCCGGCCCCTTTGAGATGATCCACCATCCAGCAAGCGGCTTTGTGCAGCGCTTTTTCCCGTAACACCCGCATGGGCATCCGATCATACAGTTTCAGCATCACATCCAATGCCACGAAGAAGTTATGCGGGGTGAACCAGGCCTGATCCTTGTTGAACGGAGGGTACTTCCAATAACGGACTTCCTGGCGCGAAATGGGGTACAACTCATCAATGCCTTGTTCACGTGGGATTCGGCAGACCGGGCGATGCGCAAATACAATGAGTAAGGGAATCAGCACGGCCCGGGACCAATACGAGATCGCATAAATACTGAAGTAGAACTTCTTCGGCAACAACATCAGTTCGACCGGCATATGGGGAACACCTTCCCAATCGTACTGATCGAACAGGGCCAGCGTAATCTTGGTAAACACGTTGGCTTGCAGAACACCGCCCATGGCCAGAATCCGCTCTTTTGCTCGCACCATGAACGGTTCGTCCGCCGACACCCCGCACAACTTAAGTGCAAAATATGCTTTGACCGATGCGCTGATCTCCGCGGGGCCACCATAATAAATCGGCCATCCACCGTCCTGCAGTTGTGTCGTCTGGAGGTATCGGACAGCCTTCACCTCTCGATCAGGATCGACCCGATCGAGAAACCGACGCAGCATGACGTATTCAGAGGTCAGCGTGGTGTCCGCTTCCAGCTCAGCAACCCAATACCCTTCGGCATGTTGACGGTTGAAGAACCATGATTGACTCCGCCTGATTGCGTCATCCACTGCATCAGGTTGGCTCACAGCATGACCGATAGGCCGGCGAGCAGCCGAAGAATCTAATGAAGCCAGGATAACCGGTTTGTCAGAAACTAAGCGAAGCGACGCGACAGGAGTCAACTCCGTAGCAGGATCGAATCGCCCTTGAACAGTCGAGAGCAGGCTGTCAGAGAGGCGGTTGAACAACGCCTTGATGATATTCATGAATCTTTATGACTTAACCGACAGGACTGAGGAGGGTGAAAGACCGGCATCTTGCAATGGTCTCCCTTCGTAAACCTTTCCAATACTCCCTGTGGATACCCCGAAGGCTTATAACAGACGATTGGAAACGAGTCAAGCAAGTGGCGGGAGAAGTGTCTGAAGTATCTATATTTTTTATCGGTGTAGGTGGTTGAGAACACCGCTTCTACCGTACCCATAACTGAACGCCGCGGCATTACTCCACCCATCGATCACTTCATGAGAGGGACCTCACCACTGCTATCGCCAAGTTACAGATGGTAGGTAGACAGCCCACCCTGACAAAGCTGCCGTTGATCGATACCACGATCAGTGCTGATGGGGCCAGCAGTAGCAATGCGGAAATTCACGCTGTTCGTGGCAGCCCCCAAACCGTCGCAGTCACTGAGCCAGTCGTGGCTCTCGTCGGGACTTGTATTGTTATCATCGTGGCGAAGAGAGTTAAAGCCAACACACTGTTGGACCCTAGACGGAGGTTCCGACATTGCCAGTGTTCACCTTAATCTTCAGCCAGAAGCAGATAGTGAGTTTTTGGAGTGACAAATTCAGGTTCGGCTAGTGACTTATGCTGCCACTCGCAACATGTCCTCACTAAAAACACGATGGGTGTGGGCCTGAAAAAGATGTGCGCAGAAAGGTAAGTGCGACAAGACGGGAAAATGGTTACCGCGTCAAGAGGACAACGAGAGTAACGAAACTCCACAACGTGACTGACAGGCGTAGTCCATTGACAATGCCTCTGGCAGACCTCAAAGGATCATGCTCCAACTCTTCCTTCCGCTCGTCCCGCGCCACCTGCAATGGCCCCTCCGCCGCTTTGCAGTTTGACCTGAGCAGTGCTTCCAAGGTCACATAGGCAAGAGCAACCGACTGTGGGTGGAGCCCTCTATCCTGGATTTTCGAAAGCGCCATGATCCCTCCTCGTTGATGCAGGTTGTGAAGCAGCCTTCACACTCTCGCTAGAGCAACAACGATACCGTGAGTCATTCGCCATTTCATAGCAAAACCACTTTTCTTGACTACACATCCACTATTGGCACATAAGAGTGAACAGCTCCATAAGCATTTGACAAATTACGCTTTAATTCAATACCTGGCATCCACGTCTCAGTACGTGATGGGAGCTCGCTCCACAACTCTGCAGCCCTTTCAGATGACCAGAGCATTTCCCGGCATATGACCTGGACATTCTTGAACGCTAAAATGTCAAACTACCTACGGGAATTGGCACTGCAGAGACAAAAGAGGCTATGGCGGTAAGCAGAAAACTGTGTCTGTCACCTGGAGACAGATCACGGCTAACGGTAAGACCGTCCCGAAACGAGTCTAACCAGGACAGTGAAGAAAGGTGTGAGAACTCTTAATCCTTACGTTGAGCAGAAGCTTGTGGCGCCGGACGACCGACCCCTACACTGGTTGCAAATCGCCGAGCCTGACGGACACCAATTTGGATACCCCCGGCTCCTCCATGGTGACGCCAAAGAGGGAATCAGCGATGCTCATCGTCCGCTTATTGTGCGTAATGACGAGGAACTGCGCGGTCTGCGCCAGCTCCTTCAAGACCCCCGTAAACCGTCCGATATTTTCCTCGTCCAGCGGGGCGTCGATTTCGTCCAACAGGCAGAACGGTGTCGGCCTGATCAGAAAGCTCGCAAACAACAGTGCCATCGCCGTAAGCGTCTTTTCTCCGCCTGACAGCATGGTGATGCTCTTCAGCCGTTTCCCAGGCGGTTGCGCCACGATTTCAATACCTGGCTCTTGATTGCCGGAAGGTTCACCGTTTTCAGCAGGCGGTTCATCGACCAACTGCAGCTCGGCCCTTCCGCCAGGGAAGAACTGGCCGAAGACCTCGGTGAACTTCTGCTGCAACTCTTGGTACGTAGCTGAGAACATCTCTTTCGTCGTCTGGTGAATCCGCTGAATGATTTCCTTCAGTGACGCGATCGAATTTGACAGATCCTGCTCTTGGGCAGACAAGAATGTATGGCGTTCTTCCAGCTCTTGGTGTTCGCTGATCGCCGCTAAGTTGATGGGTCCCATTCGATCCATCCGGTCACGGAGCTTCTGCAACTGCTCTTTCAACTCGGCATCAGAGCGAGGCGCGGGTTCCTCTACGGCCATAGCCTCAGCCTCGGCCATAGAGTCGCTCGACTGCGTAGGATCAACGATCAATGTGAGGGGGTCAAGCTGATAGGTCCCCGACAATGTTCCTTCGACAGTTCCCAATTGGGTGCGGATTTCCGCTCGACGAACCTCAACGGTCATCCGGGCATCTCGCAGGACTGAAATCCCTCGTCGCAACTCTTCCAGACCGGACTCACGCGTTTGACTCGCCGCCATTTGTTGCGCCTGTCGCTCTTGAGCGGCGACCAATTCTCCCTTCACCCGCCCAGCGGTGACACTGAATTCTTGGCAGAGGCCCTCCTGACGAGCTTGTTCTGTCTGGCTCTGCTCGATGAGCCCATTCAGACTATTCAGGTGCTCACCCAATGCACGATGCCGATCTTCCGTCTCCTGGATCTGTTGTGTCACCCGAGTGCGGTTCAGTTGCTCATGTTGCCGTTTGGCTCGCAAGCCCTCCGCGGTCAGCTTCGCCTCGGTCACATGCTCCTGATGCGTTCTCATATTTCTATCGAACAACCCCAGTTGCTCGCGCACCTTCCCCAACATCATTTCCTGTCCGCTCTTCTCAGCCAGCCATTGACCCAATTGAGTCTGGACCGAGTGCGATTCTTGTTCTAACCGCTGACCTTCGCTGACACCGTCCTGAATTTCCGTCTCCAGCCCAGTGAGTCGATGGTCAAGGTCATTCAGTACATGCTGAAGCTTCTCCTCATCCTTGCGCAGCGACAGATTCTGCATCTCGGCGGCTCGAAGCGCATCTCCAAGTTGGCGGCCCTGCTGGGTGAGCATCTGGATCTGGGCAGACACCATCTCTCGCTGTTGCTTGCTCTGATTAAGCTCCTCCACAAGCACATGGCGTTTGGTTTCAAGATCGATCACCTCTCGCCGGCGTTCCAGCAAACCCGGCGTTCCTTGAACCTGACCGCCCGTCACGATGCCCGACGCATCCACCACTTCCCCATCCAGAGTTACTAAGATTGGACCATTTGGAGCACTCCACACATGTTGCTCCCACAAGTGCATCGCCTGGTCCAATGATCGAACAATGACAATGCGATCGAACAATGAATCACGAGCCGCCGTTCGTGCCGCGTCGGTTTGGATCAGATCCACGGCGAGCCCGACCACGCCGGGCTGCGTTGCGATCGACGTCCACCAGGCATGAGTCCGTCCGCCTTCCCATCGTGGGCACTGCGGAATAAAGCTGCCTCGCCCCAGCGATTCCTGTTGAAGAAATCGAATCAACCTCTGCCCAACAGACGGTTCATCTACAAACCATCCTCTAACGCGCTCTCCCAACACCGCCTCAACCGCCCGTTCCATCCCCGACGGAACCACCAACCATTCGGCCACCGCGTCCCGTACCCCGTCACAAGACTTCAGGGCGGGGCCTTGCTGGATCCCCTGCCGACCGTAGCCCATCTCTTCACGAACCACACCCTGCAATGCTTCAAGCCGCGAGTCCACTCCGGCCAGCTCTTCCGAGCGTCGTAAGATCACCGGATCCAACGACTGGAGGGCGCCCGTAGCTTGAGCCTCCTCCTCTTGCACCGTGCGTTGTTCTGTTCGTAGTTGCGAGACAAGGCGATCGGCCTCTCCATATTCCTTACGCAAGATCTCGTAGCGCTCAATCGCCGACTCACGCTGGCTTCGCAGTTCGTCTCGCTCCAACGACAAGCGAGTGCCGCGGCCCGCGAGATCTTCCATTCGCTTGGCCAATTGCGAGATACCTTGTTCAGTATTCGCGACAAGCACAACCAATTGCAGCACATCTTTGCGCCCTCGTTCCTCCTCCGCAACAGCCGCAGCCCGTTGATTGAGCAAGCGCGTCAGCTCTTCATCGAGTTCCTCGAGAGTCCGATCCCGAATCGCCATCTCCTCCTCGACCGACGTCAATGACGACTCGATGGCACGAAGTCCGGCAACCAACTGCTCTTGTGATCGGACTAGCTCCTCCAGCTCAGCTGATTCCTGTACCTGTTGCTGGCCGAATAACAACCCACGGTTTCGTTCGACCTCCGCCGCCGTTAGCGCGTGGGCCTGCCGTTGTTCGACACCCGCCAGTTCCTCTCGAATCTTCCCGATGGAATCAGCGGTCGCAATCGCATCAAGACGCACTTGTTCGAGTTCTGTTGTAAGCCGAGCCAGGTCGGCCGCTTTCTGAGAGTCTTGTTGATCCAGATTCAGGACATCAGTGTCCGCCTCCTGCAATGCCTGTCGTAAGACCCTGAATTCCCTCGTCAACAATATCACTTCGATTCCGCGCGCCTCACCCTGCAGCGTCTGAAAGGTCCGCGCCTGGCGAGCTTGGCGTTCCAAGGAATTGAGTTGCTTTTTGACCTCTGCCACAATATCTCGGACACGTAGAAGATTCTGCTGCGTCGCTTCCAACTTCCGTAGTGCCTCGGCTTTCTGTTTCTTATACCGGACAATGCCTGCGGTCTCCTCGATGAGCTCACGCCTGTCTTGCGGCGACGCATTCAAAATCTGATCGATCTGACCCTGGGCAATGACCGTGTGTCCTTTGCTCCCCGCCCGCGTATCGAGCAACAAGCTACGGATATCCTTCAACCTGCAGTGAATCTTATTGATGAGATACTCGCTCTCGCCGTTGCGGTACAAACGGCGGGTAATCATCATCTCTTGCGCCTCAGTCAGCTCGTTCGGAAGTCCCGAGCCACCGTCCAGCTTCATCATTGCCGGATCAAGCCCACCCATCACTAACGACACTTCCGCCATCCCCAAAGGCTTTCGTAGTTCGGTACCGTTAAAAATGACGTCTTCCATCTTTTCACTTCTGAGCGTTTTGGTGCTTTGCTCGCCCAATACCCATAGGATGGCATCTACGACGTTGCTCTTTCCGCTCCCATTCGGCCCGACGACCGCAGTGACCCCCTCAGGGAATTCAATCTTGGCTTCCGCGAACGACTTGAAGCCCATCATGTTCATAGATTTCAGATACATCAGCTCACCCTCGGTTACGCGCAGATTAGGACGCGTGCTTGAGAAACAAAAAGTTTCCGGCCCTTGTACCACAAGGGTTTTTGGAAATCAAAAACAAAACACATTGCGTGGTGGAATGGATAACATGGCCCTACAATATATAGGGCCATGTGGGGATATGAGTGGATGGCACTGCCAGCTACCCGGCAATGCTACCGACCGGCTTTTTCGAGGATTCTATCTGGACCAGTTCCTTCGGCAAGAGAAATTCGACGTCTTCCTCAATCACCGTGAGTTCTTCAACATCGGACGGTTCCGACGCTCTCAGGAATGCAACGACTTCCGTGACCAGGATTTCCGGAGCTGACGCACCGGCCGCAATCCCAACTGCCTTGGCCCCTTGCAGCCATGCAGGATCGATGTCGGCAGCTGAATCGATCAGGTACGACGGAATGCCGCATTGCTCCCCCAGTTCGCGTAGACGATTGGAATTGGAGCTGTTCGGTGACCCGATGACCAGAATGACATCCACCAGACGAGACAATTCCTTGACGGCATTCTGCCGGTTTTGCGTTGCGTAACAGATGTCTTCCTGATGTGGCCCCTTGATGTTTGCAAACCGCTTGTGCAGTGCGCCGACGATGTCCCGACATTCATCCACACTCAGCGTCGTCTGTGTGACATACGACAGATTGACGGTGTTGTCCACCTGTAGCTTTTCCACATCTTCCACCGAAGACACCAAATGAAACTTGTCTGGAACCTGGCCTAGCGTCCCGATCACTTCCGGGTGACCGGCGTGACCAATCAGAATTAATTCATACCCCTGGGTATAGTCGCGGTTGACTTCGTTATGAACCTTGATCACGAGCGGGCAGGTTGCATCAATCACGTGCAGACGACGCTGATTCGCTTCTTCCCACACTGACTTCGCTACGCCATGTGCACTAAAAATGACGACCGACCCCTCAGGCACTTCGTTCAACTCTTCCACAAAGACCGCGCCCTTGTGCCGGAGTGAGTTCACCACATGACGGCTATGGACGATCTCGTGACGAACATAAATTGGAGCGCCGTACTTCTTAAGCGACAGATCCACGATATCGATCGCCCGATCGACACCGGCGCAAAACCCACGGGGATTGGCAAGATAGATCTTCATGGTTAGCGTAGCTCCTTAGGCTCAGATCCAGTATCTAGTCATGAACCCGGATCGGTAAGCCACGATACGTCAGATCCACCGGCCTCGTCAACAGAATTGCCGTCGCCATTACCCTAGCCCTTACAAACTGCTTTGCCAACTCCAGGTCTCGCATGAGCCTCGACCGACTCTTTCAGTACCCCATAACTTGATCTGTCGATTCAACAGTGATTCTGCAGCATACTTGATAGTCAAAGTCACCGCACCCACTCCTCCTCATTGGGCATCCATAATGCTACCGATATGGATTCTATTTTGACGATCCCACCCGGACAGGTGTCGGCCCAAAACGCCCTTGGGAGTCATGCTCACGCCATTGAATAACAGACCCACTTTGTGCCGCCATCACTCTGCTGACTTGACTCCCCCTACCACCCCTCGTACGCTCAATCTCTGTCAAAACTTTTGTTCGCTGTTTCTTCTTATGAAAGGAATCCCTCGTATGGCTCAACGACCTTTTCAGACGGGAGCGGTTGTCAATCTGAGTGATGGAGAAAGCAACAAGGATGTCGTCGTCTGTACCGTGCCGGCCAGGAAACGATTCGATGTCAAATTTCTCGGCATCAATGGTTTCGGGCACCCGACTCAACCCCTCTTTTACGCGGTTCACGTGACGACACGTTCGAGAGTCGGTATCTATCCCATTGGGCTCACCGGTGTGTCTGAGATAGACGAGCCAGAGTTTCCCGCGAGGTTCTTTGGAAGCCAAGAAGCGATGCTCTACGCGGATCCCAAGTCCAACCTTATCTTTTCAGTCGCGCGCAAGGACACCGCGGGTAACGTCAGAGTATTTATTGACATCTGCGGACTGCTCGTTGATGTTTGAGATGAGGAAACGAGCGGATCGGCGACGAAATTATCAATGGTGACCTGTAACCACCAGCAGGAGATCACTGTCATATGAACCCCTCTCCAAATCCCTCCTCCATTTTGCAAACTGCCTTTGGCTTTTGGGGCTCTAAGGTGCTGCTCACAGCTGTGGAGGTCGGTCTCTTCACGACACTTGGCGGTCGCCGTCTTACAGGGGCGGAGTTGGGCAAGGAATTGCAATTCCACCCACGCGCAAATCCCGATTTTTTTGATGCGCTCGTGGCGATGCAGTTTCTCGGTCGTGATGGTGACGGTCCCGATGCGAAGTATTTCAATACGGCAGAAGGCACCCTCTTCCTCGATGCTGCGAGCCCGCGGTACATCGGAGGAATTCTCGTTATGCTCAACGCGCGGCTGTTCAAATTTTGGAATGATCTGCCGGAAGCGTTGCGGACAGGACGGCCGCAGAACGAGGTGAAGCATGGGCAGAAGGGAATGTTTGAAGAACTTTATTCGGATCTGCCTAGGCTGGAACAATTCATGGACGCCATGACCGGCATTTCACGCCTCAACTTCGAGGCGTTCGCGGAGAAATTCGACTTCTCAAAATACCAGACCCTTTGCGACGTCGGCGGCGCGACCGGTCTGCTCAGCATCGAAATCGCGAAGCGCCATGCCCATCTGCAATGCATCAGCTTCGATCTGCCGGTGGTCGAACCGATTGCGAAGAAATATGTCGCTGCCGCTGGGTTGGAACATCGTGTGAGCACGGCGTCCGGCGACTTCTTCAAGAACCAGCTACCAAAGGCAGACATCATTACAATGGGCATGATTCTGCACGACTGGAATCTGGAGAAAAAGATGTATTTACTCCGAGCCGCCTACGACGCATTGCCACCGGGCGGCGCGTTGGTGGCCATCGAAGCACTGATCGATGATGCCCGTCGAGAAAATGTGCAGGGGTTGCTGATGTCGCTCAACATGCTCATCGAATTCGGCGACGCGTTTGATTATTCCGGCGCAGACTTCCGCCGGTGGTGTAGCGAGGTGGGCTTCACACGGGTCGAGGTCATCCATCTCGTTGGGCCATCGAGCGCGGCGATCGCCTACAAATAACCAGCCATCACCGAGCGAGCCACCTGCCCGGCAGCCCCTGTCCGCTTGACTCTCTCTCCCCTCCCCCGTACGCTGACGTCCTATGGGAATTTCCGCTCACAAGAAAGTGCTCATCGTCGAAGACGAGCAGGACATCTTGCAGCTCGTGAAACACTATTTGGAGAGAGAGGGGTTTCGACCGATCACCGCGATCAGTGGGCTCGACGCGCTGAAGAAGGTCAAAGAGGAGAAGCCCGATCTGGTCGTCCTCGATCTGATGTTGCCCGAGATGGATGGGCTCGAAGTCTGCAAACGCCTCCGCTCCATGCCCAGCACTGCCATGCTTCCGATCCTCATGCTCACGGCAAAAGCGGAAGAATCGGACACGATTGTCGGGCTGGAGTTAGGGGCTGACGATTACGTCACCAAGCCGTTCAGCCCCAAAGCGCTGGTTGCGCGTGTCAAAGCGCTGCTGCGTCGTATCGAGCGTGCCCCTGCTGATGGCCCAGATCTGCACCTCTATGGTGCGCTCACCATGAACCTGGCTCGGCATGAGGTCAGCCTCGGGAAACACGAAGTACCGTTAACGGCAAAGGAATTTGGCCTGCTCGAGCATCTGCTTCGGCATCGTGGCCGTGTGTTGACCCGTGAAGTCCTGCTCAGCGCCGTGTGGGGTTACGACTACTACGGAACAACCAGAACAGTCGATGTGCATATCCGCCGCCTCAAGCAAAAGCTGCCGCTCCTAGAAGGAGCCATCGTGTCCGTTAAATCATTGGGCTATAAGCTCAGGGATCTCGACTGATCAGGATGACGTGGTCGATTCGATGGAAATTGACGCTTGGCACGCTTGTGGCGGTCGCCTGTGGGCTGCTGATCGCCGGCGTAATGACGGTCCAGGCCCTCGAGCAACAGTACCTCGCGCAATTCGCTGATGCGCTGGAGGCAAAAACCAAGCTTGTTGAATACGGCTTTCAGCCGCTGTTTCACTCATCGTTTTCACCTCCGACCCCTTCCTCCTTGCAGGAGACGGCACGTGACCTCGGCAACCGATCATCTGCCCGTGTGACGCTGGTCGCCGCAGACGGAACGGTTCTCGCGGATAGCGCCGTACGAGATGCCGACGTGCCCGCTGTTGAGAATCACACATCTCAGCCAGAAATCCAACAGGCCTTTTCCACGGGACAGGGAGAGGACATCCGCCCACGTCATACCACCGGCGAGCGCACCATGTATCGCGCGGTGCTGCTACGTCAGCCTCAGGAGGCAGCGGCGATCGCCGTGCGCGTGGGCCTGCCGATGGCCATCGTCGACCGCGAGATTGCAGAATTGAAACGGCACCTTCTTCTCGCGCTCGGAGTCGCGTTCCTCGTCGCCCTACCCCTGAGTGTCTGGTTGGCGCACAACATCACCAGACCTCTCTCGGACATCGCATCGGCTGCGCGAAGACTCAGTTCCGGCCATCAGACCATGCCCATCAGAACAACCGCCCAGGATGAAGTCGGTCTCTTAGCAACGACGCTGAATGACATGGCAGGCCAGCTGCATGCCAAGATCGACGAACTCTCAGAAGATCGAGCCCAACTCCTTGCCGTACTCACATCAATGGTCGAAGGCGTCATGGTCTTGGACTCTCGCGGCCACGTGTTGCAGATCAACCCGGCGTTGGAACGGATGTTCGGCATCTCGCGCGTGGAAGCTCGAGGGCGCCCCTGCGCCGAGCTGTTCCGCCATCAACAGCTTAACGACCTGGTCACGACCATCCTCCGATCACGCGTACCGGGCGAAGATGAAATCGTGCTGCCTCTAACGGGGCGGTGTCTTCAGATCGAAGCTTCTCCAGCAGGGGGAGAACGGGAACGCGAAGCCTGTATCGTGTTGGTCTTTCATGACATCACCGAACTGCGGCGTCTGGAGAAGATCAGGAAGGACTTTGTGGCAAATGTCTCCCATGAACTTCGGACACCGCTCACCTCCATCAAGGGCTACGTGGAAGCCCTGCTGGACGGCGCCAAGGACGACCCCGTGACGTCCGTGAAATTCTTGGAGATCATCCTCAAACAAAGCGATCGACTGAACCTGATCATCGAAGATCTGCTTGAGCTTTCGAAAATCGAATCTGGCCGCGTCTCACTGAAGGAAGAGCCGCTTGAACTGCGTTCCGCCGTCGACCGGACGCTGTCCATGATCAAACCGATCGCCGATAAGAAACGGCACCGTCTCGTCACCTCGGTCGATCTGTCGCTCCCTCCGGTGGCGGGCGACGAAGGTCGGCTCGTGCAAGTCTTGACCAATCTGCTCGATAACGCCATCAAATATACGCCGGAAGGAGGAACCATCACGGTCGGCGCCAAGCTTGCTCCCCCGATCGGAAATGCCGAGCCAGCAGCCCGAGCGATCGACCTCAGCGTCGCCGATACCGGAATCGGTATCCCCGAAGAGGATAGGCCTCGTGTCTTCGAACGGTTTTATCGCGTCGACAAAGCCCGGTCACGCGAGTTGGGAGGTACGGGACTCGGATTGGCGATCGTGAAGCATATCGTTGAAGGACATGGAGGACAGGTGTGGGTCGAAGCGAATCATCCTCAGGGGAGTCGGTTCGTGGTTCGACTTCCAGTCAGCGGCGGCAAGCGAGTGTCCACTCAGTTGAGCGAAACAAGCAAGGTATAAACGCCCGCTCCCGATCTATTAGAGTTACCAGCGGAGAAGACCCGTTGCCCAGGTGACTCCGCCGCCGAAAGTGCCCAGCAGCACCAGATCATTCGGTGAGATGTTCCCGCCGCGAACCGCATCATCGAGCGCGATCGGAAGAGAGGCTGAGGACGTATTGCCATAGCGTTCGATCACCGAGGCTAAGCGCCCCTGATCGATACCCAAGCGCTCGGCAACTTGCGACAAGATTCGACCGTTTGCTTGATGGAGAACGACCTGCTTAAGATCTCCTGGACAGGCGCCGAATTCCTTCAAGATCTCCAGCACAGCCTGTTCAATCCGGCGAATGGCTATCCGAAAGAGCGACGCTCCCTGCATACGAAGCGAGTGCTCCCGTTTACGCAACGTGTCGGAGGACAAGGGCAGCCGTGATCCTCCGCCGGGGAGTCGAATGAGTCCATGGTGGGCTCCATCGGCATATAACCTGATCCCCAGAATCCCTCGCCACTCAGGCGTGCCATCCTCTTCACCCCGCAGTATGACAGCACCGGCCCCGTCGCCGAACAACAGCGCCGTCGAGTCATCCTGAGGATCGAGCGACCGAGACTTGACCTCTGAGGCCACAACCAGACAGGTCTTGGCCTGTCCGCTCAGAATCATGGCTTGTGCCATGGAGAGCCCGTACAAGAACCCCGAGCAGGAGGCAGACACGTCAAATGCCCCCACTGGCTTGCAGCCCAATCCTCGTTGGACCAAGCAGGCCGTCGACGGGAACGCCATGTCCGGAGAGGTGGTGGAAAGAATAATGGCATCGATTGAAGAAGGCGGACAATCTGCGGCATCAAGTGCCCGACGTCCCGCCTCGACGGCCATGTCGGAAGACGCCTCGTGATCGCCGGCCCAATGACGTGTCTGAATACCGGTCAGACGGTAGATCCGGGCCGGGGATACCCCTAACGTAGGAGCAATCTCTTCATTCGAGACGATCCGGGAAGGGAGATAGCTACCTGTTCCAATGATTCTTGAACGAATCATGACCGCTAGACACCGTCCGTTCCCCGCAAAAATACTCAAACTTGCGATGCTCGGCCGGATTATAGGGAGTGGAAAGAGGCAGGTCAACCAAACCGCTCCTGCATTGCTTTTAGCCCGTATCCTTGATATGTTTTGAGAATATGTCCCTTCATTCCATCGGAATCATTGCCCATCGACCGTCACGATCATCCCGACTCAGTCTGGCTGTTTATCTCGGTATCGGCTCCCTGTTCATCACGTCGTGTGCCGGCGATATCGGTACAAGTGACGTTCGAAGCGGGATCAAGAAGGTCTTCAGCAGCACAGACGAGCAAATTTTTCTCGGAGATACCGTTGAGAACCACTACCACCCCAACATCATCATGAAGCGGGGAGAGGCCTATTTCGAGAAAGAGGAGTATGCGGAGGCCTTAGTCGAATACAAACATTTTCTGGAGCTCCATCGCAATCACGTCCTGGCTCCGTACGCAGCATTTAGGATCGGGGAAATTCATTTCAAGATGGCGAAGACCATCGATCGTGATCCTGAACCGATGCGCAATGCCATCACTGCATTCGAGCAGATGAGAAAAGAGTTCCCCGGTAGCCGCTATGACATCCAGGCGCTGCAGAAGCTCGAGGAATGCCATGATTGGATCGCACAGATGCATCTCTTCGTGGGACAATTCTATTACCGGCGAGGCTCCTACCTTGCTGCCACGCATCGGTTTCAGCAAGTCCTAAAGGCGTATCCTGATAAGCCCATCGCCGCAGAAGCCCTGTACTCCATCGCAAAGGCGTACCATGAAATGGGTGCCGACGATTGGGCCAGGGAGAATCTCGTCGTCTTAGTCGACAAGTATCCGAACAGTACCGCCTCAGGAGCCGGAAAGAGCTTGCTTGAGAAAATCGGTGGGGCCCAACCGAATACGCTCCTCGCGCAAAAATCAGAATCAGTTCCCCTTTCCGACGCAGGCCCAGGGATGGTCCGAAGCAACCGACCGGCCGTTAGTCCATCGCTCGCTCCAACAGTAATGGGTACACTCGGCATTCCTCCATCACTCGACTCTTTCAGCACTTCCGCTTCTACTGCCACGACACTGGGTCAAGGCTTTACAGCCTGCCGTCTCGGTGCCTGGTGCTGATTTAGCCGGTTAACTGCCAACATACGGCAATCAATACCGCATCTCCGCTGGATGAGTGGAGATGGGAGTGGTTTGATCCAGATTGTTCGTGAGCTGACGACTGGTTGCTGAAAGCTGATGCCTATCTACTGGCCGAAATACCAACCGATCCCATACCGTTCCAAGAAGCTTGTCACCATCGTCAGCGAATTGGCGTAGATCATCACGCCGACGAGAATCAGCAGGACTCCACTCACGGTCGACACGCCCCACAGATACGCCCGCACTTCCTTGAAATAGGCCAGAAACCGATCGACCCCCAATGCCGTGAGGAACAGCGGCAAGCCCAACCCCAACGAGTAAAAGGTCAGCAACACGACCCCACTAAAAAGAGAGTCGGTCGTGCTGGCATAGAGAAGAATGGACCCCAGCACTGGCCCGACACAGGGAGTCCAACCGGCCGCGAAGGCAACCCCGATCAAGAATGACCCCAGGTACCCGGCGGGTCTATTACGGAATTGATACCGCTGCTCCATCTTGAGGAACTTCAAGTTCAGAATCCCGAGCAAATAGAGCCCAAACACGATAATCAACACGCCACCGACACGACGGATGAGATCTTGATGGGTGATCAGGATCTGGCCGAGAAAACTCGCTGAAGCCCCGAATGCAATAAAGACCGATGAAAACCCTCCGATGAACAGCAAGGAGTTCACAACGATGGCCTTCCGAAACTTCACTCGTTCAGACGCATCGGTCAACTGCTCGACGGACAGGCCTGTAATGTAGGAAATATAGCTCGGCACCAACGGCAAGACGCATGGGGACACAAACGAAAGGAGCCCCGCTGAAAAAGCGGCAATGAGCGAAATCTGTGGGATGGATTGTGTCATGGCTACGACTTCATCAGTTCTTGAATGAGGTCACGGGCCTCCGGAGAACCCCAATCACGTGCACCGAAAATCTTTTGTCGCACGATGCCTCGACGATCGACCATAAACGTGAGCGGAAGCGAACGGGCTCCGTACGTCAGGCCTACACGGTATTCCGAGTCATGAAGAATGGGAAACGTGAACCCCATTTCTCGCTGAAACGGACGGGTGACCGCAGCGCCCTGTTGATCCGTCGACACGGCCAAGATCTCGAACTCCCTTCGCGGCAACGTACGGTACAGCTGTTCCATCGCCGGCATCTCGACACGGCATGGTCCACACCAGGTCGCCCAAAAATTTAGAAGGACGACTTTCCCTCTGAGCTGAGACAAGCTTACAACGTTACCGGCAAGGTCCCGCAACATAAAGTTCGGTGCTTCGTCACCAACTTGGACAACGCCACGCTCGAAGCCTGGCCGTGTCTTCGGTTGGGGTGATTCTGCCTCGGAGAACAATGCCGTGCAAAACACACCGACTGCCATGAAGGTGAAAACCAACGCCGCTCGATGAAGTGTCATGTTGATACACGGATGGGCACGGTCTTCGTCTGCCGTCAATATAGCCATGGTCACTTCAAACAAACTCTCTTACTCAGCCATCGGCAGATTCTCATGCTGCTGAGGGTATGTTACAAGTCCGCAAAAACCTGAGTCAAGCAAGCGGCGAATGACAAATTTCTTCCCCTACGATCGAAGTGATGGACAAAGCCGACTGATCTCTCTAGAATTGCCAAGGTTTGTGCGGGGTCTGTCACTCGGCACCGCTCGTCGCATCCACAATCAGCAAACACAGCAACGCTGGCTTTCCATAAACCTGAACCCACGAGGGGCACATGCGAGACAATTTCTTATTTACTTCAGAATCGGTCACTGAAGGACACCCGGATAAGATTGCCGACCAGATTTCTGACGGCATCTTGGACGCCATCATTGCGCAGGATAAATATTCCCGCGTCGCCTGCGAAACCATCCTAACCACCGGCATCGCCCTGGTAGCAGGCGAAATCTCAACCAAGGCGTACGTTGAAATCCCGGATATTATCCGTGACGTCATCAAGGACGTCGGCTATTGCGATGCGTCGTGGGGGTTCGACTATCATACCTGCTCGGTTCTCACCGCTATCCACCAGCAATCTGCTGATATCTCGATGGGCGTGGATTCCGGAGGAGCCGGTGATCAGGGCTTGATGTTCGGCTACGCCACCAATGAAACGGATGAGCTCATGCCGATGCCCATCGTCTTGGCTCACCGACTGACCAAGCGGCTGGCAGAGGTGCGCAAAAAGAATATTCTTAAGTGGGTACGACCCGACGGCAAATCCCAAGTGACGGTCGAATACAAGAACGGCAAACCCGTGCGGATCGACACGATCGTCGTCTCCACGCAACACAGCCCTGATGTCACCAGCAAGCAGATTGAGCGTGAGATCATGGAAAAGGTCATTAAACCCGTGATGCCGAAAGGGCTCTACGATGCAACCAGTGTGAAGCATCACATTAACCCCACCGGTCGTTTCGTCGTTGGCGGCCCGATGGGGGACACGGGCCTCACAGGTCGGAAAATTATCGTCGATACCTATGGCGGACACGGCAGTCATGGCGGTGGCGCGTTCTCAGGCAAGGATCCCACAAAGGTGGACCGATCCGCCTCGTATATGGCTCGCTATATCGCCAAGAATCTCGTCGCCGCCGGCTTGGCCGACAAGTGTGAAGTGCAGCTGGCCTACGCGATCGGGGTTGCCGATCCGGTGTCTGTCCTCGTCGACACCAAGGGCACTGAAAAGGTGTCGGTCGATATTCTCGATAAGCTCGTGCGCAAACATTTCCCCATGACTCCGCGCGGCATCATCGATTATCTCAAGCTCCGAAGACCGATTTTCAGAAAGACCGCTTCATACGGCCATTTCGGTCGCACCGAACCTGAGTTCACGTGGGAGAAAACTGACAAGACGAAGGCGCTGCGCAAAGACGCCGGGCTGTAAGCGCCCTGGGTGTAGCATGTTGGCAAAGGGGGACGGGTTCTCCACCCGCCCCCCTTTGCATGATGGCGCATGATAACCATTAACCGTTGACGAATGTCGATGAGCATTTCCGAGAAGGAGGGTGTCGTGGATTACGATGTCAAAGATATCAAGCTGGCAGACCAGGGTCGATTAAAGGTTGAATGGGCTGAAGCCACGATGCCCGTGTTGCGACTCATTCGCAAACGATTCAAGCGGGAGCAGCCACTGAAAGGTGTGCGGGTCACAGCCTGCCTGCACGTCACGACGGAAACCGCGAATCTGGCCATCACGTTGAAAGCTGGCGGGGCCGATGTCCGTCTCTGCGCGTCCAATCCTCTCAGCACGCAGGATGACGTGGCTGCGGCATTGGTGCAACATGAAGGCATTCCGACCTTTGCCATCAAGGGCGAAGACAATGCCACCTACTATCGCCATATCGAATCCGCTATCGCGCACCGCCCTCATGTCACCATGGATGACGGGGCCGACGTCGTCTCACATCTGCATTCCAAGCGAAAAGAACTGTTGAAGAATGTGATCGGCGGCACGGAAGAAACCACCACCGGTGTGATCCGCTTGCGCAGCATGGCTGAAAAGAAGGTCCTCAAGTTTCCCGTCATCTCCGTCAATGACGCCGACACGAAACATATGTTTGATAACCGCTACGGCACCGGGCAATCCACCATGGATGGCATCGTGCGTGCCACCAACCGGCTAATCTGCGGGTCCGTCGTCGTCGTCGTCGGGTATGGCTGGTGTGGACGTGGTATCGCCATGCGGGCCAAGGGCATGGGCGCAGACGTGGTCGTGACCGAGATCGACCCATTGAAAGGTCTTGAAGCGTTGATGGACGGCTTCCGCGTCATGCCGATGGAACAAGCTGCGCTGATCGGAGATTTCTTTGTCACCGTCACCGGGAACATTCATGTGATCCGTGGCGAGCATTTCGCGGCCATGAAAGACGGGGCCATTGTCTGCAACAGTGGGCACTTCAACGTGGAGCTCGATATCCCGGCTCTCGAAGAACTGGCCAACAAGCGCCGGGTGGTTCGCACCGGCGTCGAGCAATTTACGCTGAAGAAGACCGGCCATCGGGTCAGTTTGCTCGGTGAAGGCCGACTCGTGAACCTCGCCACCGCGGAAGGACACCCATCCAGCGTGATGGATATGAGTTTCGCCAACCAGGCGCTCGGCGCAGAATATCTCGTGAAGAACTACAAGATGCTGGAGAAGAAGGTCTACCCGGTGCCGGCGGTGATCGACAAGGAAATCGCGCGTCTTAAGCTGGCTGGCATGGGCGTGAATATCGATACCCTGACGAAGGAACAGAAGAAGTATCTGGCATCCTGGGAAATGGGGACATAGGAAGCAAGGCGGGGTGCGGGTACTCTCAGTGCTCGCTCACCGCGCATGCAGGACCAATTCAATTACAAATAGCGGGAGATGCTCGGTGAATGCGCCAGTTGAGAGCACCCGCGCCGCACCCGTTGAGAGAAGAAACGGAAAGGCCACCTGAAAAGGTGGCCTTTTCCCTCTCAACTGAGTTCCAGCTGTCACATCGCCCACGGCACGGTAGATCCCCGCCATTTGAGTCTCGACCTCATGAGCCACCACCGAAACATGCGGATTGCAATCTCCGGCTAGAGTGGTAGAGTGAGGCCGAGGAGGCCTCTGTGAACTCCCACCCATCCCAACCGCTGTCGCTTGCAGATTTTGAGATTTCCCCTGAACGGGGTTTCCTGCCGTCGGATCCTTGTGAAACTCTGCCCAACTCTCCCACGCTAAACCATCTCGGCCGCGAGATGCCGAAGCTGTTGAGCGCGCGGCGAGTCCGGCAGTTTATCGACGAACAACCATCGTTGCTCCCGTCCATTCCACCCAGTTGGCATGATAACGAATACCGAGCCTCGATGAGGATCCTGTCATTCGCCGGCCACGCTTATGTCTGGGAAACACCGGGGCAACCAGCCATCAAGCTCCCCTCTCACCTCGCCCAGCCATGGTATGAGATCGCCCAGAAGCTCGGCCGTCCGCCGGTCCTGTCCTATGCCTCTTACGCACTGGACAACTGGCGCCGGCTTGACCGGACGAAGCCGATTCAGCTCGACAACATCGTGCTGTTGCAAAATTTTCTCGGTGGGTTGGATGAAGAGTGGTTCGTCGTCGTCCATATCCAGATTGAGAAGCAAGCGGGGCCTGGCCTGGAGGGCCTGGTGCGGGCGATCAATGCGGCTTCAAAAGGGAATGACGATGCAGTCCTGTTGGGTTTAAAGGCTCTCGCGTCCGCGCAAACCGCTATGCGCGACACGCTGCTCTGCATGATAGAGCGCTGCGATCCCTATGTCTATTACACCCGCGTGAGACCCTACATTCACGGCTGGAAGAATAGTCCGTCCCTGCCCGAGGGACTCATCTATGACCACGTCGAAGCCTATGCACGGCAGCCGCAGCAGTTTCGTGGCGAGACCGGCGCGCAGAGCTCAATCGTCCCTTGTTTGGACGCCGGACTGGGCATCCACCATGCACCTGATCCCTTGACGGTGTACTTACAAGAAATGCGGGAGTACATGCCACCTACCCACCGCGCCTTTCTTCAGGCTCTGGAGATCCGGACTGACGATCAGGCTCGCGCCCTGCTATCTGGCTATGTTCATGATCGCAAACAGCGTCACCCCGAACTGTGGTCCGCCTACTGTGCCTGTGTTGACCTTCTGGCCCAGTTTCGGGAAATCCACATCGGCTACGCAGACAGCTACATCAATCGCCAACATCAAACGAGTACGACCAATCCCACGGCCGTCGGCACCGGTGGTACCCCCTTCATGACCTACCTACAGAAGCACCTGGACGAAACCAAACAAGCTATTGCGGTCTAGCCATCAACATTCGTCCAAGTGACGAGTTTCATGCCTTGGCGCCCTCTCTTTGCTTCAAGCCAAGCAACTCTGAAAGGAGCCATCCAGTCATATTGAATAGCAAGAACTGCGGTGATGAGAGCACTCTGTTCAAGGAGAAGAGTACAGTCCTTAGCAAGGCGTTTAATTGTATCAATGCACGAATCTAGCTTTGCATAGGTAGGAAACTTTTTCATACCCGTTTTGTCGAGATGCGCAACGTGTTTGTTCGTGTAAATGCGAACCTCTTCTGACTCTTAACAAGCGCCGTTCTATGTCTTGATATAAGTTTCTTGCTGATCACATCAGCTCCTGGCGTCGACAAACGATCAAAATCCCTATGACCGAATTGCTTCACAAAGTCTTTATAGGGACGAGTGAACCGACGACGGCTTATCACCTGTGGATAATCTTCTATGTCCTTCACCAGATTGTAGAGCGAGGTAGATCTCTTATCTCTGTCAGCCAATCGGCGGATGTGAATCGACATATCGCTGACATATGCTCTATGCATCCAGTCATAAAAAGCGCTGGGCACCTGAAGACGTGGGTTGTCCTGGATCAGTTTAGTAACTTACTGATAAACGAATCGCTTTGACGCCAAATCATATATAGAATTCTTGATTACCTGGAACTGTCTCTTCCACTGCTTGAACTTGTTGGACCGTGCGCGAGTTGACAAAAGTGAGGAAGATGGAGAGGTTGGTTTCTTAAGCTGGATTGAGCACAATGGAGACATTCTGAACTTCCAGGCTATTGCGGCGTATCGAAACAAGGTACCGCGCACGCTCACGCCAGCAAGCCACTAACTCAGACGGAAGATTCGAGCAGAATGCGCACTTCTTGGGCAAGTCCTAATACATCGGCCTGGGCGATCAGGCTTTCCCGGTCTATCCCGTTGGGTTTTCGGACCGCTACAATGCTTCGGGCGTCCTGTAGATCGACTGGCCCTCCGGCGTAGAGCTTCAAGAGCACGAGCGCTTGCCAGTTTACGACCGGCACCAAACGACCAAATACGTTTAGGGTTTCAACTCCATTAAACGTAATGGCTGCCAATTTTGACGGCAGAACGATCAGCTGAACCGGCACTTCTTGCCCTTCACATTTCAGGCTGAGCCTGAAGACACCTCGTAGCGGGTCATCTATGCCACCAGATTCGTATGCGGCTCCAAGGTGGGTAGCCAACGCCTGTGGGTCTGAGGTCCCAAGAGCCACTGCGAGATCAATATCTTGCGTGGCTCGCGCAACACCCCAAGCCGACACAGCAAAACCACCGATCAACGCGTACGAATGAAGCAGGCGCTCCTCCTGCGCTTGGTCTAGACTTCCAACAATCTGGCTTAGGGCTTCGGAGAACACCGGTTCAATTGGTAGCAGAAATCGGAGAGGCTCAATGCAATCGTCAGCCGTTCTTCTGGAGTCTGACGCCTAGCCCGTTCAATCTTCTCGTCAGCAAGCTGCTGACCCAACTTGCTCGGTCGCCGTCGTGACTCCTGAGAGATGGTCGGTTGCCTTGGCTTCATGAGGACGAGTATACATGCGTCTGCTAGAACCGAAAAGGATGAAGAAGGAAGCCGCTATAATCTCAACCCGAGAAACCCCGATGCTGAAGAGCGCACTACCGTTGCTCCCACGTGCACGCTCGGGGAACAAGAGATTAGCAGGGATGCCCTGCTTACTTCCCGAAGGCTTTTTTCAGCAGCGGTTCGATCTCACCTTTGGCAGCCATTGGGTCGAGGACGTCGGTATCTCCATAGAACGTACCGTCGATAAATACCTTGGGGAGTGTCGGCCAATTGGTGATCTTCGCCAGCACTTCCCGTTTCGCCGGTTGCGACAGGACGTCGATCAGTTCGTACGGGTACCCATACTTATCGAAAAACTGCATGGTTTCCCTCGTGAACCCGCACATCGGCATGGTCTTCGTTCCCTTGCCGTAGATCAAAATTTTATGGGCCTTCACTTCGCTTTGGATTTCTTCTTCAATTTGGTCGGCCATGATGTCCTCCTAAGCCTCATCTCTGGTGCGCGCGGTTAATTCGAGCGCATGGATTCGTCCGTCTTTCATCGGCACGTCTAACGCTTGATAGATCATCCGATGCCGGTCTAAGAGGTTTTTCCCATGAAAACCATCTGAGACAATCACGACTTTGAGGTGGTCCATTGTTCCTGTACGGTCGGTCACCGTCACCACGGCATCCGGCAAGGACTTGCGAACATAGTCAGTCAGTACGTCTGGTGTAATCACCGGCCTCCACTCCTCTTACTTATTCCATACCCTAGCTGAAATTGGTTCTGAAACGCAATGTGCATCCTCACTGGTGGTTTTCCACAATTATGGTGGTGCATGTAAACCAGCCTCCACCAGTGACACACAGTTCTGATTAAGCAAGCCGTTGAATTGTTTCAGGCTCACCTTTGTCACGTTTCGGCATCAAGCTTGCCCTACTCACAATACAAACGGAAACAGATCACCCCGTCCTTCACCGAGGAGGTTGTTATGAGTGACTTCAAATCCGGGTTCTTTGTGGGAGGTGAGAGCTGCAATGGCCGCGTCCTCATTGTGGATGATGAGCCCGATATCCGCAAGGTCGTCCGCATGACGTTGCAGAAAGCCGGCTACGATGTCCTTGAAGCAGAGAATGGCGAGAAGGCCATCGAAACCATCAACTACGGGGAAAATCGGCTGCTCCTTGATGTCATCATCTGCGACATCCGAATGCCAAAGGTGAATGGGATCGAAGCGATCGCCTACTTCCGTCAGAATTATACTCGGGTCCCCTTGATCGTCCTGACCGGATTCCCCGACACCGATATGGCCACGGCCTTACTGCGACAAGGGGTGGTGGATTATCTCGTGAAACCGGTAGAGGGCGAGAAACTGAAGGCCTCCGTCGCACGTGCCATGGAGCAGCGTGAATTGGCCCATCTCTGAGGGAACGGACCACAGCATCGCAGGGAGCCGGCATGACGATCATCTCTCCGACCATGTCCCATCCGCAAGCCGACAATCAGGGAATCGGATCAGCTCCCGCCTCGCCTCCGATGAGAGTGGCCATCATTGGGGCAGGGCGTGGGGGCATGGCCCTGCTCGATGTACTCCACCAGATCAGCAGGATTCAGATCGTCGGCATCACCGATCAGAATCCCTCGGCTCCCGGGCTCACACGCGCCCAAGAACTCCACGTACCGGTCTATGACCGGGTGACCGACTTGATCACGCACCAAGGGCTCAACCTTGTGATAGACGTCACCGGTGATCCAGCGATGGAGTCGATGCTTCGGGAGGAGGTGCCTGCAGGAGCCGACGTGGTCAATGGCCAGACCGCACGGCTTCTCTGGGTACTCGTGCAACATGAATCGACATTGCAAACCGAATTGCTCCATGCAGAGAAACTTGCTGGAATCGGCTCGTTCGCTGCCGGCATTGCGCATGACATGAACAATCCGCTCCAGCTGATTCTGGGTCTGGCGGAAAATCTGACGGACGAAACGGACCTGGAAGCCGTGCACCTGCAGGCCCACGATATTATTGAAGCCGTGAAACGGACGACGGCCATTTGTCGAGACCTTACGTCCTATTCTCGTCGCGCATCCTTGCGGCAAGACTGCCTGATTGGCGTCGGCGGCAAGTTGGATGAAGCGCTCAAGATTGCCCGCTATGCGGTGGCGCTCCAAGACATTGAAATTCGTAAGCTGTATCAGCCAGACGTCGTTGTGAAGGGGAACCCCGATGAGCTTCTCCATGTGTTCGTCAATCTTATTACCAACGCCGTGCAGGCCATGGAACACCACGGAACCTTGACGCTGGAAACCCACGCGATGGCCGACGCGACGCAGATTCGTGTCTCCGATACCGGCAGCGGCATCGCCCCAGAGCTCCTTGGTCGAATCTTTGAACCCTTCTTCACGACAAAACCGCCAGGGAAGGGAACCGGATTGGGTTTGTACAATATCAAAAATGTGATTCATCACATGAATGGCACGATAGGGGTCGACAGTCAGATCGGCCGAGGCTCAACCTTTACCCTCACATTTCCTGGTGAGAGGAGCACTCAATCGTGACGGAGACGCCGACATCCTTGCCGTCCGGCACCAGATGGGGGCTCAAGGCGAAAGTCATCCTCTCCATGCTGCTCGTCGGTGTCATCCCGCTCGTCGTCGGCTTGGGAATGGCATTCTGGCAGGGGTCTCAAGAAATCCGGGAAGTCAGCGGAGAAAGCTTTAAAGCACTCGCAACTGAAGCCGCCCGCAAACTCGATCTCCTCCTCGCCGAAGAAATCGCGCACACCGCACGCATCGCGAATGACCCGGCGATCATTCGAGCGTTGGAGCAACGGCGCGATGCACGGGGAGACTCCAAGAATCTGACCACGGCACTCACTGATTTCGAGCAGCGCTGGAAGGCAAAAGACGCTGCTGCCATCACGTCCATCACGGACAATCCGCTCAGCACCTTGCTCCACGAATACTTTACCGGCGTCCATAGTGCGCCAGGCCAATTACTTCCGCACGTGGTTCGTTCATCGACAAAGATGCTCTTCCTGACCGATGCACAGGGCACACTCGTCGGGACCATGACCGACCATCCGGCGTTCCGCCATCAGAAGACCCACTGGTGGCAGGGTGCCTTCAATAAAACGGTGGGTAAGCTCTATATCGAGGGTGTCCGTTTCGACGACCAGGTGAACGCCTATGTCTTCTCCATCTCACTTCCTGTCATGGATAGTCTCCGGTACGAGGTCGTCGGAGTGCTGCACCGCGTGATCGATGCCAAAGAGTTCTTCTCTCCCGCCACCCATGTCACTCGATTTGGGAAGACCGGCCACGTCATGTTGATCGACACCAGGGGGATCGTCGTCAGCTGCCCGATTCTTCCCACCGGCGTCCCGCTGTCCGATCCGAAGCTCATCCCGCTCATCACACCGCCACACCCCGGTTGGGTGCAAACCTCAAGCGACGGCCACGGCGGACAGTCGACCTCCGTCATCGGCTTTGCCCCTCTGGCAGAGACCAGCCGAGCGACCAACGGCTCGATCGACAATGGGTCATGGCACACCTTCGTCTGGCAATCGTCCGATGAACTCTTCGCACCGATTCAGCATCTCTTCACCTGGGTGACAGTATTCGGAGCCGTCGCTGTGGTGCTGCTGGCCGCGCTGGGTTACGTCGCGGCCGGCCGCATCGTGACACCCGTACGGCAACTGCAACTGGCCGCGCAGTCAATCGGACGTGGTGAATTGCGGACACCGATTCAGATCCACACTGGTGACGAATTGGAGGACCTGGCCGAAGAATTCAACCGCATGAACCAGCAGTTGAAAGCCGCGTTCGCCGGATTGACTGACCAGGTCAAGTTGAAAACCCAGGAAGTCCAGGTCCTTCAGCAGTCGACGGATCAGATCTTAGACGCCGTCCCTACTCCCATTCTCCTCATCGATGCCCACGAAACTGTACGCTACATCAATCAGGCGGCCCGCGAATCCTTCAAGGTCCAGGACCCGATGTCGGGAACGTCGTTATTCACGATTCTTCCACTCGACCCAGCCGTTCAGAAACAACTTCACGCAGAGTTCCAAGCCAACGGGGATACGTCTCTTGCCACAGCCGGTATCAAGCGCGAGACAGCGCCGAGGGATCCACTTGCGCCGAGTGCCGATCACGAATCGGCCGGCCATCGTGCTGAGCTCCACATCGGATCGCGCATCTATCACTATCAATGGTTCCGACTACCCGCGAGGCCAGGGGAAGAAGACAGCATTGGGCTGGTGCTTCGAGACACCACCGACGAGAGCCAATTGCAAGATAAGCTGGTCCAGGCAGAGAAAACGGGAAGCCTCGGCGTCCTCACCGCTGGAATCGGCCACGAACTCAACAACCCCTTGTTTGGGATCATCGGGTTGGGAGAAGCGATTCAGGACGAGCAGGACTTGGAGCAAATCAAGTCCTGCGCCCAAGACATTGTGGCCCATGGCCGTCGCATGGCGACGATCGTTCGTGATTTTACCGGCGTGACGAACCGTGAGGCCTTCGACCAGCACGTACCGGTGCCTGTGGAGCAGATATTGGACCAAGTGCTGGCCATGGCACAGACCACCGTTGAAATGAAAGACATTGTGATCCACAAAACCTATGCGGGCCATACGCCCGTGCTGGTCTTTCCGGACCAACTTCGGCAAGCGTTGGTGAATCTCGTGACCAATGCTGCCCAAGCCATGAAGGGCACCGGCACGCTTACATTGACGACTGCCGCGTCGGACCATACGGTGACGGCGACGATCGCCGATTCCGGCCCCGGCATCTCCAAACAGCACCTATCAAAAGTCTTTGATCCGTTTTTTACGACCAAGGGACAAGGGGAAGGTTCTGGACTCGGACTCACGGTGGCCAGGCGGATTATCCGAAAGTTCGGGGGCGATCTCCGTATCGAGAGCGTCGAAGGCCAAGGCACCACCTGCGTGGTCACCCTCCCGATCGGTTCTCCCCTATCTTCCGAAGGAGGCCCATGGACATCGTCCGCGTCACGTTCCGAGCCGCAACCATCGCACTCTTCGTAGGGGGACTCTGGGGCGGGGCGTCTCTTCACGCAGCCAAGGAGAACCCACCCATCGGCAGCATCTCTCCGGAGAGAGTCGCCGATTACGTGCATGCCATCCTGGAGGCTGACCGGACGATCTATACGACGCACATCGTCAACCGTATGCAGGAGAAAGGCATCGTCGCTGCGACCGAACATTGGGAGCAGGACAGCACACTCCTGCTACCGGCTCAGTTTCTTCAACATTCAGGCCGGTTGGTCGCCGAGAGCGGACGAGGCATTCGCTATAGGCTCATCGGGTTCTCTCCGATCTATCAACGCAACGCGCCTGCCACAGAGTTTGAACGAAAAGCGCTGGAGGTGCTTAGGCGAGAGCCTGACCGGCCGATTACCGGAGTTGTGTCAAGCGGCAAGAAGCAGTACTTCCAAGCCATCTATGCAGACCGTGCCGTCTCATCTGCCTGCATCATGTGCCACAACAGTCATCCGTTAAGCCCGAAGCAGGACTTCAAGTTGAATGATGTGATGGGTGGGATCGCCATTACGATTCCGCTGGAGTAGCAGGACATGTGATAGGTCATTGTCGACTAGAGAACCAAAAGCACTGTGCGCAGGTGCAGCGTGGCTAAGGAGGTTACGAAGGCGTGGGCGGGCTTGCAGGAGTAACCGGTGGCTTGAGGTGGTACTCCTCTCGATAGATCTGCACCGCTGTCATCAGCAGGCTGATAAGGATCGGGCCGACGAAAAGTCCAAGCAACCCGTACAGCGCCAACCCGCCCAACACGCTGAGTACGAGGAGCAACACGGGAATCTGCACGTCTTGGCCGATCAACCACGGGCGTAGGAACTGGTCGACCATCGACACGACGCCAATTCCCCAAACCAACATAACCAGCGCTTTCCCGCTCGCACCAACCCATAATAGGTAGAGCGCCACGGGTCCCCACACCAGTCCTGTTCCGCCGAACGGGATCGGCGCCAACACAGTCGTCAACGCGGTCAGTCCCATCGGAAACGGCACATCAAGCGCCCAATAGGCCATCCCCGCCAAAAGCCCTTGAACAATCGCCGTGACGAGCATCCCTTTCACCACCGCCCGAATCGTTTGATCCAACCGGGTCAGGATTTTTGACTTATGCGACTCCTCCATCGGAATCAAATCGTATAACACGGTGAGCCACTGCTGACCGTCTTTGAAGAGAAAAAACAGCACCAACAGCATAATGAAGAAATTCGTCACCAGCGCGAAGGTGTTCTTCAGCAAGCCGCCCATTCCTCCGACTAAGAACTGGCCCAATTCCGTGACCCCACCGACGAGCGACTGCTCCAACGAAACGGTGGGGCTGCCGGTCCCGGAGACCGCCGCCTTCAACCAATCTCCCACCAACGGAATGCCAGCCACGTGATCCGGCAATCGCTGGAGCCCGCCGGCTGAGATCCATGCTCGGATCTCCTGCTCCGCTGCCCCGGCTTCCCGCACCAACATCACCCCCATTGCAACTAACGGCACAACGACAACCCCCAGCGCGCCGACGGTCAGCAGAGCGGCAGAGAGCGCGTCCTTCCCACCGAACCATTTGGCCAGCCGGAGATGCATGGGGAAGGCCCAATGGGCCAACAGGCTGGCCCACAGGGCCGAAAACACAAACGGTTTAAACATCAACCCGATTTGGTAGAGGAGCAAGACCAGGAGGGCAAAGAACACGATAGAAAAGATCTGTTGTCGAGTCATACGAACGGCGCAGTCTCGTAAGGCAGTATCGAGTAAATAACAGATCTGACGGAGTCTGTCACGGGAGGAAAGAATGGGCTGGAAGGCGCAGGACCACCGGACGTGAGGACGACACGACGAGCGAGAGGGGGGATTGCGCTTACAGGTCGACTTCCCTTCCGATCAACGCAACCGCTTTCCCACGATGCGCATTCATGTCGCGAACATTATTCGGTACTCGAGAGGCTTCTTCGGGCCAGCCTGTGACCCCCATATCGCTGACCCCCTGAAATTTGGCCCCTTCTTCCATCAGCATCATCGGGCAATGGACTTCGCCGATCAGAATCGCAGTTTTGAGAAGCTGGATTTTCCCAGTTGCCGTAACCGTGGCTTTGATACGTCCGCTGCTGATCAATGAATCGGCGTGGATGGTTCCCTTCACGACTCCATCTTCCCCGACGATCACTTGCCCCTTCGTGTGGACATCACCTTCGAGCCGCCCATCGATTCGCACCGTACCATCGACCTTGATTTCTCCTTTGAGATCAACACCTTTTGCCAACAGCGTAATATTGCCATCGTCGACAGACCCGGTCTTTTTCATGGAGACTCCTCTCTGCAGGCCAACCTTCCCCAAGGGTACCTGAGGACCAGGGATACGCCTAACAGTTTGTGGAATCCAGCACCCAGGTACGCGCCCCACCTTATTGCGATAAACCGAACGTCTGCTTCATCCGTTCCCAGAGGCCGCCTCCATGCACTTCGCAATAGACCGTCGGCTCCGTTCCGGCAATGAAGAACTCAACTCGCTTCTCCGGACATTGCGACGTCGCGAGTTGTCCGCTTTTGGGATCAATCTTCCGTTGAACAACCCCAACGGGCGCCTCAAAATCAGGAGAATCACGTGGGATAAGCCGTCTCGCCAGGTCACTCCAAATCGGGAGAGCGGCCTGGGCGCCAGTCAACTTCAGGGCGCGTTCATCGTCAAAACCAACCCACACACCGATCGCCATATCCGGGGTATAGCCGATGAACCAGGCGTCTCGATACCCATCGGTTGTCCCAGTTTTTCCTGCCACGGGGCCATGCACTCCCAACACTCTGGCTTTGGCCCCGGTACCATGGTCCACTACCCCTTTCAACAACGACGTCATGAGAAATGTCCCTTGTGGACTTGCCGCCTGACGCCGATCCAGCGGGGGACTCCAGATGGTCTCACCTTCTTCACCCACCATGTTGGACAGCGCGACCGGATGGATGACCACGCCTCCATTGGCAAGCCCGGCGTAGGCGGATGTGATCTGAAGCAACGAGACTGAAGAACTCCCCAACGCCAGGGACAAATCGTCCGCCACCGGTGTCGTGACTCCGAACGCGTGCAGCAGACTCGTGAGCGCCGTAATCCCAGTTCGATGTGCCGTCCGAACGGCGGGAACGTTCAAGGACTGCTCAAGTGCTGTTCGGACCGTCACCGGTCCTCGATACTGCCGATCATAATTCTGAGGTGACCAGGACCCTGTGCCGGATTCCAAGGTCACCGGCTCATCCACCAGTAATGTTGCCGGAGTTAATCCGGCCGTACCGTGGTCACGGGCTGCCTCAAATCCGGCCAGGTATACAAATGGCTTAAAAAGAGACCCAGCCGATCGATGCGCCTGCACCGCACGGTTGAATTGGCTCAACTGATAGTTACGACCGCCGACCATCGCACGTACGTGACCGGTCTTGACATCCAGGACAACCGCCGCCCCCTGAAGCGGAGGCTCGACTCCAGCCAGGGCCGGATAGCTCTTTTCGAGTTTCGCCAATCCTTCGTGCAACGCCCGTGCAACGATTCGCTGTGCCCTGGGATCAAGGGTTGAATAAATTCGCGCGCCATCCGGTATGTCCAACCCTCTTCCCTGCTCGATTTCTCTGAGCAGATGATCGACAAAGTACGGCGCATCGGTGAGGACATCCTGATTCAGCATGACCTTTACCGGCTGATTCATGGCCTGCGCCGCGACGTCCTCCGTCAAAATCCCCTCTTCCTTCAGCCGCCGAAGGACCACATTGCGACGCGTCGTGGCAGACTCAACGCTTTTGACGGGAGAATAGGCATTGGGTCCCTTGATCAATCCGACGATCAGCGCGATTTCATCGATCGACAGGTCCTCAAGATCCTTGCTGAAATAACGATGGGCGGCTTCTCTCACACCGTAGATCGAAACCGGTCCGGCTTGGCCGAGATAGATCTCGTTCACATAGCTCTCTAGAATCTCCTCTTTCCGGTACTTAAATTCGAGCGCCATCGCGGCCATCACTTCCTGGAGTTTCCGTCCAATGGTTCGTTTGGGAGAATAGTAGAGGTTCTTGGCTAATTGTTGAGTGAGCGTGCTGCCTCCCTGCACAAGGACGCCGCGAGTCAGATTTACCCAAAAGGCTCGTCCGATCGCGATCGGGTCAACCCCGAAATGAGAAAAAAACCGACGATCCTCGATGATCAGCAGCGTCTGAATCAGGGTGGGAGGGACACGGTCCAGGGAAATCCATTCCCGAACCTGCCTGGAGCCAGAACGCATCCCGCTGATCAAAACCGGCTCGAGCGAGACCAAAGAAAGCGGGTGCCCATCGGACACGGACGACACCTCAGTGACGAGACCGTCGGCCAATTTCAAGCGGACTGATCGTGCAGGCAATCGGACCTCCTCCTGAGCATGGAGAAAGATCTCAATGGAGTCCTTGGTCGCAAAGTACTCACCGGCAACCCGCGGTGCCGCAGTGGCCGGCTTGTACTCCAACCGTTGCAGATGGTCGAGCAACCCTGATTCGGCAACGTGGAGTCCCGGCGTCAAAAAAAACGGGGCGCCGTAGATCAGCAGCGGTGGATGCTCATCGCTTTTGGGAAGCGCCAAACTAGTTGAAAGAAAGGCGCCATATCCTGCCACGAGAGCGAACGCCACTCCACAGATAATCAGGAGCGGTAGGAGGAGCCGCCTCGCCAACGAAACGGACCGATCTGACGTTTGAATCGACATAGTCTCAGCATGCCCTGTGTATTCAGACGAGAAACATTGTGGAATAGATTACCAAATTCAGGGAATTTACGTGGAAGAACTTGTGATACGTCGAAAAGTGCACGAACGTCCTGAAGCCTTGTGCAGTCTGCGCACATATGGCCGGCTTAAGCGGTACCGTCCCTGTCGGCATTGCCACGCTCCATGCGATGTGTGTCGCACGTGGGCTGGCACTGCCTCCAGCGCATTCCTGGCGGAATCAATGCAGTTGAACACAATCCGCACCGCCTCATGGTGTTGGGAGTCGCGGCACAGACTGATCACCGGATGATGAGAGCCGGTTCAGATCGTTCTGATCGGCTGGTTAGGGTTTGGGATCAGGCGGAATTCCGAGGTCGAGCAAATGTTTCAGCCCTTTGAATTGGGTGTTTTCCGCTTGCTGATCCTGTTCTGCTTCTTTACGACGGCGTTCCCGCTCGCTGCGGCTGTCCCCTAACACCGGCAGAGGATCGAAGTGTCGCCAGGCCGGCATGGTCGCCATGAAACTCGCCAGCAGGGTGCCGCTGCGGAGAGCCCACGCGATGAACCCGGCCGACAAGGTGGTCCCCGTCAGAGCGGCGATCCGCACCGTAATCACATGCTGCTCTTGGGACACGCCCATCGCCTGCTCCAACGAGACCGTCATTTCATCGAGCTTGGAGAATAGGAGATCGCTCACCGATTGAGATTTCTTGGCTGGTTCAGATTCTGGCGTTGGAGTTGGTTCTCCAAGCAGACCGGTCACGAGCAGCCGTCTGGCTTCGTCGATCCAGGGGAAGAGCACCGAATCCTTAGCCTCATCGATCGTTGCTCTCGGTTCCTCAGGCCTGATCACCACCAGGCGCTCCATCGGCGATGGCAGAACGGTTGCCGGATGAGATTCCGCTGGCGCAGAGCGTGAATCTGGCAATACCGGAGCCTGAGGGAGTGCGTCTGTTGGCGGCTCTGCCGGGCCCAATGGACGCGAAGGAACAGGTTCTGGACCAGTCGGACTGGGGGATGTCGTCGGCAGCAAGACCGGCGGCGGAGTCGGGGTAGGCAGAACCCCTTCTACGACATCCGCCACGGTGACCTGAATGGTCTGTGTCGTGCTGGCCCCTTGGCTGTCGGTTACTTGAACTTGGACGACATACACATTGTCGCCGTTCGCGTCGGTGGCCACTTCGAAATCAGGCGGCGCGGTAAAGTTTAAGGCCCCAGTGGCGGTATTGATCGTGAAGCGCGCCTGATCCGCTCCCCCACTCAGGTTGTAGGTGAGCGCCTGCGCGGGCAGATCCACATCCGCCCCAGTCACGATCGTGACGGCACTGACGTTTTCGGCCACGTTAATCGCGGCGGTTGATGCACCACCGTCACTCGTAATGTTGGGAGTATCATTGACGGGGGTAATCGTCAGGGTGACCGTCGTGCTCCCGATCGACCCACCCGCTCCGTCATTCACGGTAAAGGTAAAACTGTCGCCGGTGGTTTCCGATCCATCGTGCACATAGACCAGCTGATTGGCGGCAATATCAGCTTGCGTAAAGGTGGTCGTAGACACGCCTGGTGCAGTCGTCAGTTCCAGTCGCCCATACGCCGGACCGGTGCCGATGGAATAGACCAGTTGTGCGGCCGTCTGCTCGATGTCGGTCACCGCCAGCTCACTGCTACCAATCGTATCGGTCCCACCTTCTGCGACAGTGCTCCCGGTATTGGCACTCAAGACCGGCGCATCGTTCACCGGGGTCACGGTGACGCTGATCACCTGCG
>Ga0224505_10000100_pt1 | contig 66115 bp, 53 predicted proteins | sample SF_Jan12_sed_USG_FD_169102 | JGI IMG/M metagenome (GOLD analysis project Ga0224505, IMG submission 169102) | Sediment microbial communities from San Francisco Bay, California, United States - SF_Jan12_sed_USGS_4_1 | ecosystem: Environmental > Aquatic > Marine > Sediment | place: USA: California...
GTGCTCGAAAAGCCGCTGGCCGAAAATGCGGGTCTTGGCTGGATCGGGAAACACACGAACCTCATCAACCGCGATGCCGGATCGTGGTTCTTTCTCGGAGAGATATACACGGACCTGTCATTGCCCCCGGATACGCCCGAGTCGTCCCACTGCGGCAGTTGCCGCGCATGCATGGACGTGTGCCCCACCGGCGCCATCGTCGCGCCCTACGAACTGGATGCGCGCCTGTGCATCAGCTATCTGACGATCGAACTGCAAGGCAGCATTCCGGAACCACTCCGCAAGCCTATCGGCAACCGCATTTACGGCTGCGACGACTGCCAGCTGTTTTGCCCGTGGAACAAGTTCGCACAGCCGACCGGTGAGGCCGATTTCTCACCCCGGCACGGGCTCGACGACGCCGAGCTGGCCGACCTGTTCGCGTGGGATGAAGAGACCTGGCTGGCTCGGACGGCCGGCAGCGCGATTCGACGCATCGGCCACGAACGCTGGCTGCGCAATATCGCGGTCGCCCTGGGAAATGCCGCCGCCGGCCCGCAGACGCTGGCGGCGCTGGAGCAGCGACGGTCCGATCCGTCACCGCTGATCCGCGAGCACGTGGAGTGGGCTATCGGCCAGCAGCGTATGCGCAAGCGCTGATATTGGCGCGCCGGGCGCTGGCGCCGCAGCCGGCACGGCGTGCGCAGCGGATTTAGCGGCCGGTAAAACTCGCGCCCGCACCGGCGGACGATGTCCCGGTTGCGACCGGTTTCACTGTTCCTGCGCCGGAAACTGCGTAAAAAGAAGGATCTGGGATGGCGGACAGATCCCCGGAACGGCCTGGAGCAGCCGCGCCGCCGGAATAACACAGGAAAATCATGTCGGAAGCCGCAAAAGTCGTCGATTCGGATTACCAGCGCTTGCTCCTCGAAGCGCTCGACCTGTTCCGTGGCGTCGAGGCCGACGAGGTGCATGCCCTGTTGCAACGTTGCGAGCGCCGGGACCTCTCGACCGGGGAAATTCTCCTGTCGCCGGACTCGCCGAACGAGTCGGTATATATCGTCCTGTCCGGTCGCCTGGACGTCCGCGTAGGATCTCCAAATGCGCCGCTGCTGGCGACGCTGGACATCGGCGCCTGCGCCGGCGAGATGTCGATTATCGAGGAACCGGATCCCTCCGCCTACGTCATGGCGGCGGAGCCGTCACGCCTCCTGGTTATTCATCATTCGCTGCTCTGGGATCTCGTCAATTCGTCGCACGAATTTACGAAGAACCTTCTGGTCGTTCTGTCCGAGCGTGTGCGGTCGCACAATCGCTATATCGCGGAGAGTCTCGGGCATATCCAGAAATTCGAACGGCACGCCAGTACCGACGCACTCACCGGTCTGAGCAACCGGCACGCAATGGAGGAGACGTTCCCTCGCGAAGTGCGCCGCTGTATCAAGGATGGCGAACCTGTAGCGCTGATCATGATCGACGTCGACCGGTTCAAGACTTTCAACGACCGGTTCGGCCATGTAGCTGGGGACCGCGCTCTTTCCGCGGTAGCACATGTCCTCAAGAAACAGTTCCGATCGCGGGACCTGCTGGCGCGTTTTGGCGGCGACGAATTCGCCGTGCTCTTGCCGGGACTCGACAAGAACGAGGCAGTCACCATCGCCGAGCGGGTCAGGAATGCCGTGTCGGGCACGACCGGGTCGAGCGTCGATTCGCTGATCCAGATTCCCGTAAATGTGTCGCTGGGAGTCGCCGAGCTCGACGCGGAGGGCGGATTCGACAGCCTTCTGCGCGCCGCGGACGAGGCCCTCTACCGGGCCAAGAACGCGGGTCGGGACACGGTTTCGGACTGAAAGCAGCGGACCACCGGCGCGGCGCGTGTCAGATATGAACGACGATGTTGTCGATCAGCCGGGTCTTCCCGAGCCACGCGGCCGCCAGCACGACAAGCTCGTCCGAGTCCCGGCCCGGCGGCCCGAGGCCGTCGGCGCGCCGGATACTCAAATAGTCCGCCTGGAATCCAGCCGCCTTTAGCGTCGCGAGGGCAGCGGCCTCCAGCCCGGTGTAGTCCTCGCTGCCGGTTTCCAGCGCTTCGCCGACCTCCTTGAGTGCCGCATAGAGAGTCGGCGCCGCCGCCCGTTCGGAATCGCTGAGGTACTGATTGCGCGAACTCAGCGCCAATCCGTCCGGATCCCGTTGCGTCGGGCCGGTAACGACTTCAATCGGCATGCAGAGGTCGGTGACCATCCGGCGGATGATCGCTTGCTGCTGGTAGTCCTTCTGGCCGAACAGAACTACGTCGGGCTGTACCAGGCACAAGAGCCGCGAGACTACCGATGTGACACCGTCAAAATGACCCGGTCGGGACGCACCGCACAGCTCGTTTGTCAGGAACGGCACATGCACCGTGGTCGCCGATTCGAGCCCGTAAGGATAGATCGCGTCGACATCGGGCGCGAACATCACATCGACCTTCGCCTGTTTCAGACGACGTGCGTCGCGCTGCAGTGTCCGCGGGTACTCCGCAAAGTCCTCGCCGGCAGCGAATTGCGTCGGATTTACGAATACGGATACGACGATTCTTTCTGCATGTTGACGGGCAAGAGCGATCAGGCTCATGTGGCCATCGTGGAGATTACCCATCGTCGGCACGAGCGCGATGTGGTCGCCGCTGCGTCGCCAGTCAACCAGTAGTTCGCGTAATGATTCCTTTCCAGTGATGGATTCCACCAGGGCGAGACTCCGACAGGGCTGATTTGTGCTTCAGGAAAAGCAATGTTCCGGGGCGGGGTATTCACGGGTCTTGACCGCTTTTACGAATGCGTGGACCGCTTCGAGAGGCGCGTCGTGTCCCGCCATGAAGTTCCTTACGAATTTCGGTGTTCGGCCCTGCGTAATATTCAAAATATCGTAAAGCACCAGGATCTGGCCGTCGACGTCCGGCCCGGCGCCAATGCCGATGACCGGCACGTCGAGCGTTTCGGTGATGCCCTTCCCGAGTTCGTTGGGCACGCACTCCAGCAGTACGACATCGGCGCCTGCATCCTGCAATCGCTTCGCGCTTTCCGTCATCTCCCGCGCCTTGTCGGGCTCTCTGCCCTGTACCCGAAAGCCACCGATCTTATGAACCGATTGCGGCTTGAGCCCAATATGCGCGCACACCGGAATATCGTGGCGCGCGAGGTGCTCGACGATCTGGAGCTGGCCCTCACCACCTTCCAACTTGATCATCATCGCGCCGCCCTCCTGCATCATGCGCACGGCGTTTTCGAGAGCCTGGTTCGGATTCGTGTAGCTCATGAACGGCATATCGGCGACGAGGAATGCCCGGCGCAGCCCACGCGCAACGTTGCGCGTATGGTAGATGATGTCACTGACCGTGACCGGCACCGTCGTGTCATGCCCCTGGATGACCATGCCGAGCGAATCTCCGACCAGGACCAGGTCCATCCCGGCGGCATCGAGAAGCACTGCGAAACTCGCATCGTAACAAGTCAGGCAGGCAATCCGTTCGCCTTCCGCTTTCATTTTTCCGAGCGTCGCCACGTTGACGGGCGGCTCCGGCATACCGCGTTGTTCGAGCTGCGTATACATCAGGGCCAGTCATTCCGGATTACAGGCGGCATCATACGCCAATTGCCGGAAAAATCGCGATGATCACCCAAGAGCAACGACCGCCGCGGGGTTGAAAAAGTGCCTGCCGCTCGTGGTCCGCCGCACCCTCTCGAGCAGCAGCGCATAATCTTCGTTGTTATTGGCAGGGTCCATTCCCTCCGCATTGACAATCAGGAGCGGCGCTTCATCGTAACTGTAGTAATGACGTGCGTAAGCATCCGCCAGTCGTTCCAGGTAGCCCCGCTCGATGAAGCGTTCATAAGAGATACCGCGGCGCGCAATGCGCTGCAGCAGCGCGTCGACGGGCGCCTGCAGGTAAATGACGAGATCGGGAACCGGCGGGTCGATATCCATCTTTTCGACCATCTGTTCGTAAAGTGCCATTTCCGCTCGATCCAGGTTGACCTCAGCGAACAGGCGATCCTTGTCGATATGGAAATCGGCAACCCGGACCGGCGCAAACATGTCGGATTGCCGCAGGTCCTCGAGTTGCTTTGCGCGTTGAAACAGGAAGTACAGCTGTGCGGGCAGCGCGCCCGATCCGCCGCTGCGATAGAAGCGCTCCAGGAATGGATTGTCGGCAGCCTGCTCGAGTATCAGCTCACCGCGCAAGCTCTCGGCAAGGCGTCGCGCCAGGGTGGTCTTACCCACGCCGATCGGCCCCTCGACAACAATAAAACGGGGAGACGATTCACGTCGACTTGCTTGTGTGACGGCCATACGCGATTCAGGAATCCAGTTTCGTCAGATTCGGCCCGACATCCATGATCCCATGGACCAGGTTGCCTGCCCTGCCGAGCCCGGGAATGTCGAGGTCCGGAGCCAGCTCGGCGAGCGGCAACAATACAAAATTTCTCCGGGCTATGCCCGGGTGAGGCACCGTCAGGTCGGGCTCGGCTATCGTCTCAGCCCCGTACACGAGCAAGTCGAGGTCGAGCGTGCGCGGGCCCCAGCGCTCACGGCCCCTTACACGGCCATGAGCGTTCTCGATGGCCTGCAGCCCTGCCAGAAGCTGCCTTGCGGACAGTGAGGTGCGGATTGCCACGACCGCGTTGATGAAATCCGGTTGCCCGGCCGGCCCCATCGGCGCAGAGCGGTACAGCGACGAGCTGGTAACCCGCTGGACCCCCTCCAGCGCGGCAATGTCCTCGATAGCCTCGCTTACGTGCCGAACGGGGTCATCGAGATTGCTGCCGACCCCGATGTACGCCGGTCGCCAGCGATGCTCGTCACCGGTCACGGCTGGTTCGCGGGACGACGCCGGCGGCGGGGCTTGCGCTTCTTGCTGCTCTTGCGACCCGGGCCGGAAATTTCGAAGCTCTTCTCGCGCTCTTCAGCGCTCTGCAGCTGAACGTCGGTCCAGAATTTTGCGGTCTGCTCGTCGGCGTCACCGGCCTCCGCCCGCAGCATCAGGAAATCGTATGCGGCTCGAAAGCGGCGGTGCTCGAGCAGGCCCAGGCCGCGGCGGCCGCGCATCACCTCGAAACGAGGCTGAAGCGCGAGCATTTCCCGCATCGGACCGGTGAACCGCTTCGGTATCGACAGGATTCGCTGCTGTGCCCCGGACAGATCGAATGCCGCAACAGCCAACGCGTGCGTTTCCGAACCACCTTCGTCGTCGAGCATCTTCGACGCCCGGATTCGCACCGGCTCCCAGAAGAACACGCCGAGGAGGAACATCGGCGTCACGGATTTGCCCTCGGCGACGCGGCGATCCGTATTGACGAGCGCCGACTTGACGAAGCGCCCGAACGACTCGCTACGATCGAGCTCGCGGGCCGTTTCCGGAAACAGTTGGTCGAACAGCCGGTAGTGCCACAACAATTCGAACGTGCGCTCCGCGTGCCCTCCCTGGAACATCTTGAGAAACTCGTCGAACAGCCGCGCCGGGGGTACGCTCGCCAGCCGGCCGACGCAATCGTGCATCGCCTGTTCGACGGCCGGATCAACCGTGAAATCGAGCTTGGCGGCAAATCGAACGGCACGCAGCATGCGGACCGGGTCCTCCCGCAGGCGCCTTTCCGGATCCCCGATCAGGACCAAGCGGCGCTGGCGGATATGCTCGACGCCGCCGACGTAGTCCCAGACGCTGAAGTCGGCGATATTGTAATAGAGAGCGTTGCAGGTGAAATCCCGGCGCCAGACGTCTTCCTCGATCGTCCCGTAGACGTTGTCCCTGAGGATCCTGCCGTGGGTGTCCTGGACGGCATCCGCGTGGTCCTCTTCCTCCCCCACCGACGCCCGGAACGTTGCCACCTCGATGACTTCCTGGCCGAACCGCACGTGGGCCAGCCGAAACCGCCTGCCGATCAGCCGGCAATTGCCGAACAGCGCCTTGATCTCCTCCGGATGGGCATTGGTCGCGACATCGAAGTCCTTGGGGTGCAGTTCCAGCAACTCGTCCCGTACGCAGCCGCCGACGAGAAAGGCCTGGTAACCGGCATTGTGCAGGCGGTACAGGACTTTCAGGGCGTTCTTGGAGATATCGTCGCGAGATATATTGTGTTCAGCGCGAGGAATTATCTGCGGGAGAATTTCCGACGTCGGGGGCTCGTTTTTCAATGTCAATGGTCTTGAGGATTCCGTTTGCGGCCGTATAATAGCAGCCCCCGCGAGTCGCGGTCAGGTCGAAATGACCCCTGCGCTCCCTTCGTCTAGTGGTTCAGGACGCCGCCCTCTCACGGCGGTAACACCGGTTCGAATCCGGTAGGGAGTGCCATACGAACAAAAAGGGCCCGTGCAACGGGCCTTTTTTGTTTGTTTGCATTCCCTGGCAAGGAGTCGGACCGTCGTTCGACAAACCGGCGTCAGCCGGTTTGGACGCGCAACGCGCGCCCCAGAGGGGTGAGCCGCGTAGCGGCGAATCCATCCGGTAGGGAGTGCCATACGAACAAAAAGGGCCCGTGCAGCGAACCTTTTTTGTTTGTTTGCATTCCCTGGCAAGGAGTCGGACCGTCGTTCGACAAACCGGCGTCAGCCGGTTTGGACGCGCAACGCGCGCCCCAGAGGGGTGAGCCGCGCAGCGGCGAATCCATCCGGCAGGGAGTGCCACATACCCCAACTATTGCCCACCTTTTTGGTGGGCAATAGTTGGCAACGGCAGCCGAGCTGGATTGGATGGAGATCCAGTATCTCCGGCGGGGGGTACTCCTGGCAGGTGCCGAGATCGTCGAGCATGTGGCGCATCCCTCACGGTCGGTTTTTCGGCAACGCTCTCGACCGCGCGTTACTTCGTCTCCGCTTTTATGCGTTTGTTTTCAAGGGCAAAGCACGCGACGGTCTCCGGTATGGTCGCCATGGTGACCGAGCACAGCCCACAGATTCTCAGCGTGTGGTCACAACTACAAGCAAAGGATGTCGCGACCGCGCATCGGGCGCTCGCGTGCCTCGAAGACCGTCATACCGTCAAGAGTCCGAGCGTGAAGGCGTCGCGGATTCGTTACGCGAAATGTACACAATGTGCCGGAGGTTTCTCTACACCGCAATCGGTTACGACTGGTGCGACACACTTACGTTCGGCGCCCATCAAGACAAGATTGAGCTGGGCCTTCAACGGCGCACTCGGCGAGCTGCTGCATAGGGTCGTCCGCTGTATGCGGTGTAGAGCGCATCGCGGTACGGCAACGTCCTCCCTTTTTTGAGTAGCGGAAAAGTCTAGAGTCTAACCCCGGGCGAGGAGGTATCTTTCATATTCCTGTCGTGCATCAGCAAAACCCGAAACTCAACTGCGTATTTTGAGCCACTTGTGTCCCGATGTGCACCGGCTTGAAAAGGCGGTCAGCCGCTAGGCGGCGTTCTCCCTTGCCCAGCGGGCTACTTCCGCATGGGTTCCAAACCACGCGCCACCAAGGAATCTTGCGTGCTCGATCAGGCGCTCGATGATCCAGACCCGCGACCGGTGACCGATAACGTGCGGGTGCATCAGGAGCTGGAACACATCCCCCTCGGCCGCAGCTGCCTCGAGTTCTGCTTTGAAAATGTCGAAGATATCGGTCGGTGACAACCACGGACGATTCCCAGAGCGGCTGAAGCCGAGATAAACAGCGTCGTCGCGCGCCCATTCGACCGGCACCTCCACAAGACCTGAGGACTCGCCATTAAGCAACAGTTCATAACAGGAATCGTCTGCCATCATCGAGCTGTCGTACTCGAGTTCCAGCTCCGCGGCCAATTCAACCGTATATCGGCTCATGTCGAAATTCGGGGACCGGTGGCCTGCAACTGACTGGCCCGAGACCTTCTCGAGGATCTCGCGCGAACGCAGCATAATGTCTCGCTCGGTTGCACGTTCTAGCTTTGAATTGTTCGCGTGTATCCAGCCATGCAGGCCGACTTCATGTCCGTCACCGGCGATTCGGCGGGTCTCGTCAGGATCAATCAGGGCCACTACGGCGGGAACGAAAAATGTTGCGCGAACATCGTGACGCCGAAGAATGTCAAGAATGCGTGGCACACCGACGCGCCGGCCGCGCTGACCCCACGACAATGGCCCGGGAGCGAAGTTTCCGCTGGCGAGCGAGCCGACTTCATGATCGCAGTCGAATGAGAATGCGACCGCGAAGCGTGTACTCCTCGGCCAATGCGCAGGCTTGAGCCGCCTTCCCGGCCGTACTCGCCCGAGAACTTCGCTCCATTCCGCTTCGGTCATTTCCCACGGCCTGTCGAGCCTGTCCTCCAACGGGTTGATCGGCGGGTTGAAGTATCCGATCGATGTCTGCGTCATCTCACCGGCCGTTGATGCTCGATTTGCGCCGATCAGACTGCCGCTCACGGCGGTAGCACTCAAGTGTCTCAGGAAGTCCCGTCTGCTCATTGTATTCGAACCCCTGGCTCTATGAAGGCCGCAGCCTGACTGGGCCATGGTAACCTAATCAAACTCTCGTGGGCGTGGTCCGTACACGCCAATCCTGCTAGTGAGCACATAGAGGGCCTCGTATGAACATACTCCCGGCCGGCAGTGGCGATCCAGTAGGTGCGGCGGCTCTGCTCGATTTTGCCGATCCCCCTGAACTCGAGCGATTTACCGCACTCGAGAATGCGGTCTGGGGTCGTACGACGCTGACCCCCGCCGTAATCGAAGCGGTACGGTTGCATTGCGCGCAGACGCGCGGGTGCAAATTCTGCGCGGCCGTGCGAACCACGGCAGCTACCGAGGACGGGTTATCGGAAGACCACATTGCGAGGTTATCCAGTCGCGAGGCCCGCGACGGGTTTGCACCGGCCCAAGCTGCTGCATTGCAACTCGCCGATCATTTCTTGCTTGACCCGCGACGTCCCGCCGAACCGGCAGCCGCCAAAATCGCCGCGATACTCGGGACAGCCGGCATTATGGAGGTGCTGCTGGCATGCTGCGCTTTCGCTTCCGCGGATCTTCGCATCGCACTTGGCGAGAACAGGGAGCCGTACGGCAGCGGTATCGTGCACCGGACCAGCGGGCGCCGCGCCAGCCGTGCCGTCGCGACCGCCTGGCCGGCCCTGGACGGCCCGGTCCTCGACCCTCACACGAGGATGCCGGCCGTCGACCGGGAACTCGCACGGCCGTTTGATGAACGCCGTGAAGCACTGTGGTCCGGCAGAGATATATCGCCGGCGCAAGTCGCCGCGTGCGTAATCCGGAGCGCTCAGTTACGTTCTGCAGCAGAAGGTCGACCAGATTACGAAATTCTTGTCCCCGTAAGGGCGGCCCGTCTGGCGGATCCCGAAGCAGTCCGGCACTGGCACAAATGGAGGCCATCACCAGACCGGCACCTGCTGGCGCTCGCCGAGCAGACCTGGCTCGATCCATCCGGTATTTCTGCCGACATCACCGCTCCGTTGGTCGCCATCCTCGGAGTCGAAGGCATAATCCGGGTAACCTGGCAACTTATTCTAATAGGGCAGCTGCATCGGCTCGCGCTGGTGCTCCATCGCAATACCTGACTAAATCTCCGCGAACCGAACACGGACTATGGTCCCCAGCGGTTAAGCCGATCAGCATTTCTCGAACTTGAAGAATGTTTTGACTCGGGACATTAAAGGACCGGGCTGCGATCAACATATCGAGATTACGCTTGCCAATGGCTTTCCTCGACCTGCAGGCTTGCCGACGATTGCGAATCCCCGGCAAATCGCTGCCTTAAGACAGCCTTTGCGCGACCCATCAGGCTTCAACCCGATCTAGTGGGAATCCTGTCCTGAGAAACGACTTTACGTTATCAATCAGCCGCAGACGCATCGCCTGCTGACACTCGACTGTCCAACTTCCAATATGGGGCAGCAATGTAACGTTTTGCATTTTCAGAAGTTCGCGATTTACGCGCGGCTCATGCTCGTGCACATCCAGACCTACGGCGCTCAGCCGTCCGCCTAGCAATTCATGCACTACGGCTGTTTCATCCAACAGTGGACCACGCCCGGTATTTATCAACACCGCACCCGGCTTAAACTGCAGCAGGGATTTGGCATTTACGATATGACGCGTTTCGGGCTTTGAGGGGCAATTCAAAGAAACAACATCGGATTGCCGGAATAAGTCGCCTATATTTGGACAAAATGTCGCACCTACCTGACGCTCGGCGTCCCGCTTGCGGCGCGGCCCATGGTAAAGAAGCCGCATTGAAAACGCAGCTGCACGGCGGGCAAGTGCTTGCCCGATCGAACCGAACCCTACAATGCCGAGCGTCTTTCCGTGTACCGAGCGGCCATAATAGGATGGATGCATACTCTCCTCCCAAAGGCCCTCGCGAAGGAGCTTTTCATAATTGGTCGTACGGCGGCTGGTCATCAACACGAGTCCCATTGCCAGGTCGGCCGTATCGTCTGTGACGACGGGTGTATTCGAAACCTGAATCCCCCTGGCCTTTGCAGCCGTGAGATCGATATTGTCAGTCCCCACGCCAATGTTCGCTATAAGGCCAACCGACCTTGGCAATCGGCATATCATGTCTGAACTTACCGGGTCCATCGCGCCGGTAACCAACGCAACAGCGGCATCGGGAAAATCACCCTCCGACTCAACCGAGTATTCGGTCACCTGCCCGAGTTCAAGCAGCGCGGTCCGGATTGGAGCTGGAACTCTTTTGTTGACCAGTAGTACCGGTTTTGTCACGAATTTCTCTTGTCAATTCATGGGGATCATGGCCCTTTAGATCGCAAGCACTGAGACCGTACCAGTTGCGGAACAGCGACCGTGGGCTCAATCGAGAACCGTCAACTCTACGCGGGACCGGTAGCCTGGTCCGAAATGGACGGAATTTCGGGCCTTCCGTGTCTTTGTTTCAAAGGCATTCTCTGACCCCGTGTTCAGGTTTCTCTCGAACCTCGGATAGCTGCTGCTGGATACCTCCAGCCCGACGCGATGTCCGATTTGGAATCCATTACTCGTATTCAGAGGACCGATTCGCAATTCGTAAACTCTTCCCGGTTCGAGATAGGCCTGTGTATCGTAGCCTCGCCGGAATCGTGCACGCTGTATCGACTCATCTAGATTCCAGGCGGTCCCGTTCGGCTCTATATCAAGGAGCTTGATTGTGAAATCTGTATCTGGCGCATCAGAGGAGACAAATAGAGTCACGTATACAGGCCCTGTGACCTGTAAATTACGGTCCATTGGATCACTCACATAAACCAAGACGTCACTGCGCGCATGTACCGGCCGCTGATCGAAGGACCCCGGCTCGAGCGCACTGCCGAGGCAACATGTATTGCCACCAATGGACGGAGCTGGATTCTCCGGGTCGTAAACATATGCGTCGGAGCCGGTGGCCGGCTGGGGGGTTGCCGACAGTGATCCATCGTCATCTAGACTGTTGGCGCCCGAACCGCTACCCAGGAATAGCGACAGGCGGCGGGTACCCGCCGGCGGCCACTCATCCGCCGTCTTCCACTGGTTGGTCCCCATGACGAAATAGCGCACCGGCGGCTGCCGGTCGCGGAAGCCATTGTCGTTGCCTTTCAGGTAGCGATCGAAAAAGGCGTAGACGATCGAGTCCAGGCCGATATCGACATTTCCCATGTCGCGATCGCCGACCACGTGCGGCGTTCGCAGGCGATACATGTGGCAATGTTCGGTAGGTCCCACGATCATGAACTGGTTGTCACGCACGAAAGTGTCGCTGGCCCTGGCGCGCACGTGATTGAAGAGTTCAATGTTCGGTCCGACCGAAAGGTCGTACCAGGAATTGACCCACAGCGCGGGCACGGTGAAGTCCTCGTCGTCGTGGTACAGCCCGCCACGGTACCAGTCGGCGTGTTCCGGGCTCCGCCGGATCATCTCATCGAAAATCCCGGCCGGGCCGCCTGCGGCCGTGATCACTTCGGCGAACGGCAGGTGCTTCAGTGCTTCGACCCAATCGACCTCGGGCATGTCCGGTACGAGATCATAGTAGCGCGCCACCCGGATTCGCTCCTCCCGTGACAAGGATGCGGGGAACACAGGTCTTAACAGGTTTTGCTCGGCATACAGCCAGGCAACCATCGGGAGCTGCACGGCTCCGCCGCGGTAGAAATTACCTTGTTCGTAGTAAGGACCCATACGTCCGATCCCGGCGCCTGCGGCCATAGGAACAGCGGCCCGATGTGCCGGATGCGGTTTGGAAGCGAGCCCCATGATCCATTCAGCGGTGGACGAGCACCCGATGGTCCCGACTCTCCCATTCGACCACGGCTGGTCGGCGATCCAGGAGAGTGTGTCGTGCCCGTCGGTTCGCGGCCGGCCGAGGATCTCCCATTCGCCTTCCGAGTAGAACTTGCCGCGCTCGTTCTGCATCACGAACGCGTAGCCATGGCGTATCGCGTCCAGCGCGAACTTGAGGTTTGCATCCGGATAGTCCGGATTCGGCACCATCTTCTCGCTGAAATCGTAGGGCGAGCGCCAGAGGATGGCCGGGAACGGGCCTTCGCTGTCCTTCGGAATGTAGACCCGGGTGGCCAGGCGTACACCGTCGCGCATGGGCACCATGAGCATCCGCTCTATCCGGGATTCGGCAGCCAGGGCGTCGCGCCGCACCTGGTCGGGCACCAGGTGGATCTGGGGGAGCGCCGGCTGCCCAGTCCAGACAAGCGCTAACAGGACGACTGCAAGGAGATTGCGTGACATGGTCATGCCTCCGTGGACCGGGATTCGCCGCCTCGACGGACTTGTTGTAAGATGCGAACATTCGTACGCAGTGCGGTCATCGTGCGTCGTCGGCCGTCCTCAAGTCAAGTTCCAGGGCCAGCGAGCCGAGCCGGGCCCGAAATACGGGGGATCAAAAATGGAAAGACAAACGGCAGTTCGACGGAACCACAACGGCGACTGGCTCGCGGCGTGCAGTGCCGCCGTGTCGCTGGTCGCCGGTATCGCCTGCGCCGGGCCGCCGGCCGGCGACGGCAGCTACACAGACCTGCTGGCCGTATTCGCCGAGCTGCAGCAGATCAAGCAGCCGCAGGCGACGCGCGGCCTGCCCGACTTCGGGCCGGAAGCCATCGGCGCCCGGCGCCGCCAGATCGCCGACCTGCAAGCACGCATGCAGCACATGGGGGTGGCCCGCTGGAGCGTGTCCGAACAGGTCGACTACCTGACCGTCCGGGCCGAACTCGACCAGCAGCAATTCATCCTCGATGTCACCCGCCCGTGGGCCCGGGACCCGCTGTTCTACATCGCCGGACTGCTCGAGATTGCCTTTACCGAGCTACCGGTAGCCGGCGAGGACCTGGCGATCCTGCAAAGCCAGTTGCGTGCCATCCCCGATGCCCTCGCGGCGGCGCGGGACAACCTGGCGGACGTTGCCGTCGATTACGCGGACCTGGCGATCCGGTCACTCGTAATGTCCGACGGCGTGGAGAACGGTTATCCCTACCGCGAGACGCCGCCGGCCGGTGTGATCGGTTGGTATGAAGACCTGCTGGGCCGGGCCGGCGCGCAGCCCGGGCTGCGCGCTGACATAGAACCGGCGCTCGATGCGCTGCGGCGATTCCATGCCTGGCTGATCGACGGCCGGGCCACGATGAACGGCCAAAACGGCGTGGGCAAGGCCGCACTGGACTGGTTCGTCCAGTATGGCCTGCTGTTGCCCTACACGTCGGAGCAAATGGTGGAGCTGACACAGCGTGAGTTCGACCGGCTGTGGGGCTTCTATGCGCTCGAGCGGCATCGGAACCGGGCGCTGCCGGAGATCGAGTTGTCGCGGTCCCGGGACGAGTACCACGAACGTCTCGGCGCAACCGACGAGCTGGTACGGACTTTCCTGGCCGACGAGGGTTTCATCTCCATTCCGGATTTCGTCCCGACGGACTGGCAGGAGATGGGCTACAACGTTCCGTGGATCGTCCGCGCGACGCCGCCCAACTATTGGGAGCAGGTGCAGTTCCGGGATCCGTTCCCTGACCACGTGCACGCCGTGATCCCCGGCCATCGCTTTGATGCGCTGATGGCGGCCAGTAATTCGCATCCCATCCGCGGCAAGGTCAATTTTGGCGCTCGCTGGCAAGGATGGGCCGTGTACCTGGAGGAGGCTACGCTGCAAGCAGGCGCGCTGGAATCGCGGCCGCGAACTCGCGAGTTGATCTACCTGTTCGGCATCTGGCGCGCAGCGAGGACTCTCGGCGACATATACAACCAGTGGAACGAGATGACCGCGGACGAAACGTCGGAGTACTGGCTGAGCGTCACCCCGCTGCTCGATCCGGACGTCGCCCGCAAATACGCGTATCTGCGCCCTGCGCCCGGCCATGGCCTGGAATACACCATCGGCAACTTCGAGATGTGGCGCCTGCTGGCGGATCGAAAGCGACAACTCGGCGACAACTTCGTTCTTGGCGAGTTCCATGACGAGTTCATGGCCAAGGGCAGGATACCGATATCGCTGATCCGCTACGAGATGACGGGTTTCAGGGACGACGTCGCCCGTTTCTGGGACCGGCCGCCGCTGGAGTCGGTAATCGGCCGCTGAACGACGGTATCAACGGCGATCCAGGTCCGGAGCGATCCAGCCGTCCGGGGGCGGTCGTCTTTCGGCGGGATAGAGATCGAGCTTGAATCCCGCGTCGCAGCCGTTCATCAGCATGCGGCGCTCGTCGATCAGCCAGCGCCCATCGCGCCGCACCAGGCGGTCGCGGTACTGCCCGTAGACTGTTGCTGTGGACCCGTCCGGACGTTGGTGCCAGGCCAACACGTAGCTCGTCGCACGGGCGGCCGCGGCGGCATCGAATTCGACAACTATGTTGGATAGATGGTGCGACGTCCGCGCCCAGCGCCACATGCGCTGCAGCGATGCCGCCAGTGCGCAGGCGCCGGCGCTCTGCAGACGCTGGTCCGGCCCGTACTCGACACGGCACTCCGGCGTGAACAAGCCGGCAAGCGCATCGAGTTCCATGCGGTCCAGGTAGACGCAGTACCGGACCAGCAGGTCGGCAATTTCACGGCGATCAGGCTCATGATCCATGTCGTCCCCCGGTATCGGGCGCTCATCGGATGTAGGTAGCGCCGTTGACGTCGAGTGTAGCGCCCGACAGGTGCCTGACCTGACCGGTCGCCAGGAATGCGATGATCTCGCCGATCTCCGCCGGCGGCACCCATTCCTTCATTGCGAGGGTCCGGGTAACCGCGTCCTCGCCGCCCTGCAGTGCAGCGAAATCGGTCGACATGCGTGTGCGAACGATGCCCGGCGCGATGATATAGCACAGCACGCCGTGTTCCGCATAGCTGCGCGCGATTGACTGGGCCACCGCCTTGATCGCTGCCTTTGACGCCGCGTACGGCAGCATCGACGGATTGCTGGCTCCGCGCTGCGCCACCCAGCTCGAAATCAGAATGATGACGCCGCCGCTGCGTTCCCGAAAATGGCGTACCGCCGCGCGCATCAGGCGCGCCGGCGCCTGTACATTGACCTGGTAGTGCTGTTGCCAGGAATTATCCCAGCTGATCGGGTCGTCGTCGACGCCGCCTGCAGGGTGCATCATCGCCGCGTTCAGCACCAGGACGTCGACATGCCCCTGCCATGCAACCGCCTGTTCCCAGATTCCGTCGACCTGCTTATCGTCGAGGTAATCGCCTGCTACGTACCTTCGCCGCTGGCCATCCTCCTCCCCCAACACGCCAACGAGGTCTTCGCGCTCGGCGGCGCCACGATGATGGCCAACAATCGCCGCGCCGCGAGCAGCGAGTATCCGCGCGCTGGCCGCGCCTATACCCTGGGAGGCCCCGGTCAACAAGACGACTCGACCCTGCAGCGTGTCCGGCCCGGCGCTCATCGCAGGGCACCTGCCGGCACCAGTCGGCGCACGTAGCCGTCGTCGGTCGCGATATAGATTGCCCCCTCCGGCCCCTCGGCGAGCGCCCTCACCCGCCAGCCGCGATCCTCCAGCAGCCTCTCTTCGTTGACGACCCGGTCGCCGTCGAGCTCCAGCCGATTCAGGTGCGTCTTGGCAAGCGCGCCGATAAAGAGGTTACTGCGCCAGCCCGGGAACAGCTCGCCGGAATAAAACAACATTCCCGACGGAGCTATCGACGGGACGTAGTAATGCACTGGCTGCTCCAGTCCTTCGCGCCCGGTCAGGCCGTCGCCCACGGGGTCACCGCTGTATTCCTTGCCGTAGGTGATCACTGGCCAGCCATAATTGGCGCCTGCCTGGATGATATTGACCTCGTCGCCGCCGAGAGGCCCGTGCTCATGTTCCCACAACAACCCGGTTTCCGGATGAACCGCCAAACCTTGTGGATTACGGACGCCAAGAGCCCACACCGCCGGCTCAGCGCCCGGTACGTCCACGAATGGATTGTCAGCCGGCACCCGGCCGTCGTCATGCAGCCGCATGATCTTGCCGAGGTGAGAACCTGGGCTTTGCGACAGATGCCGAAGATCCCAGCGATCGCCCATCGTGATGAACAGGTAGCCGTCCCGAAACGCCAGCCGACAGCCGTAAACGATGGAATTGTGGTACCAGGGCCTGGCCTCAAACAGGCGTTCCCGATCAGTAAGCCGCAGCCCTGCCAGTTGTGCGCGTTCGACGACGGTTGTGTTTAGTGCCGAGTCGCCGGCCGTGTAAGCGTAGTAGATCCACCCCGTTTCGGCGTAGTGGGGATGCAGCACCACGTCAAACATGCCCGCATTATCTTTCACGAAAACATCCTCAGGACCACCCTGCAGCGGCTCGATACGACCATCAGTCGGATCGACCCGGCTCAGGCGGCCAGCCGCACGTTCGCTGACCAGCAACCGGCCGTCGGGCAGAAAGGCCATCGCCCAGGGAATCTGCAACCCATCGGCGACCAACTCGATCCGGAAGACCACCGATCGCGCATCTTTGCTGCCGGACTGCGACGGAGGTGCCCAAACAGCAAAGCCGACGGCGGTCATCAGGGCCAATGTAAGCAGCGTCTGGCGGAGCATCGTCGGGTCTCCCCTGGATTGCACCGGATGCGCCGGGCAGGCGGCCCCGTTTCCGTGGGCGCGGTGCGAACTATTGTGCGATTTATTGTACAGTATGGCTGCGCCGGAGCCAGTGGTCGGGGCTCCGGGAATGTCACGAGAACATATCGAGGCCAGGACGCAAGGCAGCAGCCGCGAGCACACAAGGGGTTCGCCCAGTGACGGATGACAGTAGACTCGCTGCGATATCTCATCGCGATCCGTTGGCAGGCGGGCATCTCCGTCAGCGACTGGTGTCGCGACGCGAGATGCTGGCTGCCGGCGGCAGCGCCATTGGGATTTCCTTGTTCGGCTGCGGCGCACCGGAAGACCGTCGGCGACCGTTGTCCCTGCTCACCTGGGACGCCTATGCCGATCCCCACCTACTGGCACTATGGCGTGACGCCACGGGCGGCGACATCCGTTACGAGATCCACGTCTCCGACCCGACCTCGGTGAACCGGCTCAGGGCAGGCGAAACCGGTGTCTGGGACTTCATCAATCTCAACAACCCCTGGGCCCGCAAGCAACTCTGGCCGCAAGGGCTCATCCGGGACCTGCCGCGTGATCGCTTCGAACCGCTGTACCGGGAGATGTTCGACAAGTTTGCACCACCCTACCACTGGGCGATGAGCGAAGACGGCCACCACCTTCTCGGCGTGGTGCAGCGTTTCGAAACCTTCGACTTCGTGGTCAATACCGACGTGTTCTCGCCACGCATTGCCAGGGACGAGGGCTGGGACCTATTCAATAACCCGGATCTGGCGAATCGGTATGGCATCCTCGCTTACGAGGACTGGAATGTCATGGATATCTGCATGGGGGCCGGCATACACCCTTTTTCTGCCAAGACAGAGGAAGATTTCGCTGCGTTCGAGCGTACCGCTCGGCTATGGGTCGGCAATGCGAAGATGATAACCACTGACTTTGCGCAGCTGAATCTCGCCATCATCAACGGGGAGATCGACGCATACTTCACCGGCGGCACATACTCGATTACCTCGGCACGACTCGAGGGCATCGACAACTTGTACGCTGTGAGTCCGAGCAGAGGACCGGCCAACGGCAAGGGCAGCATCAACTGGATAGAACTCAACTCAGCCGTGGCAAACCCCGAGCCGCACCCCGAGACGCTGGATTTCCTCGAATGGATCACGGAACCGGAGCCGGCCTATGTCATAGCCAACGGCAACGGCAACCTGCAGCCCGTTAGCCAAATGGCACAGCCCGAGGTCCTGGCCAGGTTTTCTCAAGAACAACTCGTCGCGTTGCAGTGGGACGAGTTCGAGGAACGCATTGCCAATGCGGTAGAGTACGACGTAGTTCCCGGTTACGAGCGCCTGTACGACATCTACGCGGCCGCCGTGCGCATCCGGGGCTGAGCCGTGGCACGGAGCGACCGGTCCGGCGATATCATCCTTTCGACGCGCAATGTCACCAAGCGTTACGGCCAGGTGGAAGCCGTTCGCGAGCTGACGCTCGAAATCCGCGATGGCGAGTTCTTCACGATCGTCGGCCCATCCGGGAGCGGCAAGTCGACACTAATACGAATGCTGGGCGGCCTAGAGGCACCCACGACCGGTTCCGTATGGCTGCGCGACGAGGACATCACGCATGTCCCGGCGAATCGCCGGCCTACCTGCATGGTGTTCCAATCTCTGGCCCTGTTCCGCCATCGTAGCGTGGGTGAGAATATCGAGTTCGCGCAAAAGATGCGCGGTGTGCCTCCCGGCGAGAGACGCCGGCATGCACTCGAGATGATGAGGATCGTGCGACTGCCCGACAGTTACTACAACCGCCGTATTCACCAATGCTCAGGCGGTGAACAACAGCGGGTTGCGCTCGCTCGGGCGCTCGCATCCGACCCGACCATCCTGTTCTTCGACGAGCCCCTGTCGGCCATCGACTACCGCTTGCGCAAGATACTCGAAGTGGAGATGAAGGATCTGCACCGGCGCACCGGCAAGACGTTCGTGTACATCACGCACAGCCTCGAGGAAGCCATGGTAATGTCTGACCGTATTTCGATCATGCGGGATGGGAACATCGTACAGACAGGCACGCCGCGAGATATCTATTCTCGTCCCGGGTCTCGGTTCGTCGCCCAGTTCATGGGCGAGGTCAATGTCTTCGAGATCCGCGAGGGCCGGATTGCGTCGCCGGAAGCCGACGTCTCCGCCATCGGACGTCACGGCTACCTGGTACTTCGGCCCGAGCATCTCCGGAGACTGGACGGACAGGACGCCGCCGACGTGCGCTTCGAAGCCATTGTCGAAAGCGAGTACATGCTCGGCTCGCGTTTGCAGTACCACCTTCGGGCGGGCGACGCGTCGCTGGTCGCCGAGATCCCGATCCCGGCTGCAACAGGCGTCACGCCGGGGATCACCGCCCGGTGGGGTTTCGACCTCGCGGATGCGACCCTGACCGAGGACTGACCGGCGATGAGCGTGGCAAACCGACGAGGAACGCTGCGGCGGTACGGCTGGCTGCGCCGTGAGGCAACGGGGTGAAGATCGGGCGCCGGGCAGGGCCACTGGCAGCGGCGCCGGCGATGCTGTTGCTCGCGACGGGCTTCCTCGTGCCCGTCCTGATCGTTTTCGCCTTTAGCCTGCTCCCGCCGCGCACCTTCGGCTGGACCGGCGAACTGACGCTTTCCAATTACTCTACCGCGTTCACCGACGGCTACTGGCGCAACCTGGCCTGGTCATGCATGCTGGCCGCATTGACGACCGTCCTGTGCCTGCTACTGGCCTGGCCGGCCGCGAAAGCACTGCATCGTCTCGCAGGGCATCGGGCCACGGCCGTCACATTGGCGATCGCGCTCCCGATCTTCATTTCCGAGAGTGTGCGGCTGTTCGGTATGGCGCTGTTCCTCATGCCGGGCGGCGGCATTCTCGCTGGCACGCTGGACGCGGTGTTCGGCATTTCGGTCGGCACTATACTGAACACCCGAATCGCCGCGCTGCTGGGCCTCGTGTATATCCACTTTCCGTTCGTCCTGTTTCCGACCCTGCTCGGCTTCTCGCTACTGCCGAACGACCAGGTCGAGGCGGCCAGGGACCTCGGTGCGTCGGGATGGCAGGTGTTCCGGGAAATCGAGCTTCCACTGGCGGCACCCGGCGCGCTGACCGGGGCCCTGTTCTGCTTCGTGCTCTCGCTGGGCGCGTACGCAGAGATGTCCATCCTCGGCGGCCAGGCGGTCACGGTCATTACCCGTGCCATAGAACAACGTTTCAACTATGCTCAGGACTGGCCGCTGGGCGCAGGCCTGACAATGCTGGTTATCGCGCTGACCGCCATCGTCGTGTTCCCATTCCTGCGCCGGGTCGATATCGACCGGCTGATCCATCGATGATCGAGGCACCGCGACAATCCGCCTGGCGGCGGCTGCAGGATGCGTGGCTCGGTACCGTGCTGGTGCTGCTCTACCTGCCGATCGTGTCCGTGCTGCTTGCGTCACTCTCCAACACGCGCTACATGCAGTTTCCGCACCGGGTCTGGACGACGTCGGCCTACAGCGATGCCCTGGCGGATTACACCACGGCCGGCCTGCACCTGACGTCCTTCAAGATCGCCCTGGTGGTCACTCTCGCGTCCGTGGTGATCGCCACCGCGGGGGCGCTGGCGTTCGCCCGTTACGAGTGGCGCGGCAGGCGCTGGTACCAACGATTGCTGCTGTTGCCGATCTTCTTCCCCCAACCCGTGCTCGGGCTGGCTTTGCTACTGGCACTGAATGCCGCGGGGCTGACACCTGACTGGCGCACTTCGGCTTTCACTCACCTGGTATGGATCACGCCGATCGTAACCCTGGTGATCTCGATCCGGCTGTACGGCTACGACGTACAACAGGAGGAAGCCGCGTACGATCTTGGCGCAAGCCGCATGCAGGTATTCCGGGAGATCACGCTACCGGTGCTCGCTCCAGGGATCGTATCCGGGGCGATGTTCGCGTTCCTGCTGTCGTGGAGCAACCTGCCGCTATCGATTTACACCACTGGCGCAGATACCACGCTACCGGAATGGCTGTTCTCCCGCACCGCGACAAACTACTCGCCGCTTGTGCCAGCCGTGGCAGTCATCGCGACCGCCCTGTCGGCTCTCGCGGTCTTGCTGGTGTGGTTGGCATGGTCGGGTCTGCGGCGACTGCTCCGCTAACGGCCAGCGGCCGCTCAGAGCGTCGATTCGAGGCGCGTATTAAGTGGCATCCAGGCCACGGACGCATTGTTCGGCAGGGCCAGCAGCATGGCCACCACCTGGGCGACGGTCGCCGGCGGCAACTGCCGCGCCAGAGGTGTTACGCCGGGGAGTCCCGCTACCATCTCGGTTGCGACGGCACCCGGACACAGTGCCGTCACGCGTACTCCGTCGTCGTAGCCCGCGTGCCGGCTGGCATGGCTTAGCGCCACGAGTGCGTGCTTGCTCATCGTATATCCGACCGAGCAGCTCAAGTCGCGAAAGCGGACCCCGTCGGTGGAGGCGATATTGACTATCCGCCCGGTCCCGCAGGCCCGAAGGTGTGGAAGTACCAACCGCGTCAGTCGAAACGGCGCTTTGGCGTTCACTTCCCAAAGCTCATCGAGATCCGCCTCGTCACCACTGTCGAACCCGACCTTCCGCCAGATTCCTGCGTTGTTCACCAGCGCGTGTATGCGACCAAACCGATCGAGGGTCGAACCGACCCAGGCTGCAGCCGAACCGGGATCGCATGCATCGAATTCTGCGACCAGCAGGTGCGCGTTCGATACATCGCTGTACACCTCCCGGGTCGAGGCTACGTCTCGCACACCTATGGATACGCGGTAGCCGTCGGCTAACAGCTGTCGCGCGATGGCGAGACCGATGCCGCGGGAAGCGCCGGAGACCATCGCCACGCGCCCCTCGACACTGAGTCTTGCAGCTTGAGGGTCTTCACTTTTTTGGTAATTCACCGGCATTAGTCCTCGAATTCATCAGAATAGTCCCTGGTACACGCCGCCATCATTGACGATATTCTGGCCGGTCATAAATCCCGCCTGTGCGCTGCAAAGAAATGCAACGAGGTCGCCGCACTCCCTCGGAGCGGCAAAGCGCCCTGCGGGACAATTCCTCTTGCGATCGGCGACGATCGCCTCGTACGTCGTGTTGCCGCGTGCCGCGTGCCCATGCAGATTCGTGTGCAGCGCGTCGGTATCAAACAAACCCGGGCATACGGTGTTGATTGTAACGTTGTACGGAATCAGGTCCCGCACCATCGCCGCCACCGCACCGGACAGCGCGAGCCGGGCGGCGTGCGAGTGAGCAAAACCAGACTGCGGGAACTTGATGAAACTGACGGACATGTTGACTATCCGGCCAAAGCCCCGCTCGCACATGCCGGGGGCAACGGCCTGAATCATCTCTACCGACGAGAGGAAATGCACGTTGAGCCACTGCAGCCACGCAGCGTGGTCGATGTCCCGGTAATTGGTCGGCACCTGCCGGACCCCCGGGTTATTGACGACGATATCGGGCGCCGGGCAGGCCTTGAGCAGCCTGGCCCGGGCACCAGCCTCGTTGAAGTCTCCGACCACCGGCTGTACCGGGACCCCGGTTGCCGCGGCGATTTCCGCGGCTGCCTGTTCGAGTGCGTCGCCGGTCCTGGCCATGATCGTCACCGCCACACCGGCCTCGGCCAGCGACTGGGCGCAGGCCCGGCCGAGGCCCTTGCTGGCGGCGGTGACGATTGCCTGCTTTCCTGTTAAGCCGAGGTCCATAGGAGTATCTCCGGATGACGGGTTTGGCAATCGGCGGGTCAGCGCCGCGCGAAAGACGCTGCTAGCAAGCGGGGAGGCACCCTGAAGCGCCCGGCGATATCCTGCAGCTGCTCCCGCACCGTGGTGACTTCGGCAGAGGTCCCGCTAACGAGCACGGAGGCCGGCAGCAATTGCGCGTTATAGCGCGCCGCGCAGGGCTCCGTATAGCCGCCTGTATCCAGGAAGGCAACGAGGTCTCCGCGCTTGAGCCCGGGCATACGGACGTGTGGGCCGAGTTCGTCGGAGTTGCATAGCGGGCCGACCAGATCCACCGTTTCACTTCGGTTCGCTCGGGCATCACGGACCGGAACCGGGTGGTAATACCAATCGAGCGCGGCTGACCAGGACAAGTGGTTGGTCGAAAGATCCAGGTTCACCCATTTCTTGCGAGCGCCCTGCTTGACCGCACCTACGGTCCCCACGGCGACGCCGGACGGTCCGGACAGGGATCGCCCGGGTTCGAGTCGCAGCTTGGGCAGCGGCAGTCCCAACCGACCCGCCTCTGCCTTGATCTCCTGAGTGCACAGACGTGCATAGTCGTCCGCTGTAGGCGCACTATCGTCGTCTAATTGCGTGCGCGGCCCCGTCCCATACCATTTCCCGAAAGTCCAGCCGCCCCCAATGTCGATACAGGGAGGGGTCCAGCCCGTCTCGTCCCGTATGTATCCAGACCAGGTGATCATCTCTCTGGCCATGATTGCGAAATCCATTGCAACGTTGGACATCCGACTCAGGTGGAAATGGGTCTCCTTGAGGTGTATGTGCGGCATCTTCTGCGCTTTTCGGACTATCTCAACGGTCTGCTCTCTCGTCATCCCCCACTTCGTACTATCGCTTTGCTCCTTCAGCGTGCCGGGGCCGTGCATGGCTACGCCGCTGCGCTCAGCGAGTGGCTCGAGATCAAGCTTTAGCCGAATGCCGATCGACACCTCCCGGCCCTGGCGTCTGCACACGGCATCGATACGATCGAGTTCGTCCATCGCATCGATATTGATGCAGACGCCATTAGCAACGGCCATTTCCAGTTCCTCGTCCTGCTTGTTCGAGCCGTTCAGAACCAGTGTTTGCGGGTTCGTGCCCGCCAGCAGCGACAGGTACATCTCGTTAACGCCGAAGCAATCACCGCCAGCACCCTCCTGGTTCATGATGTGGCGGTATGCGAGCCCATTGTTGGACTTGTTGGCGAACAAGATCTCCGACTCCCCGGGATAATGCTTGCGGAAGGCGTCGCGGAATTGGCGATATGTATAACGGAACTGGTTTTCGCTGATGATGAACAGCGGCGTTCCGAAGCGCTCCGCGAGTTCGGCGACGTCGCACCCGTCGACCCAGAGATTGCCGTTCGGGCCGACACCGATGAACTCGCCGAAATTCTCCATGTACTCCCTCGGCGCAAGTTCCGGTCGGCCAGTATCTGCAGCGATCTCGTTTCCCATCCTAGTCTCCTTTGGTTTCTTTCGATTACGGCACGCTGCCGTCGAACGCATGCATTACCGACGGCAGCACGATATTACTTGACGCCCAGCCGCCTTAGTCCCGCGCGAAGACCCGCAAGTGCGTCCCCGTCGAGTGGTAGCAGCGGCGGACGAGGATCCCCGGCCAGGTAACCGATGTAATTCATCGCGGCCTTGGTCGAAGGGTACAGGGAACGGCCGCCGCTCGTGAACAGATCGGTGAGCTGCCGTCCGATAACTTGCAGTCGATTCGCTTCATCGTGACGACCCTCGACCGCCGCCGCGTACATGTCAATTCCGCCAGGCAGCCAGACATTCGGAAAACAATCGATGAAACCGTCAGCCCCTGCGGCGACCGCAGGCACACCGAAAATGGACGCCGGACCACAGAATACCCTGAGCCTGTCTCGGACCGCGATCAACGTTCGGTAGAAATTGTTCCAATCCCCCGAGCTTTCTTTGATAGCTACAACGTGTTTCAGCTCCGCAAGCCGTACGGCGAGCTCCGGCGTGATGGCATTAATGGCATTACCCGGAATATTGTAGAGGACGACTGGCAGCTCGATCTCTGAATCTATGGCACGGTAATGCTCGAAGATCTCGTCGTCACTGAGACGGATGAAGTAAGGCGGTAAGATCAGTGCGCCGTCGCAGCCCGCGTCGGCCGCAGCTTGTGTAAGGCGCAGCGTCTCTCGTATGGTGACGGCGCCGGTTCCGGCGAGCACGGTGCCTCTGCCGGCGGCGCATCGTACGCCGAGACCAAACAGTTCTGCGCGTTCCTCGGCATTCAGAGCCCAGAACTCGCCAGTGCAACCGCCGACGAGAATTCCGGTCGCTCCGGCGTCGAACAGGCGATCGATGTGTGCCTGCATGGCCGATGCGTCGATATTGCCTCGCTCGTCGAAGATCGTAACGATCGCCGGCATTGGGCCGTGCCAATCGACAGTGTGCCTGTTCATGCGTCGCTCCGTTGGGTTAAGGGGCTCACCTGCAGCCACAATCTCTCATATGGGCCGCCGCGGATGTCGATCCGAAAATGGGCGAGCTCGGGGACGGCAGCATAATGTCGGACATCGCGTCGCGCCGAGCCGTTATTACGCGGAGCGCACGCATTCGTATTGCGGTACAGTAGACCCGCGCAATCGCACGATGCTGCCCAATTGTGGCGATGCAGTTTACTTGTGAAGTAGAGGATAGTCGGAAAAATGGCAGGTACTCGTCCATCGTATGAAATGACCGAGCCCGAGTGGCGACGGATCATTGGAACAGTCCGCGCCGGTCGGCCGCTCCGGCCCGATACATGGCCAGGCGGACGGCGTTCGGCGGTGGCTCTGTCATTCGACTGCGACCACGAATGTTTCGAGCTGGGCGGCGGCGGTTCGACGGTCGGCCGGCTATCCTGGGGCGAGTTCGGACGCCGTGTAGGAGTGCCCCGCATACTGGAGGTCCTCGCAAAGCACGGTGTACCGGCGACATTCTTCATGCCCGCCGTGTGTGCGCTGATCGACCCAGGCGAATCCTTGCGCATTCGTGATGCCGGCCACGAAGTGGCAATGCATGGCTGGATCCACGAAAACAACTCGACGCTGGACGAAGCGACGGAACGGGAGCTCATGAGGAGAGCCCACGACGTGCTAGCCGGGCAGTTGGGCGAAGCGCCAGTTGGTTTCCGCTCCCCCAACTGGGACCTGAGTCCGCATACGGTCCGTATCGTCCGCGACATGGGGCTACTCTATGACAGCTCGCTGATGGCGGACGAAGATTGCTACGAACTGCTGCTCGACGGGGATCCGAGCGGAGTGGTCGAGGTACCGGTCGAATGGATCCGAGATGATGCCGTCTACCTGTTGTTCAATCGGCAGCCAGCGACTCGACCCTGGACGCCGCCTGATGACGTCTACGCGATCTTCCGCCGCGAACTCGACGCGGTACTGGAGACCGGCGGGCTGTTCCAACTCGTAATGCACCCATTCATCATTGGCTATCGGTCTCGCATCTGGATGCTCGACGAGTTGATCTCGCACGCGAAGGCGCATGGCGACGTTTGGTTCGCCACACACGCCGCAGTCGCCAAATGGGTTCGCGACAGTGTCCGCGCACGCTGAACGTCGTCTGACACCGCCAATTTCCGGGACCCCAAGCGACCACCCAGCCATCCAGACTACCACGGGGGAGGATCTGCCATGATGGCGCGTACTGCCGAATCATCGCCCGTCAGTTGCCAGTGGACCAGTGCTATCGGAACGCTGCCGGCCTGATTCAGCTCGCCGAAGAAGCGCGCGAGTGGGTAGTCCTCGCCCGCGGCTTCCATCTGTTTGGTCCGATGCGCCAGCAAACGCTCCAGCAGATACTTCCCGGTGATATAGCTCGTTCCGTAACCGGGCTGGCGCAGGTAGAGCTGTTGTTCGAATTGCATTAATTCCGGCTCGTTGCCCATCCAGCCGCGGGGCGTCCACTCGAGGTGCACGGTCCCTGCTTCCGCCATGGTCATACTGTTGTCGTGGGCATACAGCGAGCCTAGACCTCGTGCGGCCCGCTGCGCGAGCAGTATCCAGACGATTTCCCGCGAACGCGGACGGTCGTCGTAAAGCCCGGCGTGCATGAACATCTCTTCCACGCCGGTAGCTGTACCCTCGTTGCGGCTGTCGAAGATGTTGTAGAGTAGCGGCCCGCGCCGAATTGGGCTTTCGTGCGGCTCCTCGCGCATCTGGGCAAGCTCGAACCAGTGATAGAAGTGGCTAAACAGCGGCACCGGGTCGTAGTGCGCCGCAATCCAGAAGAAATTTCGCTCTTCCATCGGCACGAACTGGCCCAGGTGTTCCCGTAATGCGGGCTCCATATAGTCCTTGACGGGAATGACTTCCTGCTCTTCCAGAAAGTCCATCAGGCGATTGGCGGCTTCATCCGTTAGTCGGTCGTATTCGTCCGGGGTCGAGGCTGCCTGCATCGGCGGCAGGTCCCGGTTTCGATGCTCTTCCAGCTTCAATGACGACCAGGCCCGGTCGAGCTCGCGCTGCAGCAGCGTCACCTCCTCGTCCCACGACATGGGCACATAATGGACATTGCGAATGTACCAAGTGTAGTGGTCCCGACCGATGCCGCTCGGGCCAGTCTTGGAGGCAGCCTCCGCTTCCAACCAGTCGATGAACTCGTCTGTTGCCCTCGCCGCCTCCCCGATCGCCGCGCGTAATTCCGCGCTCGCCCCGGCAGCGGCCCGTTCACGAATGAGGTCTAGATTGCGGCGCTGCGCGCGGATGTTTCGGATGCCGGCAACCCATAGATCGCGCGCGTTACCGGTGAGATTTTGGCGGGCCTGTGCCATAAGGGGCGGGATTACGGCGAGATCGCCGATCATGCGTCGATCTTCGTCCGCAGTCAGCGGGAACTCGTAAGTCCAGAGTTCCAGCACTGCATGGTGCGTCGGCCCCTCATGCGAGGGCACGTCGCTCATGTCGAGCCAGATCGACTGGTAGAAAGCCGGGTCTCGGGCCCACGGCTTGAGGATCCTGTGGTTGAACTCGAACCCGTTCATTTCGGCCCTGACGATGTGCCAGTCGACCTGCTGCTCCACGGGCCAGCCGCTCGGGTCTATTGACGTAAGCCTCGTACGGTACTCTTCCACCTCCCCATATGCCTTGACGAATCGCTCGGCCGTGTAATCCGGCGCGCCATCCCGCTTCGGGGGGCTCTCAAAGGCTCGCCAATCTTCGAACAACTGCACGAGCGACGCGTACGAATCCACCGGCGACTCCTCCGCGGCGTCACAGGCTACAGTGGACGCGAGCGCGGCGGCCAAAATTGCGTGCCGGCAGCCGGCGTAAAAAAATCCGTTCGCAGCCATGATTGCCTCCGAAGCTTATGCGACGCGCAGACCTGTCAACGCTTCCAGGTTCCTTCCGATTCGAGTTCGCCCATCACTTGGTCGAGCGCGACGCGAATCGTCGTCACGAGCTCATCGATCTCGTCCCTGCTGATGATGAAGGGCGGCGAGAATGCTAGCGTGTCGGCACTCGGCAGCGCCCGGGTAATGACTCCCCTTGCCATGGCCGCTTTGGCAACCCGGCCCGCCACTCCCAGCTTCGGATCGAACGCCTCGGGTGGCTCAGGCCGGGCGACCAGTTCGATCGCGCCGATCAGCCCAAAGCCGCGTATCTCGCCAACCAGAGGGTGATCACCGAAGTGGCGTTGCAATTGCTCGTGCATGTACTTGCCCTGCGAGCCAGCCACCTTCACCAGGTCTTCTCGCTCCAGGATATCGAGGTTCGCCATCGCCGCAGCGGCACCGATGGGATGTGCGCTGTAAGTGTAACCGTGGCCGAATACGCCATACGTGGCACTGCCCTCGGTCAGCGTGGCCCACACTTTGGGCGACACCAGGCAACCCGACAGCGGGAAATACGCCGAAGTGACACCCTTGGCGATAGTGATCATATCCGGCTCGAGAGCGAGGGCTTCAGAGCCATACAGGTAACCGAGCCGGCCGAAGCCGCAGATCACCTCGTCGGCAATCAGCAGAATGTCGTTATGACTCAGCACCTCCCGGATCGCCTCGTGGTAACCGACCGGCGGCACGATGACGCCACCAGCGCCCATGACCGGTTCGATGATCATGCCGCCAATCGTGTCGGCGCCTTCCTGGTCAATCAGGCGCTCGAGATCGTCGACCAGTTTCTGCACGAATTCGGCGTCGCTCAGACCCCGCCCTTCCCAAAGCCGGTGGGGAGGCATCACGTGGCGCACGAACGGCAACGGCAGGTCGAAGCCCGCGTGCACGCCTGGAAGGCCAGTCATCCCGCCCGCCATGATCGTAACCCCGTGATAAGCGCGGCGCCGGGCGATAATCTTTTTCTTCTTCGGCTTGCCCCGAACATTGTTGTAATACCAGACCAGCTTGACCTGGGTATCGTTGGCATCCGATCCAGAATTACCGAAGAATACCCGGGACATCGGCACAGGGGCGGTCTCAACCAGGCGCCGCGCGAGCAGTGCCGGCATCTCGCTGCCGAGGCCCGAGAATGCGTGGCAGTACGAAAGCGTCTTGGCCTGCTGTTGCATGGCGTCGGCGATCTCGGCGCGGCCGTAGCCGACGTTGACGCACCACAGTCCCGCCATACCGTCGATATAGGTTTTACCGCGAACGTCCTCGAGGCGCACGCCCTGCCCCCTGACCATCATGGCAGAGGGTCCCTGGCGGGCATGGTCCGCCAGACCAGTAAATGGATGGAACGCGTAGCGCCGATCCAGATCGGCGAGTGAGGCCGTCGCGGCCGAGGCGGGGTCGTGCACAGGCAACTCCACATCCCGGTCGGGCCGGGCAAGGTTCGATTTACGAACGAATGTTCACTAATTACAGCAGTTGGCGTCGCCATTCAAGCCCATCACGTGGTTTCGACGACACCCTTTCTTCGGACATCAAGCCCACTAACAATCTAACGTTTTTTCAATAATTTACGACTTAACGCTGCCGACCAGGCCGCCCCCAGGGGACGGGTCGAAGGGGGCACGGGCTTTGCGAAAAATTGTGCGCTGTGAGAACATTCATTCGGATAATTACTGTCAGTACCCAGAGACCAACATGCTAGTCCTTGCCGATCCAACGCTGCTGCGGAATGCGCTCTACATAGACGGAGCCTGGGAGCGGCCACCCGGTACCGATGAGTTGCCGGTGACTAACCCGGCCACAGGTGCGGAGCTCGCTCGCCTGCCGCAAGCCAGCCGTGAAGACACGATCGAGGCGATCGAAGCCGCACAAAGCGCCTTTCCCGCCTGGGCGGCACTCCCCGCACGGGAACGGAGCAAACTGCTCAAGGCCTGGCACGACCTGATTGTCGCGAACGTCGACGACCTGGCGAGGATCCTGACTGCTGAGCAGGGCAAACCACTGCCAGAGGCTCGCGGCGAAATCCTGTATGGAGCCGCATTCTTCGAGTGGTATGCCGAGGAAGCCAAGCGCGTCTATGGCGAGACGATCCCGGCGCCGAAAGCGGATCAGCGTCTGATCGTTCTGCGCCAACCCATCGGCGTATGTGCCGCCATCACGCCATGGAACTTCCCGATGGCGATGATTCCCCGCAAGGCCGCTCCGGCCCTCGCCGCTGGCTGTACCATGGTACTGAAACCAGCCAGCGCGACGCCTTTGTCCGCACTCGCACTGGCGGAATTGGCTGATCGTGCCGGCATCCCGGGCGGCGTGTTCAACGTAGTCCCGGGTCGCGCAGGCATTGTAGGCGACGAACTGGCTACCAATCCGATCGTACGCAAGCTGACCTTCACGGGCTCGACCGAGGTCGGTCGGGAACTTATGGCAAAGGCGTCCGGTACCATCAAGAAGATCTCGCTCGAGCTGGGAGGGAACGCGCCGGTACTGGTCTTCGACGATGCGGACGTTGGCGTTGCCGTGCAGGGAGCTCTGGCGTCCAAGTTCCGCAATATGGGACAGACGTGTGTGTGCGCCAACCGGATCTACGCACAAGCCGGCATTTATGACGAGTTCGTCGAACGATTCGCAGAAGCGGTGGCTGCTCTCAAGGTCGGCGACGGATTCGACGAATCCGTCCAGCAAGGCCCACTCATCGACGAGGCCGCTGTCCTGAAGACTGAAGAACACTTGAGGGATGCTGTCGCGCGCGGCGCCCGCATCGTCACCGGCGGAGGCAGGCATTCCCTGGGGGGAACCTACTTCCAGCCGACGGTGGTAGCAGGCGCTATCGGCGACATGCTCGTCGCCCGCGAGGAAACCTTCGGTCCGCTGGCACCGGTATTCCGCTTCGAGACGGAGGAAGAGGCCGTCAGGATGGCAAACGACACGGAGTACGGTCTGGCCGCCTATTTCTTTACCCGGGACAACGCCCGCATCTGGCGCGTGGGTGAAGCGCTCGAGTTCGGCGTCATCGGCATCAATACCGGCATCACGTCGTTCGAGGGCGCGCCCTTCGGCGGGCTGAAGGCGTCGGGCATCGGTCGCGAGGGATCGCACTTGGGTATTGACGAGTTTCTCGAGATCAAATACATGTGCGTTGCCGAGATCTGCCCGGTCAAGGTCAGCGAGAAATAGGACACGCACCGGGCTGAGTTTGCGGGCCGTACCCAGGAATATTTGGGCTAGAGAGCGCCAAGGCTCGTCTGTTTGACGATTATTGTGGTAAAAAGCCCTCAATTCTCATGTCAGGACCGATCCGTTGACCGTAAAAATCAATGACAGAGACTACGTAAATTCCTTGGCGCGTGGTCTCGAAGTAATTCGTGCCTTTACCCGGGCGCAGCCGCGCATGACCCTCAGTGAGATCGCGCGCACAACCGGCATGACGCGCGCCACGGTTCGACGATTTCTCCTGACCCTTGTCAAGGAGGGATACGCGGAGACCGACGGCAAGTACTTCGGTCTGAAGCCGAAGGTCCTGGAACTGGGCTACGCCGCTCTGTCCTCCATGACCATGCTGGATGTGATGCAGCCGATCATGGCTCGTCTTGCCGCAAAGGTGCAGGAGTCCTGCTTTGCTGCGGTCCTCGATGGGACCGACGTTGTGTATATCGCCAGCGCATCTCCTCCGGACCGCATCGTCAGCATTTCCGTCAGCGTCGGCAGCCGTGCCCCCGCCCACTGCGTGTCAACCGGCCGAGTACTGGTTGCCGCGCTTCCGGAGCAGGAACAGTTGGAATATCTCGAAAAGGTTAAGCTGACCAAGCTCACGCCGAACACCGTTACCTCAAAGGTGAAGCTTCGTAGCTTGATCGAGGAAGCCAAGGTCAAGGATTGGGCCATTGTCGACCAGGAGTTGGAGATCGGACTTCGATCCATCTCTGTGCCCATCCGTGACCGGTCTGGCAAGGTGATCGCGGCGCTGAACGTCGCCTGCCCCAGTTCCCGAATCACGCCGGAGGACATGCACAGCCGTATCCTTCTGGAGCTACAAGCCGCGTCGCAGGCCATCACAGCAGGCCTGCAGAAGTAAGCCCCGGATTCCGGGAACCTGCAAGTCGGGCCCAAAAGAAAAAGGGTGCGGACCATGTCCGCACCCTTTTGTCAGCACCTACCCGCCCGGAAGTCTCAGGTTCCCGGCAGCGGCTCGCGCTTCCAGAAATGGCGGATCTCATCGTCCAGGCCCGTCATCTCCCAACGGATCACGGACAGCGGCAGGCGCCCCAGTCCCATGAATTCGTCGTGGAAGTCCTTGAGCACGAAGTCGTCACCCTGCTGCATCTTCACGTCCGCCAGCAAGCGCTGCATCTGAAGCATTCCGATCGTATAGCCGAGTCCATAACCGGGCGGCCGCCGCAGGTAGATCTCGGCGTCGACTCGGGCCACGTTCTCGTCCAGATAGGGCGTGCGCTCGATCCAATAGTCAACGACCTCGCTGACGGTCATTTCATTTAGCTGCAGCCAGACGTCTGCCGGCACTCTCGCGGCCCGGAAGATACCGAAGATATATATGAGTTCCCGAACACGCGGCTGGTCGTCCATGAGCCCGGCATGCAGCATGCCTTCCTCGAGGTACACACCCCACCCTTCCGCCCGAGCACCGCTCGTCAACCGGCCGCGGATAGGGTGATCGTTATGACGCTCGACAACGCCATCGAAGCGATGCCCGGGAATTACGGCGTGCAGATGGTCAGGCGTAGGATCCCGATACTGCACCTGCTCCCAAAAGTTCGGTCCGCCCGGCCGCACGATCCAGGGTACATTGGTATCGAGCTTGTCGATGTAGTCGGGGATAGTGATGATCTCCTCATCTACGAGGAAATCGCGGATCCGTTTGTCAGTTTGCTCGATACGCTGGGCATATTCCTCGGCCGATTCCGAAATCTCAAGTTCGGGCAGATTGCGGTTGCGGTGCCGCTCCAGCGCATACAGCGCCCAGAGCCTGTCAAGTTCTCGCTTGCCGAGGACGACGATTTCGTCCGACGTATAGGGCATCAATTTGACGTGCTTGAGGTACCAGTCGAACGCAGCCTTGCCGACACCTGCCCTGCCGTTCATGCTCGCACGATTCGCCCGCAGCCAGTCCAGGAAGCCCTGGATCGAGTCGCGCGCTGCCTGCACGGTATCGACAAGCTCGGGCTGCTCGGCGCGTGCCCGAGCCAGCAGGTCGTCGTACCAACCGAGCACGCCCGGGGGCGGGGCTGCGCGGTAGGGAAACCCGTGTCCGACGCCGTCAGCCGTGGTCAGGTTGAAGATGGCCAGGTCAGCGTAATCGGCGGCCACTTCAGTCAGATTGCGTTGCGCCTGGGCGACCAGCTCGGATATTGCCGTCAGGTTCCGGCGCAGATCGGCGAGTTCATCGCCGCGAACAGGCAGATCGGCGAAAGTGATCCTCAGCATCTGGTCGACGTAGAAGCCCGGGTCACGTGACCAGGGGCGCGAGACATTTAGCACGAAGTCGTGTTGGTCCAGCCGCGATCGCACCGCGAGAAATTCTGCCTGCTTGCTGCGGTCCCAGTCGGCGACACCCATGTTGTCGACGCGCGCCTGGAATTCGCGCAGCGTCCGGCGCCGCTCCGCGACGGCGCGCGGCCCGTAGTCGGGATAGACGTCGGTTGTCTGCCCAGCTACGTCGCGCAGCGGGTTCGTTCGGTTGGCCTTGGCCGGGTCCTTCCACTGCAGGAACTCGTCGTAAAGCTTCACCAGATCCTCATAGCTGCCGCTGCCGGACGGTATCCCTTCATGCCGGGCAACCTGTGCATTTGCCGTCGAAGCAGCCACGTACAGGCCAGCAGCGGCCAGAGTCACGAACCATTTGGTCATCGTAGATATGGTCACTCGGTAACTCCTCAGGTGGTGGCCAGACACAGACACGAACTGCCTGCATCCGGCCGGGACAGTTGGCCGGTCAGAATGATACCGTCACGCCACCGAAGAAGCGGCGGCCCAGCGGGTCGAACAGCGGGATGTTGGTGTTCGAATCGCCTCCGGCACGGAAGCCGATGACGGGCGGATCATTATCGGCCACATTGGTGATACCACCATAAACTTGGAACCGATCGTTGATCGTATACGAAGCATTCAGGTCAAAATAGTGCCAGGCATCCAGCGTACCGTTTTCGTTCGGAAATGCGTCTGCGGCGAGTTTGAGTTCGCCGATCATGCGCCACTGCAGCCCGACACGCAGCGGCCCCGTCAGCCAGTCGGCCTGGAAGATGCTCCGGTACCCAGGCGTTATTCGGACGCCATCGCTGGAGCACGAGCCACCGTAGAAGCCGGCACAGTCGACCGGGTCCTGGCCCGCGAGGATCACGGTTTCATCGTCGAACTGCCAGGTGCCGACGAAACTAAGGTCCAGATTCGCAGCATCGCCAGCAATCGCAAAGGCATCGGGCAGATCCATCAGGTAGTTGACCTGAAGGTCGACACCGCTGACGTCTCGGGTCGACAGGTTCAGCAGCGGCGCATCAACACGGTCGATATTGCCGGTCGACAACCGGGTTATCGCCTGGCAGGCGGTGCTATTAATGTCGAGTTGCTCGAAGCACGAATTGACCAGCGCCTGCGAACTGACCTGCGAAATTGCACCATCCACCGAAATATCGAAGTAGTCGATTGTGACTGATAGACCCTCAATAACCGGCGGTGTCAGCACCAGACCAAAGGTCAGGGTATCGGACTCTTCCTCGTTCAGGTTCTCGTTGCCTCCGGAGAATGCACTCCAGCCCTGACTGGTTCCGACCTGCAGGTTGTCGACAATCGCCGGCGGTACACCCTGCTGCACACAGAGATCCTTGATCGCATCGGTCGGGTTGTTGTCGACTACGCAGGGATCGACGCCGCCAACGAAGCCCGAGGCCGGCGCGCCGAACAACTCGTCGAGATTTGGCGCGCGGATCGCTCTGTTCAGCGAGGTACGCACCCGCGCCCAGTCGTTCAGCTGCCAGTCAATCGCGGCTTTCCACGTAGTGACGCCATCGATGGTTGAATAGTCGGAGTATCGCGCCGCGAGCTCGACCGCGAGGCTCTCAATCAGTGGTGCGTCGTTGAGCAACGGCAGGCGCGCCTCGGCGAAGAATTCGGTTACGTCGAATTCACCGCCGTTGATGATTGGGGCAACGCCACCGAGGTCGCCCGATCGGGCAGCCTCGTCGGGTACTGTAAGAAAAGACTCTTCGCGGTACTCGAAGCCGAACGCGCTGGCGACCGGTCCTGCAGGCAGGTCGAACAGGTCGCCGGCGATGGACCCGCCAAAGACTTTGCGGTCGAAGGTATCCTCGCGGCCAGTGGTCGTACTCAAGAATGCCGCCATATCAGGCGTCAGTGTGTCGGTACCGAAGATGTTGACCGGCACGCAGCCCAGCAAATCGGTGCGGCACTGTGGCTCACCGTCGACGATAATGACGTCCAGGCCAAGAGTTGTTCGACTTTGCGACAGTCGGCCCTGCTGGTTGAAATTGAAGTCAGAGCGCTGGAACTGGTAGAACGTGTCCCATGCCCATGTACCGTCGTTAAATTCCAGGTCGCCGCGGAAACCGCCCGTCATGCTAAACGAGTCGCTGATGATGGTCGTGTTTCGGGGCCCGAACTCCTCAAAGCGTCGGCCAGTTCTTTGCACGGTGAAGATGCCGTCGCCATCCGGATCGAAATAAGCCGAATTAGCCGAGAAGAAATCACGCTGCGGTTGGGTGAACAGCGGATTTGTGTCCGCGTTAGGGATGAACAGCGTACCCGATTCGGCGCCGAAACTTGTCGGCGCTACAGCCTCCGGCGCCTGCTGGAAGGCGTTCTCCTTCTTGGTGTAGTAGAGCTCGGCATATGCTTCGACGTTGTCACTGACCTCGTAGCTTCCTAATGCGCCAATCTGCCAGCGCTCCAGCGGACGCAGCAGGAAATTCGGTGCAGCGTAATTGTACTGTTCGGTAGGTCGGCAGAACGGGAATGGCTCCCCGTTGGCGCCAAAGCGGACGCCCTGGATAGCACCGGGGCAGGAACCGTCCGAGTTGGTCAGATCAACACCTTGGATCTGGCCAAAGTCTGCCGACGGAATTCCGATCAGGCCACCCGGGATATTACCGGAGCCGAAATTATTAAGCTGGCCGGTGCTATCGGCCAGCAGCGGCTGCTGCGAAAAGGCCCGATCGCCCATGAATACCGGGTCCCGGCGAGTATAGTTCGCATTCAGCGTGACGTTACCGCGGCCGTTGTCAGTGTTGGTCCCGAGCAGCAAGTCAACGCTGTGGGTTTCGCCGTCGGACTCCCCAGTCTGGTTGTACTGGTAACGAATCTCCGCGCCCTCGAAATCGTCGCGCAGGATAAAGTTTACCGCACCGGCGATGGCATCCGAGCCATACACCGCCGACGCACCGCCCGTGATGATCTCGACGCGCTCGACCAACATGTCTGGGATGGTTGCAAGGTCGACCAGCCCGGTGACGTCACCTGGAATGTAGCGCTTGCCGTTGACCAAAACTAACGTGCGCACGGCGCCGAGGCCACGTAAGTCGGCAGACAAGACGCCAGCGCCGCCGCTCTGGTTTACGGTGCCGGTGTTGTCCGGATTCAGCTGCGGGAACTGGTTGATGGTTTCTTCCAGCGTCACGTTACCGGACAGCTGGATGTCCTCCATGTCTACAGTCTGGATCGGGCTGGCGGCGATCAGGTCGCGGTTCCGGATCAGCCGCGAACCCGTGACGACAACCTCCTCGATCGCCTCGTCGTCGTTATCCTGCGCCTGAGCCGACTGGAGTCCGGATGTAGAAGCCGCTATCGCGCTGAGCAGCAGGGCCCTTCTAACCGCCTGCCGTAATGGGTCACACTTCATAGAACTAGGCATGATTGCACCCCCGTGGTTGCTTGATTCACGCCGCCGGCAGGTCGCTCGGGAGGCCGCATTCGCGAACCATCGCGACCATCTGACGCCTTCGACAAATGCCGCAGACCCATAAACCGCCAGCATTCGGTTGTCGCCGGCAGAATGAGCGATTGACTTTACATTGTCAACATAAGTGGACCGCAGAGCGAACGAATGGTGAAATAATGAACATTTATAAGCGCGACACGACTCTCCGTCAGCTTAATAAAATAATGATAAATCAGGTAGTAATAAGCATCGTTCACGGGATGACGCCGGGCCGCAACCGAGCGCAACGATCGTACGCATGAAAGCCGCACGTCCGAGTTTTGCATCACGAATTGTGCGGATCGGAGCCGGCATTCGATCAGCATTCAGAATCGGAAAAGCTGCGCCTGGCCGCCAGTAACCGCATCAACTCCCTGTCCCGCCAACGTACACGTTCCTCCCAGCGTTCCAGAGGTAACTGTGCCCGGCGCTGGGCCGTTACGCTCCCAATTAACTCGTCGGTCCACGGATCAAACTGGCCTCGCTCGGCACCCATTGCGGCGTATGCCGGGCCCAGAATCGATGCATGGCGCTCTATCCCACCACGGGTATTCAGGTCGACCGTCTCGAACGGCCCCACTACCGACCAACGCAGGCCCAGCCCGCCCCGGACGATGGCATCGATTTCTTCGACGCTGGCGACACCATCCCGCACCAGACAATATGCTTCGCGCAGCAGGGCACCTTGCAACCTGTTGAAAACAAAGCCGCGAAGTTCCCGCCGCACTATGACGCAGGCCAGGCCGGCGGCTTCGAGAAACGATTCGACAAGACGGACGACGCTGGCGTCCGTGAACGGCGCCGGCACGATCTCTACCACCCGAAGCAGGTATGGCGGATTACCCGGATGAGCGACCAGGCAGCGCGAACGGCCAGCAACGGCACGGGCATACTCGGACCCCGGGATCGCCGACGATGCACTGGCGATCGCCGCGTGAGGCGGCGCGAGCCGATCGATTTCGATCGTCACGGCCTGTTTGATTTCGAGATTCTCGGGCGCGCACTCGTGAATGACTGCCACTCCCGCGAGCGCCTCGGCAAGATCACTGCTGGTCTGGACCCGGGCCGCGACTTCGGCCGGCGCCTCCTCGAGCAGCCCGAAATGAGCCAGATCGGCAAGAATCTGGTCGAGCCGGGACCGCGCATTATCCAGTGCCTCGGCCGCCACGTCGTAAAGGCGTACGTCCCTCCCAGCCAGGGCGTGAACAACGGCGAATGCAGTACCAATACTGCCGGCGCCGACAATGGCGACCGGGTATCGGCGGCTTGTGGCCTGCTCCAGGACGGTACTCATAGTGTCGTTGATACTCCCGATCAATCTGCGCACAATTGTTCACATACTGATCGCTGTCAAGAATAAGGACGGGTACCCGCATGCACACCTCCTCCGCCGCGCAGCCAGTCCTTTGCCCGGAACAAATATGTACGACCTGAGTGCCAAGACCGTGCTGGTTACCGGTGCCTCCAAAGGTATCGGGGCGGCCATCGCCAGCCACATCGGGAGCGCCGGCGCTCATGTCATTGCCCAATACGGCTCAGACCGCAACGGCGCCCAAGCGGCGGTGTCCGATATCGATGCTTCCCGGGTCCGCCTAGTCCAGTGCGATATGTCGAGCCTCCCGGAAGTCGAGGCTCTGTGGGACCAGGCCGTCGGCTGGCGCGGACGCGTTGACGTGCTGATCAACAATGCCGCCATGATGCGATTCGATGGGGGTGTCGCAGAACCGCTGGAGCGATGGGACCAGGTCTGGGAACAGACCCTGGCCGTCAACCTGTTGGCGCCGGCGCGATTGCTGAGGCGGGCGGTCCGGCATTATCTCGAGCACGGCGGTGGAATCATCGTGACGATCTCAAGCTGGGCCGCGCAGAAGGGCGTGTCCAATCCCGATGCCATTGCATACGGAAGCTCCAAGGCGGCGATCCACAACGCCACCCAAACCATTGCACGCGCCTACGCTGCCGATGGCATCCTCGCCTACCTGGTCGCCCCGGGCGTCGTCCGAACGAGGCTCTCCGATCAGGCCGCCAAATCGGTTGGCGGCGAGGCGGCTGTGACGGCCGGCCTGGCCATGAAGGAATGGGTACCCCCTGAAGACATCGCGCGAATCGCCGTTTTCCTGGCGAGCGGAGCGGCCCGTCACCTGACCGGCGCTACGCTGGACGTTAACGGCGCAAGCTACATCCGTTGAGCAATGCCCATGTCGACGCACGACAATGTGACTAACCCGGCTGCGAGACCGATTCGGTTCACGATTGATGGTCTGGCGATCGACGCGCTGGAAGGGGACAGTATCGCCGCAGCAATGATCGCTGCCGGGCACTTTGACTTCCGAGCCGGAAAGGATGGCGAGCGGCGGGGCATGTTCTGTGGCATGGGCATTTGTGGCGAATGCCAGGTATTGGTCGGCGACCGCTCTGTGCGGGCCTGCCTGGAGAAAGCCGCCGACGGCCTGGCGGTGCGCCGGCATCCGGCGCGGCGGCCACTGGCGGCGGGCGTGCAGGGGACCGGGCCCATAGAGTGGGAGGTGACTACGGCAGACGTGCTCGTGATCGGCGCCGGACCGGCCGGACTGCTTGCCGCGGCCACGCTGGCGGAACAGGGCCTGGATGTGCTGGTCGTCGACGAGCGACCACAGGCCGGCGGGCAGTATTTCAAGCAACCCGCGGCAGAGTATGGTGTCGATCCCGCCGCGCTGGACAGACAGTTCCGCGAAGGGAGGGACTTGATCGAACGGGCCCTACGGGCCGGCGTCAAACTGCTGTCAGGATCTACGGTCTGGGGAGTCGTAGACGACACCCGCGTCGCCGTCACTACAGGCACCTTCACGCGCGCGATTCGTGCCCGGCGAATAGTGATAGCCGCCGGTGCTTACGAGAGACCCCTCCCGGTGCCCGGATGGACTCTGCCCGGCGTGATGACCACCGGCGCCGCGCAGACCTTGCTCAGGGCTTACCGTAGGGCCCCCGGCCAACGCGTGCTCGTGGCAGGCAACGGGCCGCTTAATATCCAGGTCGCGGGCGAACTGGTGGCCGCGGGCACCCGTGTCGCCGCCGTCGTCGAGGCGGCTGCAGCGCCATCCCGGTCGCCGCTGGCTTTTGGCCGCATGGTGTTCGCCGATCCGCGACTATCGTTGGGCGGGCTACGGCAGGCCGGTCGGCTGAAGGCGGCGGGAATCCCGACACTTTACCGACACGCGCTTTGCCGCATCGAGGAAGATACGAGGTCCCTTTGGGCGAGCGTCTGCCGAATCGATCACCTCGGCAACCCGATCGATGCCAGAGAGCGCCGTTTCGAAGTCGACGCGGTGTGTATGAACTACGGCTTCCTGCCACAGTCGGAGATAGCCAGAGCCCTTGGATGCGAACTCGTTTTCGATACGGCCCGGGCTACGTGGAGCGTTCGCAGGGACCGCGACGGGCGAACCAGCCAGCCACACGTGTTTCTCGCCGGTGATGCTGGCGGCCTCGGCGGTGCCAGGGTGGCGATGGCGGAAGCGGCGATCGCCGGATACATAATCGCTGCGGAACTCACTGGCGCCTCGCCGTCACCCTTGGAACTGCAGCGCCAACGCACATTGCTTCGGCGCCATCGCCGTTTTCAGGCTGCCCTGTGGACGATGTTCGATGCACCAGCGCTCACGACTCAGCTCACGACCCCGGAGACGCTCGTGTGTCGATGCGAAAACGTAACGCTGCAAATGATCGAGGCCGTTATCTCGCCGTCTTGCCACAGTATTGGGACGGTCAAGAAGGCGACGCGCGCCGGGATGGGGCGTTGCCAGGGCCGCTATTGCGGCGTCACCGTGGCCGCTCTTATCGCCAGATCCGGCCATGCGCCGCCGTCTGCCGACGAATATTTCGCGCCACGACCACCGTTCAAGCCGCTACCGCTGCGCGCAGTCGCCGGCACGTACGGGGAGCCACCAACAGCGTGCGAGCTACTGAGAACAAATGATCGCTATGCGAACATTTCGTCTTGACCATGGTGCCGACGCCCGTCACGATGTGGCGGCAGGGCGATTTCGCCCTACGGCACCCCCTCCACGCTTCACTGACTGAGGAACGAACCAACGATGCTGCGTCAGATACTGGCCCTCGCCGCCCTGCTCGCGTTGATCTGCGTTACCCCCGTCGAGGCTCGCTCGCTCGACGAGATTCTCAAGGACGGCACGCTGCGGGTCGGCGTGAATCCGAATTTTCCCCCGATGAGTTCGTTCGGGATGACCAACCAACTGGAAGGCTTCGACATTGACGTCGGCCGTCGCATCGCGGAAGCGATGGGCGTGAAAGTCGAATTCGTGACCACCGAAACCGCGCAGCGCGTCCCGTTCCTGGTCTCCAACCGCATCGATATCGCGCTCGGCGCCCTCACTCGCACACCGGAGCGCGCCAAGCTCATAGCCTTCACGGTACCGCTGCACTCGGAGTCGATGGGCGTCATCACGACGGACAAGGTCAGCGCCGAGACCTGGCAAGATCTGAACCGGGAGGACATCACACTAGTCAACATGCGCGGCAACCTGTCGGTCGAGATCCTCAAGGACAAGCTGCCCAAACCCAAGGTCCTGCTGGTGGACGGCAACGCCGACACGATACGGGCCATAGCCCAGGGTCGCGCGGATGCGCTAGTCGAAAACGTCGACTTCTTCCTGAACTTTCTGAAGAACTACCGGAACGTCACGTGGCGCGTCCTTGATGACCCGATCTTCGTCGCCTACTGCAGCCTCGGCGTCGGCAGGCCCTACCAAGACCTGGTGAACTTCCTGAACGTGCTGCTTTTCGACATGCACTCGAGCGGAGAGATTAACGCGCTATGGGAGCGATGGTACGGCGCGCCCATGGCTGTACCGATCAACCCGGTGCCCTGGTTCTGAGCCCGGTCACGCATGTTCGAACCGCGGACGGTTGACTCTGGCAGCAAATGAATTACACGTTCCAGTTCGCAGCAGTTCTAGAGGAGCTTCCATACCTCCTCGGAGGCGCCGTGGTCACGTTGCAGATCGCATTCGCCTCCTTCTGGGGCGGCGCGGTAATCGGCTTGTTCGGCGCCCTCGCCAAAGTCTATGGTGGCGTCGTCGCGCGGCGCATCGCCGCAGGATACGTCACGCTGCTAACCAATACACCGGCCCTGGTACAGATATTCCTGCTTTATTACGCTTTGCCTGACGCAGGCATACTGCTGGAGCCGATGACAGCCGTACTTATAGGCCTGGTGCTGAATGCGGGCGCATACCTGACGGAAATACTCCGGGCCGGCGTGCTCTCGGTTCGTCGCTCCGAGATCGAAGCCGCGGCCACTCTCGGAATGTCCCAGTTGCAGATCGTGCGTTACGTGATGCTGCCGCATATCGCGAAAACCATCTATGCTCCTCTATCGAACTTCTTCGTCTGGCTGGTGCTCGGCAGCTCGCTGGCGGCCCTGTTCGGTGTCGAGGAACTGACCGGACGGGCAATCAATATCAGCACCGCGAACCTTCGCAGCATCGAGACGTTCACGATAGTCGCCGCCATATACATCGTTCTGACTGTAATTGCCAGCGCCTCGCTGGCTCTGGTGGGACGGTGGGCATTTCGGGTGAAGGCCAAGGTGTTCTGATGTTCGAACGACTCGTCACGGAGGCACCGCTTTTCTTCAATTATCACAACATGGTCTTCATCGGCCAAGCCATGGCCCGCACACTGGGAATGACCTTGATCGGCTGCGGCGTCGGCTTCGTCTTCGGAATGCTGATAGCCGTCGTGCGACAGACCACCAGCAGCCTGCTCTGGCCCGTCAGACTGGTAGTTATCTCCTACGTCGAGTTCTTCCGCCGTATCCCGTTCCTCGTGATATTGTTCATCGTGCTGTTCGTCATAGAGCCGCTGATGCCGGGGACATCACTGTTCGGCATCGCGACCGTATCGGTGTGCCTGCTGTCAACCGCGTTTCTGTCCGAGATAATCCGTTCGGGTTTGGAATCCGTGCCTCGCGCACAGGTCGAGACTGCGCAAATATTGAATTTCAACGTGCTACAAACCCTTATGATGGTCGTGCTGCCGCAATCCTGGCGCGTTATCCTCCCGCCGGCCGCTGCTTTCATCGTCATGTTCATCAAGGACACGTCGCTCGCCTCCCAGTTGGGCGTGATCGAACTGACGTTCGCCGGCAAGATGCTGATAAATCGCGGTTTCTCGCCGATACTCGGATTCGGTGCCATCCTGGTCTGCTATTTTGCGTTGTCCTATCCCCTGAGTCGGTTCGCGGCCTATCTGGAGAGACGCCTTGCACCATCTTGAGATACGCAATATTTCCAGCAGCTACGGTAAACTGGAAGTGCTTCGCGACGTTACGCTGTCGGCCGACAAGGGCGAAGTCGTCAGCCTGATCGGCCCGTCCGGCTCGGGCAAGAGCACGCTGCTTCGCGTGCTGATCGGGCTTACGCCGCCCACGGGCGGAAATGTCTACATCGGCGGCAACAAGGTGGACTACAACAGTCGCAAGAGTCTGAAGGACCTGCGCGGGCATATGGCCATCGTGTTCCAGCAGTACAACCTGTTCCAGAACATGAACGTGTTGCGCAATGTCACCATTGCACCGGTCAAGATCAAGAAGAAACCGCGCGAAGAGGCGGAGGTACGAGCCCGGGGACTCTTGCAGAAGGTCGGTATGGAGGAGAAGGCCGACGCTTATCCGGATGAACTCTCCGGCGGCCAGCAGCAGCGTGTCGCGATCGCCAGAGCGCTTGCGACCAGCCCCGAAATTCTGCTGTTGGACGAGGTGACCTCGGCGCTCGATCCGGAGCGGGTCAAAGAGGTGCTGGATACGATCCGCTCGCTGACCCACGAGGGAATCACGTTGATCATCGTGTCGCACGAGATGGCGTTCGTCCGCGAGGTCTCCACCCGGGTGGCCATGATGGATCAGGGAAAAATTGTCGAGGTCGGGCCGCCCGAACAGATCTTCAGGTCACCGGTGGAATCCCGGACGCGCGACTTCGTCAGCAAGATCCTGTCTCACTGAGCGCCGGGGCAGAATGCATCCAAATTGAAATCGACCGGCGGCGGCTTGCCCCCGACCAGACTGGCAACGATACGGCCGCCGCCCGGCCCGCCGGTAAATCCCATCCACGGGACGTAATTGATGAAGAATCCAGGGCTGCCCGGCAGCTCGCCGAGGATTGGCAGCCAGCTGTCGGTGCCGTTGACCGCTGCCGCCCAGGTTCGAACGACAAGAAGGTCGGCCAGCGCGGGCACGACGCGCATCGCCAGGGCCAAATTTCTGGATAGCGATTCCGCACGGACCTGCGGCCTGCCCCGGGTATCTATGCGAGCCGGCCAGCCGCCACCGATCAACACGGTGCCGGCGCAGGTCTGTTTCAAAGTCAGCATGTCCTCAGTCGCGTAGACGAGGTGCTTCACCAGCGGCTCGACCGGCTCGGTGACCGAGAGCTGGATCGCGTATGCCCGGATGACCAACCTGCCGCCGACCATCGCTGCGACCCTGCCCACATCGATACCCGCTGCGTCGACCACGCACGGCGCACGGAAGGCACCCGAATTCGTATGCACCGTGTAGACGCCGTGCGCCCGAGATATACCAGTCACTTCGCAATCGCATCGAACATCGGCACCCTGGGCTCGAGCGGCTGCGGCGAACAGCGGCGCGGCGTGCAGCGGATTGGCCTTGCCTTCAAGGGGACACCGCGCCCCACCCACCGCGGCGTCGGCGATGTAAGGCGCGATACGCCGCAGCGCCTCGCGGTCGAGTAGCTCCGTGCCGAGGCCCGCGGCCTGTTCGATGGCCGCCTTCGACTCTACGTGCCTCATCTGGGCATCGGAGAAGGCAACAATGATGCCTCCCTCGCGCGCGAACTCGAGTTCGGGGCCCAGTCGGGCGGCAGCTTGCTCCCACAAATCGATTGTGTAGCGGTAAAAAGGCAGCGCCGGCAGAAATTCCCTTACCCATGACTCGCCGCGCTGGGTATACGGCTCCTGCTGGATCTGCGCGTGCAGGCTGCCGGCATTGGCACCTGAAGCCATGGCATTCAGGTCACCACGCTCCAGCAGCAGGACGTCCGCACCGTCGGCGGCAAGGTACCATGCGGTGCTGCAACCGGCGACGCCGCCGCCGACTATGATGACGTCCGCCAACGATTCCTCCGGAGAAAGCACTATTGGAGACAGAATTTGTTCGCTATGCTAACGTATGGGCGCAGAGCGGGCATAGCGTCCCGATTGCCGGGGCGCCAAGCATGCACCGCCAGCGACCTACGCACAACCAGAAGTACCCGAAGGGAGGACAGACTATGTCCAAGACGTTTCATGGCTGCTACACGGTCGCGGTGACCCCCTTTACCGATGACGGCAGCGATATTTGCCTTGATTCGCTCAAGGCGTTCCTGGACTGGCAGATCGCCTGCGAGGTGCCCGGCGTCATCCTGCTGGGTACCACGGGCGAATTTCTGACCATTTCCGAGGATGAACGCTATCGACTGGTCGAAGCTGCGGTCAGTCACGTCAACGGCCGCATGGACGTGCTGGTCGGCAGTATGAACGCCTACACGCCAAAGGCTGTGCAATTCAGCAGGGAGGCCGAGAAACTCGGCGCCGACGGACTGATGGTGATACCGCCCTATTACTACACCCCGACGGACGACGAGATATTTGAGTATTACAAGGCGGTTTCCGAGGCGGTGTCGATCCCGATCATGCTCTACAACAACCCATTCACGTCCAATATAGACATGTCGGCTGACCTGGTCGCCCGACTGACCCGGGCATTTGACAATGTTCGTTACATCAAGGAAGCCAGCATGGATGTCGGGCGCGTATTCGAGATTGTTCGGAAGACCGACGGCGTCATGAATGTCTTTGCCGGCGAACGGCCCGTAGAGTGTTTCTTGCTGGGCGCCGTGGGCTACGTCAACCCATATGGCAACTACATTCCCTATGCCACGACCCGGATGTGGGACTTTCTCGATGGTGGGGATATTGAAACAGCGTTACATATCCAGGAAAAAGCGCATGAAATCAACGAAGTTATAGCTGAAGGCCATCCGCGGTACGGACATCAATGCTATTCCAAGGCGCTCGCCGCCGCCGCCGGCTACCCCATGGGCGACGTCAGGCGACCGCTGACGCGCTTCGACCAGCTGGGCCCCGAGGGGATTGAGCGCCGGGAGAAAATTCTCGCGATGATGCAGCGCCTCGACGAGTTTATGAACGGGCTTAAGGTCCCCAGTAACCGCACGGCATGACAGCGCTCGCCGACAGCTCCCAGCCTCCCCCACTTTTCACCGCGTTTTCGATCAGGAAAGTTACCTTTCGCAATCGGATCGTCGTGACGCCAATGTGCCAGTATGTGGCCGACGACGGCCACGTCCAGTTGTGGCATTGCGCGCACCACAGCCGCTTCGCCTTGTCCGGCATTGGCGGTGCAATTGTCGAGGCTACCGGGGTTACCCGCGACGGACGCATCACGTTGGGCTGCCTCGGTATCTATCTGGACGAACACGTCGGGGGCCTCAAGCGCATCGTCGACATTTACCATTCCCAAGGGATCCCGGTCGGAATCCAGCTCAGCCATGCCGGCCGAAAGGCCAGCGCGGCCGTGCCGCTGAAAGGCGCTGCCCCGCTGGCCGACGCAGATCCGGACCGTGCATGGACGGCAATGGCGCCCAGTGCCGTCGCACTTACGGACCGCTGGCCGATCCCGCGAGAGATGACCGAGCACGACATCGAGACGATCATTGAGGCATTTGGTATCGCCGCAGAACGTGCCTGTCGCGCCGGCTTCGATTTTCTCGAGATTCACGGTGCCCACGGGTACTTGGTGAACAGCTATTTCTCGCCGATCGCCAATCGGCGCAGCGACTCCTGGGGCGGCGCGCCGCTCGAGAACCGGATGCGCTTCCCGCTTGGCGTGGCGGCGGAGATCCGGCGCCGCATACCTGCCGAAATGCCCGTCTTCTATCGCGCGTCCGTTGTCGATGGCCTGGAGGGCGGCGTCACCATTGAGGATACGGCGGCACTGGCGCGGGAACTGAAGGCCTGCGGCGTGGACCTGATCGACTGCTCGTCCGGCGGGATCACTGGCCCCTCCGGCCGGGCTTTCGAACGACCTGCTCCAGGCTACCTGGTTCCATATGCCAGGGAAGTCCGCGAACGCGCAGGCGTCCCGACCATGGCCGTTGGCCTGATTGTCGAAGCCGGCCAGGCGAATGCGATCGTCGCCAACGGTGACGCCGACTTGGTCGCCATGGGTCGGCAGTTGCTCGCCGAGCCCAGTTTTCCCTACCACGCAGCGCAGGCGCTCGGTCATCCGAAGCCCGAATCGGTGCTACCCGAGTCCTACGCTTTCTTTCTCGAGCGTCGCAATCTCGGCTGACGCACCACCGTCTGGCTGATCCGGGTTCAGCCCGTCCGGCAACCCCACGGGCACCAGGGCGCTGCGCCTGTACCCGACCACGACAGGCAGATAGCCCGACAGCTCGGCATCGAGCGCGTCGTCGCCGGAATCGACGTAAAGCCTGCGCTCCGGCAGTGTCGCCAGCTTTTCCAGCGATGCGACAACCAGAATCCGGGCCTTGCCGACCTCTCGCAACACTGCGGGACTGCACTGCTGGTTGCCGCGGCCGAAAAGAAATCCCTGGCCGCCGACGACCCCGACGACCAGCAGCGAGTCCGGGTGCTTTCGCACGAAATCGAGTGCCTGCGCCGCCGTTAGGTCGGCGGCCGCAAGCCGGCCGTCGCTGACCGCATCGACGCCAAGCAGGGTCCCATCGAACCCGCAAGCCCGCTTGATCTGGCGGAGCGTCGTACCCGGGCCCAGCAGCGCGGAGCCTGCCTCGCGAACCCGCGCCGTCACGAACGCGCACGCGCCCTCGACCGACCCGACCGGGCCGGCGGCTTTGGCTTGCGCCACCAGCCGCGGCAGCACCGGTGTCCGCACGTAACCGAGCAGCTCGGGTGAGCCCTCGGAGCTCTCGCCGGCCGGCCGGTCCATGACTTCGCAATCGGCCAGCAGCGCTTCAGAATCCGCGACCGTGAGCCAGGCGCCGACCACGTCGGCGGCCGCCCTCGGGGTTACGGCGAAGACCGCCGAATGCATCTTGACACCAGCCGGGATTCCCAGCACAGGGACACGCTGCCCCACGGCAGCGAGCAGGTCGGTTGCCGTGCCGTCGCCGCCGGCGAACAGGATGAGGCGGGCGCCGCGGTCCGCCATGATCCGGGCCGCGCGACGAGTGTCGCTGCCGGTCGTATCCGGACAAGCAGGCTTATAGACGGTCTCGGCCCGAAAACCCAGCGCCGAGAGCAACGGTGCGCCCATCTCTCCCTCGCATGCCAGCCAGTCGATCAACATCCCGCTCGCTTTCAAAGCCCGCAGAGTTTTGGACGCACGCTCGGCGGCGACACCTTGGGCGCCCCGCCGTCGGGCCTCGCCCGCCAGGCAGCCGTCGGTGCCCTTTAGCCCAACGGCCCCCCCCATGCCGGCGACCGGGTTCACGATCAGACCGATGCAGTTGTCACCCATGCTGGTTCGAACCAAAGCGTTTGATATGCGAACGTTTGTTCGCAGTGATATAGTCAGGTCACTATACCACTGCAGACCGCCGCACCCGGACGTCGTCGAGACAGGAGACTGCCGAATGCCAGCCCATCCCCGCGCCCATCCCTTCATGCCAAACTCGGTGCCGGCCATCAAGGCGGAGCTGATGGCCGCCCTGGGCATCGACTCGGTGGACGAGCTTTTTGCCCAGATCCCGCAGGACCACCGCCTCGACCGACCACTCGAGCTGCCGCCGGCCCTGACCTCCGAGGCGGCTCTGTCCCGACACATGCGCTCACTTCTAGGCCGAAACAGGAGTTGCGCGGATAACCTGAGTTTTCTGGGAGGCGGGTGCTGGCACCACTATGTACCGGCTGTCTGCGACGAGATTGCCAGGCGGACGGAGTTCCTGACGCCAGTCTGGGGCACTCCCTCCTCGGACCTCGGCCGCAATCAGGCGTGGTTCGAATTCACCAGCCAGTTGGGCGAACTGCTGGATCTCGAGCTGGTCGCACTGCCGGTTTACAGCTGGGGCTGCGCGGCCGGGCATGCGATCCGCATGGCGTCGCGGCTGACCGACCGTCGCAAGATCCTGCTGCCGCGCTATCTCGACCCGGAGCGGCGCGCAGTGATCGAGACCTATTGCGAGCCGGCCGAGATGCCGTCCCATCTCGAGATCGTCGAGGTCAATGGGGACCCTGAAACCGGCCGGCTGAGCCTGGACGACCTGCGCACACGCCTGGATGGCGAAACCGCGGCCATCTATTTCGAAAATCCGTCCTACCTCGGGCAGATCGAATCCGACGCGGCAGAGATCGCCGCGCTTGCACGACGACACGGGGCGGAGACGGTCGTCGGCGTCGACCCGGTCTCGCTCGGCGTGCTCGCGCCGCCAGCGGCCTACGGAGCCGATATTGTAGTAGGCTCCATCCAGCCGCTGGGTATCCACATGTACGGCGGCGGTGGCCTTGGAGGCTTCATAGCCTCGCGCGACGAGCCTGCGTATGCGCACGAGTACCCGGCGCTTATGGTCAGCATAGCCGAGACCACGCACGAAGAGCACATCTTCAGTTTGGCGCTCATGCACCAGTGCTCCTACGGGTCGCGCGAGGCCGCCAAGGACTGGACCGGCAATTCGACCTACCTCTACGCGATTGTAGCCGCCGCCTACATGACTCTGCTCGGGCCAGAAGGATTCCGGGAGCTCGGCTCCCTGATCGTGCAGCGGTCTCGCTACGCGGCCAGCCTGCTCGACGGCATCGACGGAATCACAATCCGGTTCCGCGATGGTTTCTTCAAGGAGTTTGTCGCTAATTTCGATGACACTGGAAGGACGGTCGCCGAAATTAACAAGACGCTGCTCGACCGAGGAATCTTCGGCGGCATAGACCTGAGTGCGCGATTCCCCGACCTCGGCCAGAGTGCTCTCTATTGCGTGACTGAGGTGCATGAGCAGCAGGACCTCGACAGGCTGGCCGCCGCACTGCGGGAGGTATGCACACGATGACAGCGAAGCTGAGGCGCTACCATGCCGCCGTCTGGGACGAGCCCATCGTCATGGAAATGGGCGTCCCTGGACGCCGCGGCTTTCATTTTCCGGAGGCTGAAGCGGCGGTCCGCGACGCCATCGGCACGGCAAGCGACTTGATCCCGTCGACTATGCAAAGGCAGTCGCGACCCGAACTTCCCGAGATGTCCGAGCCGGACGTGCTACGGCACTACCTGCACCTGTCGCAGGAAACGCTGGGGATGATGGGGATTAGCCTGTTCGGCACGTGCACGATGAAATACAACCCGCGCCTGACCGAGAACCTGGCGATGGACAGTTCCATCGCCGATCTGCACCCCGATCAGGACCCGGACACGATGCAGGGCACACTTGAGATTCTGGCGAATTTCGAGCGCATGCTGTGTGAGCTTTCCGGCATGGATCATTTTACCTTCCAACCGGCGGGGGGTGCCGACGCGGCCTACACGCACGCATGCGTCACGCGTGCATATCACGCCGCGCGCGGTGAACTGGAACAGCGCAACCAGATTATCACCAGCATCCAGGCACATCCCTGTAACCCGGCGACCGCCACAGCTGCCGGTTTCGAGGTGCTTACGCTGATGCTCGAGGATAACGGCTATCCGTCGCTGGATGCGCTCAAGTCCGCCGTTTCAGAACGGACCGCCGCTCTGATGATCAACAACCCGGACGACATGGGTATCTACAACCCGGAGATCAAAGAGTGGGTCCGCATCGTGCACGAGGCCGGTGGGCTGTGCTTCTATGACCATGCTAACTTCAACGGCGTCATGAGCAAGATCCGCGCTCGCGAACTCGGCTTCGACGCCTGCATGTTCATGCTCCACAAGACCTTCGGCGTCTCCAAGGGCGGCGGCGGACCTGCCGTAGGAGCCTACGGCTGTAGCGATGAGCTCGCCGATTACCTGCCTGGACGCCGGATCGTGAGGCAGGGCGACTACTACACACTTCGTGACGGAGGGCATTTATCGGTCGGTCGGGTGAGAGAGTACCTGGGCAACGTGCAGCAGGTGATCAAGGCTTACGCCTGGACCCGCGCAATGGGCGCCGAGGGTATCCGGGAAGCCTCCGACATCTCCGTGCTGGTCAACAACTACATGGAGAAGGAACTATTGAAGGTCCCCGGTCTCACGCGGTCCCATCCAGACATCGAGGGCTGGCGCATCGAGATGACGCGCTACAGCCTCGGTAAGCTGTACGAGGACACCGGCGTTACGGTGGTGGACGTATCCAACCGCATGGTGGACTACGGCGTCGACGCCCCGTGGTTGAGCCACGAGCCTTGGATCGTACCCCAGCCGATCACGCCGGAAGCCGGCGAGATGTGGTCTAAGGAAGACGTCGACTACTGGATTGCGGTGCTGCGCCAGGTCTGCGAGGAAGCCTACTCGGACCCGGACCTGGTCAGGAATGCGCCGCACAACCAGGCGGTGCACCGGCAAGGGCCCACCTCTCTCGACGAGCCCGAGAACTGGGCCATGACCTGGCGGGCGTACCAGCGCAAGCGCGCCACCCGCCGGCGTTGATTGAATGCACATAGGCACGAACACCACTTCGAAAGTCTTTTCCGACGTGAGCGCGGCACTGGAGGGCGTGCTGTTCGACGGCATGTCCATCATGGCCGGCGGTTTCGGCGCGTGCGGCATTCCCGACCTTTGTATCCAGGAGATCCGCCGCCGCGGCATCCGTAACCTGACGGTAATCTCGAACAACTGCGGAGGCGAATTCCCCGATCGGCCGGGCGAGGGCTTCGGTCTCTGGGTATTGTTGAAGGATCGCCTGGTACGGCGGGCCATTTCCTCTTATATCGGCACCAACAGGACGTTCGAGCGCCAGTACCTCGACGGCGACATCGAACTCATGCTGACGCCGCAGGGCACGCTGGCCGAGAAGATCCGGGCCGGCGGCGCCGGCATACCCGCCTTTTATACCCGAACCGGAGTCGGCACCATCGTCGCCGAGGGCAAGGAGCATCGCCAGTTCGACGGCGAGACATTCATACTCGAAGAGGCACTGACGGCAGACCTCGCTATCGTCAAGGCGTGGAAGGGGGACCCCGAAGGTAATCTCGTCTTTCGCAAGACTGCAAGGAACTTCAACCCGATGATGGCGACGGCCGGCCGCGTCACGGTGGCCGAGGTCGAGCATCTGGTCGAGCCGGGTGCCCTCGAACCTGACGCTGTACACACGCCGGGAATCTTCATCCAACGCATCTTCGAGGGCCGAGCTCCGAAGATCATCGAGCAGCGTACGGTGCGGCAGGAACGGGAGGCCTGATGGGCTGGAGCCGAGAACAAATCGCCGCCAGGGCCGCGCTGGAGATCGAGGACGGCTATTACGTCAATCTCGGTATTGGCATACCGACACTGGTCGCCAACTACATTCCGGCCGACCTCAGGGTGACCTTTCACTCGGAGAACGGAATGCTCGGCGTCGGCCCGTTCCCGACGGAGGACGAGATCGATGCCGACCTTATCAACGCCGGCAAGCAGACTGTCAGTGAACTGCCGACAACCAGCTATTTCTCAAGCGCGGATTCATTCGGGATGATCCGTGGCGGCCATGTGGACCTCGCGATCCTCGGCGCCATGGAAGTGAGCGCCGACGGTGATCTCGCCAACTGGATGGTGCCCGGGAAGATGGTCAAGGGCATCGGCGGAGCCATGGACCTGGTCGCCGGCGTTAAGCGAGTAGTCGTCGTCATGGATCACACGACCCGAGACGGAGCTCCAAAGTTGCTCAGGCAGTGCTCGCTGCCACTAACCGGCGCCAGAGTTGTTGACCGCATCATCACCAACCTGGGTGTCTTCGACGTGGCCGCGGGCTCCCTAAGACTGGTCGAAATCGCAAAGGGTACGACGATTGACGAAATAAGGAAAAAAACCGAGCCGGAAATCCTCGCGGACTGACATACCCGGTAAGGCGACAACCCACCCGTACGCAGCACGCGCGCGGGTAACGACTGAGGCTTTCCGGCAGGCGATCAATCGCGGTTGATACAACGCCACCGGCCAGAACCGAGGCCGCACTATTTCGGAGGGGAATGTCATGCATATAGCCAGACTAGTTGTAATGTCGGCGATCTGTTGTTTCATCTTTCTGACGGCCGGGAATGCGGCGGCGCAAAGTCCCGGGCTGACAGAGCATACATCGGGACCGCTCATCGAACTGGCCGCGGATTTCAGAGCATTCCGCAGCCCGCTGTTTCGGCCACGTACCTGGCGGCCGACGCACCGCGTAGAGGGTATCCCTGACTACGCTCGGGTGAAGCGCGAGCAGATCGATGGGCTCAGGGAATTTCGCGCTCGCCTGAACGCCATCGATCCTGCGCGCCTTTCGGTACATGAGCAAGTCGACTACTTGCTGCTGCGCTCGGAGATGGACGACGTGTATTTCGAGCAGCACATCCTGAGGGAAATCGATACCAATCCATCCTACTATGTCGAGCAAGCCGTCGATCGTGTAGCGGCAGAACTCAGGACGGCCGTTCCGTACAGCGAATCAAAGGCACGGGCGATCATCGCCGCGTTCGACGAGACCGGGCCGATCCTCAAACAGGCGCGTGACAACCTCATTCTCAATGAGGCTGCACCCGAACTGGCAGAGATGGCGCTGCGCCACCTCGAGAACATTCGCGCAAAATATGAGGCGGGCGTCGCGCTATTTGAACCTCACTTCCCGCGCCAGCAGCGCGCCACGCTGCGATCTTCGGCCGCTCGGGCCGCACATGAACTTGAAAACTATCGAAACTGGGTTCAGGAGAACATCGGACAGATGCAAGGTACAGCAAACGTCGGCGCGAAGAACATGCAATGGTACTTCGAGCGCGTCAATTTCGTTCCCTGGTCACTCGAGGACCTTTTGGCGATCGGCGAGCACGAGAAGAACCGATTCCTGATGTCGATCGAGATCGAAGAGACCAAGAACCAAGGTTTGCCTGAGCTGACGATGCCGACTACAGACGAGTGGATCGAGTGGTTTCGGCTTACGTACCTCCAGACCAAGTACTGGTTAAAGGAAAGAGAACTGATCAGTTTCCACGACTATATCGGCGAATCATTCATCGTCGAGGGAACCTGGCAGGAACCATTCGGCGGCATCGGGAACCGGCCGGGACTTCTCGGCTTCACGACGGAACCCAAGCCCGAAAATGCCAAGCGCCTGTTCGTCGTGCCCGAGGAACACTGGTTCACCAATACCTACTGGGAACGCACAATGCGGCTGGATCCGATCACGGATTACCAGCATTCGGACTGGCCCGGCCATTACTTCGAGGCCGAGGTCACCAGTCGCAACCCCTGCCCGATTCGCGCAATCCACCGCGACACCGGTTTTTCGCAGGGATGGGCGCACTATTGGGAAGAATTCTTCATGGATATGGGCTACCCGTTCCTGCGCGGCCCCCGTACCCGTGAACTGACCTACAACTTCCTGTTACTGCGTGCCGTCCGGGTGCCGATGGACATTATGCTGTCCGAAGGCGAGTTGTCGGTGGACGAAGCCGTGCAATACCAGATCGATCGGGTGCCGACCATGGAGGAGCATATCTCACGCGCCGAGGTGGACATGTACGTACGCTGGCCCTATCAGGCAACGAGCTACATCATCGGCAAGAAGCAAATCGAACAGATGCTGGGCGAAACCATCATGAAGAATGACTTCACCATAAACTGGCGGGAGTTTCACGACGCGCTGCTCGAGTACGGCCAGATAGCGCCGGCGCTGGTGCGCTATGAACTGCTCGGCAAGGACGATCAGGTGCGCCAGTTCTGGGACGATGTTGACACGCCCTGAGCGATGCCCGCGGCGGGATACGGAGGGCAATACCGGCCGGGCAGAGAGGCCTGCCGGGACAGCCAGTTGTCCCCGCAGTATCACGCAAAGCTCCTACTAGCGGCCGGCCGAAAGGCCGGCCGTTATTACCCGGCTATTTCCTGACCGTTCGACGCCGCCGATATCTGCCGGCCGGCGATATCCCCGCGGACACTTGACGCCGGGATATCCGCACATGACTCGCGCCCGCGATGCCGCCTCCAGTCGCTGCGGGCACCGATCTGACCAGCGTACCGAACGCCCCACCAGGCGCGCCCCAAACCTTCCTGGCTCGGTCATTTCCGTGCCGCTGGCAATTTCGGTGGTGGTCACTACGCATACGGCCATTCCGCAGCCATCGAACAAGAGGAGCGGCACTATTCCAGGACGAGGCCGATCCGCCGCGGCCTGCTGGCAGGCGACCCCGAAACATTATTGGTAGCCCCCGAGTCGTCCGACATTGTCGGCATCACGGCGCCAGCACTATCCAGCGTGCCTCTCGTGATGCCGAACGGAGCGCGCCTGGTAAGTCCCGCAGATCTCATCGGCGACGCCGCTACTGTTCTGGGATCACAGTACGTGCTGCGCCTTCGCGACAGCGGATGCTGAAGGTCTGCCCTTCAGCGATAACCCCACCTTCAGTTAATCGGCGTTGTCCTGGTTTTCGGCAGGGGGCGCCGGTCCTTCAGCATCACCTCAATTTCCTCGGTCCGGCCGGTCATCTCGGCCCGCGTCAGCGCGATGGGCACCCAGGCCGCCTGCACGAGTTCATCGTGAAAGCGCCCGAGATGGAATGCGTCACCCAAGTCATTGCGTCGCTCGCCTAGCAACCGTTCAATCTGCATCTTGCCGATCTGATAAACAATGCCGCCCGTCGGTGCCGCAAAAAAGTCGTCCGCCTCCTCGCTGGCGATGCGTCGGTCCATCGGGACACTCATCAATGCAGACACGGCTTCGTCGACCGATATCTCACCCAACGCCATTCGAACGTCGACAGTGACCCTCAGCGCACGCAGCCGTAGAAAGTTGTAGATCAGCTCCCGGCTGCGGGGCCGATCGTCATAGAATCCGAGCTGGACGGCGGCCTCCTCCCAGTACGTGGTCCAACCCTCGCTTTTGAAGCGGTCGCGTCGTCGAGAGCGGATCGGCGAAGGATTCCGATGCGACACAATGCCTTGGAAGTGATGCCCGGGAATACCATCGTGGAATATGTTGGTACTGGGATCCGTGCGCATGATCGATTCCCAGTACGTCTGCGTGTAAGGATGTGACTCCGGCACCGAGTACTTGACGGCGCCGTCATCTGCGGTCCGATAGCCGCTGAGGCCTGCCCAGAGCGGAAACGCCTGGATATAGAGCGGCATCAATTCGCGACGATAGTCACCCACGTATTCGGGGATAGTGAGTACATCACGCTTGACCAGGAATCGGCGAATCGCCCGTTCATCTGCTGCTGTCCTGGTGGCGTACTCATCGGTGGTGGCCGCAGACTCCGGCATCGGCAAGCCTAGGTTGCGAGCCTCCTCAAACTCGGTGAACGCCAGGTACCGCGCGTACTCCTGCTCTCCGAAACGCAGGATGTCCTCGGCATCGTAGGGCACCAGCCAGACACGCTGGAGAAGCCAGTCGTACATCTCCCCGCCAATCGGCTCGGCATGCGGCATAGAGGGCAGGCGTGCCTCGATCCAGTTGCGATATTCGGCGAAGGCGGTGCCCATGGCATCGGCGGCCGCCACTAAGTCGGCTCGCCGCTCGGCGGGGAAATGCGGAACCAGTCCTCGCGCGAAAGACCGGCTGTTTTCCAAGGCGTCGGCCAGCGTCGGCAACGCCCAGCGTGACATCTCGACGGTCGGTTCCGTCAGATTCTGCATTGCCTGCTCCAGGATGCTCGGAATCCTTTGCATGTGCTCGATGATCCTGTCGGCCCGCTCCGCGTCGAACGGTGGCGGCTGTTGGACCATGCTCCCGAGGCGGCTTAATGTGGCGCCGCTGGACATACCGAACGACGATATCGACGAGAGGTAGAAGTTTGGACTCCTGGACGTCGCTCGATACACGTAAAGGCCGTACTCGAGCTTGTCGAGCTCCGCCCTGACCAGCAGGTAGTCGACCTTTTCGCTGATTTGCCAGTTCGTCGCGTCCAGTCGGTCGAAGCGCCGCCGCAGCTCCGCCAGGCGCAGCTTTTGACGGTTGACGGCGGCTTCCGAATAATCGGGAATTCCGTCAATTGTTACAGGCTCCGGGAGTGCCCAAGCGGCATCGAATATAGCGTTCAATTCCGCCCGAGATTCCTCTGCCCCATCTGCCCCGGCGCCAGCCGTGGCCGCCAACAGTAAGACCGCACCTGCTATGCGCAGTCCCGGTCCGGTACGGGCTTGTGGTGCGATACCCGACCCTGAACTGATTGCCATACCTTCGATCTCCTGCAGGTTACTGCGTCGCGGACAGCCAAGGTCGAATAGCAACCATTTGTTGGATCACGGACGGCTAATGCGAGAGTTCAACAGCTTTCTACCCGATCACTAGACGGCCGGCAACCGGCTCCAACCCGGCAATACAGAATTGGGCATGCGTTGCCGAGACCGAGGTGCCATTGCCGGACTCGGGTCGAAGAAGTTAGTCATCGAGCAAACGCGCCGGACGCAAGACTGCTTCGTCCCTCAGCAATGCCTCGACCTCTTCTATCTCGATGGGGATGAAGCGAGTCAGCCACTGCGAGCCATCCTTCGTCACCAGGACGTCGTCCTCGAACGCGACGCGCGTGCCATTGACTACGGCGCCTTGCTCGATGGCGATCACCATGCCCGGCTGCAACGGTGCCGTGTAATCCCCATGCTCGTGAACTTCCATGCCAATAAAGTGACCGATACCGTAGGTATAGCTTTCGTCCCAGCCGCCAGCTTCCCGAAGCATGCGCATCGCCATCTCATGGAGTTCATTCCAGGTGACGCCTGGCCGAACCGCACCGATAACTGCCTTTTGCACGGCCACCACCACCTGGTAAACCCTCCGTTGCTCGGCCGAAAAGCGTCCGTCGGCGGGTACCGTGCGCTGGATGTCTGCTGAGTAATGGTTCATGCTCGCGCCGGTGTCAAAGTGCACCAGCGACCCCTCGAGAATGCGGGCATCCCCTTTGCGCGCCGCCTCTTCCTCCGCCGTGGTCTCCCACTTCAGCACCTCGTTGAGGTTGCTGGCGGGCGATACACCGGTGAGAAAGCCAAGATCGGCGCCGTGAAGTCGGTACACGTAATCGACTGTATGCATGACCTGCAGCGTGGTTAGTCCGGGCTTCGCGACTTTCATCCCCTCCATAAGCCCCTCACCGGTGATTTCGATCGCGCGCCGCAGGTTCTTCATGGCAAAGTCATCAAGGATCATGCGCATCGGGTCGAGCAGATCGCCGGCATCACGCAGTTCGAGCTCACTGGTAGCGGCGTGCAGACGATCGACGAAATCGAGGCGCGGATTCGGCAGATCGTTCAGATTGCTGAAACGCGGGTAATTGACGTAAAGCATCTTTTCGGCGTCACCCCATCCGTAGGCATAGTCGGACGCCACCTCCTTGAAACGCTGCTGGGTGATACGCAGGTTGCGATAGTCCGTCAGCGCACTGCTGATGTGATCGAGAAATAGATCGCGTGGGAACACATGAGAGATCCCGGACAGGTGGCTCGCCTCTGACGGATCCATGTCCGTGTAGAGCACCTCCCGAAAGGCTTTGCCACCAGGATTGAGGACGAGGATATGGCCGGGCGGCTGCGAGTCGTAGATGCCCGTCAGGAAAACAAAGTCCTTGTGCTCGGTGTCCGGCGTGTAGAACTCGTAAAGATTGGGCTGCGAACGGTCCGCGCTGGTGATGACCGAGAGACCGCCGGTCATGCGTCGCATGAACTCGTTACGCCGCGCTACGGCCGCCTCGCGGTGTCCCTCGCGATATTCGAGGGCGGCGAGTGACGTATGGCCGGCTCCTGCGCCAAGCGCCGTGGATGCAGGGCCGACAAATACAGGTACGGCGATTGCGAGAGCGCCGGCGCAGTAGCGCAGTACGCCTTTCATGAACTGCTTACACACGGTCATTCCTTGCGTTCCTGATGTTATCGATAGTTCGGAATAAGGTCCTCTGGCAACGCCGTGGGCAGCGCATCGCCCGGCCAGGCGAGGCCGTTCGCATCCGCGCTGGCTCGCAACGCGGGCAGTGATTCGGCAAGGAACGGCCTGATTTGCGCCAGCAAGCGGCTCATGTCGCGGTGTGCCAACTGGGTCAAACGGCTTTGTTCTGGGCTCGGGGCGCCGCTCCACGACTCGGTGGTCATGTACAGACGGAGAGTGAGCTCTGCGAGGGGCAGGTAGGTTTCCTGTTGCGCCAGCCCTGGATCGATGCCGCGGAGCGCAAGATGCAAGCGCCTCGCGCTGTCGGCGGCCTCCTGCGCCTGTGCCTGCAGGGCCGCGTTCGGTTGAGTTCCGACCAGAGCTTCCAGGAATTCCTCGGTTTGATTTACCGCCGCGTCAACTGCTTGGCCAGAGTGGTATGCCGCCGCGACGAGCCGGGCCTGCAGGGCGAGAGTAGTTTCCCTGTCGCGCTGCTCCCGCTGGCTGACGTCGACCGCCGGATCGGGTCGAACCGTCAGTGTCTGCGTATGCACCTCGTCGCCCACGGACAGGCGTACCTGGTAGGCCCCGGGCAGCACGAACCGGCCAAGGGGCTTACGCGAGGGCGACTCGCTGTCACTGGGCGGCGCCTCGTGGCGCAGGTCCCATACCACGCGATGAGCACCTCTTGCGGCTTTACCCTCGGCAACCTGGCGAACCAGTCTGCCCTGCTCATCCAGTACTGCCACGACTATTGAGTTACCGACCGCGCCATCACCGATCCAGTAGTCGAGAATTGCTCCGCGCGGAGGGTTACTGGCCGTCCAGTAACTGTGGCCGGCTTGCCCGCGGCCGCGACGCACATCACGGATCTGCGTCGCCCGGCGCGGCGGAGCCAACAGACTGTGGCCGGCCACCGCGTCGGGTGTCAGCTTCTCCAGAAGGCTGATCTCATCCAGAATCCAGAACCCGCGTCCATGTGTTCCGATCACGAGATCGTTCTCGCGCGGGTGAACGACGATGCCCTGCACCGAATTGGTGGGCAGCCCCGAGCGCAATGGAAGCCAGTGACCACCGCCATCGCGTGAGAAATAGACGCCGAAATCCGTGCCTGTGAATACCAGTTCTCCGTTCCGCGGATGCACGGTGATGCTTCGTGTCGGCCCAAACGTCGGCAGGTCACTGGTGATGTTGCGCCATGTCCTGCCGTAGTCATTACTGCGTACAACATGAGGCCGGAAGTCATTGTCCTTGTGCCCGTCGAAAACAGCGAACAGGGTGCCCTCCGCCGTCGGCGACCAGGACACCATTCCGACTTTCATCATGTCCGGCACCCCAGGAAAGCTGTCTGACCGCTGCCAGTTCTTGCCGTCGTCGCGGCTTACCTGTATCAGCCCATCGTCCGTACCTACCGCTATCTGGCCCTTGCGAATGGTCGACACGGACAACGAGTGCGCGTTGCCGTACATCGCAGTGCTTGCGTGAAGATCGATCATATCCGGCGCAGGAATCCTTCCCTGCAGCGGAAGCTCATCGCGACTGATCTGCCGGGTTAGATCAGGGCTGATTCGCTCCCAACTCGTGCCACGGTCCCTGCTTCGAAAAACGACGTTCGCGCCGAAATAAAGAGTTCGAGGGTCGTGGGGGGAAATTGCGAACGGCGCGCTCCAGTTCCATCGATAGGGCGGAAACTCACCGTCCTGTGGTTGCCATGGCTGGATGCGACGTTGTTCACCACTCTTGCGGTCAGTCCGGAAGAGTACGCCGTACTGCGTCTGCGAATAGATGATGGCGGGATCCGTCGGATCTGCGACCGCGAAAAATCCGTCGCCGCCAGACAGAAACATCCAGTCTTCGTTCGCGATTCCATCGGAATAACGAGTGCCGATCGGCCCGCCCCAGGATCCGTTGTCCTGCGTGCCACCATAAACATGGTAGAACGGCTCCTGCATGTCCACCGCCACCGTGTACAACTGCATTAGAGGCAAGTTCGACACCCATCGCCAGGTCTTCCCACGATCTTGCGACACATACACGCCACCGTCGTTGCCGGTCATCAGGTGATCCGAATCTTCCGGATTCACCCAGAGCGTGTGGTGATCGCCATGCACCATCGACTCCGCGATGTTACTGAAGGTCATACCACCGTCCTCGGACTTTAGTAACGGCGTCACGGGTATGTACAGGTGATCGGGGTTCTCGGGGTCGCAAACCAGTTCACCGTAGTACCAGTGGCTTTGCACCTCTGCGTTGCGTCGCTCCCACGAAGCGCCTCCATCGGTCGACCGGAAGGTTCCGCCCTCCGGCCCCACTGCGGTGGCGTAAAGTGTGTCGGGGCGACTGGGGCAGAACGTGACGCCGACCCGACCTACAGGGCCCGTCGGGAAGCCGTTACCCACGCGAGCCCAGGTGTCACCGCCGTCGGTGCTGCGATAAAGCCCGCCTTCACTCCCGCCACCGACCATGCTCCACATCCGACGCTCCCGCTGGAAGGTCGCAGCGAACAGGATGTCAGGATTGCCGGGATGCATCTGTACTTCGACGACCCCTGTGTACTCGCTGGGCCGGAGCAGTTGTATCCAGGTCTTACCGCCGTCAGTCGTACGGTACAGCCCGCGCTCCGGGTTGCTCCCCCACAAAGAGCCCAAGGCGGCAACATAGACGATATCCGGGTTCTCCGGATGTATGAGTATCCGGCCAACATGGCGGCTTCCCGCCAATCCCATGTGCCGCCAGGTCTTGCCGGCATCGTCCGAACGGTACACGCCATCGCCGAACTGGGAGCTCCGGACGCTATTCTGCTCACCCGTGCCAATCCAGACGATATCGGGATGTCCGGGTACAAGGGCAACATCGCCCATCGAAACAGTGGACTGATGCTCAAAGATCGGCTGCCAGGTAGTACCCGCATTGACCGTCTTCCAAAGTCCCCCGGACGCAGTCGCCGCGTAGATCACGCTCGCATCTTCCGGGTGCACCGCGAAACGGGTGATGCGGCCACTGGTAGCGGCGGTGCCCAATTCCCGCCACTTCAATGCGGCAAGGTCCTCTTCGCTCAGGCCATCAGGCGCGGCCGCGATGGCTGCCTGGACGGGCAGCAGCACAGCACAGCCAATGAGCAGGAAGCGGCCTACGCGACTGAGCCAATAAATATCTGAAGAAAAAAGTCGAAACATGGTGTGGAACTACTCCGGTCTTGTGATTGCTGGGCACACCCAGGTCTCCCGCGCTAGTTGTCGCCCGGGAAAGCCTTACCGACGACATCCTTCCAGACGGCACGGGCCTCGTCATCGAGACCCGCCATTTCCCATCGAATCAGGGTCACAGGGATGATGCCGCGCGACAGGAAATCGTCGTGGAAATCGCCGAGGTTGAAATTGTCGCCAAGCTGGAATGCCCGCTCCGACACAAGCTGCTCTATCTGCGTCTTGCCCAGCAGATACATGCTGCCCAAGCCGGGTTGACGCAGATAGCCGACCAGGTCATAGCGACCGAGGTCCTCTTCCATGTATGGCACCCAGTCCATCATGTAGGCGTTGGCCTCTGTGAGAGTCATTTCGCCGGTGTGCATGCCGATCTCGGCAAAAAATCGGCTGCCTCGCTTGATCAATGCCGCGTAGAAGAGTTCGCGCACGCGCGGGTTGTCGTCGGCGATCCCAGCCTGAATTAGCGTTTCCTCGAGATAGGTGGCCCACCCTTCCGCCCGGGCACTCTCCCCGTGTGTACGGCGTATCGGGTTTTCCAGCCGCTTCCTGATTTCAGCATCGAAGCGATGACCGGGTATCGAAGCGTGAATGTGATTGTTCAGCGCATTGCGAAACTGGAGTTCTTCCCAGAAATGTCGGTCCGATTTCGCCCGCGGGCTCCAGAAGACGTCAGACTCGAATTCGTTCGGCATGTAGTCTGGAATCGTAAACAGACCGAGTTCTTTGACCAGCTGCCGCGTCTTGGCCTCGGCTTCGCGAGTTCTCTGCCGATGCTGCTCGGCACTCTGCGTAAGCTCCAGTTCGTCCAGCGACCCGTTCTTGTAGCGATCGAGAATATAGTCGAAGCGGTACCGGTGAAACTCGCGCTTGCCGATGGCCCGCAAGTCGTCAACGGTATGCGGCAGCAGCCGGACGTGCTTCAGGTACCAGTTGAAGTTATCCGTCCCGATCGCGGCCGATGCCTCCATGCCGTCCAGGCTTCCGGCGAGCCAGTCCCGGTACCGGCGCGCCGCCCTGGTGGCTTCCCGGCAATCGTCGACGAGGTCCCCGCCGCGGGCTGCGAGCCGCGTGCAGAGGTCCTCGAACCAGCCGATAGTGCCCTCGGGCGGATTGTCGCGATACGGTTCCCCCTGGCCCACGCCGTCGAATTTGTCGAGCAGGAATATCGTCAGCCGGGCCAGCTCACCGGCTGGCTGCGTCAGGTTCGCGACGGCATTGTCCACGATCACCGGCACGGCTTCGAGCTGCTTGGCCAGGGCTGCCCGTTCCGCAGGGGTGGACGGAACTTCCGCGTAAGGCGTGCGCCGGAACTGGTACAGATAAGTCAGGGGGTCGCGCGACCACGGCTGCGTAACCATGTGCTCGAATACGATGTCGTTCATTTTGGACCAAACCAGGAGGTAGTCCACCTGCTGCGGAACCGTCCAGGACGACGTATTGATATCGAGCAGGCGCTCGCGGAAGTCATCGAGCGCAGCGCGCTGCTGCGCTATGGCACGGCTGCCCAGATCCGGCACCCCGTCGATCATTGCCGGATTCGCAAGTTCGAGGATCTCCTCGTTCATCTGCAGCAGCGTTTCATAGCTGCCTTGGGCGTAAGCGCCTGAGCCGAACGTCGCGACGAGCAACAAGAGAAGGAGTACTTTGAGGTGATTCATTGGCTTCAAGGTTTCAGGCCCTATCGTGTGGGGATCGGAAGTGGGCACACTCAGCGATGCCACTCAGCACGGAACTCCCTCTCCAACTCGGTCATCAATTGATCGCGCACGAGTTCGACCGGCAGGAAACCGATGCGATAGACGCGGTCATGGAAGTCCTTCAGCGTACCCTTCTGGTCGAGTTCGCGCATCTTGTTGAAATAGTCGTCCCGCAAGAGCATCCACTGGAAATAACCGATCGTCGGCGCTGCAGTGTCCGTGCCGCCGCTGGCAATTCCGTCGATGTTGATCGCGGCACCACGCCGCACGAAGCCGGTGCGCTCGGCCTCAACGTCCACGGCCTCGTCCCAAGTCATGCGCCCGCCGTGCAGTCCCGAATCGATGATCACACGCCCCATTCGCCAAAGCTTCAGGCGCAAAATTTCGAGTTCGTAGCGGTCCTGCAACTCGGCCGGGAAGAAGCCGTACTCGGGCCGCGGCGTCAGCTCCCACTCGACGTAGTAGCACCATGCCTGGTCCGAGTAGCTGGACTCGTAGCGGCGCAGGCGGCGCTCATGACGGTTGCGGTAAAGACGCATCAGGTGATGGCCGGGATAGGCCTCGTGCGGCGCGATTGCGTAGTAGAAGCTCCAGTCCTTCTCGGTCAGGTTCTCTTCCGCGACGTCGGCGGGCCACTCGGGCTGGATCGGGATGATCGGCCACGCCATCTTCAGTGACTGGTGGGCGGTGGGCAGGTAGCCGGGTCCGAAGCCCCACCACTGCGACGAGGCCATGCTCGGATCCGACGCCACCATCAGCATGTCGTCGTCTTCCCAGGGAATGGTGACGAGGTCGTTCTCGATGGTCCATTCCCGGGTCTTGCGGGAAAGGACGATACCCTCGTAGACCAACTGCTCGTTGAAGGGGTGCAGCTTCTTGGTGTCCTTGATGATCTCCCGCCAGGTCTTGCCCGGGTCGATGGTTGCCGCCTTTCGCTCCAGGTGCCCCTCGACGATTACGTACTGCTTCCAACCCCAGTCATAGTAGTCGGGCAGGCGAGTGAAGCCGCGCTCGCCGCGGGAGATCTGCTCCAGCGCACGGTCGGCAACCGGAATCTGGTGGCGGTGTTCGTGCAGGTAATTGTAGAGATCGGCGCCAATCCGGAAGTCGCCCTGCGGCCGCCGTGTCCACTCGACGTTCACGAAACGGCGAAAACGGTCCAACGCCACCTCTGTCTGGGCTGCCTCGTCAAGCAGCTCAGCGCGCAGCTCCGGTGAGAGCCGAGCCGCGAACCTGCGGGTATGTTCCTGCATGACGATGACGGTGCCGTCGATACGGGCATTGGCGTAGCTCAGCCAGTTCGGAATGTACTCTGTGAGGTTCGTCTCGGCGTTGACCATGCGCGTACGTAGCAGCCGCAGTTCAGCTACGAGGTCGCGGCCGCGCTCGTCTGGATGCCGGTGGTCTGCCTCGATCTTGAAGATGATGCCGTTGGTAAACACGTACTGCCGAGGGTCCTGGCGCCAACGCTGAACCTCGCTCTCGGCCCGAACGTTGGCCTTGAGGATGCCGCGCAGGAAGCGCCAGTCGATATCCTGCTCAAGGGTTAGCGTGCCCCGGTCGACAGTCTCGAGTTCCTCTAGGATCGCCAACTGCGCCCGGATGCGCTGCGCGAAACTCTCGGCGCTCATATCGCCCGGCAGGCTGCAACCGACGCCCCGGACCTCGCAAAGGTAGCGGTCGATCAGCTTCTCGAAGCTCTGCGTAGGCTTGCTTGCGCTGCCGGGCGCATCGCCCGGGCCGGCGAGCACCTGCGCCGGTAACCCGGCGAATGGCAGCGCCAGCGCTGCGAGCAAGACGAACCCGGTCAACCGGGCAGCTAGCGCTGCCGGCTTATGCGGCGTGGCCATAATCGGAACTCCTGGACTGCGCATCGATATCGGGCGAAGCACTCGTACGCTCGATTCCGGAGCAGCGCAAAAAAAAGGGCTGACAATCGCCAGCCCCCGGTTCCCTGGGAGTACGCGCCGCGATGGTCCGAAGAGTCATCGCGGCGCCGCCCAACGAGTGGTCGTGGATTCCGACCGTCGTCTCAGAGGCCAGCCTTTACGCCGAGGAAGAAACTGCGTCCCACCGGATCGTAGAGGTTGACGTTGACGTTCAGGTCGCCAGCCGCCTGAAAGGCCCAGACCGGCGGTTCCTCGTCCAGCACGTTGTTGATGCCGAAGAACAGCCCGAACCGGTCGCTGAAGTCCCAGCCGCCGTTCAGATTGACGAAGATTACGGCATCCTGAGTGCCCCTCTCG
>Ga0224505_10000102_pt1 | contig 65637 bp, 64 predicted proteins | sample SF_Jan12_sed_USG_FD_169102 | JGI IMG/M metagenome (GOLD analysis project Ga0224505, IMG submission 169102) | Sediment microbial communities from San Francisco Bay, California, United States - SF_Jan12_sed_USGS_4_1 | ecosystem: Environmental > Aquatic > Marine > Sediment | place: USA: California...
CGCCACGGTCCGAACTAATCGGGGTACACCTGATCTGAGATAATACTCACTGAATGCTCTTTTTTGTATTTCTTTCTTGTCGGGGCGACAGGATTCGAACCTATGACCTTGGCGCCAAACGCGCCACGCACTACGGTCCGAACTAATCGGGGTACACCTGATCTGAGATAATACTCACTGAATGCTCTTTTTTGCATTTCTTTCTTATTGGGGCGACAGGATTCGAACCTACGACCTTGGCGCGAAACGCGCCGCGCGCTACGGTCCGAACTAATCGGGGTACACCTGATCTGAGATAATACTCACGGAATGCTCTTTTTTGTATTTCTTTCTTGTCGGGGCGACAGGATTCGAACCTACGACCTTGGCGCGAAACGCGCCACGCGCTACGGTCCGAACTAATCGGGGTACACCTGATCTGAGATAATGCTCACTGAATGCTCTTTTTTGTATTTCTTTCTTGTCGGGGCGACAGGATTCGAACCTACGACCTCCACGTCCCGAACGTGGCGCGCTACCGGGCTGCGCTACGCCCCGAATGAACAGATGATAAAAGTAAGCCAATCTTCTGAATTCTTCAATGCAAATCCGGGAAGCACAAAGGATCAAATTCTCGTTCGCCACCAATGATTGAATCGCGATAAATCCTCATCTTCTGTTTCCCACAAGGGTGTTCAGCCTAAAAATCCCCTTAACAGGGGACTAATAATTCACGTGTTTGCAGGATTGATTGGCGTGCTATGGCAATGCAACTTTGATCTATCAATTGAGGGTCAATAAATTTTAAAAGTGAAAAATTCCCCGGGGTAAGAAATTAATATCAACTAAAAACTAAAGATCATGAAAAAGAATTTCAGCTCTCGCGCATTATCAGTTTTTTGTTTCATCGCAACATTGGCAATCGGATGCAGCAGTGACAGTCCAGCCACGCCGGCTTCCTGCAATAACGATGTAAGCGCATTCGAGACCGCTTTAACGGCTTATACAGGTGATCCAACCAATACCGACAAGTGCCTTGCGGTTATTGCTGCGGCGCAAAAAGTGCTGGACTGTCCGGGTGTAACCGCTGCGCAGCGATCCGAGTTCCAAGGTCTACTGGATGCCACTGATTGCCAGTAATCTCCAGGCTGGCAGCGTAATTGTATTGGGCGGTGTAAACCCAAGAACGCAGGTGTTTCAAGAATTTCAATACAGTGGTATTAACTACCCATTGGGGATGCAATGAGTTGCCTGTTATTTTGTAGATGTTGGGTTTAGTTTAGGTTGGACTAACTGGCGATAAGTATATCGTCAGTTAGTCTTTAGCGGTCCGAGTCGGCAGGTTAATCCATTCAACAATAATTGTTACATGTAGCCAACAACATTGCCAACTTTCAGGCTGGAGAAATTTTCTTACCAAACCATTCCGGGTAACGCACCGGTAATTTCGCGAATACACAATCAATTGCAGGGAGCAGGAGGATAGGATCCATACACGGTTCTCATGGGTGAATCCAGCGTAGAGATTTCTTAATGCATGATGTCCGACCCGTGATACATGTTCAGTGACTGGATAATAGGCCTGTCCGGCCAGCCAACGCCTCATAAAACAAAATGGCTTATAGGGCCAAATTCCAAAGACACATCTGATCACTTGCAACAAAAAGGCAAGGGGATGACCAAAATCACGAAAAGGGAATTTTATGGTACTTTAAGAAACAGGGTTAATGATTACTTTAATTCGAAAGGAATCTCTCAGAAGGGAAATGTGGGATTATTTGTGAAGGCAGTAATAATAATATCTATTTATATTACCCCCTTTGTGATTTTTTTGACGATACCTGTGAATTTGTGGCAGGCCATACTACTTGTCATCCTTATGGGAATTGGCGAGGCTGGAATTGGTATGGCAGTGATGCACGATGCGGCACATGATGTCTTCTCCGGGAAACGTTGGGTAAAACGGTTATTTGCGTCCACTATGTATTTGTTCGCAAGCAACACCCTCAATTGGAAAATCCAGCACAATCTTTTGCACCATACATACACTAATATTTATGGATTCGATCAGGATATTGAAACCAAGGCGGTTATCCGCTTATGCAACCATGCACCGTTAAAACGGTTTCATAGACTTCAACATGGTTACGCCTTTTTCCTATATGGCCTGATGACGCTATCCAAGCTAGTTACAGACTTTGGCCAGCTGATTGAATTTAATAGATCAGGAAATACCAAGAAGCAGCAGTCCAGCCCCAGGAAGGAGCTTGCTAAGCTAATCCTTGCCAAAGCACTTTTTTTTTCAATTATTGTCGGCTTGCCGATTTGGCTGACTTCTTTTCTTTGGTGGCAAGTATTGTTAGGATTTGCTTTGATGCATATCGTTGCTGGAATGATCATGAGTACGATATTTCAAATGGCACACGTTGTTGAGGGCACTTATCAGCCAATTCCTGATAAGGATGGAGTCGTGCATTTTGAATGGGCAGTACATCAACTGCGTACCACATCAGACTTTGCCCGTAACAATTTCTTGCTTAACTGGTATGTTGGCGGGCTCAACTTTCAGATTAAGCACTATCTCTTTCCAAATATTTCTCACATCCATTATAAGCGTATTGCACCGATCGTGGAGAAAACAGCACACGAGTTCGGAATTATGTATAACTTAAAACCAACCTTTGTGGCTGCACTTGCGTCTCATCAAAGAAGACTAAAGGAATTAGGCAGACCTGCGTCTGAAATATACTGGCTATTATAAAATGAAAAGATGGTCCTCAATAGTCGGGAGTGGTAGCTACATTCCTGAGCAAAGAATTCCAAATGAAGATTTTCTGGGTCATGAATTTTATGGGCCTGACGGATTAAGATTGAAAAACCCAACGAAGAAATTATTCAGCAGTTCTACAAAATCACAGGGATTCGGGAAAGTAGATACGTAATTGATGACCTTGTAACGTCAGATATTGCTTTCTATGTTGCAGCGGCTGCCCTGGAGTCTGCAAAGACTGATGGAGAAAACCTTGATGCCATTATTGTAGCGCATAACTTCGGTGATGTTAGGAATGAAAAACGCAGGAGTGATTTTGTTCCCTCCCTTGCTTCACGGGTAAAGCATTATCTGGGAATTAAAAACCCTTCCACGGTTGCCTATGATTTAATCTTTGGCTGCCCAGGCTGGCTTCAGGCAGTTATGCAATCTGATGACCTCATTCGTTCAGGGAACGCAAACAAAATACTGGTCATTGGCGCTGAAACACTTTCCCGGATTGCTGATCCACATGACCGCGACAGCATGATCTATGCTGATGGGGCTGGGGCAATTGTTCTGGAAGCAACCAATAGTGAAGAGCCCGTCGGTGTCCTTTCACATTGTGCAAGGTCTTTCACCGGCGAACTCGCGTATGTGTTAGAAATGGGTAAATCAAATAATCCAAACTACGCCGGGGATGATCTTTTTCTTAAGATGCAAGGGCGCAAAGTAGCCGACTAATAGAGACAAAGGTTTGCAACGCAAGCAGGCGCTTGCTTGCCGTTTAGAGTTTGGATCCTATTCTACCCAGCTCATCCCTGGTTTTCCGCAGCAGGAGTAATAGATTCGCCTGATTTTCTATAACCCCTTGCGCTGCAACGGCGCTAACAAGTATTCCAGTCCGTTTAATTTTATCTCATAAAGCGTGGCCAACAACATTCCCAACTTTCCAGCAGGAAAACCCTTTTTGGCAAACCACTCCAGGTAGCTTACGGGCAGCTTTACAAGGACAACACCTTTGTATTTCCCAAAAGGCATTTTCATTACCAGAAGGGTTTCTAATAATTTACCATCGAAGGGTACTGCTGTGTCTTCCATCGGAATGATTATTGCATACGTGATTGACGTTATTCGGTTATCAAATGTTCCGCGTTATTTCACCGGCATCAATACGTCATGATTTCAATTTTCCGAAAGTCAATGGGATGGCTGTTTGACTGCAGGGATATGAAGCCGCCCTTTACTGTGTCATCATTTCCGACGATGAATGTTTTGCCTAACTCGTGATCGGGATTATACCTGGGATTTTCGAAGTGCAGAATCTCTTCACCATTTACAAAGTGACTGATCTTGTTTCCCCGAACATCGATTTCAAGGGTTACCCACTGGTCGCCATGGAAAGTCTTTTTTACAGTGGGCGGGGTACAAAACGATTCATTTTTTTTCCCGTTAATTTCGACGGAGGTTCCCATAGCACAGATATCTCCGACCGGGTTTTCTGCGGTACCGTTTCCGCCATGCAAATTATACTCCAGGCAGACCGGAAAGGGCTGCGTCAGCGATAATGAACTGGGATCCTGGCAATGGTACATAACGCCGCTATCCCGATATCCCCATGACGGCGCGCCGGGGGCTGTCTCTCCCACAAAGCGATATTCTATCTTCAGCCGGTAGTTACTGAATTTTTGGGTATAATAAATTGCGCCAAACCGGTTATTGAAGTTATCTCCATATTGGTCATAACGAACACTGAGTATTCCGCTGTCAACACGAAAGGTATTCCCAAAATTTTCTCCCAACGGGAATCCCACGATCTTCATTGTCCAGCCCTCCAGGTTTTTACCGTTGAAAAGCGATTTCCATTTTTTTGGGGGCATGTTCTTTTGCTGAGTTTGCGTGTCAAATGAAAAAAGTAAAATGGAAATTGTCAAAAGCGTTAGGAGACGGTGTTTCATAGGAGTCTGGAATAAAATAGTTTTGTAACGAAAGTAAGAAAAGTTAAGGTTGGGAGAAGTCAATTGGACAAAATAACTGGACATTCTTGCGGGTGTGGTTTTTTCATGGCTTTACAGATGTACGACTCGCGTTACTATGTCGCCTAATCTGCAATGGCTTATCATTTGAACTTTTCTTAACCATTGGACATTAGGATATTGAGCAGGTGTATGCGTTTATTGCTATGGAAAAAGGATTAACTGGTTCTGGAGTATTCATTGAAACGCAAATGTTTGGCGTGACCTGATTAAATATACGGTATGACAACGCTTTATATTAAGAATATGGTTTGTGACCGCTGTAAAACAGCGGTCCGCCAGGGGCTGGAGCAATTGGGTTTGCACCCGGAAAATGTATCCCTGGGAGAAGTTACTATCCATGAGGATAATTTGTCGGGCGATGTTCAATCCCGCATGGATGACGCTTTGCTTAGTCTTGGTTTTGAACGCATCGATGACCGGAAAGGAAGGCTTATTGAATCGATCAAGGCCAAGGTTATTCAAATGATTCACCACAGCGACCAGGTAGACAGGAAAGTCAATTGGTCGACTTTGTTGGCCGATGAAATGCATTATGAGTACAATTATCTCAGCAATCTCTTTTCCGGTGTGGAAAGTATTACCCTGGAACAATATGTAATCCGTCAGAAGATTGAGCGCGTGAAAGAGTTATTGCTTTACGATGAACTCAATCTGAGTGAAATTGCCTACAGAATGGGATACAGTAGTGTAGCCCATTTATCCGCGCAGTTCAAAAAAGTTACCGGCCTTACGCCGTCTGATTTGAAAAAATCAAGAGAAATAAACAAGAGCAGAAAGTCCCTGGATCGGGTTTCCTGAGCAACCTTTCCTATTTCCTACAAATAATTCTCCGCAAGGATACTCGCTGTACTTTCCGCCTTTATAGTAAGGTGGGCGTTTTTTAGATTATTTTTCCTTTTGCGGTTAGCAAGAAGTATCGCTTTGTTTGAATGTTATAATCTAAACACGTTAAAATGTAAACAATAACAACGTGTAAACGGTATACTTGCGATTGCATATTTAACCGGAGAAACCATGTCCTCAAATACAGTAAGTCTGGATAAAACCAGGAATAGGAAATATATCCGAGACACTTTTCCCGTGTTGGAGATGAGTTGTGCCGCATGTGCTGTTAGTGTTGAGTCTGCGCTAAAATCGGCGACTGGCGTGAAGGATGCCAGCGTAAATTTTGCCAATCAATCCGCTTGGGTAGAATACGATACAGAAATTGCCAAACCATTGGATTTACAGAACGCAGTGCGTTCAATAGGTTATGACCTTGTGGTGGATGTGGAAGATCCTCAGGCGGTAAAAGAAGAAGCCCGACGAAGATACTATGAAGAAATAAAACATAGGACCATCTGGTCTTTGATACTGGCAACCCCCGTGGTTATCATTGGAATGTTTCTTATGCGCATGCCTTATGCAAATTATGTTTCCATGATGTTGGCTGCTCCCGTAGTGTTTTATTTTGGCAGATTTTTTTTTATTAATGCCTGGAAGCAGGCAAGATTTGGCAAAGCCAACATGGATACCTTGGTTGCGTTATCCACAGGGATTGCCTTTTTGTTCAGCACCTTTAATACCTTTTTTCCTGAATTCTGGCATGCACGCGGCGTTGAAGCACACGTGTATTTTGAAGCAGCAGCCGTCGTCATTGCCTTTATCTCGTTGGGCAAACTCCTGGAAGAGAAAGCAAAATCCAATACGTCCGCATCTATACGGAAACTCATGGGTCTACAGCCGAAGACGGTCAGCGTGATAGTCGATGGCGTTGAACAGGAACGCACCATATCCGCTGTCAAAGTCGGAGATATCATTATTGTAAGGCCGGGTGATAAAATCGCGGTTGATGGCATGGTTACCAGTGGATCTTCCTTTGTAGATGAGAGCATGATTTCGGGAGAACCTTTGCCAGTAGAAAAGAAGGCGGATGAAAAGGTCTTTGCCGGAACAGTCAATCAAAAAGGGAGTTTTCAATTTGAGGCACAGAAAGTCGGGGGGGATACTATTTTAGCACATATCATTAAAATGGTACAGGAGGCGCAAGGGAGTAAAGCACCGGTGCAACGGTTGGTGGATAAAATTGCGGGAATCTTCGTTCCGGTTGTGATGGGCATTTCGGTCGCCACATTTGTGATCTGGATGCTGTTTGGAGGAGACAATGCGTTCACGCATGCACTACTAACTTCCGTAACGGTCCTTGTCATTGCGTGCCCTTGTGCATTGGGGCTGGCGACACCCACAGCCATCATGGTAGGTGTAGGAAAAGGCGCAGAAAATAACATTCTCATTAAGGATGCCGAGAGCCTGGAGTTGGCCCACAAGGTAAATGCAATCATCCTGGATAAGACGGGGACGATTACGGAAGGCAAGCCTGTGGTAACTGATTTGACCTGGAATCTTCGGAAAGGTCAGGAATCCGCACTGCTTCAACGGATACTATATTCGCTGGAAGCCCTATCGGAACATCCTTTGGCGGAAGCTGTCGTAAGTTGGTCAAAAGAAGAAGGAGCCACGAGAGTGAAGCTTGACAGGTTCGGGAGTATAACCGGTCGCGGGGTGGAGGCAGCATTCAATGGAGAGCAATACTTTGTGGGGAATAAAAGACTCATGGACGATAATCATATTAAAGTCAGCACACAAATCACTGAATTGGTTACAGGGTTACAAGCAAGGGCGAAGACAGTTGTTTATTTTTTTAATCGAAATGACCTTCTCGCAGTTATTGGCATTGCTGATAGAATTAAAGGTACTTCTGCCATGGCTATTAAAACCTTGCAAGAAAAAGGAATTGATGTTTACATGCTTACCGGTGACAATGAACAAACTGCAAAGGCTATTGCTAAACAGGCAGGCCTGAAGCAGTATACGGCAGAAGTACTTCCTTCAGACAAAGCCGCGTTTGTGAAGAGATTACAACAGGAGGGAAAAGTGGTGGCAATGGTCGGTGACGGAATCAATGACTCCCAGGCCCTGGCACAGGCGGATGTGAGTATCGCCATGGGAAAAGGTTCAGACATTGCCATGGATGTAGCAAAGATGACATTGATAACATCCGATCTGCAGTCCATACCCAAAGCACTTAATCTTTCAACGAAAACAGTGATTTGTATCCGCCAGAATTTATTTTGGGCCTTTATCTATAATGTGATAGGCATACCCATGGCAGCTGGTATATTGTATCCTTTGAATGGTTTTTTGCTCGACCCCATGATTGCCGGTGCCGCCATGGCACTAAGTTCTGTAAGTGTCGTAGCCAACAGCCTGCGGTTGCGCTACGCTAATATTTAGATTTTCAGTGGAAAAAGCGGGCTGCTGATGCTACGATATTTAAATTTTTAACTTTATATTTTTCATATGGAAGCAATTAAATTCAAAACCAACATAATGTGTTCAGGATGTATCGAGAAAGTGACACCGTATTTAAATGAGGCTGTCGGTGCAGACAATTGGGAAGTAGACACGGATAGTCCTGCAAAGGTTCTCACAGTGGTTGGAAAAACCAGTGTTGTAGAAATTCAGCGGGCTCTCGAAAAAACAGGTTATAAGGCTGAGCCTGTATGATTGCTAGATTGAGCCGGACCTATTGCCATTCATTGGTACTGATTTTTCAGGAACATGGATTTTTAATACCAAAGATTGTTAAAGCCATGGATTTTGATATTAATAATGAAAAGGATACAACAATAAACTAATAAAAATGAAATCTTCGTTTTCGATACTTTTTGTAGCAGCAACGTTCGCGTTGTTGAGTAACTGTGGGAGTAACAAGCAAGGCGACTCAACAGAAATTCATGATGGGCATACTGATAGCCAGATGCACAGTTCCAGTGCCTCAGCGGATGCCAACGGTTCCAAACCAGCGTTTGCGGCAGATGCAGAATTTCAAGAGCAACTTGCAAGTGTATTTACGGCCTATGTTGCACTGAAGGATGCTTTGGTGTCCTCGAATGTTAACAAAGTAAGTGCTGAAGCTGTTGCCACGAAGCAATCGCTTGCGAAAACTGATATGAAACTCCTCTCCGGAGCAGCACACAATGACTGGATGAATTATCTTGGGGCGATGGAGACTTCACTTAAGGAAATGGAAAACTCAGCTGATATAGAATCGCAGCGCATTGCGTTCAGCATCCTTTCCGACAATTTATACAAAAGTATAAAGGCGTATGGGCTAGGGGGCGCTACGGCGTACTACGAATTTTGCCCGATGGCATTGAACAACAAGGGTGGATTCTGGTTGAGCAGAGAAGAAGAAATTAGGAACCCGTACTTTGGTGAGAAGATGATGACTTGCGGAGAAGTCAGAGAGACGCTTCATTAATAAATGAAACCCAATGAGCAAAACTTCCCGTTTGGGTATTAGGACGAAGCATCATACAATACTTCTTGCCATTACATGCGCGTTACTGCTTTTATTTGTTGTTTTTGTACCTGGTGATGATCGCACGTATTTGTGGAGCATGGCCACCGGGTATGTAAGCATAATTTTACTGGCCGTCACGCTGCTGATCGGCCCGATCAATATTTATGCGAAAAAGCATAACCCACTTTCCTCGGATCTCAGACGAGACGCTGGTATCTGGTGCGGACTTGTAGGCCTGGCCCATATTGTGATTGGTATTCAGGTGCACATGGGAAATATCTGGCTTTACTTTTTCAAAGCCATTGAAGGTGAGGATCGTTTTGTATTTCGCCAGGATATTTTTGGATCTGCAAACTATGTAGGATTGTTTGCAGGCTTGATTCTGCTGGCCCTTCTCGTCCTGTCAAACGATGTGTCACTGGAATGGCTTAAAGCAAAACGCTGGAAGAATCTTCAGCGGTTGAATTATATGCTGTTTCTACTGATTATAATCCATGGTATATTGTATCAGATAATTGAAAAACGTTCCGCAACCATCGTCCTGTTATTTGTTATCATCATGCTTATACCGCTTGTTGGGCAGTCAACTGGATTTTTCATCACAAAAGAATCATCAAAGAAAAGATAATCCATGGCTGGTTGAACGGATGATGTCTCAAAGCACGGCTTAAGAGAATGGTAAAAGTCAGTTTTTATTCAAAGTCGGCACGAGCCTTGCATTTAGATTGCCAAAAGTATTTGAATGGGTAAAATAGTTGCGAAATAGCGTTTCTATTACCAATTTATGCCGCAAACACAGCTTTATCATGAAAAAATTGCTTCTGTTATTGTTATCGGTTACGTGCACGGCAGGTGCTCAACAACTATTGGTTCCACCCTATCTTCAGCCCGGCAATTCACCGGCACTTACCAAAGAGCAAAAAGTGCTGATCTGGCAAACTGACAGTGTCCCGGGATCTTTTAAAGTTGAGTATGGACAAGGCTCAAATTTTGAGGATATACAGAAAGTCTCAACTGCGAAAATTTCATCAGTTCAGTTGAGGATAGATAACAAGACTACCGTTCTTTACCGTGCGCAGCTTTCCAGAGTGACATTCGACAATGAATACGTATATCGTGTAACACTCAACGGGAACCCAGTTGCAACCAAATCCTTTAATTCGCGAACTAAGAAACCGCAGACTCGTTTTGTGGTATTTGGCGACTGTGGGGCAGGCACTCCCCAGCAGGCAAAAATCGCATACCAGGTCTACAACCAAAAACCCCAGTTTGTCTTAATCACTGGAGACAATGTGTATTCTGACGGGCTTGGACGTGAATATTTAAGGAATTTTTTCCCTTATTACCTTGCACCTGAAGCCGATTCATTGAAAGGAGCACCCTTGATGAGTTCTGTCCCTTTTTATACTATGCTGGGGAATCACGATGTGCATGGCACCGATCTTGACAAGACACCAGACGGGCTTGCCTATTTCTACTATGCCGATTTGCCGTTAAATGCACCGGTTACGGAACTAACCATCAAAGCCACTGGAAGTCCCGAGCGGGTCAAGGATTTCAACAAAAATACAGACAACAGATTTCCAGAAATAGCTAACTACTCCTTTGATTACGGTAATGTGCATATTGCCTGCCTGGATGCCAATATGTATACCAATCCACTTGATCCTACTTTGATGGCCTGGCTTCAGAACGACATGAAAACCAGCAGGGCTGACTGGAAAATTGTTGCGTTCCACCATCCCGGTTTTAACACGGCTAATACCCATTATGATGACCAGCTCATGCGACTTTGCTCACCGCAGTTTGAATCCATGGGCGTAGATCTAGTGTTCTCAGGGCACGTACACAACTACCAGCGAAGCAAGCCGTTGATATTCTCACCCAAGAAAAACGAAGATCACACCCTATATATCATAACACCTGAAGGAAGGGTTGATGGCGAGTTTGAACTGGATGAACAATTCGACGGAAAAACGAATACTAAGCCAAAAGGGATCATATACATCGTTACAGGTGCCGGAGGCGCTACGCTTTACGATCCGGGCCTATCGGGCAACCCTGATTTGTGGAAACATGATCTCCCGGGAAACTGGGTACCGTTTACTGCGAAGTTAATTGCTGATGTACACTCTTTTACGTTGATTGAGACAGAGCAAAAAAAATTAACATTGAAGCAGGTAAATGAATCCGGGAAAGTTTTGGATGAAATAACAGTTACCAAGTGATCTGTAATTTGCTGAAATAGCAGAACTAAATCCTGAACAAACATAGCGGATTGAAACCCCGCAGCCAGGGTCAGGTATTTCTAGCTACAAAAAGGAACGCATCTGAAGTAAATAATAATGGAAATATCCTGTTTCGCTGATATAGATCGTATCCTTTTTCGTAGTCGATAGGGTAGTTTTGTCTTTCTTTCGAGCAACATTGTATTATGAATCTCCAACAACTGGAGTATATCCTCGCCCTGGATATACACCGCAACCATGTGAAAGCAGCCGAGCATTGTCATGTTACGCAGCCTACTTTGAGTATGATGGTGAAGAAGCTTGAAGGTGAACTCGGAGTAAAGATTTTTGATAAAAGTCAACCACTGAAACCAACGCCTTCCGGTGAATTGATTATTTCCCGTGCGCGGCAAATTCTTCAGGAAATAAAAAATTTGAAGGAGTTTATCCGGAATGAGAAGGATTCCATTGAAGGCGAATTCAGGCTTGGGATAATTCCCACACTTGCCCCGTATTTACTTCCCAGGTTTTTGAATGAGTTTCTTGATGACCATCCCGGTACCTCGTTTACCGTCATGGAGCTTCAGACGCAAGACATTATCCGATATTTAAAAACGAATCGATTAGACCTGGCCATATTGGTTACGCCAATCGATGACAAGGAGATCCGCGAGATTCCTGTTTTCTATGAACCTATCCTCTTGTACACTTCTGAGAAGTTGAAATATTATTTGCAAAATAAGATAAGCCTGAAGTCACTTACCTATGATAATCTATTAATGCTGGAGGAGGGTCATTGCTTCCGGGGTCAGGTAGAGAATCTTTGTTCCGGAAAGGGTAAGAAAAAGCATCACCACCAGCTTAACTATCAGAGTGGTTCGTTCGAAACCCTGAAAGCAATGGTGGATAACAACTATGGATACACATTGATCCCGGAGCTCTCTGTTAACGTGAAAAGCAAGCATGTAAAGCATTTTATATCACCTGAACCTGTACGCGAGGTGAGCCTTGCCGTGCACAACGGTTTTTTGAAAGAAATGCTTCTCATTAAACTGCGCAATGCTATACTGAAATCGATACCTGCGCATTTTAAAAAGAACGATAAATATGTGAGAATCAGGTGGGACTAAGCATGGAGGAATTGAAGGAAAGGCATTTTTATTTTTAGCGCTAATCCTAAACTTTGTTTATGAGTTTCTGGATGCGATAATGTTGTGGCAAATGGATAGACATCATTATTCAGAACTTTTGAAGTGATTGCACAAACCTTCTATCAATAAGAACTGTGCGAGGATATATGAACTCATGATCAAAACGCTTGCTTGGGGTACAGGCATTAGAAATTTATTTAGAGCCAAAATAGAATCAGAAACCATAAATAGGATTGCGCCCCCAAAGACCATCCAGAAGCTGGCAGTTGTTGTGCGACCGTAGCGGAAGAGCGCATTTAGCACCATTAGCGCGAGTACCAGGGCGTAAACAATTACCGGTAATTTTAGTACCCCTAATACAGGATATAGGATCACAACCAATCCTGATCCGGCAAGAATGATGGGAAACGCAAAGCGTATTTTCTGAATGCCCTGCAATCCGTCCACGACTAATTTATGCTGGTGTTGGCGGTATGCCATGATGTAAAAGATATGTGCGCTCAAAAATGTCAGTAAACCTATAACAAAGGAAAGCTGATGCGCCGATTCAAACATTAATGCAATATCCCCGGTAAATGAAAATAGAATTGCCAGCGCAACACTTGTAGATCGGGTGTTTGCATCGTGGCGAAAATAATAGACCGCAAGTGTAATCATGATCATTGGTTTGCAGATCCAATGAAGTGCTTCAGCCCCAACGACGCCCGATACAATTTCGCCCATTGAGACGAAAACAAATAGAACAAGGATTATCTTTTTCATGAGGATGTCATTGGCAAATAACGCCTGACCAGTAAATATAAAAAGGCCACAGCGGCTACCATGCAGCATATTCCGAAAGTCAAACTCAAGCGTGAAGGATCATTTCCATAAATCAGGCCTGAAGTAAACGCTCCAAAGCCTATACCGAACTCCATAAAAATATACAGAGAAGCAACACCGCGTCCTTTGTTCTGCGGGTCACTTAAATCTGTTGCCCAGGCTATCAACGTGGGCGATGTGACCCCTTGCGCCAAACCATACAATGACATTCCAACAATGAGATGTAATGGTGTTTGCGAAAATGCCATGATCATAATGGATATAATAATAAACATTGCGGAAATCCGCAGCACCGTCTCCCGCCCCCAGCGGTCGGATGCTTTCCCGCCAATTAACCTAATGAGTAGGGAGGCCACGGTCATATAGGTAAACAACAGACCTTTGTTTCTTATGCCAACGTACTCACCAAAATCCGGAATCAGGGTAAGCACTGTGCCATAGGCGTATACCAGAAAGACCATCACCAGGCAAGGGGCGAGGACCCTGGAGTCAAACAGATCAGCTTTCTTCACTTTTAGCAGGCCTATGCCAAATGCGTGATTTTGAGTAAGGGTTTCTTTTATTCCGATCAGTACCAAAACAGAGATCAGTCCAAAAGCTGAAGAACAATAGAAAACTGAACTCAGTCCAAACTGGTTGGCTAACGTACCGCCTATCGCCGGACCGCTGGCCATGCCAAGGGAACCTGCAGTGCCAAACAATCCCATGGCTTCCCCCCTGCGTTCGGCCGGAATAATATCGGATAAATAGGCCGCCGTTCCAGTAGGTGTAAATCCCGTGGAAAATCCATGCAACAATCGTAGTAACAGAAATCCTGTGACTGTAGACAGGATCGGATAAACAAGACTGCAAAGAAAGCACACAATGGATCCGAACATGATGACAGGTACCCGGCCGACTTTGTCTGCAAGTTTACCACTGAAAGGACGAGACAACAACGCGGTAACAGTAAAAAGGGAAATGATAAGTCCCTTGTATTCAGGACCACCTAAACTGGTAAGGTATTCCGGCAACTCGGGGATTAGCATGTTGAAGCTTGCAAAGAATAGCAGAGAGCTAATGCAAAGCAGCCAGAATTGAGTGGTGTAGATTCTTTGAGGCGTCAATCTTTTCTGGCTCTATTTTTTCTGCAAACCCATTGGCTACAGGAAGTCCAATACATCATGTTTGTTGTGATTTTTCCTGTGCTCCCAGCAAAAATGCTTTGATGAAGTCATCTAAATCTCCATCCAATACATTTTGGGCATCAAAGCGCTCTACACCTGTGCGGGCATCTTTCACAAGCTTGTAGGGGTGCAGCACGTAGTTTCTGATCTGAGATCCAAAATCAATTTTCATTTTTCCGGCCTCAATTTTGTCGCGAGCGGCATTGCGTTTTTCCATCTCTCGTTGATAGAGCTTGGATTTCAACATCTGCATCGCACGTTCCCGGTTAGCATGTTGCGAGCGCTCCACCTGGCAAACAATAACTATGCCGCTGGGTTTATGCGTGAGTTGCACCTTAGTTTCGACTTTGTTTACGTTTTGGCCTCCTGCCCCACCAGATCGTGATGTCTGAATTTCAATGTCTGCTGGGTTAACTTCAATCTCAATGGAGTTGTCGACTTTGGGATAGACAAATATGGACGCGAAAGAAGTATGCCTGCGCTGGTTGGAGTCGAACGGCGAGATACGGACAAGGCGGTGAACACCAATTTCAGATTTCAACTTTCCATAGGCAAACGGACCATCTATCTCCAATGTGGCTGATTTGATACCGGCAACATCACCGGATTGATAGTCAATCTGTGAAACCTTGTAGCCCTTCTGCTCTCCCCACATGATGTACATGCGGTTTAACATTTCCGCCCAGTCCTGACTTTCCGTTCCGCCTGCACCTGGATTGATTTCGATAACCGCGCTGAGCTGATCCTCTTCTTTGCTGAGCATTTTTTTGAACTCCAACTCCTCTATCGCTTTCTCGGCACGCCCATATTCCTGGTCCAGCTCTTCTTCTCCCACATCGCCTGCCTCATGGAATTCATATAGCACTTCCAGGTCGTCCATTCTTTTGGCGACGTCATCAAAGGCGTCCGTCCACACTTTCTTTGTGCGAACATTCTTCAGGATGATCTCTGCTTCTTTTGGATTGTTCCAGAAATCAGCTTGATGCGTAATCAGTTCTTCGTCTTTTATTTCAAGGATCTTACGATCGTAGTCAAAGATACCCCCTCAAGGCACTAACGCGAGCCTTCAAATCTTTCAATTGATCTGTTGTCATGTGAACTAAATTTTCGGCTAAAGTAATTATTTCTTACAAACTAATTTCAGGAAATATACGGTGTCAAAAGTGGTCAAGCTCCCGCTGGTAAAACAGGGAACCCTCCTGGACAGTCAGCAACCGGTATTTGCGGCCAATACGCTGCGATTTTTTTTTGATCAGCATCAGGGGAAGCCCCACCGCAACCATTGCCACAGACGTCGTTGCGACGTTTTCATTTATGCTGCCTTCGTGACCCTTGATAACGAGTTCATTGAATTGGTCCACCAGAAAATAGCCAACACCTCCAATGACAAGGAAGGTACCCACTACATTTGCAAAAGTGGATCGTTTGAAATAGATTTTGTCAATCCTGTGAAACGGCACAATATCTTTATGAACCATCACTGCGGTATCAAAAAGGTTATTGATATAGCTAGTACGAATAGCTTTGCTGTTCTTCACCGTGAAAATAATTTCGTCGCCCGGATAAAGCCGCAACAATACTTTTTCATTTTTGAGCAGTACCAGTTGCTTTTGCCCCCGTGCGAGGGGGACAACAACGAATATTAACAGCAACAGGGAGTACCCAAAAGTTCTATTCACCGGCTACGATTTCGAATAAATGTAAAAATATTGGAGAACAATCGTAAGTCCCAATGCAATGGTACCATCACATTTTTGTGCTATTCTTACATGCTTACCACCCAATTGAAAGGATCGGGAAGGATGCCCCGTTTTATCCCCTCTAACTCATCATAGATTTTACCTGCTAAACCTTTCTCCTCGGCATTTTGCAAAAGATAATCTTTTCCTTCCCAGCCAATGCACTGAATGCGCGCGATGGTAGCTGCAGTACCCACACCAAACGCCTCCTTCACTGTTCCTTTCATTATTCCACTTATTAATTCTTTTACGCTGATTTTTCGCTCTTCAACCTTCCATCTCCAATGACGGGCCAGGGCAAGAACGCTGTCGCGTGTAATACCCGCTAAAATTGAATCACTCAGCGGCGGAGTAACCAAAGTGTCTTCAAAAACGAACATAACGTTCATGGTACCTGATTCTTCAATGTACGCGTGTTTTTTTGCGTCAGTCCAGAGCAGTTGGTGGTAGCCTTGGTCCTGCGCGAGCTTTGAAGGATAAATCGCCCCTCCATAATTTCCTGCCGCCTTGGCGAATCCTGTGCCTCCTGCTACGGCGCGCGTATAATGGGTTTCTATCTTCACCCGCAGAGGAGCGGCATAATACGCACCGGCCGGAGAAGTTATGATCATAAAGGTAAAGTTCTGTGAAGGGCGAATCCCGATATACTCGTCTGCTGAAAAAAGAAATGGACGAATGTACAAGGAACTTGCTGGTCCGGTTGGTATCCACGCCCGATCAATATTAAGCAACGCAGCCAATCCTTTCATGAATATCTCCGATGGAACTTTCGCAAGGGCCATCCTTTGTGCCGAAATATTCAATCTATTCCAGTTGTCGTGCGGCCGAAAAACAAGTGTATCTCCATTTTGTCCCCAGTAGGCCTTCATTCCTTCAAAAATGGTTTGCCCGTAATGAAGTGCCGGACTGGCAGGACTGATGGGCACATGTCCAAAAGGTATGATTCGCAAATTTTCCCATTCGCCCTTCTTGCAATCTGCGATGAACATGTGATCGGTAAAAACTCTGCCGAAAGGGATGTCCTTCAGTTCTGTTTTGGGGAGCCTTGAATTTGCCACCCGATCAATATCAATTTCTAACACGCCTTCCATTTCTTGAGGATTTTCCAATGGCAAGGTACTGCTTATTTATGAGGAAGGCTAACAACTGTTAGTGAAGAATATTTTGCACAAGGGCATAGATATCAGTCTTTCTTGGGTCGCCAGGGGATTTCGTTAACGCCTAGCTCGATCGACATCTTGCGGCCCAGGACGAACAAATAATCCGAAAGCCGGTTGAGATATTTAATGACGAGTGGTTCAATTTTATTTTGTGCATTGAGCGCAATGCTTAGTCGTTCTGCCCGTCTGCAAACTGTTCGGGCCACATGACAATGTGAGACAGACTGATGTCCGCCTGGTAAGACGAAGAATTTTATAGGTGGAAGATCTTGATCCAATGTATCCATTTCCTGCTCCAGGAACAGAATATCATCGTCTGACAATGATGGTATTTTCAATTTTGTATTTTCAGGCTCAGTGGCCAGGATTGATCCGATTGTAAAAAGTTTGTTTTGAATTTCAACCAAAACGCCGGTCCTGCCGTGATTCACTTCCTGATCGCGCACCAATCCAATAAAGGCGTTTAATTCATCCACCGTTCCATAGGTTTCAATTCGAAGATCTGCTTTGGAAACACGCTTACCGCCAAAAAGTGAAGTGGTACCGTCATCACCGGTTTTGGTGTATATTTTCATTGGTATAAAAGTGTATGGCAATTCAAGTTATAGCTTGATAGATGCAATTGCAATTAATAAATCCTACGGCTATATAACAGCAGAAGGCGCGCTTTGTTAGGGTTCGTATGAAATCGAAATTTCAGCAGTAATTATTTATTGTGCAGCAACAGGCTCGCTCCGGTTCACATTGTCATTTATTTGATCCCCCTCGACCAGGCCATCCCGCAAACGAATAATCCGGTGGGCGTAATGGGCAATATCATCTTCGTGCGTAACCATGATAATAGTGTTGCCTTTATCATGAAGTTCCTGGAATAGGCCCATAATATCATAGGAAGTCTTTGAATCAAGGTTTCCCGTAGGTTCGTCCGCCAGAATAATAGATGGATCGTTTACCAGGGCTCTCGCGATGGCAACTCGCTGACGCTGTCCCCCTGAAAGCTCATTGGGCTTGTGGTGGTGCCGGTCTGCCAGGCTAACACTTTCCAGGGCCATCATGGCCTTTTCATCCCTGTCGTATTTATTGTATCCTGCGTAAATCAACGGAAGGGCGACGTTATCCAATGCCGTCGCACGAGGGAGCAGGTTGAACGTTTGAAATACAAAACCAATTTCTTTGTTGCGAACCTCAGCAAGTTCATTTTCAGTCATATCGCTCACCAATTGATTATTAAGCCAATAACTGCCCGAAGTAGGCGTATCCAGACACCCTATGATATTCATTAAGGTTGATTTACCAGAGCCAGAGGGACCCATAAATGCAACGTATTCACCCCTATTGATAGACATTGACACGTCCTGCAGGGCATTTACGATGTTATTTCCCATCTTATAAATTCTTGCGATGTTTTGGGTCTCAATGATCTTCATTTCCTATTAGTTTGTGAATTAAAGCCTGAATTACAGGGATGCGCATAAAAGTAGAAAAGTTTACCCTTTACAGTATACTCTGAAGTGCGAATTTGGTTGCAATTAGCTGCAAATGGACCAAAATTATCATTTTAGATGCCGGGGCTTGAGTATGTTTTGCTATTGGTGGTCCTGGATCTGATCATTACTTGTAGGTTTTCCATGAACCAGCCATGCTGCTCCGCCGCTCCCAAACTTAGTACAAGATCCTATTCCAGCGCTCCACTTTTAACAAAGGTTACGCATGCCTTTATCACCTTGTCATCCTTCAGGATGCGTGTATGGCCTAGCCCTGAAGTTCTAAGCAGTCGGGCAGCAGGATAAAGTTTTATTAATTCTTCCGCTTGCTTTATCTCCACCTCCTTATCGTCTTCATCATGGATAAGCAATAATTTCACCGGGTACGGCAAATGCCGGACAAAGTAAGAAGAAGTAAACTGATCAAAACTTTTACCATAGGTCGATAGCATATACTTCCTAAAAAAGTCCCGGGTTGATTCAGATCCGTGCAATGCTTTTAAGTAAGTACTTATGATTTCGTCCCCTATGGTTGGCGTTGCAATGTTGATAATCTTGGTAATTTTAAGACCATTCATGGCTGCATACAAGGCAGCCCCTCCGCCAAATGAATGGGCTATGATAGCAGCAGGTTGCCCTACCTTTTCGCAAATCTTGTGAATCGCTTCTTCAAACTCCCGGATATCAGTATGCTTACCTTCTGATCTGCCATGTGCCGGGCCATCAAATCCCACTACACAATATCCGGCCTTGTTAAGCGGCTTGATGAATCTTCGGAATTGTGTGGCTCTACCAGCCCATCCGTGAATTAACAAAATGGGGATGCCTTTTCCCCAGGAGTAACATTGAACTTTTTTTTCTGCCACTTTTATGAAAAACTTGTCCGCAAATTTCTCCGCTTTGTTCTCCTTTTGTGGTAATGGATATCGGAATGGTGTAAAGAAAAGTCTTACAAAATAGCGATGCGCTAGCGCGGGCGCAATACGTTCGAGCTTCGGGTACATCCAGCGGACAGCTTTTAGCAGCAGCGGCGTTCTGTCTTTCTTTTTCACATGTTGATCGGTTACTTTTTCATATGTTAAACCTGATATCGTTTCTCTCTTTGAGCGAATGAATCAAAAAGCAAAAGAATATGTCTGTGTGGTAAACTGAAATGTTGTGGTATCATATACCCGCTCCGAAAACAAAACGTTGTTGCTATTGTCAACCAGTATAACGGTAGAGCACCGCGATCCATAATTGTCACTTTTAATAAACATGGATGACAGCGCACGTTCTCTTTCTATTGGTAATCCGGTATCTGGAAGCTCAGCGTCAATTGCTCTTTTATCATCATACAATATTTCAAAGAGTTGTTCCGGATCAATTACGGATTGTTTCAACGCTGTTTCCATTTTTTGTTTTCCGCGCAAAACTTTTGGCCAAGGTGTTTCCAACAGATGATTACTGATGCCATAAAAACCATGGGATAGCTTGTTTATTCCTTTTTTATAATTCGAGTAATACCAAAGCTCGTCCCCACTGCCAACAATTAAATTGAATCCATTGTATGCTTTTCCATTACGGTCCAGCTGTTGAAGATAGGCCTCAGGGGTATGCTGTGTAGTCAAAAAATCGGATACCAGGCGGCCGCGCGATGGAGCTAACGGATCGATATTTCTTGGGTCACGGTAATTGGTGAGCATGCTAATATTGCCTGACTTAGATATTCCCATCCAGGTTCCCCCGGCTTCAAGATCACGGCCCGCAAGGATGTCGGGATGATCATGCCAAAAGTTAGCCGAAGCAGTTTTTCGTTCGTAAAACTCGTCGCGATTTCCCGCAATAATAAGCTTATAGGCGGGATGATGCTGAAAGGAAAGGAAAATAAGGCACATGTTTTAACGCGGACGGTTTAGCTCAGAGTTTGTATGTAAAATTCCTCGTTCAGTGTCTTCAAGAAAAGGCAAGCAATTACACATTCATGATGCCGAACTTGCGCGCCAATAAACCAGGATCAAAATAGTTCAAGCTGTTGTGGTAATAAAGCAAAAGATCTCCTGTGAAAAGGTGTAACTCCGCACTGTCGGATACCCTCCCGGTGTGCTTCAGTAGGATACCCCACGTTTGTTTCCCAGCTATAGCCTGGATATTGATCGGCTAATCTTATCATGAAATCATCCCGATGGGTTTTAGCCAAAATGGAAGCGGCCGCAATCGACAGATAGGTTGCATCACCTTTTACAATGCATTCAAATCTTACATCGCCGTACGGCTTAAACCTGTTTCCATCAATTAATAGAAGGTCAGGACGAGTCTTCAACGTGTCAATAGCAAGGTGCATTGCCTTAAAGGAGGCATTCAATATGTTGATCTTATCAATTTCTTCATGGTCAACAACTCCCACGGCCCATGCCAAAGCATCGCGCTGAATATCGATTCGCAGTGCCTCGCGTGCTACTTTTGTAAGTTGCTTTGAGTCATTCAATAATGCATGCTTATATTTTTTTGGCAAAATAACAGCGGCCGCTACAACCGGGCCTGCAAGACATCCACGCCCGGCTTCATCACATCCGGCTTCAATAAGATCATCAGTATAAGATGCCAACAGCATGGTTACAAACTTACGGCTGAAATGGTTTCCGGCAAACAAGAATTCAATAGCTTTGAGAACGATGATGATGGCAACATCCGTTATTCTCATGCAAACCAGCATTGGTTTTAGATCAACACATTTGCGACTATGACTCAAAAAGAAATCAAAAATCCATGGACAACACTTTCCGCCGTGGAAAAATATCAAAATCGCTGGATCAAAGTCACAGAGTATCAGGTCATTAATCCGGCGGGAGGAAAAGGGATTTATGGCAAAATCCATTTTAAGAACAAAGGTATTGGGATCATTCCGATTGATGAACAGGGTAATACGTGGCTCGTTGGGCAATACAGATATACGCTGGATGAGTTTCATTGGGAAATTCCAGAAGGGGGTGGTCCGTTGCAAGAAAATCCATTGGAAGCGGCCAAACGCGAATTAAAGGAAGAGACCGGCCTTACCGCTAAAAAGTGGACGTCACTACTTAGGATGAATCCATCCAATTCAGTATCAGATGAAGAGTGCGTGATATACCTTGCCGAAGGCCTGGAACATGGCGATAGTGAGCTTGAAGAGACCGAAGCTGATTTGAAGGTTCGCAAAATACCGTTAAAAGAGGCGATTGAAATGGTTGTTCGGGGTGAAATTGCGGATAGCATGAGCATGATCGGTTTACTCATGGTGGGGCGGATCAGGGGACTTTAGAAGATAATTACCAACCTCACAACAAACGGAAATTCAAGCCGATAACTGGAATTTCTTTTCTATGACCATCAGAACACACATTCGTGAGAGTTTTCAGCTGGCTTATCCTGTGATGCTGAGTAACCTCGGTCATGTAATGATGGGTGTGTCTGACAATATCATGGTGGGTCACGTAAGCGCAACTTCACTTGCCGCCGCAGGTCTGGCCAATGTGGCTTTTAGCGTTCTTATGCTTTTTGGTATTGGTGTATCGTATGCGATTACCCCATTAGTTGCCGAAGCCGATGGCGAAAACAATAACCATAAAATTATTGAAACCCTGCGGCATGGGATTGTTATCAATTTCTTCAATGGATGCCTATTGGCTGCAGTGGTATATATGGCTAAGAACCTGCTCTACCGAATTGACCAACCCATTGAAGTTGTTTCACTCTCTATTCCCTATCTCAGCATCGTTACTTTTTCGCTGATTCCCATGCTAATTTTTCAGACCTATAAGCAATTTCTGGAAGGATTGTCCAATACGCGGGTAGCCATGATTGTTATCTTCATCAGCAATGGTGTAAATATTTGTCTCAATTACGTTTTAATTTATGGACACGCCGGATTCCCCGCACTCGGATTAAATGGGGCGGGTTGGGCGACATTGATCTCACGGACTTTCATGGCAATCGTACTGGCTGCATACCTTTATTACGCCTCATCCTTCAGTAAATTCAGAGCTGGGTTTTCAATCGGCAAATACACCTATAAGTTATTCAATAAGATGCTCCACCTGGGTGTACCCAGTGGTGTTCAATATATTTTTGAAGTTGCCGCCTTTGACTTTTCGTTGGTAATGATGGGATGGCTTGGTACGACAACTCAGGCAGCACATCAGATCGCAATTAACCTGGCAAGCATAAGTTACATGACTACGGCGGGACTTGCAGCGGCAGCGACAATCCGCGTCAGTTACTTCCTGGGGAGGAAAGATTTCAAGAACCTGAAACTCGCGTCCTACACGCTGCTGATCATGGCGCTTTCATTTATGGGCCTCTGCGCACTTATATTTATTACAGGCCGACATTGGTTGCCTGTCCTCTATGTCGACAATAGCGAAGTTATTGCGCTCGCATCAACATTGTTGGTGATAGCCGGTTTATTCCAACTCTCTGATGGGACGCAAGTGGTTTGCATTGCGGCATTGCGCGGGCTCCAGGATGTAAAAATACCATCGGTTTTAATTTTTGTTTCCTATTGGATCATTGGATTGCCACTTGGCTACTGGCTTGGATTTACGATGGGATACGGAGCACCTGGTATTTGGTTTGGATTACTTATTGGGCTGACTTTGACTGGCATTGCAATGTATATGCGCTTTCGAAAGTTGGTGAACAGGTTGGCCCTGAAGCAAGCTTCTTTCAGGTAATATATTAAAAAGCATTACTGAAATTGATCAATAACTAATAACATTTTTCCTATCTTTTCCAAAATGACTCACATGACAATGACTGCCAAACCTGTGCGCGCTTCACATACAACAATAACAGAGCTGATGATACCATCCTATGCCAACTTTGGCGGTAAAATACATGGTGGGATTCTCCTTTCGCTGATGGACAAGGTCGCATTTGCATGTGCCACCAAACATTCTGGCAACTATTGTGTTACCGTATCTGTAGTAGGAGTGGAGTTTTTGCAGCCCGTAGAGGTTGGTGATCTTGTGTCGCTGTTGGCTTCTGTCAATTATGTTGGGAAGACCTCAATGGTTATAGGAATAAAGGTTATCGCGGAAAACGTGAAGTTGGGGCTTGTCAAGCATACCAATACTTCATATTTTACAATGGTAGCCAAAGATGATAACGATAAACCCACAATTGTTCCCCCCTTGCTTCTCGAAGATGAAGAAGAAGTGAAAAGATTTATAGAGTCGTTGCGGATGCGTGAGATTGAAAGTCTGATAAAAGGAAAATTGGACGATGTCAAATCAAGCATCGAAGTAAAACAAGCTTCGGAAATTCTAAAAGATCAGCGCTGTGTAATTGGTTATTAACATAAGGCTTGTGGCTGCTGAGTACGTTGGTCGCAAGCACAAAATCCATGATCCGGATAATGCGGAGCGATGTTGATATAATTGAGCAGCGAGCACAACAGTTAGTTTAATACTAGAATCGACTATAGTTTGTCAGTCTAACCATTCTTGTGCTACCGCTTCAGTAGCTTCTGTGGTATCTACGAAATACGTTGAGGTGGATTGGTAATCTCTTGTCTTAATCGAGAGTGACTGTAATCTTTCTTACATTTGTGCCCATGAAAATTCTAAGAGCAATATACACCGGATATGGCGTTGTCGTATTTGGTGCGCTCTTCTTCATTCTTCTTCCTTTGTTTTTTATCCCGATTTTTATACCCGGTCAGTTCAAGCTGATTGGAGTACTTAACAGGTGGTGGGCACGCGCGCTGTTTACGCTAATTGGTATACCCTTCACCATAGAATACCGGGCTGCACTTGATCCCAAGAAGCAGTATATATTCTGCTCCAATCATTTCTCCTATCTGGATATTCCTACATTGGGGCTTGCTCCAAATAACGCCATCTTTGTCGGGAAAACAGGAATTGAAAACATTCCGTTGTTTGGTTACATGTATGGAAAATTGCACATCACGGTGGACAGGTCCAAACTGAAGAGCCGGTATGCATCCATGAAGCGCTCACTTGAAGCGATTGACGAGGGAAAAAGCCTGGTGATTTATCCGGAAGGTGGCATTATTACGCTGAAGGACCCGGTTATGGGGAAATTCAAGGACGGGGCCTTCCGTGTAGCCATTGAAAAACAAATCGCCATTGTGCCTGTCACCATTCCGTTTAATTGGATAATTTTGCCGCCGGATGAATTTCTGCTGCGTTGGCATCGCCTAAAAGTTATCTTTCACGAGCCTATTGATACGACAGGCCTTACCGTAAACGATACGGATATGCTGAAACAGAAATTATTTGTGACTATTGACAACGAACTGAAACACCAACTCGGAAATGAAAATTGATCGCGCCCTACTTGACAAGATAGCACACCTCTCCAGGCTTGAATTCGATGAGAAAGATGCGGAGAAAATGATGAAGGATATGACTGCCATCGTCGATTGGGTTGAAAAATTAAAAGAGGTGGACACGGATGGTGTTGAACCTCTTACGACCATGAGTTATGAGGTTAATTCGCTTCGTGAGGATGAAGTAAATGAACACCTTAGTCACGAGCGTGCTTTGCGAAATGCTCCAAAGAAAGACTCTGATTATTTCAGGGTGCCTAAGGTATTGGAGTGACGCGATGGACATGATATGTACAGGTTTCAGCCCCCTTCGGTGTCTGCGTGGAATAATTGTATTAGATGCAAGCTTGTAGAACATGCGGATCGTTAAAATCCATCATTACAAAAACTGGCCTTAACCAGATTGTTTCCGAGTTACAATTTCTTGAAATATTCCGATTATAATATCGTTTTTTAGGTTCCACTCCAATCTTTATGCACGCACTTTTTTTCTGGAAAAACTGGCTAAAGGACTATCGCTTGATATGGTATCTGTCTGGATTTTTGCTAATCATCACTATTTTGTTCTTGTGGTTTTCGTATTTCCGCGGCGCGGATAGTGTGATTGACTGGGTGAAGTTGCAGGAGCAAAAGGTTATTGAGACTACCGTGCACAGTTTTCATCTTGGCCCGTTTGAGCTCAGCGTGCCCGGAGAAAACTATGTGGTATTTGAATACTTCCACGGGAGTGACATCGTTCCCAATACCAGGGCATCATACATTTTTCTTTTTGTAATCATCTTCAGTGCTGTGGTCATCCTTACAGTGATCACGACTATCGAAAAGTTCTGGTATTTTATCGGCATGGGGTTATTCATCCTGTTTGTTGTGAGTCTAAGATTGGAGGTGCTTGGTATTTTCGGGTTGTACAATCGCCTGCCCGTTGTTACGGTGCTCGTACTTTTTGTATTGCCCGGTTTTTACTTTAATCGTATTCGGCCTACAACCGCATTCGTAATGCGCCTGTTGGTATTTGGAATTTTGGCGGTAGTTGTTGGTTTGATTATTAAGGTCTTCTCAAGTGTTGAATACCCGTTCTACCATTTAACCCTGACGGGATATGCTTCAGGCCTAATCCTCAGCGTATTGTTTATTATTATGGTTGCGCATGATGTGTTTGCGTCTTTTGTAAACATGGTTAGCCAAGGTTCTTCCAAAAGCCTTCGTCATCTCTCAATCATGAGCTTCATCTACATGGGCAATTTGCTGATAACGTGTTTTCACGAAATGGGCATAATTGAGTGGAACTTCATTTACATTAACCTTTACCTGTTGCTTACGCTTTCTGCCGTATTGGGTATTTGGGGCTTTCGGCAACGCGAAGTACTGTACGGAAACATTGTCCCCTTTGCTCCGTTTGGTGCTTACTTTTTTCTGTCGATGGCTGCAATTTGTTTTGCGACAACAGGTCAGCTACTTGGAAACCACAATGATCCCGCATTGAAAATTATCCGTGATGCAATCATTTTCAGCCATACCGGCTATGGCATTATTTTCCTTACCTATATTTTCTCAAATTTTGTGCTCATGCTGGCCAGGGATCTCCCTGTTTACAAGGTGCTGTACAATCCTACACGGATGCCCTACTTTACTTACAGGTTTGCAGGAATGATCGCTATGTTGGCATTTGTGTTTTACTCCAATTGGCGGGTCTATGTGTACAATGGACTGGCCGGCTTTTACAATACCGCAGGTGATCTGTATGGTTTACTCGGTAATGATACCTATGCCGAATCTTTCTATGAGCAAGGACGAAGCCAGGGGTTTCAAAACAACCGGTCGAATTATGCGCTGGCCACGATGAAATCTGCGCGTTTGAATATGGAGGGCGCCCATTACAATTATGAACAAGCAAATGCCACGCGACCTACATTGTACTCGCTTACCAACGCTGGCAATATTTACCTTTGGGAGAACGATATCTTTGGGGCTATTCGTGAATATCAACACGCCAATGAAATCTTAAAAGGCAAAAATATCCTATTCAATAATCTTGGCTATGCATATGCCCAAGTACATAACCTTGACTCAGCGCTTGTCTACCTAAACAAAGCCCGTGAAAATTCCTTCACCAAGACTGCAGCCGAAACGAATTTCTTTGCGTTAGCAGCGATGGAATTGATTCCACTTAAAATTGATTCTGTCGTAAACCTGTTTGATGCTGCTTCACCATCCGTCATCGGCAACGCGCTTGCACTTTCAACCCTTCAGCGGCAGGATTTCAAGATCAAGGTCGAACCACTTGCCGCGAAAAGACTTAATCTGTATACCGCGACTGTACTAAACAATTACATAATTAAGTATTCAAATTCACTTGATACAGCATTCATCAATCAAGCATACACTCTTGTCTCCGATTCGGTTAACACCAACTTTAGTGAGGCGATAAAGGCGTCTCTTGCGTTTGCTTATTACGCACATGGCAATGTTACAAAGGCGCTTGAAATTCTTGCGGAACTTGCCTATATCTCGCAAAGCTATCAGGGCAAGTTTAATTACATTATGGGATTGTGGGCCCTGGAACAACGAAATCCTTTGTTGGCATCCACCTATTTCACCTATGCCGATACATACGACTACAAAGACGCCAGATTTTACAACGCCATCGCACTTTCTGAAGCCGGTGAAACGGGGAAAGCTGGAATAGCCTGGGATACCGTCGCGAGCAGCAAGAGTGATGAACTTCAGCTTGTCGCGGCGCAAATGAAAAGAATACTTTTTCTGCCAACGTATCAGGCACAAGCATTGGGTGACACTGAAAAATATCAATTTTGCAGGTATCGAATCGGCCTTCGTGATTCACTAGTGTTTAATCGCCTTATTGACACCTTTGAAAACGACAACTATAAGGCACAAGCCCTGCTCGACCTGAGCAGGAAATATTTTGAGGCAGATCAACTTGTGCCTGCATTCAAATACTTTAGCCGAATAGGGGTTTTGGAACTTACAGACAAAAATCTTTACAATGAAATAAAGCAGTACGAATTGCTGATGCTAGCCTATCGAGGAGATATCGGCGGGTTGGAGAATCAAATGAAACAAGAGATTTCCTTCGAGCCATCACATAAGATGGAAAAATTGCTGTTCACAACGCTGATAGCAGAATCAAAAGGAGATACTGCGCTGGCAAGCAGGAACTATGCAATATTAGGAACCTACAATCCATATTTAGAGGAAGCGGTTATAGCATCCGCGAATTTTTTTCGCAATCAGCCAAACAGCGGACTTAAAGCATACACCATTCTTGTCGAAGCCATTCAAATTAATTCAAATGCCGTCCGTTTATTGAAAGCATATGCGATGGAAGCAACACGGCAAGGGTTTGATGAATATGCGGCCAGTGTACTTCAGCGCATCAAGACACTTGAAGACACCGTGTTCTGAATACTACCTGGTGCGCGTAATCGTGTTTGGTGCAGAATTCTGATCGGTAAGGGCATAAGACAAAACAACCCGGCTTATACTAAAAGCGCTATGTAGTGTTAATGTGGGTGCTCTACACGTTTTGCCGTGGCGCGCTTCACTTTTCGACGCTTGCTGTTTTTCTTTTTTTCATCTTTCGCCTCTTTCTCCCACTCCCTTGTATTTTTGCGAATGACCTTCCAATAATCTGCCCCATAGTCAACAAAAATTTCTCCTCCGGCAGGTATCTCTTTCTTTGATTCTATATACGCCTTCAATCCATCGACAATATAATCAGAATTGTTCAACAGACCCTTTATGCGCACCAGCCCTCGTGCATCATTTGCATATCGTGCCAGTGCCTTTTTGTTTGGGAGCGCGTCAATAACATGTTTCCTGTTTATGTAAAAAATGTATCCGTTCCTGCCATCCTCATCTTTCACGTCCTTCCAGGTACTTCGCTTGCCTTTATACTCAACAATACGAGTTCCTTTTGGAATGAGCTTTTTTGTAAATAAACCTTTTCCTGCGCCTGGAATTGCCGACTTCTTAACGTAGAGTTGCTTCTCGAGTAGTGCCATTAAAATCAAAAAAATTGGATGTCTAGATAATGTACCAGTAATAGTCAGTACAAACGGGGCGCAAGATAGGAGAATTTAAATTGCAACAAAAATTGCCTTTGCATTGATTCGGACGCCACGGCTAATGGACATGAAACTTCATTGATGTACGCGCTTACTCATCGAAATAGGAGGTTGGCAATCAACAGCGTTACCAATATATTAAACACTTGGGCAATTAAGAATGCATACAAGGGTCGCTTGCTGCTGGAATTAAACAGGTCTGAGAATTTGGTTTCCAGCCCAATACTGGTAAAGGCCAGAACAAACCATAATGTTTGAATGCTCTTCAAACTGCCCTTCACATGAGAGACCGTTTCACTACTCAGCATGAAGGAAAATAGGAGTGAAGCCAAAACAAAACCAAGGACAAACTTTGGAAATCGTTCCCATATTACACCAAACGTGGGTTTGGTTATCTCATTCGTCTGACCTTTACCAGCGTATGTCCAGTATACGCTGATAGCAAATGCAGCCAGGCCCAAAAGCACATTTTGGGAAAACTTAACAATGGTACTGATTTTTAACGCTGTTTCCCCAACCAATGTACCTGATGCAACAACTGCCCCGGTCGTATCGATACTACCTCCCAGCCAGGCTCCTGTTACTTCTTCTGAAAAACCAAAATACTTAGCAATGAGGGGCATAAAGATCATCATCGGAATTGCCGTGATCAATACCAGGGAAATAACATAGGAGAGTTTTTTTGTATCACCGTGTATAGCTCCCGCCGTTGCGATTGCGGCTGAAACGCCACAGATAGAAACCGAACTCGAGATCATCATTGTGAGTTCATCATCGACGCCAAGCTTTTTGCACAACCAATAAGCAAAATACCATACGCTTACCACGACGATTAATGCCTGAATAAGCCCCAGTGATCCTGCTTTTAATATATCCGAAAAAATAATACTCGTCCCCAACAGGACTAGTCCTATTTTCACAAACAACTCTGTTGATAAAGCGTCACGAAACCATAGTGGCAACCGGAAAACATTTCCGATCAGTAATCCGACGGCAAGGCTAAAGATTACAGCTTCCAGATTTAATGCTTTCACCCCACTATTTCCTGCCAGTATCATCGCGATAACCGTCAGTACGTAGACGACAGGAAATACCGCCAGGGAATTTTTGATTGGCTTGTTCATGAGGATTGCGGCCAACATCGAAACAATGAATACCAAGAAAAACTGGAGTGCAATACTCAACAAATTGTTCGCGGCTAAAACTTTGGTAATTAGCTCGTCTCCGGTTTTCCAGTCAAACCCAGGCACTGGAATCATGAAACCCACTACTGAAAGAAGTATTATAATGAACCCCAGTAGCACGACGGCCCAGTCTTCCGTGAAAGAAAATCTCTTTTTTGGCTCATAAACATCTACGGTGGCTCCCATCTTAGATTATTTATACTGATTATGAATATTCTAAAGAACCATAAATCAAAGTAATATTCTTGAAAAACCCTAAGGCAACTGATTCTGTACCGGTAATGCAACTAATAATTCGTGTTGTATCAGGATAGCGGTTGGCATCCCAAATAACTTCAGCGTACGAAGGACTTTCTTCTTGATCAGGGAATAATTAAATTTCGTTGAATCACCTGCGTCGTTTGTGAACAGACCATTAAATAATCCGTAGAGTCAACAAACCAACAATATGCTTTCAAAAAAATGCCAGTACGCGCTTCACGCGCTGATCTACTTGTCGCAGCACGATAAGGGAACCACGGTTACCATTGGTGAGATTGCCGAAGAAAAAGTTATCCCGAAAAAGTTTCTGGAGGCCATACTTCTGGATCTCAAAAATGCAGGAATTCTAGGAAGCAAAAAGGGGAAAAGTGGAGGCTATTACTTGCTGAAAGACCCCAATCGAATTTCTATTATCGAGGTGATAAGGCACATAGATGGCGCAGTAGCCATGCTGCCCTGTGTCTCACTTAATTTCTACGATAGCTGTGGAATGTGCTCAGATGAAAAAACCTGCAAAATCAACAATCTATTTGGTCAGGTACGCGACGCGACGTTGAAAATTCTATATGCAAACTCCATCGCTGATTTAGCCAATACAAACAAGGATCCAGGAAAAACCCCACGGGCAAAGCGGAAATGATGAATTATCATCTTCCCTTTATAGTGTATGGGCACCTTCCTGATTCCAAAGGGAAATAAATTACCGTACGAATCCAGCTGCAATACCACCATCGACATTAATAACATTTCCCGTTGACTTCTTCAGTAGTCCACTTACAAGGGCAAAGCAAGCATTCGCGATATCCCCTGGCAATATAATTTCATTCAGCAATGTGCGCTTCGCGTAAAATTCAGGCAGCTCTTCCACTTTAACGCCATATGCCTTAGCCCTTCCTTCAGCCCAGCCACTTGCCCATATCTTACTATCGGCAATAACTGCATCCGGATTGATAACATTTACACGAATTTTATCGGATCCTAATTCAGCTGAATTTAAGCGACTCAAATGCAACTGTGCTGCTTTGGCAGAACCATATCCGGCATTGTTAGGGCCTGAGACCAATGCATTCTTACTGACAATGTTAATTATATCCCCGCCAAGGTGCTGCTTGCGCATTGTACTAACACAAGCCTGGGTAACGAGGAATTGTCCTTTTACCAGCACATCATAGAGCAGGTCCCAATCTTTTTCCGTGTGTTCTTCCAGCGGTTTGGAAATAGAAAGCCCCGCGTTATTTACAATAATATCCATACCGCCAAACGCAAGCGCTGCAATTGCCATGGAAGCCTCAATTTGCTGTTTACTCGTCACATCCATCAGCGTTGAAGAAAACGCATCGTCGCCATATTCTTTTTTGAACTCCGCTTCTGCTTCCTTTAGCCGACCCTGATCGTTATCACATAATATCACACATGCACCTTCTTCCGCAAATTTCTTGGCGATCGCTTTTCCAATTCCTCCGGCACTTCCCGTTACCATCGCGATTTTGCCCGATAGTGCTTTCGGTTTCGGCATACGCTGAAGTTTGGCTTCTTCCAGCAACCAATACTCGATATTGAAGGCTTCTTGGCGGGGAAGTGAGGTGTATGCAGAAACCGCTTCGGCACCCTTCATAACATTTATGGCATTAATGTAGAATTCCGCGGCCACGCGCGCAGTCTGTTTATTCTTAGCAAAAGTAAACATTCCAACACCAGGGTATAGTATTACAACAGGGTTTGGATCCCGCATCGCCGGACTGTTTGGGTGTTTGCAGGTGTCATAGTAGTCTTTGTACATCTGACAATAGCTTTCAAAGGCAGGCGCAAGTTTTTCGCGGATGCTTTTTACATCAGATAGATCTGCATCTGGTTTTATGTCCAGTACAAGCGGACTGATCTTTGTCCGTAGGAAATGATCCGGGCAACTTGTTCCCATAGGCGCCAGCCGTTCCTGATCTTTTGCGTTTATGAATTCCAATACACGATCGTCATCAGTAAAATGTCCTATCATGTGCGTCTCTCGTGAACAGAACCCGCGCAATACCGGGGCTATTTGCGCTGCTTGCTGCATACGCTTTTCTTTGGGAGCGCTGACAATCTTAGCGCCACCAAAAACCGGACCTCGTTTCCCATAGTTATCTTCCAGATATTGTGCACAACGTTCAATCACTTCCAGTGTGTTGATATAGCTTTCATAAGCGGTGTCGCCCCAGGTAAATAATCCATGAGACCCAAGCATAATACCCCTTATGCCAGGATTCTCATCCAGGCACTGCTTAAGTTTTAGGCCCAGATCAAAACCCGGACGTTGCCACTCAACCCATCCTATGGTTCCATTGAAAAGTTCTTTGGTTATCTTCTTGCCATCCTTTGCTGCTGCAATTGCAATGGCAGCATCCGGATGTAAATGATCGATATGCTTAAAGGGGAGAAATCCGTGCAACGCCGTGTCAATTGAAGGTGCCTTCGAAGCCAGATCGTAAATACAATGGTAAAAGAGTTCAACCATCTCGTCTTCATGCTCAATTCCACGATATATGTTTTTTAGGGCCAGTAACCTGTCAACGTACAATGCGGCCAGTCCGCTGCGCTTTAATGTTCCGATATCCCCTCCGGATCCCTTCACCCACATCACTTCCGTTTCTTTTCCAGTTAATGGATCTTTCGCCATGGCCTTGCAGGAAGTGTTGCCCCCGCCATAGTTTGTCAACCGCAAATCGGCTCCCAAAATATTAGAGCGATAAATGAGAAGACCAACTTCGTCACCGGCCAATGCTTTGGCTTTCTTTTCGTCCCATAAGTAGCTTACGTGGCTGAATCGTGTTGTTACATTTGCTGACATACGATATAGAATTTTGTGTTTATTTATTTAATAGCATTCCCATAACCGACTACAAGTACGGAAAGAATAATCGTACTGATACCGACAATAATTGTTGACCTGGTCTTGGTGCTCACGCCATGCCATTCTCTTAGTAAAATACCCCACATATTCGCCACAAGAATAATAAAGGCCATGTGAAGTATCCAGGAGCTGGCACCATTGCCAAGTTTGCTTTCGCCCATCCCATAAAAAAAGAATTGCATAAACCATGTCGAGCCGGCCAGGGCAGCGAATAGATAATTCGTAAACAAAGGTGTTTTTTTATCAAGATAATTGCCAAATGTTTTGTTTCGGGCGTTCAGTACCATGCACCATACAAAATTAGTGGCAAGACCTCCCCACAACAAGACAACATACGTTACATTATTTTGAAAAAGAGGATTAAGCCCCAGCGAAACCGCGTTTTCGGCCATCGGCTTGCCTGCTTCAATGCCAAAGTTAAAACAGGAGCTTAAAATACCGGAAGTAACGGCAACGATTAAACCCTTGATGAGGTCAAATTCAGCAACACTTTTTTTCTTATCTTCTTCATTCATTTCCCTTTCTTTCAATACGCCAGCTTTTCCACAGATATATATCCCCGCCAGGCACATTACTACGCCCAGTAAAACGACTTGTCCCCACGTGTTGGTTAGCATTTCAACGAATGTGGTTTTTCCGGGAGATGGGAAAATGTTGTAGTAGATAGACGGGACCAGGGCACCAAAGGCTGAACAAAATCCAAGCACAACGGAGTTGCCCAAAGACATCCCAAGGTAACGGACACCCAATCCATACGTCAAGCCGCCAATGCCCCACAGTACGCCAAATAGGACTGTATAGAATAAAGTATCCGAAGTAGCATTTTTTATAATAGCTGAAAAACCGGGCAAGGTGAGCCATGCGGCCAGTGGCGGTACGATTAGCCAGGAGAATACGCCACCAATGATCCAGTAGCTTTCCCACGCCCATTCTTTTACTTTCTTAAAAGGCATGTAGAAACTGCCTGAGGCAAAGCCACCAATAAAATGAAAGATTACTCCCAGAATAACGCCCATACAATCAAATCTAGTAAAGGGGGAAATTGCAAATAAAAATGCAATTTTAGTAATCCGTACTCCACGTCATCAGGCACAGTCATGGTTAACATTAGTTATTACGTCTATAGTTAAGAGTGAAAAGGTGATAGGATAATGTTTTTGAGATGGCAAGAATTACCATTGCTCTAATTGCCGGAAAAGATTCTGGGCCCGATGATAGATTCTAATTCGCGTGGTACAAGTGCTTTGGACAACCATAATGCCGGGTGTTTTATTGTAATTGATAACAACATCTTGCGTAAGATATACAACAATGGATCACCAGGGCCTGCCCTGGTGATCAACACCTTAAATCCATCAACACGTGAACCCATCAACATCTACAGAAAGTACGCGGGTTGCCTTCAAAATGAAATTAAAACCCGGATGCGAAGCAGAGTATAAAAAAAGACATGATGCCATTTGGCCTGAATTAAGTTCCTTACTAAAGGAAAATGGCATCTGCGATTATTCAATTTTCCTGGACAAGGAAACGAATACGCTATTTGCTATCCAAAAAAATAATGGCATTCAGGGATCTCAGGATCTGGGTAAACATCCGATCGTAAAGAAATGGTGGGCCTATATGGCGGATATTATGGAAACCAATGCTGACCAGTCCCCCGTTACAATTCCCCTTTCTGAAGTATTCTTTCTTGCTTAATGTTTTTGTGCTCATGAAATTGTTTTGGACTCTTACGAAGCTTCGTGCTGTTGAACATTGGAAAACACACTGTCATGGTGCATGCAGTAAGATGCCCCAATCCTTTCTTCAAAGCATAGTCGTCATTGCTTGCATTACGCTTCTGCAAGGATGCCAGCCAACAGTACAAGTTGAACCGGGTTGGCCAACGGTTGCGCGTGAGACAAAACCCTGGACAAGATGGTGGTGGCATGGTAGCGCGTTAACCAAAGCTGGGATTACAGCTGAAATGGAAGCATACCAAAAGGCTAATATCGGTGGACTTGAGATTACGCCTATTTATGGCGTGTTTGGCAACGAAGACCAATTCGTGAATTACCTTTCTCCGCAATGGATGGAGTTGCTGCTGCACACCTTTCGGGAAGCCGAACGGCTGGATATGGGCATCGATATGGCTACCGGCACAGGCTGGCCCTTCGGAGGGCCTTGGGTAAATGACGATGATGCCAGCAAGAACCTGCACCATGCCATGTATACGTTACACGCTGGCGAGCGCCTCCGGGAACGCATTGTTTTCACGCAACAACCCTATCTTCGGGCCGTTGGTAGTCAGTTGTATGAGGTGAATGATACTTTTTCGACAGAAAAAAGTACTACCCAGGGAACGCGAAACGAACCGGTGGTTCGAATAGATCCAAAAAAAATAGACATCGCCAAATTGATTCAACCTATTGCTGAGAATAAAAATTTGCAGGCATTGGCGATAGACCAGGTTGTCTTTGAGCGTTTACTTCCATTGAAACTATTGATGGGATACAGTGACACGGATCAGGTGGTAAACCTAACCAGCAAAGTAGATGAGACCGGCAAACTGGATTGGGTAGCCCCGGACGGCAACTGGAAACTATACGCAGTCTTTCAGGGCTGGCATGGTAAGATGGTTGAGCGTGCGGGACCCGGGGGCGAGGGAAATGTCATCGATCATTTTTCGGCTGCTGCATTGCAGCACTACCTGACCCGGTTTGATACAGCATTCGCCGGAAAGGATATTCATACATTGCGTGCTTTTTTTAATGATTCGTATGAAGTAGATGACGCAAGAGGCGCTGCAGACTGGACACCTGCTATGTTCGATGAATTCAGCAGAAGACGAGGATATAATTTGGAGGAACATCTTCCTGCACTATTCGGCAATGATGACCCGGAAAAGAATAAAAGAGTGTTATGCGACTATCGCGAGACCATTTCAGAAATGTTGCTCCATAACTTCACCGAACCCTGGAAGCAGTGGGCTCATGGAAAGTCTGCAATTATTCGCAACCAGGCCCATGGGTCACCATCGAATATTCTCGACCTATATGCCACAGTTGATATTCCCGAAATAGAGGGTGTCGAACCGTTGCGGATTAAGATGGCTTCGTCAGCGGGAAATGTAACCGGTAAGAAATTGGTATCATCGGAATCAGCCACCTGGTTGAATGAGCATTTTGAATCGAATCTGTCTGACATAAAAGTTGCATTGGACAGGTTTATGCTCAATGGCGTTAACCATATATTCTACCATGGTACTTCATATTCTCCTCCGGAGGAGCCATGGCCGGGGCGTTTGTTTTATGCTGCCGTCCACCTTAATCCGCGAAACTCATTGTGGAAAGATTTTGGCGCGTTGAACAACTATGTTACAAGGTGTCAATCATTTTTACAGCATACCACACCCGACAATGACGTGCTCTTATATTATCCTATATACGACCGCTTCTCAACCCCGGGTGAAGAGATGATCGAACACTTTGACGGAATAGGAAAACAGTTTGAGCAATCAGCTTTTGGAAGAGGTGCTGAAACACTGTATGAAAAAGGATATGCTTTTGACTACATCTCTGATCGCCAGATTGAAAATACTAAAACAATTGATGGAAATCTCAAAACCGAATCCGGCAGCTTGTACAAAACAATTATTATCCCGCATTGCCGGTACATTCCCATAGAAACCTTTCAAAAAATAATTTCCCTGGCCGAGGAAGGCGCAACGGTCTTCGCGCTGGAAGGTCTCCCCGAGTCATTTTCCGGATATGGTAATTATGAAGAGCATGAAAATACTTTTCAGGCATTGATGAAAAAGCTTGAAGCCAGGAAGCCAATCGCAGAAGGCATAACATCTATTGAAGTGGGAAAGGGGAAAGTATTCGTGGGAGACAGCGCAGACGGCTTATTAACTCATGCATCAATTAGAAAAGAAACAATCGTCGCAAATGGCATTCAATTTATTCGGAAAAAGCGCAACGATAATAGTACGGTGTATTTTATTCTGAACAATAATGACAAGTCTTTCTCCGGATGGCTTGCCCTTCAGGCTGATGCAGCCGCTGCCATGCTGTACGATCCCATGAATGGTAATTTTGGGAGAGCAAATATGAGGAAGGTCGGCACCAGCGTGTCTGAAGTGTATGTACAACTAACCAAACGGCAAACACTTATCGTCGAAACTCATGACGATGAAATAGATGTGCCTTCGTTTAAGTATTATGCAATTAGCGGAGTGCCAATCTCATTAACAGGAAAGTGGGAGATTAACTTTGAGTCAGGTGGGCCTGTTCTCCCGTCACCTGTTGAAGTGGATACCTTGTCCTCCTGGACTACCTTTGGAGGAATGGATTGTCAGGCTTTTTCAGGTACAGCATCGTATACCATGTCCTTTTCCAAACCTGAACTAATTACGCCTGGATGGATTTTGGATCTTGGAAGTGTTAGGGAAAGCGCTGAGGTTTTCCTGAATGGAAAATCGTTGGGGACCTTGCTCGGTCCTGTATTTCAACTGGAGATTGATGATTCGCTTTTGAAAAAAAATAATATTCTTGAAGTGAAAGTTTCAAATCTTATGGCAAACCGGATTGCGGATTTGGATAGAAGGAATATTGTTTGGAAGAAATTTTACAATGTAAACTTTCCGGCCCGGAAAAGAGAAAACCGCAAGAATGGATTGTTTGATGCTTCTCAATGGCAGCCTAGAGATTCCGGGTTGTTGGGCCCTGTCCAAATCACGCCCGCAGACATTGAGAGTGGAAATGGTCTATAGGAAGTTGGCGAAAAACTATGGGAGATATTTTAGTAGGGGGATTACGCGCTTAAAACTCATGCGAACAACTTCATATTTAGTTTTCGACAGTTCCTTGTGCTTTAAAAAAATCTTTATCGCATAATGCATGTTGCCCTTCAGCATCATTCCTCAGCGAACCGCTGCGATTATAAATATTTGCGATGGAAATATTTCAGATCTTAATCGCAGAGATGCACTGGGAAGTATATTCAGCTTCTTTAGGAATTACATCTTCCGCACTTTGCCGCTCCCGGAGGAATGGCTGTTTATTTTGTTGGGATTACCTTTGTAACTCACCGTTCCGCTGCCAGATATGGTGGCGTCGATTTCATTCTTGACATTGATTTCTATGTCGCCTGAACCCGAAATCCGTATTTCACACCGATTTGTTTCAAGATTAGCAGCCAATATCTTACCCGACCCGCTGATGGATGCCTTAACATCGCTTGCAGTTCCGCTGGCTTCAATCTTTCCGGAACCAGAAATCCCAAAATCGGCACGATTGGCAATGCTCATTGCCAAAACCACCTTTCCCGAGCCGCTCACATCGCTTTCAAAACTTCCGCATTTTCCTTTTACATGCATATCGCCGGAGCCTGACACATCCCCTTCCACATTTCCTGTAGCATCAATTTCAATTTTCAGGTTTCCGGATCCGCTCACATTAAGATCCAGATCTCGGGCCATAATCTTCGTTTCTCCAATCACATCTCCTGATCCGTTAACACTGATGCCTTCGAGGTCTTTTACGGTGATGTATACCGTTACCTCGTCATTATTACCCCAGCTCCAGTTCATCCATCCATTTTCTTTTCCGATGACCAGCCGATTGCCATTTACTTCAGTCTCAATTTCTTCCAAAATGTCCTTTTTACCCTCAATTTCAACTTTTTGAGGGCTGCCCTGGCGTAAGTAAAGCTTCCCAGGTACGCGAAAAGAAATCTTGGTAAAGGTCCCGACGTTGCGCGTTTCCTTTGTTTGCGCATATGTCAGCGAAAGACTGCACATTAAGGCCATTACAAGGATGGATAGTTGCTTTTTCATATTTTTTTGGAATTTATTACCTATGATAGACCGATTGCCATAAGCTGAGGTTGCATGGTTTGGTTGCAATTTCTATTTCTCTTTCATTTGACGCTAAATCCAGTTCAATCGTTACATGCCAATTTTCACTTACCGTACGCTGCAAACCGTAGCAAAAGGAGTTTACAAGGAAAAAGGGAGCAAATTTCTGTCTTTTGCGTATCCCGTTAGCACAGAAGCTGAAATCAAGGAAATAATTGATGGAGTGAAGCGCGAATATTTCGACGCCAGACATCACTGCTATGCATGGATGCTTGGTGCAGAAAAAAAATGCTTTCGCACATTTGATGATGGGGAACCAAATCATTCCGCTGGCGATCCGATTCTTGGCCAGATAAGGTCCAGGGATTTAACGAATGTACTGATTGTTGTGGTGCGCTATTTCGGTGGGGTGAAGCTTGGCGTAGGAGGTCTGATATCGGCGTATAAATCTGCTGCGGAAGATGCATTGACGGGTGCTTTCGTAATTGAGCAGGAAGTTTATGAACGCGTTGATGTATTGTATGATTACGCTTCAACAGCTGACGTTATGCGTCTCGTGAAAGCATTTGACCTAAGGATTGTACAACAAGTATTCAAGGACAACTGCACCCTGGAAGCAAAACTTGCGCTGAGACATAAGGATAAATTTGAGGAGCAAGTGAACCTGATGAATGCATTGGGGGTGTCTATAACGCTGAAACGTTAAATAATCAAAATCAGCTCATCGCTACAGCATGCCGGCGACTCAGCATAACCAACACTTTTGTGTTCGTTTGATTACTAACTTCTACAGACGACTCGTCAATAATGCGAGTGATGTAGCCATTAACCGTATTTCCGTTGATGCAGAATGTAAGACCTTTCTTACTTTGTAACCTTTCGTCCTGGTATTTCCTGATTTCAGGATGATGGCCGTATTAATATTTGTAGTCTTAGTAAAGTTAAGTGACTCTTAACAAAAAATGGGTTTAATTTGATAAATTTTTTTTATGTCCAGAAAGAATCCAGCGCTTGGTTTCATCTTCATTACACTATTGATTGACATAACCGGCCTGGGAATTATTATTCCTGTTTTACCGACGCTTATACAGGAGCTCACAAGTGGTACGCTCAGCGAAGCCTCCCGCTATGGAGGTTGGATGTTATTTGCGTATGCCTTCATGCAATTTCTTTGTGCACCGATCATGGGAGGCTTGAGTGACCGGTATGGCAGAAGGCCCGTGCTACTTGCTTCCCTTTTTGGATTTGGAATTGATTACATCTTTCTGGCGTTTGCGCCAACGTTGGGTTGGCTTTTCCTGGGCAGGATTATTGCGGGCATCATGGGCGCAAGTTTTACAACTGCATCAGCATATATCGCTGACATCAGTACACCGGAAAAGCGAGCGCAGAATTTTGGAATAATCGGTGCGGCCTTTGGACTTGGATTTATCATTGGACCTATGGCAGGAGGACTGTTGGAACCCTTGGGCTCACGCGTTCCATTTATGGTTTCAGCGGGGCTTTCGTTATTAAATTGGCTGTATGGTTTTTTTATTCTTCCGGAATCCCTTAAACCGGAGAACAGGAGAAAATTCGAGTGGAAGCGTGCTAACGCAGTCAATTCCTTACTCAACTTAAAACGCTATCCGGTAATCCTGGGATTAGTCTCTTCGCTGATATTAGTTTACATATCAGCACATGCTGTGCAAAGCAATTGGGCATATTACACCATGGAAAAACTCAAGTGGACGCCTACGATGGTGGGCATTTCGCTGGCGGTAGTGGGGTTTGTATTTGCTGTGGTTCAGGGAGGTTTGATCCGTGTCATCATACCCAGGCTTGGCCATCAGCGAAGTGTATACATGGGGTTGGGAATGAGCGCATTAGGCTTTGTGCTTTTTGCATTGGCCACAAAGACCTGGATGATGTTTGCATTTACTGTGGTATATGCGCTTGGCGGCATAGCGGGTCCTGCGTTACAGGGAATCATCTCAACACAGGTTCCTGCAAATGAACAAGGGGAATTGCAGGGGGCATTGACCAGTTTAATGAGTGTTACATCTATCATTGGCCCACCGTTGATGACAAATACTTTCGCATACTTCACGGACAGTCATGCGCCTGTTTATTTGCCCGGCGCACCCATGCTGCTGGGGGCAGTGCTTACCATTACCGCGACATTGTTGGCACGGACAAGTCTGAAGAAAACGATGGGCAAAAGCGCCAACTTAGTATCATAAAATGTTAACAGGCGGGCTGCGGCAAAGATCTCATGAAGGAACCACCCCTGGTAAAGGGCAACGAAACAAATTGTGGACAGGAGAAATACGCTGACGAAACGAAATAGCGTCGGGTTAGCTATTCCATCAGTCACTCGTGAAAAATGAGTTGCAGATGTAAAAAACATTGCGGAATTTTCTTGAATATATGGAGCAATGGGTATACTATGTCAATTCTTCCCGTCGTTGGGGTTTATTGCCGACATATCATCACTGGTTACTGACTTTCTGGCCAATCTTTCATGAAACGTAAAACAAAGAAAATGACAAAGAAAATGATAAACCTCTTTCGAGAATCACCTAGGGTGATTACAATGGCTATAATTGTTGTAATGATGGCCGTCGGAACCGGATGTAAGAGCAAAAAGAAGGCCATGGAGGCCGCGGATGCTGAAGCACGAAAAGCAAAAATGGAGCAGGAGGCCGCGCTTAAGAAACAGCAGCAACAACAGCAAGAGGAGGAATTAAGAAAACGGGAAGCGGAGGAAAGGGCAAGAAGGGAAGCAGAAGCCAAGAAAAGTGAACCGTATTCAAAACTGGAACAATATTTTAGTGCCATCGGTAACGCGAGCAGCGTATCCGCAGCCAACAGCAGCATTAGTGAAGCATTAACATTGTTTACTTCCCCGGAAACTCCGGTCCTTATCGTCATTAGTGAATCGGGAGGACAGAAAGATTATGACCGGCCAACAACGATCAGAGACTATCTTAACTATTTGAAAGACCAGAAGAAACGAGCAGACAAAATTGGAAATCTGCAATTGGACAGCTCCGGGAAGATCACGGAGGTAGAACTGGTAAAACAAAAATAAAATCTAAGCTTAAAATCAATCGAATATGATTAACTATAAAAACATTTACGCCTTGCTTTTCGGACTCCTTATTATTGGGAACGTCGCTGCACAAAAGGATGACGTTAGTCCCGAAAGAAAGCAAGCCATAGACTCGCTTGCCCTTGAAAAAGTACGGGATTTGAGTAAGTACATCAGCATTATTGGAAGTAAGAAGACACCATTTTCTGAAGCTCAACGTGTAATGGACCGGGCAGAAGAGCTGTTTGCAACCGACAGTGAAATGGGCGTTTCCTCTCTAAACAGAAAGGAGATTACCTATTATAAAGTGCGCAAATATTTTGACCGGCTAATGGCGCTTAACTATGATCGTGTCACCATCTCCTGGTACGACATTCATTATATAAGTGATCTGGAGCGGCAACCGGATGGTCGTTACGTTGGCGTGGTTACAATCTACCAGAAGTTTGAGGGTGTATCGGATGATGGGATGAAATATAAGGATACCACCAAGAAGGACATTACGATCTATGTGGAAAGGAAAAAAACGCAGATTCAGGGAAGAACGATTGAGTTCTGGGATGTGCTGTTGGGAGATATCAGGGTCACTGAAACGCGTGCATGAGATTTGTCAACAGGCTGGTCTTATTCTTATTCATGTTAATATCTCATCTGGTGGGCGCTCAGCTGCTGGACAAAGATGATGAAAGCAAGCTCTACGCAGAAACCAAGCAAGTCAATCAATTTTTCAGGCGATTCAATGGAGAAGAAGACGAGAAAGGTGACCGGTATTATCCAAAAGACAAACAGTACCGAAGCGAAAAACTTCGCAAGAAATACATCGGGATATTATTCGATGCCAGCAATAGAAATGTTAGCGCGGAACTGAAGACCCAATTTATCAAGGATGTGCTGGACAAAACTGAGCCGGCAATTTTGGATTTTCACGGTGGTTCCTGGTTCGCCGAGGTGAATACCACCTTTGCAATGGAAGGAAAAAGTGAGCCCGTCACGTTGTTCATGGAGCTTGAACAGGATCATCTGGGAAGCAAATGGGTCATCAGCAAAGTACATGCAAACATGTTCGAGTCGTACTTCAAAAGGGATACCACCAAGGTGGGTAAATTTCTCCATCCCCTGAGCCATGAGCTGGATTTCATGAACCTGAGAAGAGCATTTAGTTATACCGATAGCGCAAGTCAGTTTACCGTGAAGCGCTTTGTGCCCGATCACCTTTCTGTTTTTCTCTATGAGATCAAGAAAGGAAACCTGAAGTTTAGAACGGTTGAGCAGCTGAAATTTCATTTTTTCCAAATTAACGGATGGTATTTTGAGCTTTCCGAATTCAATAGACCCGGGTATAACACAGGATGGCTGATATCGAATCTGGTTATGGTAAACAATGAATCGGAAAAGAATCTATTGCTAAAGTATCTATACTATGAAGGCAAGTAAACTGTGGACTGCTACGGTATTCGTACTTTTTTTCGTTGTCGCGGGGACGCAGGCACAGCAAATCAAGCCTAATCTCAAAGAACATGAGCAAAAGGTCAGAGACATGGTCGCATTCCTCGAATATGTACTGAACACAATTGGAAACAGTAAAACTGCAGCGCGAGACAAGGATGTCCTGATTAGGGAGAGTTACACCAAAATATTCAGGGATGCCAAAGTACAGGTTGAAGACGACCTGGTTGAAAAGCGCAACGTCATTACAAATAAGGACGTGCAAGCTTACCTTAAAGATGTTGACTTCTTTTATGAAAATGTAGAATTTGAATTTACCATAAAGGATATTAGCGGCGCAGTAAATGCGAATGATAAGCTTTTTTATAAAGTTTCCCTCCTTCGCAATATCAAGGGAGTTACCGCGGAGGGAAAGACTGTCAATAACACCATTCCGCGCTACATTGAAATCAACTATGACCCAAAGGATCAAGACCTAAAGATTGTAAGTATCTATACCAATGAATTCGACGAAAAGGTAGCGCTACTCAATTGGTGGAAAGAGCTGTCGTTTGAATGGCAATCCATTTTTAAAAAGAAGCTGAACATCCTTACAGACAGCATGCAGTTGGGTGATATAAAAAACATCATCGCTACTGAAGTGATGGATCTCAGCGAAAATCAATATATACAGACTATTGAACCATTGGGTCAACTCATCAACCTGCATGCCCTAAACCTTTCAAATACATCGATAACCGACCTTAACCCGATTCGAAACCTTACAGACCTTGTTGAATTAGACCTTTCCAATACCAGGATTGAAGATATATCAGCATTGAAGTATTCGGAAAAACTTGTCCGCCTTAATATTAGCAGCACAGCCGTGACCGATATTTCAGTTTTAGAAAGAATGAATAAACTGGAGAGCCTGGAAATGGTCAATACAAATGTTTTCGATTTGGCGCCTATCAGTTATCTGCCGGAATTAACGCATCTGAATCTTGAAGCAACAGAAATAACAAGTTTGTCTTCATTAGAAGGATTGAAAAAATTGAACAACTTGAATGTTTCTAAAACGGCGATTGATGATCTTAATCCTTTGGGTGGCCTCAAAGATTTGACTGTACTCAATCTTGATAGCATAAGGGTTAAAGAAGTCACTGCACTTAGAAATCTGGAGAAGCTTATAATTCTCCATATGAATTATACGCTGGTTTCTAATTTACGGCCTTTGCAGGATCTTCCCCATCTTGAAAAAATATATTGCGATCATACCCCTATCAGACAGACCTTGGCAGACGCTTTTATGGCTGCTAACCCTAAAGTGCTCGTGATTTTTGATTCTGAGGACTTAAGAGGTTGGTGGGACACATTGTCCGAGGCATGGCAGCAGGTGCTAAGTAAAACGGCTAAAATACAATTGAACCCAAGCAAGGAGGAGCTGGCGAAAATAACCAATGTTGATTCCATAAACATTGCGGGAAATTCTTCCATACAGGATCTTAAACCATTGCAGAACTTACAAAAACTGCGAGTCATTATCGCAAGAGAAACGGCGGTTAGCGACCTATCTCCGCTCATGGAACATCGCGAAATCAGATCGCTTGATATCAGCGACACAGAAGTAGTCGATATTTCTGTTGTTAGTAGTTTTGCGAAAATTGAAGTTTTCCGGGCCGATAAAACACAAATCCAAAATATTGATGCGCTAATTGGAATTTCCGCACTTCAAAGAGTCTATGTCGATCAGACGGCAATCGGCGATGTGCAAGTTCAGATGTTTCTGCAGAAGCGACCAGCCTGCCTGGTGGTCTATAAGACCAGTGAATTGGACGCGTGGTGGAATGAATTATCAGCGGGGTGGAAGGAAATATTTGGCACCCAGACGGCTATTGATGAAAAATCAAGAAAAGAGGATCTTCACAGGCTTGTCGAGCTCGATGCCTTGCATTTCAAGGATGTGCAGGTTAGTAATCTCTCTGCATTGCACGTATTCGTTAAGTTAAAGGAGTTGGATTTTTCCGGAACAGCCATAGCCGATTTGTCCCCGTTAATTGAATTGAATTCTTTGTCTTCATTGCATGCAACCAACAGCCCCATCCGTGACCTTGGTCCGCTGGCTTCACTAACCACCCTGACAGACCTTGATATCTCCAATACGCCCGTGGAGGATTTGATGCCGGTGAGCGTACTGGAGAATTTACAAGCACTAAATTGTTCGGGAACACAAATCCGAAGTGTCGACGCGCTGAAATATTTGCAGGAACTTGAATCGCTTGATTGCTCCAATACAAGTGTCAGGAAAATAAGTGCAATACTTGGATTGCCCCTTAAAACATTGAAATGTTATAACACCAAAGTTTCGGTAAAAACGGTGGAAAAATTCAAGAGCAATAACCCAAACTGTAATGTAGTTTACTATTGATGATGCTGACGCCATCAATATGAAAAATTGCATGAGTAGTTTCGGGCAATTTCGCAGCGGCTGACACCTACCCGTCGCGTAGTAGGACTTCTACACTTATCCGCTACTTACTTTTTTGCTGCTGAACATAGCTGGCCACTGTACCCACAGGAGCGATCCAAATTCCGTTGCCGGGATCCTGCGCATAGGCTATAAGTTCTCTTAACATCGTGAGACGCGTGGTTTGCTCCCCAGCTTCGCCCATCTCATGACCGGCGAGCACTACCCATTGCCCATTATTTTTTGCGCTTTCTAGTATTGGTAGAATTGCATCAAAGTTTTTTCCGTCCATTTCCATTCCGGTCAGCTGTGCAAAATCACAAAATGATGGATCATTTGGTCCCTCATCAAGCCAGCCTCTTCCGGCAAGAAACAATTCTGCGACCACGGGAACATAACTTTTGGTGCCCTTACCTCGTCCAACAAAGGTCTGTCCGCAGGGATATGCAAAAACGGACGGCCTTACACCCAGCAATGTTTCGATTTCTTTGTTGGCCTGTCTTAGTTCTGTACGCATTTGCTCAAGTGTGAAATTCTCAAGCGCCTTTTCCCGCGCCCATGGAAAATTACCGGTACAAGGATGGTTGCTGGAGTGATTGCCAATCTCATGCCCGTTGGCTGCAGCTTTCTTCCATCCCTCCAGGTGCTGTTTGACAGGTCCTGGAAGAACGTAAAATGTTCCTTTGACTCCGTATTGATCCAGCACTGCGGTACCACCTTCTACCTGACTCGGTCGCGCATCATCAAAAGTAAGACTTACCGCAAAGACTTTCCCTTCAGGCCATTTGAATGAAGCGTCTGATTCCTGCGCGAAGGATGTTTCGCTGATCAATATAACGCAAACTACCATCAGCCATGGAAGCGAGGATAGCAGCGTTTTCGGGGACTTGATTTCGAAAAGCATATGTTGTAATTTCATAAGTACGGATATTAACAGGGTATTTGCGCACACAGCCGATTCTATTTATTTTCTTTCAGGAACGCCAATAAATCAGCCATCTGTTGCAGATTGATTTGTTTTTCTAAGCCGGAAGGCATGGCGGAAAGGCTGAGCGCACGCAGTGACTTGACATCTTTGCGACTTATTGTCTTTTCAGGGCTTCCAGTATTTTGAAGGGTTATCGCTCCGGGAGTTTCACTGGAAATTATCCCCTGTATCTTTTCGCCATTGGTTAATGTCACTTCCCAAAGATCATAGCCACTTGAAATAGATTGATTGGGAGCCAGAATATTTGCCATGATCGCCTCCCGCGACCAATTATGGATTGTCGCAAGATCAGGGCCAAATTTAATACCCAATTCCCCTCTCACCTGATGACAAAGTGCACATTGTAATTGATAGACATTCTTTCCATTAATCGCATCACCTTCAAGGTGAAGGGCTTGTTGATAAGCTTTGTTAATTTCATCGTCATTGTTCTTTGTGAAAAGTGCACGCGCTTTGTTGCGCAACGGGTCGTTCGATTGGTAGTTCATAAGTGTGACTTTCCGAGGCCAGCTAAGTTCAGTCGCCGGAATCTTTCCATCAGCGATGGCATTTAACAGCATTTCGATGCGGGGGTCACTCGCAAAAAATGTCTTTACTGCCGGATCCCGAAGTTCCGGCGTAAGAACAGGCCATTGCCTTATCAGGAAACCACATACCGTTGTGTCGGGTATAATGCTTAATGTTCGCAAAGCTGCCAGTTGAATAGAGAGCTGTTCGGTGGGAACAAATAGCTGCATTAACAATGAAGAGTGTGTTACCGGATTTCGCAAAGAAATAAAATCTATCGCGTCGGCTCTCTTATTATCAGGTTGTTGCGGATCTTTTGCAATCGTCACTGCTTTTTCAATAGCGTTTTGCGCAAGCGATTCATTGGTTATCCCGGTTACCTTTAACAGGTGAAGTGAACCTTTTCTAACCTCGGTTGAAGGATGTTCAAAAAATGCATTGATCAGAATCCGCTGTTCTTCCATCCCAAGAGAAGCAGCTGAGGCCTTGGTTTCCATGCCTTGTGCAAGGCCTTCCAAAACAGGTCCATTCCAGTCATGTTCTCCTGATTTTATTTCAGTGGCTTTTTGGATCAACTGCCGAATTTCGCTTGGTTTTCCTGTAGCACCCAGCATAGTGGTCAACCGCCTGGTAAGGGAGGCGTACGCAGGTGTATCTTTTCGATAATTTCTCAATACATCATTCAACAATGCAGATGTTTGTGAAGATGACGCCGACAATGCAGCGACCTGGACCCATTTGTCATCTACATCCTGAAATAAAATCCTATGCCTGGCTTCCGCAGCTTCCGGAGTATTCAAAAATCCAAGTGTGCAGAGCAATTGATATCTGACCTTAGGATTCACATCCTCCTGAAGCCCAAGCAACAAGTGCGCAAAATGGGGGGCATCAATCAAATGAAGTTCGGTTAATTTGATGGCATTCTCCCGGATTCCGGCGACAGGATCTTTTAAGGCTAGTTCAATCTGCTCTGGCGTAAGTTCTCCCATACCTTCCAGCGTCCACAACGCGTGCAGGCGACCCAGCGGAGAAGCCTGATTGTTGGCCATTTTAAATAACGCCGGAACGGCTCCTTTATCAGCGCGGTCTATCAGCAAACGCTGTGCATTTAATCTCCACCAAATATTGGGACTCGATAGATTTTCTACCAATTGATCAGTTCTATTATCCCCTAGCGTCAGACCTTTAGTCCAGTCTGCGGGTGATGCATCTGTCGTTGTAATCCGATAAATGCGTCCTTTATCCGTATCGTTATAAAGTGCGCCGGACTTAACCACTTCTTCACCCATCCATTCCGGGTGTTCAATAATCTGACGATAGTAATCTACAATGTAAAGTGCACCATCCGGTCCGATATACATATTTACTGGTCTGAATTTTGGATCCTTGGAAGCAAGAAATTCTTTGTGTGGACGCATGCGACTGGCAGTAAATGTTGCGCCTTTGTCTTCGAGTTGATCAACATGAACAAGATTACTAACAGGCTCCGCAACAAAGGTTGTTCGGTCATAAGGAGGAGGAAAAGCTCCGCCCAGGTATGCCGCGATCCCGCAAGCGGAAGTAATCGCACCGACATCAGTAAGCAGTTGGTGCTCGGGGTTTATCGTTATTGGAAATACTTCCGCTGCCGACCCATGATCAGATAGGGACTCCGTGGCATCTGAAACAAGCAAATCCGGATTACGCTTAAGGTATGTTTCTGGTATGACCTCCTGAAAAATATGGTTACTGTTACTCACCTCCAGGTGATGTCCCCAGGCATCAAACGTGTGACCAAATTGCGAGTAGCTGGAAGTCATCTCCAGTTCGTGTTGGTCAGGCCGGAAACGAACTGCCCGACCTCCTGCGTTGATGCGTAGCCGTGGTGATTGAGGTTTATCAGGAAAATAAACTTCCTGGCCTGGGTCTCCAAATTCCGCCGCATACATTTCAGTGCCAACGGCGCCCTCATGGGCAAGGTAAATCCAGTTATCGATGCCCAACACAGGACTGTTAAGATTATGCTGTGGGTTTGACAATGCGAATCCGGTTAATAAAGTGTCTCTGATCTCTGCGCGCCCGTCTCCATCGGCATCTTCCAGATAGAGTACGTTGGGGGCATCTGTAACGATTACACCGTTTTTCCAACGCATGATGCTGTTGGGCAATACCAGCTGATCAGCAAACACCGTCCGATTATCCATTTGACCGTCTCCGTCTGTATCGCGCAGGAGTACTATTTTTCCGGAGCCACTTTTATCCAATGGATATCCAGGCATTTCGACAACGTATAATCGACCGTATTCGTCTATTTCCATGTCTACGGGATCGGTGATCAACGGCTCGGCTGCAACAAGTTCTATCTTGAAACCCGGTTCAAGTTCAAATGTGGAGAGCGCGTCTTGCGCCTGACCAGATACCGGTTCCTTTTGGCAACCGGTGAAAGACAATAATCCGTTCAGCAATAAAATCTGAATAGTAAATCTTGATGTGGTTTGTCTGAAATGTTTTTTCATTTTCTGATAAAGTCAGGTTTTGTTTCCAGGCAAAAAATTTCAGTGGATAAGTTCATAATCTCTTTTGCTGTAGTAATCATATCGTGAAGTTAAAGTTTATCGCTCAAGTGTACGCAATAGGGCCCGGCAATCATATCTACTGTTCCGCTGATGGTACCCACACACCGTTCAGCATCACTTTCTGCACACGGCGCATGGCCTTAATGTCGGCAATAGGGTCACCATCTACTACGATGAGGTCTGCTATCTTGCCTTTCTCGATGCTCCCCAGCCGCTCGTCTATTCGGAAGAACCTTGCATTTTCAATAGTAGCAGCCTGTATGATTTTCATGTTGCCGAGACCTGCATCGTGTAGCAGTTCCATTTCCCGGCAATAGGCAAAGCCTGATGCTGCATATGGAACCCACGTGTGCGAACCAACAACAATCCTTATCCCGGCTTTGCTAAGCTGACCAACGAATTTTATCATGTTCCTGAACCCATTTACCTCAATACTATCTGCTGTGTCGTATTGCCGCTCAAAGATGGCAAGCGTTGGACTGACAAACGTCTTTTTATCCAATAGGAATTGAACGAGTGAATCTACCTTCAAGTTAATTTCCAAGTCAAGTGAATTCCATACTTCATACCTTCCGCGCTTTCTCGCATCATTGTCAGCCATGACATGTTGTTTATATTTTTCTGCCTCGCGAGGAGGAAGCAAATAGGTTCCGAAAGAGGTGATGTGTTCAATGCCATCTAAGCCCGCTTCAATGGCTTCCCTAGCATCGACAAGCTCTAAATGTGCGGTTACAGGCAGGCCATGAAGGTGTGCTGTCCTGCAAACCTCACTGATGATCCCGACAGGAAGACGATAATACACTTTGATTGCTGTTGCTCCCTGAAGGACAAGCTTCTCAACAGCAAGGTGACCCTCTGCTGGATCTCTTACGAGATATGCGTCACGGGGATACGCCGGTGGATAGCTGTCGAGGTGCGGGCCTGCCAGGAATAGCCTGGGTATAGTTTTGCCAGATGCGCGTAATGCACTATATGCCTCTATCCATGCGCCAGGATCCCGGACGGAGGTAACGCCATTTCTTAGGAACAAACCTGCCATTTCCAGGCTTTCTTCATTATGATAGTGCGCGTCGATCAATCCTGGAAGCATGGTGAGGCCTGTAACATCTATTATCTCAGCTTCCTTTGGGATTTCAAAGTTGCCGGATTTACCCACCAGTTCAATCTTATCATTCCGGATGACCACACAGGCGTCTTGTACAGCCTTGGCTCCAATCACGTCAATAAGTGTTGCGCCAACAAGTGCAATGACCTTGTCACCTTTTTTGATCTCCGCTTCATTTATTTCATGCATAATCATTCTGGGATACACATCCGGAGATACATCCCTGTGGTTACAGGAGAACAAAATGGAAATAAGGACTATGGCTAAGTATTTCATAACAGAAGTAATTTATGCATTTTTTTAGTTCAGTCTGTTCCAACGCCAAATTGTTGACGTTATGACGTGTCAGACACTGGCATGAAATACTGTTCATTAGAGGAGAGGCGTTGGCCGAATATGAACATATGGGATACCAGTAAAGCAGGCATGTAATGTGCTAGCCTTATTTTTATTTCTGGCACCATTGTAGCCGCTTTCTGCTATCAAGTGCCTGGCGTTGTCAAACCCACAAAGATCACATTAGCCATGTAAACCACTACTGGATGTATAGCAGTTACTTTAAAATTGGTTGGAGAAGTCTCTGGAAGAATAAAGGTCACTTCGCGATTAACACGGCCGGCCTTGCCCTCGGCATTGCTACCTGCCTGATTATTTCCATGTTCATTGCAGATGAATTGAGTTACGATCGCTACAATGAGAAAGCCGACAATATTGTCAGGGTAGTGTTGAAAGGTAGTGTTAATGGCGAAACGATCAAGGAAGCGGTCACGCCAGCACCCGTTGGCCCTACATTGAAGGAAGAATTTCCGGAAGTACTTGAAGCAACTCGGCTGCGAAGATTTGGTTCTCCCAAAATAGTGTATGAGAATAATACCTACCGGAACAGCAGGTTGGCTTTTGTTGATCCAAATTTCTTCGAGGTATTTACCCTTCCCCTGCTGATGGGTGATCCTAAAACTGCGCTGAAGAACCCTAATTCAATCGTAATTACGAAAGAAGAGGCTCTAAAATTTTTCGGAGATGAAGATCCCATCGATAAAGTGCTGGAATTTAGAGATCGGGGTGAGCAGTATACGGTTAAGGGGGTCATTCAGAATGTGCCGGCAAATTCTCATTTTCATTTCGACCTTTTTGCCTCCATGGAAGGTGTGGTGGATGCAAAGGTGGATAATTGGATGTCTTCTAACTATTTTAACTACCTGGTACTTTCCAAAGGTACCAATGTCGAAGCGTTTGAATCAAAATTGCCTGCTATTATCGCCAAGTACATGGGGCCGCAAGTTGCGCAAATTGGAATGTCTTTTGAGAAGTTTGTGGCAAATGGAAATGAGATTGGTTTGTATGTCCAGCCGCTGACAGCCATTCATTTGTTTTCTGATTTTTCCGGTCAAACAGAACTAGAACCAGGTGGAGATATAAAGTTGGTTTACATATTCGGAGCCATCGCATTGTTTATGTTGCTGATTGCTTGTATCAACTTCATAAATTTATCCACGGCTGCGGCCACGCGGCGAAGCAAGGAAGTTGGTGTAAAAAAAATCTTGGGATCTCAGAAGCGACAGCTGATTTATCAATTTCTGACAGAGTCTCTCATTGCAACGGGCCTCGCTATGGTATTGGCAATTTTGCTTGTAGGCGTAGTACTCCCCGTATTCAATCAACTATCCGGAAAGATGCTGGAAGTCAGTTCTCTCCTCAACCCTGTGGTATGGGTTATCCTGGTGGTACTGGGAATAGTCATCACATTTCTTGCGGGGAGTTACCCGGCCTTTTTTCTCTCTTCTTTTAGACCTATCGATACGCTTAAAAGCAAAGTCTCCTATGGAGGAGGCAGTAAAGGCGTCAGAAGTGTGCTTGTTGTTTTCCAATTTGTTATTTCCGTCGGGCTGATCATGGCGATCATCATTGTTACACAGCAAATGTCATACATCCAATCGAAGAAAATAGGTTACGACCGCGACCAAATTCTTGTATTACGGGAGTCGTATCTCCTGGGCAACAATGAGTCTGTGTTCAGGGATCAGCTATTAAATGAACCCAGCGTTGAGCGAGTCACCATGTCCGGATTTGTGCCTGCTGGTCCTACTGACAATAACATGATGGGTGTTTATCCCGGCACCCAGAAGGAAGCTGTCCGAAGGACGTTGGTCTACAATATTGATGAGCAATACATACCAACGATGGGAATGGAGCTAATTGCCGGGAGAAATTTTTCATCCGCAGACAGCGATTCGTCGAACGTAATTATTAATGAAACAGCGGCCAAAATCTTTGAACTGGGAGATAATCCACTGGGTATGACGCTCACAGCAAATAGTGGAAAGCGGAGCCTCATCGTCATTGGCATCGTAAAGGACTTTCATTTCAAATCGCTGCACGAGACTATCGCCCCGCTGGTAATGCTTAACAACCCCTACGGCGGGCTTATTATCCGAACTAATTCAAAAGACATCGCAGGCCTATTGACCAGGGTTATGGAAATGTGGAATGCCTTTCATGCGGAGGAACCCTTTTCGTATGCCTTGTTGGATGAGCTCTACAATGAGACCTATCTAACCGAACAGAAGATGGGAGACATCCTGAAGATTTTTGGGTTTCTGACTATCCTTGTCGCTTGCCTGGGACTATTTGGTCTGATAACCTTTACCGCAGAGCAGCGCATCAAAGAGATCGGTATACGCAAAGTCCTTGGTGCCAGTGTCTCTCAAATCGTTTCGCTGCTTTCCAGGGATTTGATTCTCCTGGTAGCGATCTCATTTATCATCGCATTTCCCATGGGGTTTTATCTGATGAATAAATGGCTTCAGGATTTTGCATATAGGATTGACATACAATGGTGGGTGTTTGCACTGTCGGGATTGATCACGATCATCATCGCATTTGTGACCATGAGTTTTAAAACTATTCAGTCTGCTTTGGCCAACCCTGTTGATTCATTGCGATCAGACTGACCATGAATCCTGCTCCTCCCAAATATTTCCTTCGCTTTTTTAGGTGGTTTTGCCATCCGAAGTTGCTCAAATACATTGAGGGAGACTTGATGGAGTTGTATCATGAACGCCTTCAAGCATCTGGAAAGCGAAGGGCAGATGTAAAATTTATCATTGATGTTCTCCTATCATTCGACCTGGCATCATCAAGCCAACAAGAATATATGAGACCTTAAACGACGATATATTCAGGAATTATTTTAAAGTGGGAATCCGAAACATGCTAAAACACAAGGTGTTTTCTTTCATCAATGTATTCGGCCTTGCCATCGCGATGTATGCTTATGCTGGGGCTGCTTACCATTGGGTCACAAACGATAAAGGCATCGAGGAATAATCCGGTTGTCAGCTTGAAATCGGAATAATGTCCTCCACGCTGAGCTTAATACTTCTGGTGGCTATCATGACAGACAGTGGTCTTGAGTGCACTCAATGACTAAAGCCCCAGAACAGTCTTCAGTTTGGCATAGCCGCTCTTGCTAAGCGACACTTTCACGCCACTCTTTAACAGTGCAACATAGGTTTCCTTTTCCAATGGTTCGATCCTGGTGAGATGCTGAAGGTTCAGAATATATGATCGGTGTATGCGCACAAACTGGGACGCGTCAAGGTTCTTTTCGTAGAAGCTCATGGTCTTCTTTTTTAAGAACATTTCTTTTTGCGTAAAGATCTTAACATAGTCGTCATATGCTTCGATATACTGAACTTCATGTACAGGGATAATTCTGATATTACTCCCTTCCTTTACGACAATGCGATTGCGTTCTTCAGGCTGTCGGACTTCTTCGGATAAGATGGATTCCGTTGTTGAGGTAGTAGCCGGTAGAGTTCGTTGTTGAAGCCATTTTTGAATCGCCATTTCAAAACGCTCTTTGCTGAACGGTTTTAGCAAATAATCAATGGCGTTGGACTCAAAAGCTTTGATGGCGTATTCATCAAATGCAGTAGTAAAAATCACGGCAGGGGGCTCATCAATAAGTTCGAGCATTTCAAAACCATTAATCTTTGGCATTTGAATGTCGAGGAAAATTAATTCCGGCTTGTGCACGGCAATGGCTTTAACGCCTTCAAACCCATCATTGCATTCCTGTAAGACGGATATTTCCGGGAATGCTTTGAGGTATTCCATTACAATACTTCTGGCCAGGGGCTCATCGTCAATAAGTATCGCTTTAATCATGCGCTTGCGGTATTCTGACTTCGGTTATAAAAATATCTTCTATTTGATGTGTTGTCAACAAGTCGTTCCGGCCAAAAAGGAGGTACAACCTCCGCTGAACAGAGTCCAGCCCGAATCCTGTGCCTTGTTTTGGTTTTGAGGTGTTGGGGTCGAAAGGGTTTTCTATTCTAATAATTAGCTGTTGCTCGATCATCATCGTTACGATCCGGATCGTGATTTCTCCAACCGTATCGTACAACCCAAACTTGATTGCATTCTCCACCAATGGCTGCAACAGCAAAGCCGGGAGTACCATGGTATGCGTTTGCTCGGCTTGTCTAACTTCTGTTTTTAGCCTGTGACCAAAGCGGACCTGCTCAATGTCAAGGTAAAGCTGAAGGTGTGTGAGCTCTTCCTGCAGACTGATGAGCTTCTGATCATCTTTCTTAATTGTTCCACGAAGAAAATCAGAAAGCTGTTGAATCATTTTCCGGGCTTCCTCCGGTTTTGATCCGGCCAATGCGCTAATTGAATTCAAGCTGTTGAATAAGAAATGTGGCTGTAGCTGCTGCCGCAATGAGGCCAACTCTGCTTCCCGTGCCAGCTTGGCCGTATCATTTTCACGTTTTTCGCCATCACGTTGGTCATGCAGGTAAAACCATATCCAGCTAATCACTCCGATTAAGGTGATCATAAACCAAATCAACAATCCGCGAATTAGCTGCGAGGCGGCAAGATATTCCTGATAACGATCTTCCTGCGGGAATAAATTCCACATCATTAGGTAGCGATGTGCTATCGCACAGAAGACCGCGAGCACTATACTCCAAACGATCAGATAAATGGCATTTCTGGGGTTGGGTTGATAGTAACGCAGTGAGGTGAAAGTAATGTAACCAGCCGTACCGATGAGCAAGTTCATGCTCACCGCATCGGCCAGCGCAATTGCCCATCCAAAGTCAAACGTGGCTACCATCGCATAGGCTTCCACCAATATCAACACCAGCCACCAGCTTATATAGGCTATGATTATTTTACGGGTAGAGATTGCCGTGAAGTCCAGACTCATAAGTTTCCCGTTTTCAGCATTGAGAGCCAGCATTCAAACGAATAGCGATTGCCTTTTGGTGGACAGTGTTAATATATGAATTTGCCTCCTCCGTTTCGTAGATATGGGAATATAGTTCTATGCCGTCATCCAGATTTTTTAAGGGAAAGACTTCGGATACATTTACAAATTCCCACCTTACCTGTTTCATTTTGTCGTTAATAAAAGTGTCTTCTTCACCTAGTCCAAGCATACGGGCCTTAAGGAATGCTTCCGCTTTGCTGTCCGCTTTAACCAACCGGAGTTGTTCATCAAACTGATTCTTTGCAGTACTATTTTCTGCTGTAATGTTGAAAACCACCTTTGTTATATACCAATTCATAATCCGTGCATAAGGATGAATAGAGTCTGAAACAGGGTTAAAAGCTTTTGATGTCAATTCCGCCAAACAAACATGTTCCTTTCAACACGAGCACTTTAGATTGATCGGTGACCGTATTTTGGAATTGTCGCTTGTCGTTTAGTCCGCCAAAAATGGAAACCATTTCTTCTGTCTCTAGTTTCCAATGGGCTGGCACAATGAGCCTTGTTCCCCCGAAAATCTGCACGAGATCGATCGCCACCCTTCCATTAATGTCTGCTTGGGTGAGGTTTATTTCAGCGCCACCAAAGATGCAGAAGCTTTCGCCGCCTTTGAAATCTTTTGAGAGAATCAGTTTTTTATTTTCCCCGAACATCGTGAAGGAATCAAAGAAGCCTTCGCTTGATTTATCGATTTCCTCCGCATTCATTTCCCAATATCTGGAACGCCTTCTGCGCCCTGATCCACGTGGACGAAAAATCATGAACAGGCCAATGAAGATAATAATGATTGGCCAGGCGTATTCCCGTATCGTCAAATACGGTATAAAGTCTTCCAATAAAAAAATGGTTCCGATGCCAACCGGTATGAGCCAGCCAAGGCTTCTGAAGGAATGACGAGCCCCCACGTATACACCAATAACGATCAGGAGCATTTTCCAGGAAAATAGCCAACCTGGAAAATAGACGCCCAGCTGCCTCGCCAAAAGCAGGGTACCGACAGTGACGATGATCAAGCCTCCAAGCGCACGACCACGACCAAGATTCCCGCTTCTTTTTTCAGGTGTGGGATTTGAACCTTTGTTGTATTCCGTTTCCATAATTGTTTGTATTATGATTCAAATAACGTCATATTGGACTCTTGCAGCCATAGGTTTTAGGCCGGTACAGGCTCCCCGCAGGTAAACGCAGGGCTGGTGTAGGTGAATGAAGAAATCTATGCCTGGTCGCATGAAATCCATGGTATCAGGTGTCACTAAAGATATTTGAAGTGTAACAAAGCTTTTGCTGCTGCGTAACTTGCGCCAAAGCGGAGCATGTTGAAATTGTTTGCGCAACTTTGTAATAGTATTTTGATTTTTACATCAATCATCGTGAACTTCACACCATGCTGCAAACAGAGCGATTCGAAAAAGCAATTATCCTGTTTGATGCCTATAATTCCAATGATCCTCACTTGGAGATTACAGGTGAAGGTTCTGTACCAAAGGAATTACTGTATGCCAGGCGAATGACAGAGAAGCTGGAGCATTTTGCACCTGAAGCTCCGGAATATTTACGACTCGCCGCCCGTTGCCAGCATGTCGGGCGATGGGAAATACCCAGGGAATCGTACCCGAAGGATCGCAAAGGTTATTTGAAGTGGCGAGATAGATTAAAGGATCATCATGCTAAAATCGCACAGCAAATATTGAAAGACTGCGAATATGAAATGGAAATTATTGATAAGGTTAAGTTTCTGTTGCTGAAAAAGGAGCTTCGCAAAAATGCAGAAACGCAAACTTTGGAAGATGTGATTTGCCTGGTTTTTGTACAATACTATCTGGATGAATTTGCTATAAAGCACGAAAATGAAAAAGTGAAAGAAATTCTGCGGAAGACCATGAAGAAAATGTCTTCAAGAGCGATTCATGAGGCTGGTAGGATTTCGGTATCGGAAAAAATAAAGTCGTTAATGCAGCAAGCCGCATCAGAATGAAGATAATTTTACTTCAATACAGTCTCCTGGATATATTGAAGAAAATTATCGGCAGACCTGTCTAAAATTTCAAACACCTCCTGGAAGGTTTTTTCATCACCAAAATACGGATCGGGTACTTCCTCACCCTTCCCCTGAACGTCAAAGTCACGCATGAGAAAAACTTTTTCAGCATGTATCCCATTATTGGATAAACGTAATATATTTTGATGGTTGCTTTGGTCCATCGCAATGATGTAGTCGAAATACGCCAAATCATCGGATGTCAATTGTCTGCAGGAATGACTAATTTTTATGCCGTTCTTATGTGCCGATGTGATTGTCCTTGAATCAGGTTGATCACCAATGTGGTAATTTGACGTACCGCAAGAATCTATTTCAAAATGATGCAGCAGGTTTTTGCGCGTTACCTTATCTATAAAAATGGCTTCTGCCAGCGGAGACCGGCAAATATTCCCTAAACACACAAAAAGAACCCGCACATTTGGCATAATAAACAGCGCTTAGACCCCGATTTCAAAACCTTCATCCAAAATAAACAGATATCGGGTTACAAATTATCAGGTTCCCATATTTATCCGTGCATAGCATGCTTTTTTAAAGTATTGCTTTTGATTTGAAAAGCCTACCTCTTTGCTCAGGAGGGGGCTTTTCTATTTATATACCCTTTTTCAGCCAGTGGCATTTGGCGGATTCTTTTAGATTTGCTCCAAAGTAGAGATGCCATGGAATTCATCAAAGTAACGGATCAATTTGCGCCCTTTGTGGCGCTTATTCAGCTCAATAGGCCAAAAGAGCTCAATGCACTGAACCGGAAACTCATGGGGGAAGTGCGTGATACCCTTTTTAAGTTGGATAGAGATGAATCCGTGCGTGTGATCATCATCACGGGAAGCGATAAGGCATTTGCTGCCGGTGCTGATATCAAAGAAATGGCGGATAAATCAGCAGCAGAGATGCTAATGATTGATCAGTTCAGCACCTGGGATCAAATCCGCAAAACGAAGAAACCAATTATTGCCGCAGTATCTGGATTTGCCCTGGGAGGCGGTTGCGAATTTGCCATGACATGTGATATGATCATAGCCTCGGAGACGGCCAAATTTGGCCAGCCGGAAATCAAAATTGGTACGATGCCTGGTGCCGGCGGGACGCAACGCCTAACGAAAGTCCTGGGTAAAGCAAAAGCAATGGAACTAATATTGACAGGAAGGTTTCTTTCTGCTGAGGAGGCCTGTGCGCGTGGCCTTGTAAATAAAGTGGTGCCTGTTGAGATGTTGCTCCATGAAGCCCTGTCCCTGGCGAAAGAGATTGTACAAATGTCCCCGATCGCAGCACAACTGGCGAAGGAATCCGTGAATCGTTCCTTTGAAACACATCTTGATGAAGGCTTGCAGTTTGAGCGAAAGAACTTTTACCTCACCTTTGCAACGGAAGACCAAAAAGAGGGCATGCAGGCGTTTATCGAAAAGCGAAAACCGGTTTACAAAGGAAAGTAAGCAAAGGGGATCAACATCTTCCTGTCACGCATAAACTACCGAACAGTAGCACCAAGCCCAACGCTAACGGTACTGTATTCTTGTAGTGTATAATCCCCGTTCAGGTAAATTGGTCCCAGGTTTAGCCGAACACCTGCTGTAAGACGCATACTATTGTTCTTGAAGTCTAGCGAAACCGGATCCTTAAGGACGGATTGTAATTCAGGGATCACGTATGACCCGGTCACGTCCGAAGTGGTCTTAATAGTATTGTAGCCAATGCCTCCGTAAAAAGTAATGACGGCTATCTTCTTGGAAATCAATGCTTGAAATAGCCAGGCATCCATATTAAAGTCTATCTTTTGCGGGCGTTGGTCGTCTGCTGGTTTATCAAACGTATTTTCCATGGCAGAGGAACCTTTGATGTTGGTATAGGCCACCAGTACAGATAAGTCAAATGGCAGCAGTTTCATGCCCGGGATGTGCTGCTTAATGTCGTGCATAAGACCAACACCAAATAATTTTATTTTTGTAGAACCTGATTCCACTTCGGGCATCCACCGGATTTTTATGTCTGTATTTTTATAGACACCGATTCCCAATTGTGCTGTTGGGGCCAGCACACCACTTACCTTCAAATTTTGTTTGAAATCCAGGCCCTGCGGCCCGTTGAAGTTAATGTCAGGCGAGTTGGGCGTAGTCGGGACTGTATAGGTTGTCTCCTCTTCAGGTCCGGCAATGGTCGGCGCGAGGCCGTTTGAGGCAGTCGATGAAAAATCTGTAATTGTTTCCAGTCCCAGGCTTTTGGGGTCGAAGAAGTTTTTTGATGAAGGAATAAAGACAGCATTTATTGAAACACCAAGGTCAAACCCAAGCGATTTGTGTGCCTTCGCCGTAGAATACCACCCCGCATTAAAACCATAGGACAGGCCTTCAATCACCGGATTCAAATACCCATTCATTAATTTTGAAGCATCAGCCGGACCGGCATATAGAAACTGTGTAAGGTCATTTTCATTCTGAGCCTGCGTGCAAAGCGGTATGCATATACCGACTGCCAGTAACATCTTCTTCACCAAAGTAATCATAACGGTTTGTTTTAGGTTCATGTTATTGCTGTTGAATATACAAAAATAGAGATTTTGGGGACTATATTGATGAATAATCATTGGAGTTCGTTAAGCTTTGTATTTTTGCGACGACATGGTTATGCTCTACAATATTCTGATTCTATTCTTGCGGGGTGGATACAGAATTGGGTCCCTCTTTAATCCCAAAGCCGGTGCTTTTGTGACCGGTCAGCAGGATGTTTTTGCGCAGCTTGAATCCCGATTCCTGGACAACCGGTCACGGGTAGTTTGGATACATTGTTCGTCATTGGGTGAGTTTGAACAAGGCCGTCCCCTAATCGAATCGCTTAAAAAGGAATTCCAGGACATAAGAATTCTCCTCACCTTTTTTTCTCCATCCGGTTATGCAGTTCAGAAAAATTATCAGCATGCTGATTTGGTTTGTTACCTGCCATGGGATACAGCGCGGAATGCGTATAGGCTTGTTTCAATCGTTAAACCCTCGCTGGTTATTTTTGTGAAATATGAATTCTGGTTTCACTACGCCGACGTGCTCAAGAAAGAAAGCATTCCAGTGCTTTCCATTTCCACCATCTTCAGAAAAACCCAGTTGTTTTTTAAACCCTATGGTGGTTTTTATCGCGGAATACTTGACAAATTCTCCTATTTCTTTGTGCAGAATGAGGAATCCCTGCGGTTACTTCAATCTGTTGGTATTCAGCAGTGCACGCTGGCAGGAGATACCCGTTTTGACCGCGTCTACGAAATTGTAAAAAAGGGAGAGGAGATACCTATAGCCAGGAAATTCAAAGACGACCAAAAAACTTTTGTTGTAGGTAGTTGCTGGCCGGAAGATCTTGAAGTGTTGGTTCCATTTATCAATCAAAGCAGGATCAAATTCATTTTGGCACCCCATGAGATCTCTGAAAGCTTCATCGCCAAAATAGAAAAGGATATCAGGGTTAAATCGATTCGCTATTCGCAAGCAGGGGATAAAGCGCTTGATGAATACCAGGTACTCATTATTGATAACGTCGGTATGCTTTCCAGACTTTACCGCTACGGAGAGTTCGCCTTTGTTGGCGGTGGTTACGTTCAGGGTCTTCACAATATATTGGAAGCTGCCTGTTACGGCGTACCCATATTTTTTGGTAACAAAAAATATAAGAAGTATCAGGAAGCAACAGATCTTATCAATCGTGGCGGCGCATTTGAAATTGCAGACTATGCCGACATGAAGGCTAAATATGAATTTTTGAATACGCCGGAAAGTTTTCTCCTGGCCTGCGAAGTAACAAAAGCGTATGTCCGCGAAAACCTGGGAGCAACTGAAAAAATAATGACCTACTGCAGAAATTTGTTAGCACAATGAAGGGAATCGTAATGCGTTCAACCGGATCTTTCTACGATGTGCTTGCCACAGATGGTAAGAAATACAACTGCCGTGTACGGGGTAAGATCCGGTTGGAGGGAATTAAGGAAACTAATCCTGTAGCTGTTGGAGACTACGTATCTATTGACCTGGAACATGAAATCGGATCTATCACCGAAATCCTTCCGCGGAAAAATCACATTCTTCGTCAATCCGTAAAGAAAACAGGTCATGCCCACGTACTGGCAGCAAATATCGATCAGGCAATGGTGGTTGCAACACTTTCGTACCCACGAACATCCCTTGGATTCATTGACAGATTTTTAGTTAGTGTGGAAGCATTCAGGATCCCACAGGTCATTATTTTTAACAAAAAAGATCTTTTGGATGAAAAAGGCATGCAATGGCTAAACGAGTTGATCGCATTGTACACGGGTATTGGTGTACGATGCTTTTCAATATCTGCCCTGGAGGAGGATCAGCTGGTCATTCGCGGAGTTCTCCAGGATAAGACAACGCTGGTCGCTGGCCATTCAGGTGTGGGAAAATCGACTTTGCTGAACAAGATTTCGCCCGCAATCAGGCAGTCTGTTGGGGAGATTTCCGATTTTTCCGAAAAGGGAATACATACAACAACTTTTGCGGAAATGTTCAGGTTGGATGAAACGACTTTTGTAATCGATACACCTGGTATAAAGGAATGGGGTCTGGTAGACATGAATCAACAGGAAATTTCTGACTATTTCCCAGAAATGCGGGAACGGCGACTGGGTTGTAAATTTCAGTCACGGTGCATTCATGTTAACGAGCCAAAATGTGCAATTCTCGATGCGGTAAAATCTGGTGCGATTGCGTTGAGCCGGTATGAAAGCTATTTAAGCATGGTGCTGGGTGAAGATAACAGGAAGTAGATCTCAATTTTCTTAATATACGATGGAATATACTATAAATGGGATTAAGCTAAAATATGAAGCTCAGGGAGAACGACGCTGGGGTGAGGAGATCATATTGCTTGATCAGGCAACAGATATTACGGCGCCTAACCCCTGGCATCCTGCAGGCTATACAATTGAAGGCCTGTTTGATGACAATACTTACAAATCCTTTTTCGAGCGGACACAAGCCTTACTCATACAATCCTGGAAGGAAGCAGGGCTTTCTGTGGAGACGGATTTCATACTCGACCAATACCACACACTGGCAAAGGATTCCACCGCACACCTTGCAGCGGTAGAGAAGACAAAACTTCTGCCGATAACATGTTTCCCGGTACCGGTTGGGTTATTGGAAGAGCGCGTTTCAGAAATTTGTAAGGTATCCCTGGTTGCGAAAAATCCTTTTGACGGTCAGTCAATTTTCCACTTTAGGGTTATTCGACCTGAACAATCAGATAACAATCCATTGCACCGTGATGTGTGGCTTGAGGATTATGATGATTGCATTAATCTCTATATTCCTATTGCGGGGAGTAACGCCCAATCATCGCTCACGCTTATACCCGGCAGCCATCGCTGGCCTGAATCGAGAATTGAAAAGACCACAACAGGAGCGGTAATTGATGGTGTAAAATTCAATGTGCCCGCTGTAACTGCTATTCGCGGTTCCTATGCGGTTAAAAGACCGACCCCATTGTTGAATCAGATGCTCGTATTCTCACCCTATCTGATACACGGTGGAGCGGCAAATCTCAGCCGCACGGCTACCAGGATTTCTATTGAAATGAGGCTTTGGAAGAAATGAAATTGTTAAGATTTATGATATTGCTCGTTCAACGCGGTTCGTTTCATCTGCAGCCCGTTGATTTTGAGGGCAGCAGGAAAGAAAGTATTGCCGAAGCAAATCTACCTGTCCTGAACGCACCCGTAAAAAAGAGCAGCCACATCAAATCCTATCTGAAACGTACGACAATTGGGTTTACGCTTTCCGCTAATCTGGCATACTTGCGGGATTCCGGTAAGGTGAACAATATGTATTTTATTTCGGATAGCCACAAGGTAGTTTACATACGCATTCTTAAATGTGCCAGTACCTCAATGTTAAAGGAGTTTTTGCCGCTGGTAGATGAGCGTTTAAATGTTAAGCACCTATCCGCGACGCAAATAGATGCCGTTGGGTATTATGTTCACAGGAACGTGCTGAAAGGTTCATGTCTTGCGTATACGAAATTTGCACTGGTACGAAATCCTTTCCACCGGATTGTGTCAGCTTATCTCGATCTTTTTGATCCGAAAGCAACAACATTTTCGTATGCTTCATATTGGTTTGGAATCCTTAAGCGCGAAATGACTTTCAAGGACTTTATTAAAACCATTAGTAAGGTTCCACCATCGTTATTGGGACCTCATTTTATACCGCAATGGTCAGTGTTGAAAAAAACGTCTTTTCTGAAGGACATTTTGATTTACAGAATTGAAAAGGATATGGAATCGTTACTTGTTTTTCTGAGCCAGTACAATGTATTACTCCCCAACGAGAACAAGCATCATATCGAATACGATTTTCGTTCGTATTACGATGCGGAAACCTTTGCATTGGTGAGCGATATGTATCGCGAAGACGTGGTGGCATTCGGGTACCAGGCGGATTGCGTGGCACTGGAAGAATATATCAGCGCACTATGAAAACCGCACACCGTGATACAGTTTTCGCAACATGGAAAGCTGTATCCGATTCCGGTTAGCAAATGAGAGCAGCAAGTCTATGATATGTACGCCGTTCAACTCCTCCAGCATTGAAAAGAATTCACTTGCTTCTGAATAATTTTCCGAAAGCACAGATTGCCTGAATTCATAGCGAACACGCTTGATCAGCGCGCGTTGATCATTTTCGTCGCGATTGAGTAGTTGCGCCTTTCTGCAAACGAGATAGGTTGAATGAAGTTGTTGGTCACCTGGAACATACCAGCCCGCA
>Ga0224505_10000103_pt1 | contig 65591 bp, 57 predicted proteins | sample SF_Jan12_sed_USG_FD_169102 | JGI IMG/M metagenome (GOLD analysis project Ga0224505, IMG submission 169102) | Sediment microbial communities from San Francisco Bay, California, United States - SF_Jan12_sed_USGS_4_1 | ecosystem: Environmental > Aquatic > Marine > Sediment | place: USA: California...
TGTTGGCCTTCGCCTGATCTTGGACAGCACCAGGAGGCATGCACGTGAAAACCCGCCATCACCCGTCCGAAACCCGCATCAAATCATGTGGGCTCCCACCAGGTCTCGGCTATCTTGGACAGCAATGCATTTAAATATGAAACGGACTCCTATTGGGAACGATATAGCATTTCAACGATTCATCTGGTGGGTGGGGTCGCAGTGCATGTCTGAATCGACGGGACCGAAGCAGCTTCCTCAGCCTCGAGCTTGTTCTTCCTGTTCCTGCAGGGTCTTGCATTCGATGCAGAGTGTGGTTACGGGGCGGGCCTTGAGCCGCTTGTAGGGAATATCTCCACCACAATGCTCACACGTTCCATAGGTAGCCGCATCCATCCGCTCCAGGGCTTCCTCAATCTTTTTGAGTAACTTCCGTTCGCGGTCACGAATTCGCATCGAAAAGTTCTGGTCGATCTCGGCGGACGCCTGGTCGCTGACGTCCGGCAATGCTGCGATGTCCCCGCGATGTGTCAGGACTTCCCCGGCTTCATTGAGGATGGCCTCGCGTTGGCGTTCGAGATCGCGGCGTATATCCGGATATTTTCCATTCTTGGGGACGTTCTTTCGAGGAGTTGCCGAACGTTTGGAGCGTGTTGACTTAGGGGCTTTTGTTGAAGGCGTTCGCTTTTTGGTGGAACGTGCTTTCATAGCCAGGGCTCTACGTCTATGTTAATGAAGGGACTATATCAACCTACCCGAGAAGGGGTCAACGAGTGTCGATGTCCACTACGACTACAAATCCCGACGACCCTCGATCGATTTCAGCAACGTTACTTCGTCCGCATACTCAATGTCCATGCCCACGGGAATACCATAGGCGATGCGAGACACACGGATCCCGAATGGCTTAAGCAATCGAGTGAGGTAGATCGCGGTGGCTTCTCCTTCTATGGTGGGGTTCGTGGCAAGAATCACTTCTTCAACTCCACCAAGCTTGACACGGTCGATTAACTCATCCGCTCGGATGTCGCCTGGACCGACACCGTCGAGCGGAGAAAGCGCACCCAACAGGACGTGATAGAGGCCACGATAGGCACCGGCCCGTTCTACGGCGTACAGAGTGCTCGGTTCCTCTACGACGAAAATCTTGGTTCGATCACGTTTTGGGTCTAAACAAAACTCGCATAAATCCCCTTCAGCGATATTCCGGCATTGTCGGCAAAACGCCAATCCGTCCTTCACCGCACGTATAGCGTCGGCCAGTCGTAATGCGTCTTCCCGTTCGGCCTTCATCAGGTGAAAAGCCAACCGTTGCGCACTCTTGTGACCGACTCCAGGGAGACGGACTAACTCCTTGATCAGTCTTGCCAACAGGCCTTGTTGATCGACGGCCATCGTTAAAATAAGCCCGGGATTTTCATTCCGCCGGTCAACGCTTTCATTTCACTTTCCATCAATTCCTTCGCCTTACGGAGTGCTTCGTTCGTCGCGGCCACCACCAGATCCTGAAGCATATCGACATCGCCGCTCTTCACGATTTCAGGATCGATGGCCACGCTGACAATCTGCATCGCACCGTTCGCGGTTACCGTGACAATCCCACCGCCTGCCGTGCCGCTGGTGGTCTTCGATGCCGCTTGTTCTTGAAGCTTGGCCATCTGTTCCTGCATGGCTTGAGCTTGCTTGAGAATGTTGTTCATGTTGCCGAAAGGGTTCTTCATTCGTGTGCCTCCTGTTGCGCTACAGTCCGAACCTCGGCCAATTCAGCGCCGAAGATCTCGAGTGCCTGCTTCACCGTCGGATTCGCCCTTGCGCGTTCGAATAACACCATTCGCTGCTCTTCTTCCTTGGCGGCTCGAACTTGAGCCATGGTTGGCCCAGGTGGATGGGTATCATCCAGCTCGACAATGCGAACCCGGACGGGGTGCCCCGTTTGTTGCTCACACAGCTTCGCCAAGATAAGAAGATTGTCCTGTTTTTCCAATCTGGCTCTGGCCAAGGTTGCTTGCTTCGGAAATCCGATGGTGACGAGCTCGCCCTCTATCCAAACAAAGCGACCAGCCTCGAGAAACGGTGCCATATTTGGGAAAGAGGCATTGACTTCCTCTTGTACCGATTCCCAATGCAATAGGGTTCGTGGGCCGACGGTTGTAGTCGTCATGGCCGCTGAAGTTGAAGATGCAGTGCTTAAAGGTTTGGGGGTGGGGTGTGGGAGGGTTTGTCCATCATCGCATTCCGCCTGTGAGTCGGAGCTATGTCGAGGGGCTAACTTTTCCCCAGCAGGCACATCCTGGCGCTGAGAAGAGGGGGGGAGAGTGGTCGGTGGAACGGGCGTCTTCGCCTGCGGCCTAGGGAGATTCGGCTTGGATGGTGGTGTGGCCTCTACAGGTCGGTCCGTACCACGGTCTCGCTGGCGGAACAATCGTGTGGCTCGGATGGCGGCAGTTTCTACCACGAAACGAGGGTGGGAGCTGAATCGGAGCGAATCTTCAGCCTGAATGAAGATTGCCAATAGTTCCTGGATTTGTTCGGGCGTCAACGATTTCGCTTCTACCGAAAGCTGGTTCAGCTCATCTTCCGCAGTTTCAATCAAACTGCGCAATTCGGTTGTACCGGGAACGACTGCGGCCACAAGCAAATTGCGTAGACGTTCGACCACGTCTGCGCAAAATGCCCGCAAGTCATGTCCTTGATCAAGCAACTGGGCAAGGCTGGTCAGTGCAGCTGGGCTATCTTGGGCCAAAATCGCTCCCACGAGTTTCTGGACCATCTCTTGGGGCACGGCTCCCAAGATTACTTCAAGTTCGGAATGGCGGATCGTCTTGCCGCCATAGGCGACCACCTGATCAAGCAGGCTCAGGGCATCTCGCATGCTTCCTTCGCTGGCTCGAGCCAGGGCCACGAAACTTCGGTCCTCGAGGGTCAACTGATCTTGAGCCGCGACATGTCGAAGCCGCTCGATGATCTCGGCCCTGGCGATGCGCCGAAAATTGTAATGCTGGCATCGTGAGAGAATCGTCGCGGGGATCTTGTGAATTTCCGTGGTGGCAAACACGAAGACGACATGCGCTGGGGGTTCTTCGAGCGTCTTTAAGAGGGCATTAAATGCTGAGTTAGAGAGCATGTGAACTTCATCGATGATATAGACGCGAAACTGCCCACGAAACGGTGTGAACTTGACGTTTTCTCGAATTTCCCGGACATCGTCCACACTGGTGTTGGATGCGCCGTCGATCTCAATGACGTCGACCGAACTCCCCTGTGCGATCTCGCGGCAGTTCTCGCACATATCGCAAGGATGATTGGTCGGTCCTCGCTCACAGTTGAGCGCTTTTGCGAGGATTCGAGCGACGGTCGTTTTGCCCACACCGCGCGTACCAGAAAATAGGTATGCATGCGCGATCTGCCTCATCGAGACCGCGTTCCTGAGTGTTTGGACGACATGGGATTGACCGATCACGTCGTCAAATGTGCCGGGTCGATATTTCCGAGCAGAAACTTGGTAGTCCAACGGTCTCTATCCCTTTCCCGTGTGCGATAATTTCAGGATGGAGAGGCACGCGGGAGAGTTCAGTGCCACGAGAAGATCAGCTGATTCTACTTCCCGCAATTTTGAAAAGAGAAGTGGGGCCAGGTGATCCTGCGGCACACAGAACTGGCTGCTTACCGTTGCTTCCTTCCGGACCTGGCGGGGTTCACAGGGTTCCATTGCACAGGGCCCAGCCCCTATTCTCATATGAAACTCTCCGAATAATAATTCATCACACTACGGTCTCTGTTCACTCGCACGAATATGCCATGGTGAAAAGAAGCGAGCCCAACATAATACGAAGTGTAATATGGCGGAGAGGGTGGGATTCGAACCCACGGTCCCGTTGCCGGGACGCATGCTTTCCAAGCATGTCGATTCGTCCACTCTCGCACCTCTCCGCGTCGAGAAGTACAAGGGTTGGCATCTTAGCATGCGTGTGCATAGCCAGCAAGGCGAACGGGTCACGAGGCATATGTTGGTCATGAGTTCAACTTGAGATCTCCTTTGTTAGGTGTGATGATAAGAAATAGTAGGATAAAGTTCCCTCGGTCGTATGGGTTGACACTTATAGGGGTCCGACGGTACAAAGCTATACAACATTGCCTATTTTGCTGTCTTACGTAAGGGGGTAGCTCCGCGGACATTCTCCACTCATGCGAGAGTGGCGGAACTGGCAGACGCGCGAGACTTAGGATCTCGTGGGTGACCGTGGGGGTTCAAGTCCCCCCTCTCGCACCAATCACTTTAGTCCCCTAAGCTGGGAGCTCGATCTTGACGATGAAGATGGAAGTAACGGAGCTGGGACCGATGAAGCGTGCCTTGAAAATAGAGGTGCCAGCTGAGGAGGTGAGCCAGCAATTTTCGCGTGCGTACCTGGAACTCAACCGACAAATACGGATACCAGGATTTCGCCCAGGGAAAGCCCCGACGGCAATTCTAGAACAGCGTTATGCCAAAACGGTTGAGGAGGATGTGATTCGAAAACTCATCCCTGATTTTTATGATCGAGCCATCAAAGAAGCAGGAATTAGTCCGGTGCTGGTAGAAATTCCGCCTCTGGATCGCGTGAAAATCAAGAAAGACTCTCCTTTCACATTTACGGCGACGGTCGAAATCAAGCCGTCGATCGAGCTTCACAGTTATAAAGCTCCCAATCCCATTTCCCTCTCAGCTGATAAGCGCACAGTCACGAGTGAACAGGTAGATCGCGCTCTGGATGTATTACGTGAGCAGCATGCTCAGTTAGACGCCGCACCAGTGGGTACGGCGTTGACCGAGGAGGCCTATGCCATCGTTGACCTTGAAGGATTCCTAGACGGTACACCTCTTGAAGGTGCTAAGAAAGAAGGGCAGCTGCATCGCGTAGGGTCAAAGGCGACTTTGCTGGGCATAGAAATCGATGCACAGCTTATCGGAAAATACCAGGGAGACGTTATAGAAATTCCTCAGACCTATCCCGCGAACCATCCTGACCAACGAGTCGCGGGAAAAACCGTTAGGTTCCGTCTAGAAATCAAGGGAGTCAAACAGAGGAAGCTTCAGGCGCTCGACGACGAATTCGCCAAGGACTGTGGACCGTATGCCTCCCTCCAAGAGTTAAAAGACAAGCTACGCGGTGAAATGGAAAAGGCTCTCAAGAAAGATATGGAAGAGTCGTATAAGGATACACTTCTCAAACGCCTGCTCGAAACGCATCATTTTGACCTACCTGATTCACTTGTCGAACGAGAACTCAGTGCAATTGTGCGACAAAAACTCCAAGCCCGGCATCGAGGTAACGCTACTGATACGCTACCTGCATCGGATGCGGAAGAACAGAAGAGGATTCGCGAAGACCACCGTGAGGAGGCGAATCGTCGTGTGAAAGCGGGGTTGATCCTCGAGGCCATTGCTGAGAAAGAAGGGTTGTCGGTGAGCCAGGACGATCTCAACAATGAAGTAACCCGACTCGCCTCGGAGCTCAGGGTGCCGATGGCCGACCTTGTGAAAATGATTCAGGCAGGGGGGCAGGATTCCATTGAGGAATTACGTACCCGAATCTTGGCTGACAAGGCGCTGGATTTTGTGTATCGTCATGCGATTATTCAATGATGAAGGCAGCCGTTCGTCGCGCCTGATTTCGTCCGACAGGGGCGTCTAGAAGAAAGGAACTGAGGAACTATGTTGGTCCCGATCGTCGTGGAACAGACCAATCGAGGGGAACGAGCCTATGATATTTACTCACGCCTTCTCAAAGATCGCATCATTTTCCTTGGTGCCCCGATTGACGACGTGTTTGCCAACCTGGTGATCGCCCAACTGCTTTTTCTTGAAGCGGAAGATCCGGAGAAAGATATAAATCTCTATGTCAATTCGCCCGGGGGGAGTGTGACTGCGGGATTGGGGATCTACGATACAATGCAGTATGTGAAACCTCCAATCAACACCATTTGTCTCGGTCAGGCTGCGAGCATGGGGGCTCTCCTTTTGACTGCTGGAACAAGAGGTAAACGGTTTGCTTTACCCAATGCTCGAGTGATGATCCATCAACCGTTAGGTGGATTCCAAGGTCAGGCGACAGAGATCGATATCCATGCTCGAGAAATACTAAAGATTCGCGAACGCCTCAACGAGATCATGGCCAAGCACACAGGGCAACCTATCGAAAAAATCGCTCACGATACTGAACGGGATTATTTCATGTCGGGTGAGGAAGCGAAACGATACGGGATCATTGACGAGGTCATTACGCGGCCTCCGAAATTCATGAAAGCAGTGGAGTCCGGCGACGGAGGAAAAGACGGGGCCAAAGGCAAGTAACACGGGGGGGATCCATGGCCAAGCAGGAAAAGATGGACCGACACTTGCGGTGTTCTTTCTGTGGAAAAAGCCGAGATGAAGTGCGAAAACTGATAGCCGGACCGACAGTCTATATTTGCGATGAGTGCGTCAATCTCTGCAATGACATTATTGCTGAGGATTGGGAGGAAGCGAAAGAGGAGATTTCATCGAAGCTCAAGAAGCCTGCGGAAATTAAGCACCACCTCGATCAATATGTCATCGGCCAGGAGCGCGCTAAACGTATCTTGTCAGTGGCCGTTCACAATCACTACAAGCGCATCTCTTCAAAGGAAAAAGGGGTTGATGATATTGAACTTCAGAAGGGTAACATCCTCATGGTGGGCCCCACCGGGACAGGGAAGACCCTTCTGGCACAAACCTTGGCCAAGTACCTGGATGTTCCGTTTACCCTCGCCGATGCGACAACCCTGACCGAGGCCGGTTATGTAGGGGAAGATGTTGAGAACATCATCCTGAAACTCCTGCAAGCGGCTGACTACGATGTTGAACGGGCTGAACGCGGGATCGTCTACATCGATGAAATCGATAAAATCAGTAGGAAGAGCGACAGTCCATCGATAACTCGGGATGTTTCCGGTGAGGGAGTACAGCAAGCCCTCTTGAAATTGATTGAAGGCACAATTGCGAATGTCCCTCCGCAAGGAGGGAGAAAGCATCCGCATCAAGAGTTCATTCAGGTGAATACCAGCAACATTCTGTTTATCTGTGGTGGCGCGTTTGTGGGACTGGAGCAAGTCATCGAGCAACGGCTGAATCGAAAGTCGATGGGGTTTGGGGCGGAAATTCGCGGGAAAAGTGATGTACGCTTGGGCGATCTACTTGCGAAAGTGCAGCCTGAAGACTTCTTGAAATATGGGCTAATACCTGAATTTGTCGGACGGTTGCCCGTTGTTGCGACACTAGAAGAGTTGGATGACAGAGCCCTTATCCGTATCTTGACGGAACCTCGCAATGCCTTGACGAAACAGTACGAAAAGTTGCTTTCCTTCGAAAAAGTCAAACTACGGTTTACAGAGGGGGCGTTGGTGGCTGTCGCACGAAAAGCGTATTCACAGAAAACTGGTGCTCGCGGCCTTCGAGCCATATTGGAAGAGGTAATGCTCGACGTAATGTACGACGCACCGTCCCAGAAACAGATCATCGAGGTAGTCATTACGGAGGATGCCATCCAGGGCAAGAACCCACCGATGCGTATCTTTGAACAAGAGAACGATGCCAAGACAGCGTAAATATTATGGAATTTCTCGTTCACGCACTAGCCTCCTCGACATTTTAGAAAGACCTAGGTTGGTCGGTATTCTGGCTGAGACCACCGACATTCTTCTCTCCCTCTAGTACTCCTATCCATTATCTCGACAAGCAGAATCCCTGAGCTATACTTTCCAGGTGTACAGTGGTTGGACGGAGGTCTTGTGAAATACCCTGTTTCTCTGAGTTTCCGCCATAAGGGCAAGGTCCTCGAACTTGACCCAGCCCGGGAAATGGTTGTCTTAGTGGGGGCTAAGGGAGAACCGATCGGCAGTTTAACTTGGGATTTCGTCATCGACCAGATTCTCGCCTATCACAAAGTTTCCGCTCAAAAAGAGGTTCGCTCTGAGCCACGGATCTCACTTGCGTTTCGAGTGAGGTATCACACCCCAGACGGCGTGCGATTTGAGAGTCGGGCTGGAGGTATCGGGGGGGGGGGGTTATTTATTGAAAGCCAATTTCCCCTTCCTGTAGGGACGAAGTTAGCCATGGAATTCTCCCTTCCTGAAAAGTCAGAAGAATGGCTGCCGGCTAAAGGGAGCGTTGCCTGGGTTTGTCCTAAAGCCGACCAATATACATTCAGTCCTGGAATGGGAATACGATTTACTGAGATTGCGGATGAGATACGCGATCGGATCCATGAGTTGGTGAAAATTACCCAACATACGAGTCAGGCAGCTTAGTACCATTCCTCATGTAGCATACTACAAAGAGTCTCGGTTCTATGAAACTTCCTGTTGTTTCCACTGCAGGTCATGAAGGTAAGTCTCTCGTCATCGATTCGAAGCTAGAAACGATCACCATCCAAGACCCCTTTGGCCAGCTGTTGGGTGCTATGTCATGGGGTGCGGTCATCGAGCGTGTACTCGCCAGCGGTGAAGATGCCCGGTTTGCTCATTGCCGCGCCCAACCGCGTGCACCTCTTGCATTGAAAGTCCGTTACACGACGCCAGAAGGTAAGCAGTTTGATAGTCTGACAGGAGGTATCGGTGGGGGCGGCCTCTTTATTGAAAGCGGGGCTCCCTTGAAGCCAGGGACAGAGCTGACGGTTGAATTTGCCCTTCCAGATAAACCGTGGGATAAACTGACCGCGAAGGCCAAGGTCGCTTGGGTTCGAAGCAAACCCGAGCGATATCTGCTGTTTCCTGGGATGGGCGTTCAATTCATCGAACTGGATGAGCAGGTTCAGAAGGAACTAGTTGGGCTGGTCGAGGCACTGAACCGAAGCAGAAGCTCATCCTGAAAGTTTAAGGGATCCCGTCCGTTTGCCAAATGTCCGTGAGTCTCGCGTCTCATCGAAAATTTCTTCTATCCTTACCAGCCCAAACACATCCCCTTAAGAAACCCTAACGCCTAGCTGCCTCCCCATGGATGACGATACCAAAGGAGTTCTTTGAGAATTGAGTCGTTGCTGCGGTCCGTGGTAGCGTCAAAAATCTTTCGCACTTTCATTTTGCGGTGGCCCCCTCTCTGGCTTAGGCCACAGTCATTTCCTGAGGGAATTGCGTCAACAGCTCCATATGTACTGGACTCCGCAGGTATTTAGTTTCTATTGAGAGCTTGTGAGGCCGCCTGCCGTACTGACGTGTCGTCATCCTGCAGAAGCATTGTCAACCTAGATCGCGTTTCAGGATCCAATCCAGAAAGCCAGCCCAGGCTCCGAGCGGCAGCTTCACGGACTAATGGCTCTGGATCATCCAGCTTTCCCAGAAGCATGGGCTTGGATTTGAGATCACCGATCTTTCCCAAGGCTTCTACTGCATTCCTTCGAACAAGCGTATCGCGATCATCTAGCAACAGGATAAGAAGATCTAGCGCTTTCTGTGGTTCCGGTGAGGGACTATCTTGGTAGCAACCGACGGTCAAAGTGAAGCATGCTAGGAAAGGGAATGTAAGGAGGGACCATTTGATGCGGCACGCATCTGACGGCAGTATGGAGAACAACGAGAAGTACGTCACGGGGATTTGGAGCTCTCGCCCTCTTCCAGGGGAAGTTCCTTTGCGGCTTCGATCGATTGCTGGATTTCCTTTTGGGCCGCATCCATTTCAGCTTGGATGGTCTGCATCTGGGGATCCACGCTGTTGCGAACATCGGATACCGCCTGGCGGAATGTTCGTACGACTTCCCCGAGGCCTTCTCCCAGATGTTGCATGTTGTCTGGAGAGATCCCCACAGCTGATGGGGTCGTTTTGGTTTTGAGTGCAGCTTGCTGCGCCTGCACACGTGCGACGGCATCCTTATTCACGATCGCTGATGGGCGCTTTACGTTGGCTTTGGCTTGTGGCGAGGCTGGCAAAGGCGGATACGAGGCACGAGCTGCTGGCGGAGGCATTGCATCCCGCTGCTCCATCGAAATCACCTGATGGGAAGAAGACGTTTGGACTGGTTTTGGAGGAGTTATCGATGCTTGAGGAGTATGCGGCGAAGTATTGTATAGCATCGAAGCGGTCGTGCCCGGCGTCAGTTCAGGCCCTGGTGTGTAAGGGGTATTTGTTCTGTCAGGAGTGGAGGACAGCGTTGCAGCGGAAGATGCCCCCGTCGTGCCTGTAAGAGGAGCTTCAACTGACCGTGGTTGTACAGTTTCCTGTTGGGCCTCATTTGGTGGGGATGGGGAAGCCTCATTGACCTCTTTTCGAAACCCTTTCAAGGCCTTACCGACGCCCTCACCGATCTGTGGCAGCCGACCGGCACCAAAAATGATCAGAATGATGATGAGAATGATGATGAGCTCAGAGAAACCCATGGTCCCGAACATCTCTGCCCTCGTGTGGAGAACCTTGTATCAAGAAGGATGAGAATTCAATCTATCCGTTGCTAAGAGATGGTGTCAAGGAAGTCGAACGCTCAAGGTGTGCTGAAGACTAGAGAAGAGGCACGAGCTCCGTCTGAAGTGGTAGGCCATAGACCACGGCCTCTCGCTCCGACACATAGACGTCCAACTCGCTCCTGATCCCGAATTCTCCAGGAAGGTAGATGCCCGGTTCAATAGAAAAACAGGTACGCGGCATAAGCCGGCGACCGTCCTGAGTTTCTAGGTTGTCGATATTGGCTCCATTGCCGTGGACTTCCTCACCGATCGAGTGGCCGGTTCGGTGGATGAAAAAATCCCCGTACCCAGTCTCCTGAATAGCTTTCCGGCAGATCTCGTCGACTTCCCATCCACAGGGAAATCGTCCGGCCAGCACTTGCCCCTGGACAAATGAGAGTGCCGCATCACGGCCTCGCCGCACGTAATCAAAGATCATACGATGCCTGGCCGGCACCTGTTTTGCGCTGTAGCCGGTCCAGGTAATGTCGCCATAGACAGATCCTGGGAGGGTTTGCTTCGCCCACAGGTCGATCAGAACCAAGTTGTCGCGGGTTATGGGGGAAGATCCGGACTCAGGCGGAGTGTAATGAGGATCAGCGCTGTGAGCATCCACCGCGGCGATCGGAGCACTGGATGTCGTCAGACCTGCGTCGCGTATGTGTGAGAGGATGAACTGCTGCAAGTCGTATTCTGTAAGCGGACGTTCGTGATGGAGGCAGTAGACTACATGAGCAAAGGCGTCATCAACGATGCGTCTGAGCCTGTCAACAGCGTACTGATGGGATTTGAGCTGTTCGTCCGTCCATACTGCTTCAAATCGTTGTACGAGATCGGCAGATGTAATCACCTCGAGGCCGAAGCTTCGAATCAACTCGATCGTACCCGCATCGACTCGCGAGAGATATGGAACGGCGTTCAAGGGCGAGTACTGCATGGCGACTTGACGTCGACCGCGCAAGAGGGACGCCAAGAGCAGCCGCTGCTGTTCCCATGACACGTAGTATTGGACTTGGCCAGGTAGCTCATCAAGCACGTGTGGTTCAATCCTGTGAAGAAGTTTGACAGGATCTCCGGTGGCCGGTATCCAATAGTACCAACGACGAGTGACGTGCCGAGTCTGATCGAGGAGCAACACACGATAGGCAAGCGGGTCGCTTCCGCGAAAATCGTAGAACAGCCATCCGTCAACTATCTGCAAATCTCGAAGCGCTTCTTGGATCGCGAGAATTCGTCTATGATGCATGCCGTTTTTCATGGAGGCAGATTATCCTTGGGATGAGAGGCGTCAATCAATCGATGGTCTTCACGTGAACCATGATATACTGAGACCCTATGATATCAGATGCAATGCGGGATCTCTCGGCCTTTCGGATCACGCTTTTCTTCGGGCCCGAGCCAGTTGAGAAGAAACCCCATATCGTGGCCTGTGTGTTCAATGTCAAAAAGAGGAGTTGGAAAGCAGGTATCCAGGTAGCGGTGGAGATTAACACGAGTCAGCTCCTGGCACTTCGAAAGACCATGGCACTGAATGATCGGCTCGCGGCAATATTGAAAGAAGTTGAGCCGGATGAAGTCTCACGCTATCAGGAGCGTGCTGAAGATGTGTTTGACCAAGCTCTCTGTCGGTGCAAGCTGGGTCTTCGATTGAGCTCTGGTCTCACCCAAGAGAATCAACGAATAGACGCTGATCAATTGATGGATGAACTGAACGAGGAAGTCGGCGCTCGGACCGAAGAAATTGTTGCTTCGATCATGGATGAACTGGATCTAATCCCAAGTTACCCATCATCACTATGAAGCGCAAAACAGCCGGGGGGCTTGCATTCACATCTGAATTTGTTATAACGCATGTCGGTATCACTCGTATGGTGCGCATGCAGTGATTGAGTTTGTGCCTTTGAGAGGAAGGAGGGGCATCACGTGAGACTTGCGATGGTGATTCTTGTCGTTATCCTGACCTATTGTTCGATGCTCGTGGCTCCCGCATGGAGTCAGTCCTCGTCCGCTGATCAACAGCAAGGGACGGCTACCGGAGCCGGTATGGGAGCGGCTTCTGCGGCTGCCACCATACTGTATTTTCCATTTAAGGCTGCCTTTGCGATCGGTGGTGGGATTGTGGGTGGCCTTGCTTATGTGTTTTCGGGTTTCAGCGAGCCTACGGCGATGAATATTTGGGTGCCCAGCGTGTACGGCACCTATCTCATTACTCCCGAGCACTTGACCGGGGATAGACCGGTTCGTTTCCTCGGTGTTGCCGCTGAAAACGAAGGAATGTCAAACACGCATTCAACGCCGTACGAACCACCGTACGAACCTGTGCAGTGATATGAAGCCTGTCATCGGCGTGACGCCAGACTTTCATGCTGGTGACAGGAAGGATATGGGCGGACCGGAACCTACCTACTTCCTGCGGGCCCGGTACATTCGAGCCGTTGAAGAACTTGGCGGCATTCCTCTGATCCTACCGCTCGTGGCTGATCCAGCTGCTCGGAGACGGCTTCTCGATGGTGTCGATGGACTCCTGCTCACAGGGAGCGGGCCGGACCTTCCACCAAGGCTCTATGGCGAAAAGAAGCGCTACAAGTTTCCGATGGTCAGCGAGCGTCGCGCAGATTTTGAACTGGAAGTGGTTCGCCAGGCCAGAGTACGGGATCTTCCACTCTTGGGGATCTGCGGAGGAATGCAGACAGTAAACGTCGCCTGTGGAGGGAGCCTCTTTCAGGACATTCCTGCACAGGTCCCAAGCGCGATGAACCATCGTCAGAAGGCGAAAGCGATCCATGTTTCTCATGCCGTCACCGTCGCATCCAAGAGCCTCTTGAGAAGGGTGGTCGCCAGTGAGACCCTCATGGTCAACAGCTCACATCATCAATCGGTCAAGAGGGTTGCCCCGTCACTTATGGCAAGCGCCCTTGCACAAGATGGGATCGTCGAGGCGATCGAGTCACCTCACCATCGATTTCTACTCGCGGTTCAATGGCATCCTGAATTCTTATTTGAGCGGCATGTGGGTCATCGTCGGCTATTTGAAGCCTTGCTACGGGCGGCTCGTCGGACTCGTACATGACCTGTTTGGACCATTTCATGCCATGGCCGCTTCTCCGTCTGAGCATCCTCTTGTTAGATACTGAACTGATGAACAGTTTCAGATTATTGATCCCAGTTAGTCAAAGTCGAGCATCATGGGCCTGGGGGCGGCTGTGAGCAACCCCCTTCTTCGAACAAAATCCATCGATCAAATTCTGGCCGATGCCGACCAGCCAGAGCACCGGCTCAAAAAAACGCTGACAGCGTGGGATCTGACGGCACTCGGAATTGGTGCGATTATTGGGACCGGCATCTTTGTTCTGGTAGGAACTGCCATAGTCGGCGATGCACATCGTCCAGGAGCCGGACCAGGCATTGTCCTTTCCTTCGTCCTTTCCGGACTCACATGCGCACTGGCTGCCCTCTGCTATGCGGAATTCTCGGCCATGATCCCAGTAGCCGGGTCGGCCTACACCTTTTCCTACGCGACGTTGGGAGAGTTTCTCGCCTGGCTGACCGGATGGAATCTCATCTTGGAATATGGAGTGGCCTGCGTCGCCGTCGCAATCGGCTGGTCCGGATACTTTACCAACTTGCTCAAACTCGCGGGCCTGGAACTGCCGTATTGGGCGACCAACCCACCGCATTGGGCTGGAGGGCCTGAAGGGAGCATCGCCAATTTCCCAGCTGCGATTATTGTGCTGTTGGTCACAGCCATTCTGGTCAGAGGCATTAAGGAAAGCGCTCGCGCCGCAGGTATGATCGTCATCGTGAAGGTAGCGGTCATCTTATTCTTTATCGCCGTTGGGGCTCCGGCAGTGAACGCAGAAAACTGGACACCCTTTATGCCGAATGGGTTTGAGGGAGTCCGAGCCGCAGCCGCCATTATCTTTTTTGCGTACATCGGGTTCGATGCCGTGTCGACCGCCGCAGAGGAGGCACGGAACCCTCAGCGAGACGTTCCCTTGGGGATCCTTTGCTCGCTGGCCGTGTGCACCGTACTCTATATCTCCGTTGCCGCCGTCCTTACCGGGCTGGTTCCAGTGGGCCAAATTGACGTTCATGCCCCGGTCGCAGAAGCGCTGCGAGTCGTGGGTTTTAAGTGGGGCGCTGCCATTGTGGCCTTTGGCGCTGTCGCGGGCATCACCAGCGTGTTAGTCGTCATGATGCTGGGCCAAATCCGGGTGTTCTTTGCGATGTCACGTGACCAGCTTCTGAGCCCAGGGTTCTCCAAGGTCCATCCAAGATTCGGGACCCCGCATCGTGCGACTATTCTGACAGGCGTCGCTGTTGCGATTTTGGCCGCATTCTTCCAAATCGGGGAAGCCGCCGATATGACCAACATCGGGACGTTCTTCGCGTTCGTGCTTGTCAGCTTCGGGGTAATGCTGCTTCGATATACCAAGCCGCATCAATCCCGCCCCTTTCAACTTCCTCTGATGCCTCTCGTGCCCATCTTGAGCATCGGCGCATGTCTCTACCTCATGGCCGGATTGCCACAGGCTACCTGGATTCGCTTTGTGGTATGGACTGCTATCGGGATTCTTGTCTATGTCGGCTATGGTATGAAGCACAGCAAATTGGCGGCTGGACGAGATACGCGTAGTAATGCGTTACCCGGATGATTCCGCTGCACTCGTATCGATGGAAGACTAGGCAGGCTTTCCGGACGGCTGTGCCGGGGGAGCAGGAGCTGTATCAGGAGTCTCTGTACCCGAGGGCGTTGTTGCTGGAACCGAAGTTGTTGTAGAAGGAGGTGATGCGGGAGAGGGAGACGCCGGAGCGGCTTCTGGTGGAGTCGCGGGCTTTGGCGGCGGTGCCGCAGGCTTCGGCGGAGCAGGTTTTTCGGGCTTAATGCCTTTTTCCCATGCTGGGCCTGAATAGAGATCTGCCGTTAACCCATTGGTTTTCCACTTCTCTTCAAAGTCTGCAGCAGCCTTGTTAGGTGTTTCGCCGATTCCCATGACATCGTTCCACGGGTATACTTTGGGTCCGATCTGGCACTCGGATTCGGTCCGTCGCAAATACAATGCGATCGGATTACCTCTGTAGGGTCCAAGAAAGATATGGACGGATCCGACGTATTCGAGCAATGAGGCCATAAGGCCCTCCCAAGGAATGCTCATGATGCCACAAGAGGTGACAAAGGGGCAAGTTGCTGGAGTATGAGGTGATCTCAGATCCTGGCGGTTAACGAGAGCTATACCGTCCCTGATCAGATCTCGGTCTTTGCGATCCGCTCACGGGTGTGGTGGATAGAACGTAAGAGAGCCATGTGGCTTCGGCAGCCTACCACGAGTTTCGCATCAGAAATCGTCACCGGTCGATAGGAGCGTAAGAACCGCTCCTTTAATCGGTGGATCCGGGCAAAGGATTGTGCCAGCCGTCCTGCAGAAAGGTCACCGCCTGTAGCGGCCTTCTCGACGGCGTGATAGGCAGCAACGATGCCATTACGGTCTTTGCAGATCAATGGCATGTCGCAGCCGGCCTGGATGGCCTGCACGGCCGCATCCCCGATGCCGTAATGGTCGATAATGGCGTGCATCTCCAAGTCATCCGTGAGGACGACACCGTCAAAATACAGCTCTTCTCGCAGGAATCGCCCGATAATCGCAGGAGAGAGCGTGGCAGGGCGAGTCTCATCAAGTGCCCGATACACGACATGGGCGCTCATCAATGTAGCCACTCCGTTGATGATCGCGTGTCGGAAAGGAGGAAACTCGATGTGTTCGAGCCTTGCACGGTCCGCCGTGACGATGGGCAATTCTTTATGCGAGTCCGAGGTGGTGTCACCATGTCCAGGAAAGTGTTTCCCACAGGCCACGACGCCATTGTCCTGCAGTCCTCCCGCGGTAGCCAATCCTAATTCGGACACGATACGAGGATCTGATCCGAATGCACGATCACCGATTATTGGATTCAGAGGGTTGCTGTTCACATCCAGAACAGGCGACATGTTCATGTTGATGCCGACCGCTTTGAGCTCTTTCGCGGTCGTGGCCGCTGCCGCATAGGCTAACTCCGACGAGTGGCAGTAGCCCAGCACTTCACATGGGGGGAAAATCGTGAACTCTTTCGGCAACCGTGAGACACGTCCGCCTTCCTGATCGATGGAGATGAGGAGAGGGGCGTGCGGACTGCAACGCTGAAGCTCGTTCGTCAAGTCAACAATTTGTGCCGCCGATTCGAGGTTTCTTGCGAAGAGGATGATTCCACCCGGCTTGTATTCGGTGATAAACGAAGCGAGATCTGGCGAAACGGTTGTTCCGTCGAACCCTATCATGAACAGCTGGCCGATTTGGTCGCGAGAAACCGTCATATCGTTTAGTGAGTGAGTGAGCGATCAATCAGGAACTGGATCAACAGCCTGGTTCCGATGCCGGTTGGTCCTTTGGGAATATAGGCACGCTCCCGCTCACTCCAGTCGGTACTGGCAATGTCCAGATGCACCCAGGGGTAATCACCGACGAACTTGCTGAGGAATAGGGCGGCGGTGATCATGCCGCCGCCCCGCCCGCCGATATTGCGCATATCGGCCACATCACTGCGTAGTTGTTCAAAATATTCTTCCCATAGCGGCATTTCCCATACGCGTTCCCCCGCTCGAAGGCCTGACTGACGAATCGCTTCCTTCAATTTTGTATCCGTGCCAAACATCCCGATCGCAAATTGGCCTAACGCAACGACGCAGGCTCCGGTCAGGGTGGCGATGTCGATCAGGGCGGCCGGCTTGAACCGAGACGCATAGGCGAGACCGTCGGATAGGATCAGACGGCCTTCGGCGTCGGTGTTTTGGACTTCGACGGTTTTCCCGGAGAGGGTCTTAACGACGTCTCCGGGTCTCATCGCCCGACCACCAGGCATGTTCTCAGCGACGGGAAGAATGCTGATGAGATTCAACGGAAGCTTCAACCGAGCGGCTGCGCGTATCGTGGCCAGGACCTCTGCTCCACCGGTCATATCGGCCTTCATATGTTCCATATTCTCCGAAGGCTTGAGTGAGATTCCCCCCGTGTCAAAGGTGATGGTTTTACCGACCAAGACGACCGGACGCTCGTCTTTCTTCTTGGCTCCGTGGTACTCGAGAATAATGAACTTCGGTGGTTCATGGCTGCCCTTGGCAACTCCCAGGAGAGCACCCATGCCCAGGCGTTCCATGTCCTTCTGCTCGAGTATTTTCAGGCTGATGCGTGTCTCCTTGGCCACGGCCTTGGCTTCATGAGCGATCCTCGTGGGAGTCATCACATTGGAGGGATGGTTGGAGAGATCCCTGACGAACACCGTGGCTTCCGCAGTGGCCACACCACGACGAATTCCTTCCGATATCTGACCGAGGTCGCTGTTATGCGAGATCAGGACCGTCATCGCCGTTAATTCGCTATTGGCGGGCGCGTCACTCCGGTACGCGGTGAATTGATAGCTCCCGAGGATAGCGCCTTCGGCCATCGCTTGTGCGACATCCAAGGGCGAAGAATCACGAGGGGTGAGGCTTGGAAGCGCGACCACGAAGGTACGGGATTTTGCACTGCGTACCCGTTTGACGGCATGCCCCATGGCTTGCCGAAACTGATCAAGCCCCAAGTTGTCCCGCTTCCCGAGCCCGACAAGAATCAGCCGCTTCGCTGGAATTTTTCCGTGCGTATGGAAGAGGACCACGTCGTTGGCCTTTCCTTCGAATTCCTTCGAGTGGAGGAGGTCACGGAGCGCCCCTCCAAGAGATCGATCCAGCACCGCTGCGTCTTGGCTCGAGAGTCCCTCACCCTCACAATGCAGGAGCACAAGCGTATCCGCAGTCTCGGTATCTACTTGACCCTGCTTGGGTCTGACTCGCATGATGTTCATTCCGTTCTCCTTCATGATGCGTCAATCAATGATCGACATACATTACGCGCAGATGGGTTCCAAACTGGCCTCATGACAGAGGGGGGATGGTAAGCCTCACACGCCCCTCATATCAGGGGCCCAGATGTATTTGTGTAGTTGCAACTGAAGTCGGACCGGTAGGCGATCTGCCAAGATCCATTCGCTGAGGTCACGAGGGTCAAGCGTGCCGAACACCGGACTAAACAGGACCGGACAGCGTTCGGTCAGCCGAAAACGATCAAGCATGCTCTTGGCCCAATTGTAGTCGATCTGATCTTGAATAACGAATTTCGCCTCGTCCTGTGGCCTCAGCCGTTCGACATTGGGCCAATGCATCCGTTCTGTCATACCGCTTCCCGGACACTTTACATCCAAGATGATACGGACCGATGGATCAACTGCGGCTGTATCCACGGCTCCGCTTGTTTCAAGGAGGACCGTGAACCCTTCTTGGCACAAACGGTGGAGTAAGGTGATGGTCTCTGTCTGGGATAATGGTTCACCTCCGGTCACTTCGACCAACGAACACCCGAATGACTGTATCTTTTCGAGGACCTCATCGAGTGAAAGTTCAGATCCTCCGAAAAAGGCGTAGTCCGTATCACACCAGGTACAGCGAAGTGGACAACCGGTGAGCCGCACAAACACGCAGGGCTGCCCTGCGAACGTCGATTCGCCCTGAACGCTGTGAAAAATTTCCGTCACGCGCATGAGAAACGTGCCCTACTCACAGCGGTGCTGATCGGATGACCGACAGAGGAAACCGTGTGTCCTGGATCAGGACGATGCTTATTGCCATTTGACAATCGGCCATTTCTTACGTCGAGCGATGGAGGCCATTCCACGAATGGGATTCACCACCGTCGGGTGGCCCACGGCCTGTAGCAAATCGAGATCACCAGGACTGTCTCCGTAGGCGTAGCATTGAGACAGATCCAAGGTCAGCTCATGGGTTAGACGATCAATCAGTTGGCGTTTCCCTTGGCCGTAGGGAAGCGGGGGGATAAGAAAACCAGTATAGAGGCCGTTCATCTGCTCCAAACGACTGGCAAAGCATCGATCAGCCTGAAGCGCTTCCGCGACAGGAGCGATCAAGAAATCGATGGACCCCGTCACGAAGACGATGGCATGGCCGGCCCGTCGATGTTCTTCAAGCGCCCGCATCGCAGGAGCCGAAACACGGGGACATAATTCCTCTCGACAGAATTCTTCGCCCAGAGGTTGGATTACTTGCGCAGGTTTTCCGGCGAGGTAGAGCTTTCGTGATCGAAGCGGATGCAGCGAGAGGGTCGGGAAATGCCGCAGTAGCCAAGAGACACTCTCTCGGGCTTCCGGCCATCCCACGATCCCACGACGCCAGAGCCAACGGAAAAATCGTAGCTCGCTCGCTTCCCCAGGCAAAAGGGTATTGTCGACATCGAAGAAGGCAACGATGGAAGAGGAGAGCCCGCGCTGATCTGTTTGTATCATGGGCGACTCGTGCACAGAAAAATCGGTGCCGATTTTACCGGAGCTTCAGTTGATTGACAACAATTTTACCGTACTCCTATAATACGGGCTCCCTCAAGCTCGTTCTTCGTGACTCGTGAAGCGCATCTCGTGAAACGCTTGGCGAGACCAACTCAAGACGAACGACGCTTCACGATCGACGTTTCACGCGTTGTTGCCGAAGTGGTGGAATGGCAGACACGCACGTTTGAGGGGCGTGTGGCGAAAGCCGTGCGGGTTCAAGTCCCGCCTTCGGCACCATTTGTTGACCTTCATCGAGCAGCGTCTCTCTGCACCATTCAGGCTATTTATATCTAGACTTTTGGCCCTATCCCGTAGGACACTGGCGCCGCCTTGTGCCCATTTCTACACGCCTGAGTGACGAGTGATGAGATCGTCTCATCCCAAGCTATGTCCCGCCGTCTTATCGCGGCTAGGGTCACTCCCTTATGGAAGCTCCAACGCTTCTTCGATCAGTTACCTCGATCACCCGGCAAGGAGTCTCACATGATTTCTACCAGTAACCTGTCTGTGTTGGATCTGCTGCGCAGGCGGATTGCCGATCTCTCGCGTGAACTGGCCGAACGGGATAGTGTGTTGCACGAACGCACTCGGCACCTCCGTGTTGCTCAGTCTCTGGCTCATCTGGGTAGCTGGGATTGGGAGATCGAAAGCGGCGAGGTTCGATGCTCGAAAGAGTTGTATCGCATCTTCGGCCGTGATCCTGGTTTGCACCACATGACCTTCGAGATCTTTGTGTCGGCACCTGTCCCGGGCGATCACGATCGAGTTGTCGCTGCAATCAATGATGCGTTGGGAGGGAAGGCACCGTATGATGTGGAGTACCGAATCGTCCGACCGAATGGTGACGTGCGGACGATTCATTGCTGCGGTGAGGTCCTGCGAGACGACAGCGGCAAGCCCTGTCGGATGTCCGGCTCAGTCCTGGACATCACGGAGCGCAAGCGCACTGAGGCGATGTTGCGTTCCTCGCAAGAAAAGCTGAGGCAGGCCCTCCAAGCATCGGGCATTGGACTGTGGGATTGGAATACCGAAACAAACGATGTGGTCCTTTCGGAGGAGTGGAAACGTCAGCTCGGGTATGAGGAGACGGAGCTCTCTGACACATTCGAGACGTGGGTGACGCTGCTGCACCCAGATGATCATAGTCGCGCCATCGCGTATATGGGAGAGTACGCGCGTGAACGCCAAGGAGAGTATCGGCAGGAGTTCCGCCTGAGGCATAAGGACGGAACGTACCGATGGATTGAGGCCCGCGCCTCCTTTGTGACGGAAACCGACGGTTCGCAGATCCGCCTCCTTGGTTCACATACCGATATCACCGAACGCAAAAGAATGGAGGAGGCGGTATGTGAGAGCGAGGACCGATACCGAACGTTGGTCGAGCTGTCACCGTCCGGGGTCTTCGTGTTCTCTGAAGGGCGGACAGTCTATGCCAACCACACGGGCGCCATTCTCATGGGAGCGAATGATCCCAAAGAAATTCTCGATCGCCCGATGTTCGATTTCATCCATCCAGACTATCACGACGAAGTCCGTGAAAATGTGAAACGGCTGCTCACGGGAAACGTTTCCGTCCATAGTGCGGAACGGATATACGTGAAGATGGATGGCACATCGGTTCCGGTTCAAGTGGAAGCCGCACGGATCATGTGGAACGGCAGGCCCGCCATCCTTGTCCTGTTCTCCGATATCACCGATCGACAACGGGCTGAGGACGAGTTACGCCGATCCCATACCTTCTTGCGGCAGGTGATCGACGCCGATCCGAACTTTATCTTCGCCAAGGATCGTGAAGGACGTTTTACGATGGCCAACAAGGCGGTCGCCGATTGTTACGGAACCACCGTGGAGAACCTCATTGGCCAGTCAGACGCTGATTTTAATCCCAACTGGGAAGAGGTTGAGTTTTCTCGTCAAACGGATCTCCAGGTCATGAATTCCTTGCAAGACTACTTTATGGCGGAGGAAAAGATCACGGATTGGTCTGGGAAAACGCGCTGGTTACAGTCCGTTAAGCGGCCGATTGTTGATACTCATGGGCGGGCCCATATGGTGCTTGGTGCGGCGACCGACATCACTGAGCGGAAGCAAATGGAAGAGATGCTCGTGCGACGCGAAGAAGACTTGAGTACGGCGCTTCGAGAACGAGAACGCATCAGCCAGGATCTCCATGACGGGATTCTCCAATCGCTCTATGCCGTCGGGCTCAGTCTAGTGGCATGTAAGCCATCGATCATGCAACAACCAGAACACATTGCTGAAAAACTTATCACGACGCTCGATCAGGCGATCGGGCAACTTAACCACGTGATGGGAGAGCTTCGTAATTTCATCACTGGTCTGGAGTCACACCTCGTACAGGGTGGTGACTTCCCGACGGCGCTACGAACCATGATCCACTCAATGTGTGCCGCCAATTCCGCCAAGTGTCGGGTGCGGGTCGATGACGCAGCCGGGAGTCATATCTCAACCGAGCAGGCGGTCCATGTCGTGAACATTGCTCGGGAGGCATTGAGTAACGCCCTCCGTCACAGCCATGCCACACGTATTACCCTATCCTTGCGACAATACATTGGTTCCGTCTGTCTCGCCATTACGGACAACGGGATCGGATTTAGTCCAAGCTCAGTGCGGGGTGTTGGTCGTGGGTTAGCCAACATGGCGGAGCGGGCTCAAAAAATTGGTGGCTCATTCATAGTCAGATCGGAGCCTCACAAGGGCACAAGGATTGTACTCGATCTTCCGAAGTGTCCCAATGGGAACACTCACTGATATGCGTGTTTACAGCCCGTGCGGCGAAAGTGGTCTGAGTTCCCTTCATGCCTTCTGTACCATGGATTCCCTGCAGCCTCATCCTTGAAGGTCCTGGGCCATTCGGATCTAGACTTTGATCGACTCTCGTAGGAGACTAGCCCCCTCGTTGGGACCTTTTCTTAGGAACCCGTAGTCGAGCTGTAGGCGAAGAGTTGTTCTTGGCGAAAGCCGCTCCAGGGGGCTGAGCCATTCTTGCCCTATTGTCGATGTCGTGCAGCAAGGAGCTCGAACATGAGCGCGACAAGCCATCCTCCCGAACTAGATCTGTTGCGGAAACAGGTCGCCGACTTAGCGCGTGAGTTGACAGAACGGGACCAGGCCCTTCGCCATCAAAATCGAAAGATGGATGGTGAGCTCCAAGACCTGCGCGAACAGTCGGAAATGCTTCGAGCTATCGTGGCTGGCACTGCAGCAGAGACCGGCGAGGACTTTTTCAAGACCCTGGTGCTTCATCTGTGTTCGGTGTTTGGCGTGCAGTATGCCATCGTGGGAGAGATCCAACCAGCGGCCGTCAGGAAGATTCACACCATTGCGGTCTCTTCAGGGGGCTCACTCGTCGAGAATTTTGACTATCCCCTTGTCAACACACCCTGCGAAATAGCACTGCAACATTCTTTTGCCTGCTTCGAGCGAGAAGTACGGGCTTCGTTTCCGGCATTTGAACGATTAGACCAGTTGCGGGTCGAGAGCTATTGTGGCGTATCGCTCAGCGCAAGAGATGGGACGGTTATTGGCCTGCTCGCGGTTATGGATACCAAGCCGTTTCCTAATGCCCAACGACTGAAATCGCTCATGGCCGTATTTGCGTCACGTGCGGGAGCCGAACTCCAGCGATGGCAGATCGAGAACAAGCTCCGTGATCGGAATCGCCATCTGATCGAATCCCAGGCTCTGGCACATCTAGGAAGCTGGGATTGGGACATAGACAGCGGAAATGTCTGGTGGTCGGATGAACAATATAGGCTCTTTGGCCACGAACCGGGAACCATTCCAGCCACCCACGATACCTTCTTGCGGGCCGTCTATCCGGATGATCGAGGCTACGTGCAGGGAGCGATCGACGCAGCCCTGGCAGGCCGGGCCCGGTTCGATATGGAATGTCGGATCGTCCGGTCAAACGGGGAGGTTCGTGTCGTCAACTGTCGAGGTGAGGTGCTGCGAGACAGCGGCGGCCAACCTATTTCCATGTCTGGTAGCATGCTCGATATCACAGACCAGACTCGGGTGGAGGAGGCGCTGAAGGCTTCTCAGAGTAAGCTTCGGCAAGCTCTGCAAGCCTCAGGTACTGGGTTATGGGATTGGAACACGAACACAAACGAGGTGGTATTTTCCAAGGAGTGGATCTGCCAACTTGGATACGAGCAAGGGGACCTTTCATGTTCCTTTGAGACCTGGGTGAGCCTTCTTCACCCGGAAGATCGGGATCGAGCGATGGCGTATGTGCAGGAGTATGTGGCTCATCGGAGGGGCGATTATCGGCAGGAATTTCGATTACGACATAAGAACGGGACATATCGATGGATTGAAGCGAGAGCCTCCTTTGCTACGGAGGCGGATGGCAGACGAATTCGGTTGCTTGGCTCCCACACGGACATTACCGATCGTAAGCAGATGGAGGAGGCGGTACGGGAAAGCGAGGAGCGCTATCGAACGTTGGTCGAACTTTCCCCTTCTGGTGTATTCGTCTTCTGTGAAGGGCGGACGGTGTATATGAATCACACGGGGGCCCTCCTCATGGGAGCCAAGGATGTGCAGGAAATCATCGACCGACCTACGTTTGATTGCATCCATCCTGACTATCATCAGGAAGTCCGCGAGAATGTAAAACGACTCCTGAGCGGTGGCGTCTCTGTCCATAGCGCAGAGCGGATCTACCTCAAGTTAGACGGAACACCGATTCTGGTTCAGGTCGAGGCGGCACGGATCACCTGGAACGGCAAGCCAGCTATTCTCGGCTTCTTTTCTGACATTACCGAGCGCAAAGAGGCTCAGGAGGCCGTTGTCGCCCTCAATGCCTCGCTGGAACGACAGGTGTGTGACCGGACGGAAGCATTGCGCCGGAGTGAAGAGCGCTTTCGTCAATTTGCCGAGTCGGTCGGTTCCGCGTTTCTGATTGCTGATATTTCGCCGGACGCACTGGACGTCGTATATGTGAACGCGGCGTTCACGTTCATCTGGGGCATCGAGCGAGAGGAAATCTGTCGAGAAGGGTCGCTGTGGCTCGACTCGATCCATCCGGAGGACAAGGAACGGGTCAAGGCGAACCATGATCGCTTTGTTGCCGGTGGGACGACGGCGGTGTTTTATTGTGAGTACCGAATCGTCGGGCGCGACGGCTACATCCGCTGGATCGCTGATCGCAGAGTAAGAATGACCGGGTGGGAGAATCGGATTGCGGGTATTGCGGAGGATATTACAAGTCACAAGCAACAGCTAGCGCTCATGCAGCAAACGGAAGCGATCGGAAAGATTGGGGGATGGGAGCTGAACCTAGTTACCAACCGTCTCTGGTGGAGCGATGAGACCTACCGGTTGCACGACACGACGCCGGAGTTGTACAGCCCGACGGTTGAAACTGCCTTGAAGTTCTACGCACCCGAGAGTCGCCCCGTGATATCAGAAGCGTTGGGGAAAGGGGTCACACAGGGGTTGCCGTGGGACCTTGAGTTGGAACTCATCACGGCCAAGGGGCGTCGGATCGCGGTGCGGGCTGCCGGCATGGTCGACGTCGTGAATGGACGAGCGGTGCGGGTGTATGGAACGTTCCAAGACATCACCGAGCGCAAAATGGCAGAGGAGGCCCTCCAGCGAGCGCATGATGAATTGGAACGCAAGGTGATCGAGCGTACGGGAGAATTGCGGGCCAGCGAGGAGCGCTATGCACGTGCCACCGCCATCGGCAAAGTTGGGGTATGGAACTTAGATGTCTTAAACGGTCAATACCACGGGGATGCCAATCTGAAGGCTCTTTTTGGCTATGGCCCAGAAGAACTTTCAGCCGATCCCTTTGTCTGGTTGAACTTGGTCTATTTGGACGACCAGCCGAGCGCCATGAAGAACTTCGAATTGATGCAAAGCGGGGCAGCTGACGAGTGCCACTACGAGCTTCGCATGGTGAAGAAGGATGGCTCCATGATATGGACTGATGTTCGATGCCATGGTGTGCGTGATCGGAAGGGGCGTTTGACACACTTGATTGGTGCCACGGTCGACATTACTGAACGCAAGGAGGCGGAGGAGGCGCTGCGGGCCAGCGAGGAATTGTTTTCGAAAGCGTTCCGGTCCAGCCCCGACCCGATGGTGTTGGTGGAGCTCGACTCCGGCCGGTGGCTCGACGTCAACGACGCCTGTCTCGCCGGTCTTGGATGTAAACGAGAGGATGTGGTCGGGCGAAGGGGGGAAGAACTCGAGCATCGGCTGACGCCAGATGACCAGATCCCCTTCATTGAGCGATTGAAGCGGGAGGGCTCGATCCGCAATTTCGAAGCTGTTTTTCAGACGGCCTGCGGTGAACGCCGTGATTACCTCGTGTCTGCAGAACAGATCGAGTACCACGGGAAATCTTGCATGATCATACTCAGCAAAGACATCACCGAACGGAAGAGAGTACAGGAAACGCTTCGACTGAGCGAAGAACGCTTTCGCAGCCTGTTTGAAAATTCTCCCATCGCCTATCAATCGCTCGACCTAGAAGGGCGGTTCCTCGACGTGAATCCAAGGTTGTGCCAGCTGTTCGGATATCAAAGTGAGGAATTGATAGGGAGGAGCTTCGGGGATCTTTGGGCCGATGATGTTCGTTGCGATTTTCCCAAGACGTTCGAGGCCTTCACGAAGACCGGCCAATTGCGCAACGAGCTTTCGCTTCGTCGTCGAGACGGAACCATCGTCAATGCCGTGATAGACGGACGTGTCCAGCACGACCAGGACGGTGATTTCATCAGAACCCACTGCATTCTGACTGACATCACCGAGCGGAAACGAATGGAGGACGCGCTACGCGAAAGCGAGGAACGATTCTCCAAGGCGTTTAGGACAAGTCCTCATCCTATAGGGATCACGGAGGTGGCAACGGGCCGCTGTATCGAGGTGAATGACGCCTGTCTGCAAGCATTCGGTTTTCGTCGTGAGGAAGTGATCGGAAACACCACGTTGATGCTCGGGATCTGGCCGAATCTCGAAGATCGAGTGCGGGTTATCGAGCGATTGAAAGCTGGGCAGCCGGTACGCAACATGGAGTTTGCCTTACGGGCCAAATCGGGTGACCTACGCTACTTTCTGACATCCGCGGACCTCGCCGAGCTCAACGGAACGCTCTGCGTGGTGACTGTGGCGAACGACATCACGGACCGGAAGCATGCGGAAGAGGCATTGCGCCTCAGCGAAGAGCGGTTTGCTAAGGCATTCCATGGCAGCCCCCATCCACTGGTCATTACCGAGTTGGATACCGGTCGAGTGGTGGATATGAATGATGCTGCCAGTCAGATGTTAGGCTATCGCAAAGAGGAGGTTGTGGAGGAAACGACATTGCAGATAGGGCTCTGGGATTCTGTGGATGAACGGGCCCGATACCTCGATCTGTTGAAGCGACAGGGATCGACCCGCAACGTGGAGGTGAAGCTGCGGAGCAGAAGCGGCGAAGTCCGCCAGTGCCTGCTGTCGTCAGAAGTGATTATGCTGAACGGCAAGCAATGCTCTGTGACCGTCGGGAATGATATCACCGAGCGCAAGCGCATGGAGCAAGCGCTGCAGTTGACCCAGTTTTCGGTCGACCAGGCAGTCGAAGCGATTCTGTGGTTGGATTCGACCGCTCGAATATTCAATGTCAACGATACCGCATGCCGAATGTTGGGGTACTCCCGGCCGGAACTGACGTCGATGACGGTGCATGACATCGACCCCAATTTCCCAGTCGAGCGTTGGACGGAGCATTGGGGTCATTTGAAGGAACAAGGGGCGTTGGCATTTGAGGCGAAATATTGGACATGTACCGGCGACGTGTTGGAGATGGAGGTGACCTTCAACTATCTATCGTATGACGGAAAAGAGTACGGCTGTGCGATTTTGAGAGACATCGGAGAACGCAAACGAGCCGAAGCGGAACTTCGCCGGTCGCATACGTTTTTGCGACAGGTCATCGACACAGACCCGGACCTCATCTTCGCCAAGGATCGTGACGGACGTTTTACGATGGCCAACAAGGCTGTCGCTGATTGGTATGGGACGACGGTGGACGATGTGATCGGAAAGTCGGATGCTGACTTCAATGCCAATGTGGATGAGGTGGAGTTCTTTCGAGATCACGATTTGGAGGTGATAAATTCCGGGCGGGATCGGTTTATCCCGGAGGAAAAATTCACTGACGTGATGGGGCGCACTCGTTGGTTACAGACCGTCAAGAGGCCGATTTTCGACGACACTGGTCAGGTTCACATGGTGCTTGGAGCGGCGACCGACATTACAGAGCGCAAGAGGATGGAGGAGATGTTGCTCCAACGGGAACGAGATTTGAACGCAGCGCTCCAAGAACGGGAGCGAATCAGTCAGGATCTCCACGACGGGATTCTCCAGTCGTTGTATGCGGTGGGCCTTGGGTTGGAGGGTTGTAAACCGATGATCAAGCAACAGCCGGGACCTGTCGCGGCGAAGTTCATGTCCACACTCGATCAGACGATTGGGCAGCTCAATCACGTGATGGGAGAGGTGCGTAATTTCATCGCCGGTCTTGAATCTCACGTGATCCAAGGCGGTGATTTTCCGTCGGCATTACGGACCATGGTTCAGACGATGTCCAGCGCCTCTCGGGCGAAATGTGTGATACGAATCGACGAGGCGGCGGCACGCCGCCTGTCCACCGAACACGCACTTCACATTATTAACATCGTTCGGGAAGGCCTCAGTAATGCCTTGCGCCATAGCCAAGCCACACAGATCGTGGTATCACTCCGGGAATTGGTCCGTACTATTCGTCTCACCATTCGTGACAATGGCATCGGCTTTAATACTCGGTCGGCTCAGGGCGTTGGTCATGGGTTAGCCAATATGGCGGCCCGGGCTCAAAAGGTCCGGGGATCGTTCGCCCTTCAATCGAAACCATGGAAGGGGACGAAAATCTTACTCGATCTTTCAAAGGATGGTCACGATGCTCACAACCAAAACACAAGTTCAAACCATTCGTGTGTTGCTGGTCGATGATCACGAGGTGATTCGTGTGGGGCTTCGGACCGTGCTGGCTCAAAACCAGGGGATCACCGTGGTAGGGGAAGCCGGGACAATGGCGGATGCCATTCTGCAGGCTCAGAAGCTCAAACCCGACGTGGTTTTGATGGATGTGCGTCTTCCCGACGGTTCCGGCGTCGATGCCTGCCGAGAGATTCTTGGGGCTCTCCCCACCACCCGAGTCATTTTCTTGACGTCATATGCGGACGATGATTCAGTGCTCGCGGCCGTGCTCGCCGGGGCACAAGGCTATGTCCTCAAGGAAATCGACTCGCCGGGACTGCTGGAAGCCATTCGTTCGGTCGCCAAGGGGCAATCCATACTCGATTCGACGGTGACCGAACGGGCCCTCAGATGGTTGCGAGGAGTTCATGATCTCCCGGCTCCTCCAGGTACCGACCAACTTTCGTCTCAGGAAGAACGCGTCGTCGCATTGGTTGCCGAGGGGAAGACCAACAAGGAGATCGCGGTTGCGCTCGGGCTCAGTGACAAGACCGTGAAGAACTACCTCGCAAATGTCTTTCAGAAGCTTCGGATCACCCGGCGTGCCCAGGCGGCCGCCTTCTTCGTCAAGAGGCAAGGCTGATGGTGCAACATTTGGCTCTAGTATTCTAGGGGCAAAATTCTCGTCGCGTTACGACCTTCATCTCTGGGCACTCTCCCTCAATTCGTATAGGCTCACTCTGGGTAGTTGTAGTTACACGTACACGGTGTGTACCTACCGGGAGGTTGTCCCGCATGACTGCTGTTATCTTCCTCGTATTGCTCTTGCTCGTGGGGCTTTCACTCTGGATTGCCATTCGACAGCATCAGGAGAACGTTCTGCAGGCAAGGGTTATCGCGGCGGCGAATTGCGGCATCCTTGTGACGGATGCGACTCTTCCACATCATCCCATCATCTATGCGAATCCCGCGGTCCTGTCGTTAACCGGTTATGCCGAGTATGACGTCGTTGGGCAGACAACGGCGATGTTGAACGGCCCTGGAACTGATCGGGGGGCGATCGAAAAACTCGCGTTGGCTCTCCAAGACGGACGGGCGTGCCGCGTATCGCTGCGGCATTACCGCAAGAACGGGACGTCGTTTTGGAATGAGGTGACCTTGTCACCGATTGAGGATCAGACGGGACGGGTCCGGTCGGTGATTTGGATCATGAGCGATGTGTCCCATCTCCGGCAGGTGGAAGCGGAGCGTCATCGTAAGATGCCGTCCTCGACGATTCTATGTGATTTTGTTAGAGAAGGTATGTTGGTAACGACCGCATCGGAGATCATGTATGTCAACCAGGCTGGGTTTACTATTTTGGGCGCCACGTCGGCCGAAGAAATCATCGGCAGCCAGTATTTGGATTTTGTGCACTATGAGCAACAAGAGGCCGTACGCCTCTGGATTGCACAGACAGTGGGGTCACGCCAGTCGAACGGCTGGTTGGAAACGAAACTCGTACGATGTGATGGGCAGGAAGTCGTGGTTGTCCTGTCCGTGGCGCCTACCATGTGGGATGGAAAAGGATCCGTTCTGGTCTGTTTTTCTGACAGGTCTGTCCAGCAACCAATCGAAATCGAATTCCCCAACAGGCGGCATCAGTTCGTGCAAACCCACTCCAGTGCGGACCATGATAGTTGGGGATGGGCAATTGGGAATGGCGCTGAGATTTGGTCGGAAGAGCACTATCGTGTGCTTGGATACGAACCGGGTTCAGTTCCGCCAACCTATGAGACCTTTAAAAAGGCCCTCCATCCAGAAGACCGCGAGCGTGTTCTCACCCTGGTCGAGGAAACGTTTACTTCTGATCGCCCCTATGATCTCGAATGTCGGATCATCCAACCTGGTGGGGATATTCGATTTGTCCGTTGCCGTGGAGTGCTGATACGAGGTTCCTCCGATCAGCCTATTCGGATGTCTGGAAAAATTGAGGATATCACGGACTACAAACTGCTGGCGGCGATGGCTGAAGAACGAGATCTTCAATTAAAGACGGTTCTGGAGTCGACCTCTGACGGTATGCTGATGGTTCGTCAAGATGGCACGATCTCCCTTATCAATAGCCGTATCGAACGAATGTTTGGGTATGTTCGAGAGGAGCTCCTAGGGCGACCTGTCGAGTGCTTGCTGTCAGCGCGAGATCACGAGGAGCAGCGAGAAGGGCGTGACGCCTGCTTCTCAAGCGTCGGCTCCGGTCCCCTAGAGATCACTCGAGAAGTGCATGGACGTCGCAAGGATGGTGTGGAGTTTCCGGTCGGAGTCCGGCTGTCTCCTGTTTATCAGTCCAAGGGAAGGACAATCATTATGACGATAAGCGATCTCGCTGCTGGTCAGCAGACCACACAGGCGAGCGAGGAGATCAGGACTCGATGTGATCTTGCAATCCTGGCCGGACAGGTGGGGATCTTTGAGTATGACCACCGGACGAACACTCACATCTGGTCGCCGATCTTGCGTGAGATCTATGGGGTCAGGGAGGACGAGTCACCTTCTCTGGATCGCTATCTGGAGTTGGTTCATCCCGGGGATCGAGAGAGGCTGCGCGCCGGGATGGTGCAGGTCCTCGATCATGAGAAGGAGAAGCTGTACACGGCTGAACACAGGCTGATCCGGCCGAACGGATCCGTACGGCACATTCGCCTTCGAGCCTTGACACAGTGTGAAGGTGCGGGGACCAAGCGGCGGCCCATGCACACGATCGGGATGGTTGTCGACATCACGGATCAGGTGAATGCCTCAATGGTGGTCCAAGTTGTGGAGGAGATGGAGACCATGAGGAGCTTGATTGGTGGTATTGCCCATGAGCTGAACAATAGTCTTACTGCTGTGCTGGGCTTCAGCGAATTGGCGCTGGACTTGATTCCAGCCGAGACCAAAGCCCATCGCCATATCAACCAAGTCATCGCCGCGGGGAGAAAAGCCCGCGAGGTGGCTCAGAAGATTCGCCGTGGTCTAGATCACGCGTCGTCCTATCCGGTCACTCGGGCAGCCGGGATCAATTCCGATCAGGAACGATCGACTGTGTCCATCGAGGTCTCGGATGCCGTCGGTCCTCGTAGTTGACGATCAGGACCAGGTCCGCCAGCTTATTCGTGAAACCCTGGAGCAAGCCGGCTATGAGGTCGAAGAAGCTCGGGATGGGAAAGAGGGGTTGGAGCGGTACAGAACGAAGGCGGCCGATCTAGTAATCATGGACATCCTGATGCCTGACCAAGATGGGCTCGAAGGTATTCTGGTGCTTCGACGGGAATTCCCTGACTCTCGTGTGATTGCCATGACCGGAGGATCCGAAGCGATCGGCTTCGGCAATGTCTTAGATATCGCTAAGATGCTCGGCGTCAGACGGACTCTTCAAAAGCCCTTCGACCTTAAGGTACTCCTTGATACGGTTGCTTCAGAAATGATCGACTAATTGAGCCCACCCTGCGCGCTTCCTCTCCCTGTTGACATCGCCATGTGGCCCCGTCACACTCTACCGTTCGAATTGACCCCCTGTCGGGATCATGAAGTTTCTGAATGTCATACTTGGTACTACGGTCGCGACCATCGGATTCTGGCTGATCTGGGGCAGTATTTCGCCGTTCATCGTGCTCGGGTGGGCTTTCACCGTAGGACTGTTTCTATGGGTGATGGCGGAGTCGATCTCGCGAACATGGGCGTGGTCCACGCTCTTGCTCGGCTTAGAAAGCTTGGTCTGGCCGATTGTGTTGATGGTTCAACTCAAGGGGACGTCTGACACAGTTCCTGAGTCTGAAATGGGAACGATGCTCTCCGCCGTCGTCCTCGGTCTCTTTTCATCGGTGTTTTGGATCTCATTTGCGTATGGGTTGTTCAATCGATCTCGAACACCTGATTCGCCACTCTCCAAAGAGCGCTCAACCACGCTGAGCGGGTCGCGATCGATGAAGAAAGCGAAAAAGCCGACTTAGCCTTGTCCGGTTTCGACAGGGTCTATGTCGATGTCAAACTTGATCCGCCCTTTTTGGTACTTCCGTTCTAATACCCGCAGAGATTCATGGACTCGACGACTCAGAGTCCTGTGTTCAGTTGCTTTGACCAGCATGCGTTGATGGTGGTGTCCAATCCGTGTACTAATGGCCTGGACGGGCCCCAGTACGACCAAGGACTCCTGATTAGATCCAATCTGGCCAAGATCCATGGCCCATTGCTTTGCGGCTTCTTCGACTAGCTCACGAGTTGTTCCGGTTACCGAGAGCTCCGCCAGGTGGCACATCGGTGGGTAGTTAAGTAGGCGGCGTGCCTCAAGCTCTTCCTGGTAGAAACGATCGGGGTTTCCCGATAGCAAAGCTTGAACGGCATGATGGGTGGGAAATCGCGTCTGGATGATGACTCGACCTCCTGCCAAGGCCGGGGAGGCTAAGTCCGCAGCATCCATCAGGAGCTGATAGGTCCGCTCGGCTGATCGAAAATCGGAAATGTACAACTCGGAATCTGCCTGAAGAATGCCGACCAATCCATGTGGTGGTAGTGGATCTCGGCGAAACAGTGCTTGCGTTCCTATCAGAATGTCCCAAGTCCCAGACCTCGCGGATTCCCACAATTGGCGGGCGGCAGCCGATCGACGAAGCGTGTCACCATCGATCCGTGCGATCTTGGCGTGTGGAAACAAACGACGAGTTTCGGCTTCAATTCGCTCCGTACCGTCTCCGATGGGACTCACACGAGATGCCTGGCACACGGGACAGGAATCGGGCAACCCATCCGAGCTACCACAGTAGCGGCAGGTGAGACGGCTGGCCTCCCTATAATAGGTGAGTGAGACGGCGCAGGAGGCACAGCGAGGTACCCAGCTACAATCTCCACACACCAAGGTCCTTGCGTACCCTTTTCTATTGAGAAAAAGCAGTACTTTCGCCTGTCTCTTCAGGGTTTCCTGGATCGCTGAGATCAGTTTTGGGTTGAATAGGGTTCTTCCCGACTCCTTGCGGAGGTCAACGAGCTCGATTCTTGGTCGAAGCGTTGCATTGTGATGAACGTCGAGATGCTCGGCGGTGGCGTCGAATTTTGACTCAAGAGATGGATGCGCCGAGGCCAGGACGAGCAGAGCTCGCTCGCTCTCAGCCCTCATGCCCGCCACCTCCCGAGCATGATATCGAGGCTCCTGAGGCTCTTTGAGGGCGGTATCCTCCTCCCCATCAACCCAGATCAGTCCGATCGATTCAATGGGCGAGAAAATGACAGAGCGAGTTCCTACGATCACGGATGGAGTCGAAGTCTCACTTCGTTCCAATCGATCCGACCCGAAAGATGCATGTGCGAGGGTAATATGAAGCCCTGTGAGAGTTGAAAGGAGCTCCTTAAGCCACAGGGCTCTCGCGATCTCGCCGGTTATCACAATGGCGGACCGTTTCAGTGAGTGCGCCTGGTGAATGGCGTCGGCAAGTCTTCTGATTCGATCCGGCCATGGAGCCTGTAGGACGAGTTTCTGCATATGGTTGCCTTGAAGGCACTGGCTGACGCGAGCTCTCCAAGAGGGATCTGAGTCCGGAAAGTTTGTATGGAGTAGAGCGGTGTCTATCCGTGCTCCGTCACCTGGTTCATTCGACACCAGTGCCATGAGCCGTTTCTGCTCTTTGACCTTGGGATTGTCTGGCGGCACGCGAGCGAGCCAGGACTTCTTGATGAGGGTATCGACGATCCGTAGAGTGCTTGCTTGTCGAGTCGGATGCAGAGTCGACGAAAGGATTCCCGTCGTTCGACGGGCAATTCGCTGAAGAGTTGGTCGCAGGTCGTCGGGGCAACTGCCAGCTGCCAATGCGACATGCCCTTGCGGAGTAACCGTGTATCGAGCGGGGGAAGTCGGGCGCATTGCGAACGGGGAAGATACGAGTCGAAGACATTGCCCCCAGGGTGCAACATAGTAGGAAGCAATATCGTGAGAGAGTTGGAGCAGCTTTGGGGACAGTAACGGATTCTGTCCATCCTGTACGAGAGAAGAGATCTCCCTAAGAGAGGCGGCCCTTATTTCGGCTGGAAGCTCATGCGTGAGCGAAACAACCGCTCCTTCCAGCATTACACGGCCAAATGGGACGAGGACGCGGCTTCCGACACTAATGACTTGAGCTAAGGTGGAGGGGACTTGGTAGGTGAAAGCCCGTTCGATATGACGTGGAACAATAACATCCGCATAGAGCGGATTACTTCGCCTCATGGCGGTCGAGTCCCTATCGAAAGCCATTCTGCATTCTATCAGTGGAGAACTACGAAGAACATCGGGTATTGCGGCATGCTCGCGGAAGGGGTTCGGCTGATGGATCGAGGGAGGACAGGAACTCCACCTTCGCAGAGTTCCTGGTTTCGGTCGAAGCTAGTTCGCTGGTGTTCCGGTAGCTGGTTGTTGAGGCAGATCTTGCTTATCTGTGTCTGTCGTCGTTGGACCACTCGGATCAGAGCCGTTGTCTGTGCTTGACCCATCTCTTCCAGAAGTTTGTGAAGAATCACCCAGCGACAAGGTTCCCGGACGAGCGGGATCGTCTGAAGCGGCATTAGCGGAGGTCTGTTGGTCGTCGCTATCACGTGCATTCAAAGTGGAAAGGTTGCCACCCGGAGATTGCGCGTGAGCGTTTGCATCGGATGTAGGCGTTGAAGGATCAGTGGTTGGATTGTACAGGAGAATTTCCACCCGCCGATTTTTCGTACGACCTTCCTCAACCGCATTTGTGGCCACTGGCTTGGTGTCCCCAAGCCCCACCGCGCTAAGACGAGACGGCTCCACTCCACCCTTCTCCAGCAGATACCGAAGGACCCCGTTGGCGCGTACCTTAGACAATTCCAAATTGTTGGGATACCGGGATTTGAGAGAGGGGCCGATCTCCACGTTATCCGTATGACCTTCGATTCGGATCAGCCTCATATCGTCAGTGTTCTGCAGGTATTCGATCAACTGGTCTAGGATCGGGTAATTTTCAGGTTTAATAGCCGCGTCTCCAGAGTCGTAGCGCAGGAACTTGGCCATTTCACCAAGATTGAGACGGCTCTGACCAGCGTCATCCTGGATTGCCAGCTTGCTGGATACTAGATCAACCGGAGTGACCTCTGTCGCCTGTTGTGTCGTGGACAGATCGTCGTTTGTTGCGACGGGCGGCAGCATGGGTTTGGAGGCTTCAAGGAGCTTGAACCGATCTCCTTTCATGACCCGAGTCGTGACCCTCAGGACTTTGGCGACAGCGGTGCGTGGTTCGGTCGTCAGCACCTTGAGTTGGCCGATCTTTCGCGGAGGAAGTCCTGCGCTCTGACGCTGGATATCGAGAAGATCGCCGGATTTCAATCCATCTTCCCAGCCTCGATCCAAGTACACAACATTCGATTGGGCTACGAGCGTCATCGATCGGTCCGCTTGGAGTTCAACGATCATCCCTTCGAGATCGGAAACGTGCTCCGCGGGGCTTGGCTCGATATCTGCCGTTGGGGCAACAAACCGCACTACTCGGTCGCCTGGAGAGATAGGTCCGTAGCTTATTATGGCCTTCGCTGTGGTAAGGGTATGATCGGCAGCCGTGACCTTCACGATTGCCGATCGATTCACAACAAAACCAAGGTATTCTCGAGTGACTGGGTGAAACACCTTCCGAACCCGGCGATAGACGGTAAAGAGATCCCCAACTGCCACGTCAGTTGAGTTGTGTAATTTAAGATAGAGCGAGTCATGCTTGCCCAAGAGCATTCGATTACCCGAGGACTGATTATCGCCGGTTACCAAGTTCACGGTCCCGTCCATTGAGGATGTTTTCTGGATGGAGCCGCTGGCGAATGCCAGCGCGCGATCACCCAACCGAACGGATTCGACCTCTGAAACCTGGGCTTGTGCCCCATCGAGTGAGACGCTCAGACACAGGATTAAGACAAGGCATGCCACGGTTTTCATAGGTCGTTCCTTTTAGGCTAGAGTCCTTTGGAAAACCATAGCAAAAGGCGCTGCATTGTCAAGAATTTGAGTGTGATTGATCGAGTTTGACCCACATTTCCTCTCAGTGTTACCTTGAGATCGGCGAGAGTGCAGGGGCATTCTCCCTCAGAATCTTGTCGGAGTGTTGAAGACGTGAATAAACATAAGCAACCAGTCTCTCTATCCAAGGGATTCAGCATGAAGAGTCGAATCGAGACGCAGATCCACCGGCGCCGAACGATTAAGATTTTTTCTCCTCTCCAAATTGAATGGGATGGTGTCCAGCCGTTAAGGACCGAACCTTCTCGAATCGATCCAGATATCAAGCAGGATCCTGCGTCAGCGGGGAGTTGATTCCGTACAAGGCTATTGACCCTCTTGCAGCGGCGGCTCACGGCCTGTCCTTTTATTGCTAGGGCTTTCGGGTCGACCGTAATTAGGTCCTTTGTTCTCTTGCTATCCCCGAGAGCTGGGCACTAAGATTCCTCAAATCAATTGATGAATACCCTTTCCACGTCAATGCCTTGTGAAAGAAGATGGGGATGGACGGCGCTGAAATTCTCCTTGCGTACCTGACCAAGTACTTCCCGATTCTTCTGTTTATTTTTGTGACCTTGATATTTGGAATGGTGACGTTGCTCATCAGTTATTTTGTTCAACCTAGGTACCCGGAACCAGAAAAATTGACGACTTACGAGTGTGGGTCTGAACCATTTTCCGATGCGCGCATGCCATTCCCTGTCCGGTATTACATTTTTGCGATGCTGTTTGTCATTTTTGATATTGAGGTCATCTTTCTCTATCCGTGGGCGGTTGTTTTTAAGAAGATTGGGATCATTGGGCTAGTCGAGATGCTGATCTTTATCGGTCTTTTCGTCGTGGCATACGTCTATGCCTGGCGCAAAGGGGCACTGGAGTGGGACTGAGGGCTGTATGGGACTGATTCAGTTGGGACGACATGAAAAAGATGGGGCTCCGGACGTCATTACAGGGTCTCTGGAAAAAGCTGTGAACTGGGCGAGAAAGGGCTCCCTCTGGCCTATGACGTTTGGTCTGGCTTGTTGTGCGATTGAAATGATTGCCGCCGTTTCTTCACGGTACGATATGGACCGATTTGGGGCGGGCGTGTTCCGCGGTTCCCCCAGGCAGTCTGATTTGATGATTGTCGCTGGTACGGTATGCCGTCGAATGGCGCCGGTGATTAGAAAGATCTACGATCAGATGCCGGAACCTAAGTATGTGATTGCAATGGGTTCCTGTGCCACCTCAGGCAATATTTATGACAGCTATCCCGTTGTGCAGGGAGTGGATCGATTCATTCCCGTCGATATTTATGTGCCCGGCTGCCCTCCGACTCCGGAGGCCCTGTTAGATGGGATTCTCAAACTACAAGAGCGCATTATGCAGAAGCGCGTGTTTGTGACTCAACCTGATCAGATCAAGGCGCATTTGAAAGTCTGACCATCGCATGCATCCATTACTCGATCGTATTCAGCAGGCTTTTTCGTCGGGAATTACCGGTTTGGCGGAATGGCGAGGCGATGTGGCTGTGACGGTTTCACGGGATAAGCTTCATGAGGTCGCCCAGTTCCTGCGGGACGATCCGTGGATGGATTTTGACTACATCGTCCACGTGAGCTCCGTGGATTGGCCGGATGATGAAGAACGATTCGAGGTTGTGTGGGAGTTCTACTCCATTCGAAAACGTCATCGTATCAGGCTCAAGGCTCGGGTGCCTGAGTCGGATTGCGTGGTTGATTCCTTGACGGACCTTTGGAAAGGTGCCGACTTCATGGAGCGCGAGGTCTATGACATGATGGGTATCCGATTCCGAAATCATCCAGATCTCCGTCGAATCCTTATGCCGGATGATTATACGGAGGGGTATCCGTTGCGAAAAGATTTTCCATTGCGCGGCAAGGGCTGGCGAGACACGTTTGAATTTCTGGATGAAATTTCCCGGTAGGATTCTGAAATTATATGGCTTTCGAAGACCAAAGAACCACCGTCTATAAGATCGATCCAGAGCATCCGGAAAGCGAGAGCCTTCCGACGCTTCGAACCGAGGAGCTCTTGCTCAATATGGGGCCTCAGCATCCAAGTACGCACGGTGTGCTGAAGGTGATTCTCGAGTTGGAGGGGGAGCGGCTGGTGAAATCTACTCCGGTGATGGGCTATCTCCATCGTGGAGTCGAAAAGCTCGCAGAAGACGGAACCTACCATCAGTTCATCCCACATACGGATCGGCTGGACTACGTCTGCGCAATGTATAACAACTTTGCCTACTGCCGTGCCGTCGAAAAACTCTTGAATCTTCAGGTGCCGGAGCGGGCGGAATATCTCCGCACGATCGTCGCAGAAGTCCAACGCATTATTGGTCATCAATTTTGGCTGGGCGCCCAGGCGCTTGACATAGGGGCCATGACCGTCTTTTTTTATACGTTTCGGGATCGAGAAATACTGCTCGATTGGTTCAACGAACTGTGCGGCGCTCGCCTGACGACCAGTTGGTATCGAATCGGCGGGGTGGAGCGTGACTTGACGCCGGCGTTGATCGACAAGCTTAAACAGTTTTTAGAGTATTTCCCGGCGAAGATCGATGAATATCAGGTGTTCCTTGAGAAGAACCGCATTTGGATCGGGCGTACGAAGGGGGTTGCCGTCATTTCTGCCGAAGACGCGGTTAGTTTTGGGTTGAGCGGCCCTGTGCTCCGCGGATCAGGGGTGGACTACGACTTGCGCAAGTATGAACCCTATAGCGCGTATCCAAAGTGTGAGTTCAGCGTGCCGGTCGGGAAAAACGGCGATACGTATGACCGGTATTGGATACGAGTGATGGAACTCTATGAAAGTGTCAAAATCATTCGGCAATGTCTGGAACAGATGCAGGAAGGGCCTATCATGGCGGATGCTCCAAGTGTGACGCTACCGCCGAAAGAACGGGTTTTCACCAACTTAGAGGCGATGATCCAGCAGTTTAAGCTCTTTTCACAGGGGTTCGATGCGCCACCTGGAGAAATCTACTGCGGGACTGAGGCACACAAGGGTGAGTTGGGGTTTTACATCGTCAGTACGGGAGGCGGAAAGCCATATCGGCTGAAGATTCGCGCCCCATCGTTCGTGCACATGGGTGCTTTTGACCACATGGCTCGAGGTTATATGATCTCGGATGCCTGCACGATTTTTGGCACCTACGATATTGTGATGGGTGAATGCGATCGATAAGGCTGGGTGGTAGAGCGTGCGGGAGATATACAGCGTTGATCGGTAGTGGGCAAGGATAAGGAAAGCCGATACAGGGTGTAACACGATGGGACTCAAGCCAGCTACGAACCCCGATGTTGAAGCGACAACGATCGAGCTGAGCATCGACGGAAAATCAGTGACGGCCAAGGATGGCGTGTCTTTGTATGACGTCATTTCAATGACCGGCAAGATCATCCCAGCCATGTGTTACCACTACACGTTTGATCCGTTTGGTTCCTGCGGGATGTGTCTGGTGATGCAAGACGGGAAAAAGGCCCCCGTCCGGTCCTGCACAGCCAAGGCGGCAGCGGGAATGGTGATCCGAACGGAGGGAGAGGACTTGTTTCTGGCGCGTAAGAAAGCCGTAGAGAAACATCTCTCTGTGCATCCTCTTGATTGCCCGGTGTGTGATGCAGATGGACACTGTGAATTACAGGACATGGCCTTCCAGCACGGGGTGACAAACCTGGCCAATGCCAAGCAGAAATTCATCCCGGAGGACACGCGTAGTCCGGTCCTTGATTTCAATATGAATCGTTGCATCGCGTGCGCAGAGTGCATCAATGTTTGCAAAGATGTGTTGATGATCGACGCGCTGCAGTTCATGAAGAAGGGCGGCTTCAATCAGGTCGTCCCTAAAGGCGACCTGGCTCTCGACTGCGAATTTTGCGGGGATTGTCTAGCGGTCTGTCCCGTTGGAGCGATCACGAACAAGTTTTCCAAATATCTGTACAAACCCTGGCAGATGAAGGAGACGACCACGACCTGCAATTACTGTGGGGATGGCTGTCAGCTGTACTTGGAAACGAAGGATACGGAAGTGATCCGTGTCTCATCTCCATTGTCCTGGAAAAATAAATGGGGGGATCGTTCTGAAACTGCGAAGGGCCATGGAGGGCTTTGTGTACGAGGGCGTTTTGGGTTCGAATATCTAGATAGTCAGCACAGGCTTGTGCAGCCGTTGGTTCGTGAAGGCGACCGATTGGTCGAAAAGTCGTGGTTGGAGACCATGCATGCCCTGGTAGATCGGTTTACCGAGATTAAGCAAAAGCATGGTGCCGATGCCATCGCGGGTTTGGCAACGGCGCGCTGCACCAACGAAGAGCTATATCTGTTCCAAAAGCTGATGCGCACCGGTTTCGGCACCAACCAGCTCGACAGTAGTGCACGCTATGGGCACATGAATTTTGTGCTCGCCTCCAAGCATGCCATCGGAGTAGGGAGGACATCGAACGATTGGGAGGATTTGACGAAGGCGAAGGCCATCATTGTGATTGGTTCCAACATCACGGAAACGAACCCATTGACTGCCGTGCGAATCAAAGAGGCGATCCGGGTCTACAAGGCTCAGGTTGTCACCCTCGACAGTGCCATTACGAATATGGCCAAGCTGGCATCGCATCCATTCTTAATCAAGCCCGGGACTGAAGGGGCTGTGATCGATGGCCTCGTGAAGGCGGCGATTGCCTATGATCTGGTGGACGAAGCCGCTGTCGGCAAACATCCTAGGGCGTTTGAGGAGCTTAAAAATGCGGTGGCGAATCTAACGCTAGAAGACGTATCTGCTCAGACAGGGCTCACGGTTGAGACGTTCAAAGAAATCGCCTCTATTTTTGCCGAATCGCCAAGATCCATCATTCTGTGTGCGGAAGGGATTGTCAGGAGAACGAATGGCTATCAGAACGTCCTCAAGCTGATGGACCTTGCTTGGATTACCGGGAAGATCGGGCGACCGGGATGTGGTGTGAACACCGTGACCGAAGAGCCGAACGAGCAGGGGGCAGTGGATATGGGCGTGGCCCCGGAGTTCCTCCCCGGACAGGCTCGTTTTGATGACCCATCCGCTCGGGACCGTTTTTCCGGGGCATGGGACGCGTCGCTTCCGTCGATCGGATCAGGAGCACATCTGGTTGAGATTCTAAAAAGGTGTAAGAGCGGACAGATTAAGGCCCTCTACGTGCTGGGGGAAAATCCTCTGGCAACGTTCCCCGCCTCGATGGAGGTACGGGCTGCACTCGAACGCTTGGAACTGCTAGTCGTGCAAGATCCTTTTCTGACTGAGACGGGGAAGATGGCTGATTTTGTGCTTCCTGCCTGTACCTATGCGGAAAAAGAGGGCACCTTTACGAACCTGGAAGGTCGTGTTCTTCGGATTCGCCAAGCGATGGATCCCCTGGGAGAAAGCTTGCCTGATTGGCACATCATGACGGCCCTTGCCAATGCCATGGGTTGCAGATGGGAATACCAATCAGCCAACGATATTCAGAGCGAAATAATGAAGCTCCTTCCCGGGTACTACAACCTTGGTCAACCTCGGAAATTCGCACCCGCGCTCGATCAGTATCTGTCCAACGGGTATGCGGGAGAGGTGAAAGCCCGTTACCGTACGAGCCAAGCCTCTGTGGAACGTGCGCGCCCCTTTATGCTGATCATGGGGCAGTTGTTGATGCATTCAGGAAAGCTGTCGACGCACGCATCCGGACTGATCAAGATTGCTCCCAACACCGGGAAATTGCGAATGAATATACGGGATATGGAACGTCTGGGGATGCAGGATGGCACGAAGGTGCGGTTGATCTCTGATCGTGGGTCGCTTCAGCTTGCTGTGCAGCCCGATCAATCCATCGCGCCAGGTACCTGTTTTTTTTCTGAACATTTCAATGAGCCACCGGTGAAAGATTTACTGACGGTTTCGATCGATGCCACAACGGGTGTGCCGTCGTTCAAACAGATGTGGGTCAGTGTTGAACCGGTGTAAGTGGATGTGTACAGTGGCCGGTTTGTGACGAGGAGCTGCAATGAGTGTCGCCGCCCTGACAAAGAAACTCCTTCATGCCGCATTGTTCTATGAGATTTGGGACGCCATGAAAGTGACCTTTCGGCACATGCTTCATAAGCCGATGACGTTTCAGTATCCGCGTGAACAACGAACGATCCCTGATACACACAGAGGAGCGCTGAGTTTGCTTCGGTACGATGACGGACAGGAGCGCTGTGTCGGTTGTGATCTGTGTGAAGTCGCGTGCCCGTCTCACTGCATCAAGGTGATCAGTGCGGAGGATACGACCCGCCCTCTTCAACGATACGCAAGTGAATTCTATATTGATATCACGAAATGCGTGTTCTGTGGCTATTGCGTCGAGGCCTGTCCGGTGAACGCGCTGGCGATGACCAAGATGTACGAATATTCGACGCATGACAAACGGAGTCTGTTGTTCGACAAGAAGCGGCTTTATGATATCGGCGAGCGCCATCTTGAGGATGGGAAGAAGTACCTCTACGCCCATAATCAAGAAAAGGATGTGGAGCAGAGCCGGGAATACCGGTACTACTTTCCTCAGTCGGTACAGAAGGCTACCCAACAACCTCCCAGGCATCTGAGCTGAGCTGAACACATGATGTTGGTGTTTTTCGCGTATTTCGCGTTGGTCAGTATTGCCTCCGGCGTCCTCACGGTGTCCTTACGCCACCCCGTTCACTGCGCGCTCGCGCTACTTGCCTTACTTTTGCACGTTTCAGGGCTGTTCATCCTTTTGAACGCAGAGTTCTTATGGGCAGTGCAGGTCATTGTCTACGTCGGAGCCATTCTGGTGCTCTACCTGTTTGTGTTGATGTTGATGAATTTAAAAACGGATGAACGCTATTTCCATCCATCGGCTCTGTATTTTGTCGGGCCAGCGGTCTTGGGCGGGGTGTATGTGCTTTTCCTTCTCCTGCAGTCTCCGTTCGATGGCGCGAAGGGTACTGCTCCGGCAAGCGCAGTGCTCCAAGACGGTGATACCTATGCAGTCGGTATCAAAATGTTCAGCGACCACATCCTGCAGTTCGAAATCGTCGGTATCTTTCTCCTCGGGGCTATTATCGGTGCCATTGTCCTTGCCAAAACGCCGAAGCCTCTTGACCCCAAGGAAGAACGTTTATGATCCCCCTTTCTGCCTACACAGCGGTGAGCGCCGTGTTGTTTATGACTGGGCTTCTCGGCGTACTTGTGAGGCGCAATTTCATTATTGTTCTCATGTCGGTTGAGATGATGTTGAATGCGGCCAACATTAATCTTGTGGCATTTTCGCACTATTTAGAATCTATGGCGGGACAGCTGGTTGCTCTTTTCGTCATTGCCATTGCTGCTGGTGAAGCTGCCGTTGGTCTAGCCATTATCATTGTGGTCTTTCGGGGCAAGATATCGACCAATGTTGACGAGATGAACCTTTTAAAATGGTAGCGGGATCTTGTTGAAGGCCAGAGGGCTTCGTACGTGGTGCATCATTCTCGCTCATAGGCTTCCCAGATGATTGGCCGTCTGGGGGATGATTCCCTGACCTAATATGCGGAGAACTATAGGATATCGTGTCGAACCTCACCGATCTGCTGATTAAACTGATACCCATTTTCCCGTTGGCGGCAGTCGTTTTGAACGGCCTGCTCGGGAATCGCTATTCCCGTGATATAGCCCATCGGCTCGCATGGGGATCGGTCGGGCTGTCGTTTCTCTGCACGCTGGCGGTGTTCACTGATGTATTGCGGACTGGAACGACGCATGAAGTGATCGCCTACCAATGGATTTTTGGGGAGGATCTGACGGTCAATCTTGCCTATCTCGTGGATCCGTTAACCTGTGCCTGGTTGTTGGTCGTTACCGGTGTGGGTTTTCTGATCCACGTGTATTCCGTCGGATACATGCATGGGGAAGCTGGGTTTACACGATTCTTCACGTATATGAACTTGTTCATGGTCTCCATGCTCCTGCTCGTCATGGGGAACAATTATCTGGTCCTCTTCATCGGGTGGGAGGGGGTAGGGCTCTGTTCCTATCTCCTGATTGGCTATTACTATGACAAGGTCTCTGCTGCGAAAGCCGCGACGAAAGCATTTGTCGTCAACCGAATCGGAGATGCAGGTTTTCTGGTTGCCATTTTTTTGGTCTTCGTCAACTTTAGGACTCTCGACTATACCAAGGTCTTTGCGCAGGTCGGCCAACTGTCTCCGGAAATGGCCACAGCGATAGCCCTGTGCCTATTGGTGGGCGCGGTGGGAAAGTCGGCACAATTGCCTCTCCACACGTGGTTACCCGATGCGATGGAAGGTCCAACACCGGTCAGCGCCCTCATTCACGCGGCTACCATGGTAACGGCGGGTGTGTACATGATCGTGCGGAACCATGTGATTTTTGATCTTTCTCCCGTTGCCATGTCTGTGGTGGCGTTCGTCGGCGGTGGCACCGCCTTGTTTGCCGCGACCATCGGACTCGTTCAAACCGACATCAAGCGTGTGCTGGCCTATTCCACTGTGAGCCAGCTGGGATACATGTTCCTGGGTTGTGGGGTTGGTGCCTACACAGCGGCGGTGTTTCACGTCATGACCCACGCGTTCTTTAAGGCGTTGTTATTTTTGGCTGCGGGATCTGTCATTCACGCACTATCCGGGGAACAGGATATTCGGAAGATGGGCGGGCTGAGCAAGCGTATTCCGTGGACTCATCGTGTGTTCCTGATTGGTACGATCGCTATTGCTGGGTTGCCTCCTCTAGCTGGATTCTGGAGCAAGGATGAAATCATGGCCCACGCCTTCATGAATCATCACTATCTCCTCTACAGCATGGCCGCGATCGGTGCCTTGATGACGTCGTTTTACATGTTTCGGCTGACGTACCTCACGTTCTATGGCTCTTCAAGGATGGATCATCATACGGAAGAGCATGTGCATGAGTCTCCTATGGTCATGGTCGCACCCTTGATGGTGCTGGCCTTTCTATCCGGAGTGGGCGGATTAGTCCTCGGATTTCCTCCAGAACATGGTTGGCTGCATGGATTTTTGGCTCCGGTGGTCGGAGTTGCGGGAGAACATGAGGCCAGTACAGGGCTGGTATTTCTGTTAATGGGTCTGGCGGTCGCCATTGCCGTGATCGGATGGGGACTCGCCCATTTCCTGTATGCCGTGAGTCCGGTCACGGCCGACGGCTGGGCTGAAAAGTTTGCTGGGATGTATCGAACGCTCTTGAACAAATACTATGTCGACGAACTGTACGACCTATTGTTCGTCGAACCAGTGAAACGTCTCGGGATGTTCCTGCACTGGTTTGATCACACCGTCATCGATGGGGTGGTGCGTGCAGTCGGGCGGATGGCCGACTGGGGAGCCGCTGGTTCCACGTGGATCGAGAAATACATCGTCTATGCAGGGTTGAATGTGATCGGGTATGGCAACCACTTGGCAGCTCGTGAAGGACGAAAAATGCAGAGCGGCATGGTCCATCACTATGCGGCCATCATTGTGGCGGGTCTTTTTCTGCTGGCGGTGGTGGTTCAACTTATCGTTCAGATGTAGCTAGGAAGGTCAACAGGTTTTCAGCATGCTCGAAGAGCTTACAGCTGGATTTCCCATTCTCTCCTGCATCCTCTTCCTCCCGGTGGTTGGAGCGGTTTTGCTTTGGGTCGTTGAGGATGAAGATACGGTCAGGAGTGCCGCCCTTACCATCGCACTCGTTGAGCTTGCGCTCTGCATCTTCGTGCTGCTTCGCTTTGTGCCGGAGTCGGCTGCCATGCAGTTTACGGAGCGTGTGCCGTGGATCCCAGCCCTCGGAATCAGCTATCACGTGGCGGTCGATGGGATCAGCGTCCTGTTCGTAGGGCTCACGGCTTTTTTGACGGTGCTGGTCGTGGCCTACTCCTGGGATACGATTCGACATCAGGTCAAATTGTACATGATGTGCTTGTTGGCCCTCGAGACGACGACCATGGGTGTCTTTGTGTCGTTGGACCTGATCTTGTTCTTCGTGTTCTGGGAGCTGATGCTGATCCCCAGTTATTTCATGATCAAGTTATGGGGAGGCGGAGCCGAACGTCATTACGCGGCGTTGAAGTTCGTCATCTACACGCTGTTGGGCAGCGTCTTCATGCTGGTCGGCATCGCATTGCTGAATATCAATTTCCATGAGTGGGCCTTGTTGCATCACGCCGATCAGGTGTACTCGTTTGATTTCCTCGACCTTTTGAATGTGCCAATTCCCCTCAGTCAACAGATGGTGATCTTTTGGCTGATGTTTTTGGGATTTGCGTTCAAGGCACCAGTCTTCCCATTTCACACCTGGTTGCCTGATGCCCTCTTAGAAGGACCGATTGGAATAGCCGTCGTATTAGCCGGCCTCAAGTTGGGGACCTTTGGCTTTATGCGCTTCAGTATTCCACTGCTTCCGGATGCCTCAAAAAGCGAAACGGTTGTCACCATCCTGGTGGTTCTTGGTCTCTGTGCCATTCTCTATGGAGCCTGGATGGCGTTGGTACAGGCCGATTTGAGACGTCTCCTCGCCTACAGCAGTGTGAGTCACTTGGGTTTTGTGGTCGTGGGGTTGTTTGCTTTGAACTATCAGGGTCTGCAGGGCAGTTTGCTGACCATGATCAATTTGGGGTTCAGCACGGCTGGTTTGTTTTTTATAGCCGGGTTTTTGTATTCCCGCCAGCAGACGACAGAGTTGTCGGCCTTCGGCGGAATGGCGAAGCAGGTGCCGTTGCTCGCCACATTTTTTCTCATTATTGGCCTGGCTTCCATCGGACTACCTGGGACAAACGGCTTTGTCGGCGAGTTTCTGATTCTCCTGGGGGCGTTTGAGGCCAAATGGTGGTTTGGAGCCGTGGCCGTGTTGGGAGTGATTTTCGGCGCCGCCTATTTTTTGTGGTATTACGAACGGTCCATGCTTGGACCCATTGGGACAGCGGTCCGAACCACGATGAGCGATTTGCACGTTCGTGAAATGATCATTGCCGTCTCATTGTCTGTCATGATTCTTTGGATCGGACTCTATCCCTCTCCGTTTCTACGAATCATGAACGGATCTGTTCAAGCCCTTGTCGACCGGCTTCACCACGATCAGTCGGCGGCAATTGTAGGCCCACACGTTCAAGAGGGGAAGTAGGTTCCGGTCATGGGAGAGTCCGTACTGCTCTATATTCTCTTCGCTCCCTTTCTGGGCGCGTTAGGGTTAATCTTTGTCTCGAATCGACAACCGCTCCTTGTCCGGAGCATTGCCGCTGGTTCCGCGTTTGTCGCGTTATTAGCTTCAATCTATCTCTTCTATGCCTATGATCCGGTCAAAGGTGGATTCCAGTTTATCCAAAAAATTGAATGGTCCCGACAGCTCGGTATTTCCTTGCATCTCGGCGTCGATGGTATCGGAACCCCCCTGGTGTTGGCCTCAACGATTCTGTTGTTTGCTGGGATCTTCGTATCCTGGCACATCAAAGATCGTACGAAAGAGTTCTATATCTGGTTGCTGATCCTAGCGGCTGCCACGATCGGCGTCTTCATGTCCCTGGATCTGTTTTTCCTCTACTTCTTCTACGAAATGTCCGTCATCCCGATGTACCTATTGTTGGGTATGTGGGGAAGCCACACGAAGAAGTACCTCGAGATGACCGATTCTGAAGGAATGAAACTGAGGGATTCCGTCGGTTTTATTTTCAATTTCGGTTCCAACAGCAAAGAATACGCCGCGATGAAATTAGTGCTTTTCTTGTCCGCGTTTGCTGTGGCCGCGTTAATGGGCATTCTGCTCATCTATAAGTATTCCGGGCTGAACACCTTCGACATCCTGGTGCTTCGCGAGCAGGCGAATCTCATGAATATCCCGGTTCTGGGAACGACACTGGACAAGATTATTTGGATCTTGGTGTTCTTTGGATTCGCATCGATTGCTCCCCTTTGGCCGATGCACTCGTGGTCTCCAGTCGGCCACGCGGCTGCGCCGGCTGCGACAAGCATGCTTCATGCCGGCGTCCTGATGAAGCTAGGGCACTTTTCCATCATTCGGGTTGCGTTTGAAATTCTCCCTGAGACGACCAGGGAGCTGATGCCAATCGCGGCCGTCCTTTGCATGTTTAGCATCATTTATGGTGGCTTCGTCGCCTTTTATGCCAAGGACACCAAGTATGTCATCGGCTATTCGAGTTCCAGTCATATGGGATACGTCTTTCTTGGCATGGCGGCGCTCAACTACATTAGTTTGAGCGGCGCCGTCATCTACATGTTCGCCCATGCTTTGGCGACGGGGATGCTCTTCGCGATGGCGGGATGGGTCTATGACCAAACACATTCCCGCGACATCCCTTCATTGGGCGGCCTCTCCAACAAAATGCCGTTCATCACGGCCTGCTTTATGGTGGCCTGTATGGCGTCGATCGGGATGCCGGGCACGGTGAATTTTATTGCGGAGATCATGATTGTCGTCGGCAGTTGGAATAAGTACCCCTTGCAAGTGATCGTAGCCATGCTGGGCATCGTGCTGACCCTCGCCTACCTGTTCAAAATGATGCGCGGACTGTTCTATGGTCCCATGAATCAGAAGTACAGCCATGCTCATGATGCGGTTTCGACGGTGGACCGATTGCCGCTGTTGATCATGATCGCGATCAGCATCGGGTTCGGTATCTTCCCAACGCATCTGTACGACGTTGTTCGCTCTGGTGTGGATCCGTTGATCGTGAGAATCACAGAGGTCGTCCCTGTTGCACAATCGGGGAGCGACGAAGGTGTTCAGCATACCGTCAGTCACTCGAAGATCCCGTTGACCTCGCCGATCATCGCCGATGAGGTGGCGGCGACTCCACTACAGATTTCAGGAGGACGGGAATGATTTTTTCGCTGAATCTGTCCTTCTCGGATCTGCTGTTACTCTTGCCGGAAATCTTGCTTACCTGCTGGCTCTGTCTTGTGATCATCGTGGACTTTGTATCTCCCCGTCTACCGAAAGAGCAGTTGGCCTATCTGAGCGTAGCGGGTCTTGTTCTGACACTCGGATGTTTGGCGTGGTTTGACATCGCTCACGTTTCCGGTGCGCTGTTTGGCAACATGTTTGTGCTGGATCGGATGGCGATTTTCTTCAAGGTCTTTATCCTGGGCGCCACTATCCTTGTGATTCTCTCTTCAGTGGAGTACGTGAATCGATTCACCTTATTCCGTGGAGAATACTATGTCCTTGTGGTGATGTCTGCGATCGGCATGATGTTCATGGCATCAGCCAATGATCTCCTTTCAGTCTTTGTCAGTTTGGAGTTCTCCACCCTTGGGTTTTACGTCTTGGTATCGTATTTACGCGAGGACATGGCTTCGAATGAAGCTGGACTGAAGTTCTTTATCCTGGGCGTCTTTGCCGCCGGGCTATTCGCCTACGGTATCAGTCTCGTATACGGCGAAACGGGCCAGCTGGTCTTTTCTGAGATGTCGTCGGCACAGGCGACCCCCGGGTTAATTATAGGATTTCTCCTGATCTTTGCCGCCTTAGGATTTAAGATCGGTGCTGTCCCCTTCCATTCGTGGATACCGGACACGTACCACGGCGCTCCAACCCCCGTCACAGCCTTTTTGTCCATCGCGCCTAAAGGCGCTGCGTTGGTGATTCTGCTCAGGATTTTCCTCGTCGCGCTGGCTTCGTTTAAACCAGTGTGGGTGTACTTATTGGTGGCCGTCTCGATCCTCTCAATGACCTACGGAAATATCGTGGCGATCGCTCAACGAAATATCAAACGTCTCCTTGCCTACTCTGGGATCGCCCAAATCGGGAATGTCCTGATTGGACTGGCGGCAGGAACGAAGATGGGAAGCGACGCGATACTGTTTTATCTCCTGGCGTACCTCTTCGCCAATATCGGAGCGTTCGCCGTCGTCATTGCAGTCAGCCACGCCATCGGACGGGATGAGATCGAGGATTATCGTGGTCTCAATCGGCGATCTCCGTTTTTGGCGTTTGCCATGTTGCTGTTTCTCTTATCGTTAGCCGGGGTACCGCCGCTTGCCGGGTTTATCGGAAAGCTCTATATCTTTGTCGCGGCGATCAAGGAAGGACTCTACACCTTGATCACGGTTGGGCTCATCAACATCGTCATATCGATGTACTATTACCTAATCGTGGTCAAACAAATGTACATCAATGAGCCCATTGATCCGTCACCGATTAGGATTTCCGGTCCGATGAAGGCCGTCATCTACGTTGGTCTGGCGGGGACGCTGGTGATCGGTATCTACCCCCAGCCCTTTACAGACTGGGTCGTTGATGCCACGTTGATGTTTTCCAACTTCGTGACTCCTTCTGCGACAGCGGTTCCTTCACCCATTCATGTCGGCGGTTAGTTTTCTGCTTTCTCCTATCTAGAGTTCTGCTACAATTGCTCCGAGCGCGAAGTCTTGTGTTGTTCGGATCCCGCACCACCGTCACATCGCCGTGATGGCTTGTCATCTAGCCATGGAATCAGCCACACACCAGCAGTCAGAGCCGCCGACCCTCGTATCAGGGGAAGTGGAATCTCGTTCAGACATTGGCCCTGATTCAACGAGCTCGAGCAATGGCCGTGTGTCCTGGTTCGAAAAACTGACCATTGAGCAACGGATACTGGCTGGTTTTAGTCTTGTGTTTGTCGGGATCCTCGTTATTACCGCCGTTTCATACCACAACACCAGTATTGTGCTGACCAATAGTCGACTCGATGGTCGCAGCCACGATCTGCTCCAACTGCTCAGTACCATCGATGTTGCGATGAACGAGGCAGAAGATGCCCATCGACGATATCTCGTTACCGGAGAAACGTCCTATCTAGAGTCCTATAAGAAGGTGGTACAACAAAAACCGACATTCGCCACCTACCTTCGTGAATTAACACGCGGTTCTACGGAACAAGAGCAACGAGCTGGGGTGCTGGAACGGATGATGGAGAAACAATTGAACGCCGAGTCCAAGGCCATTGACCAGTTCGACCGGGGCGGATTTCGAGCGGTTAAGAAGATGGCGATTGAGGGGGCTGGCCGCCGAGAGTTAGGAGCGGTTCATCAACTCATTACCGATATGGATTCAGACGAACGGCAGGCCATGAATCGTCGTATGGCGGACTCCGCTGAGGGGACCAAGAATACGATCGTGCTGTTGGGTCTGGGGGCTTTTCTCCAGCTGGTTTTGTTGGCGTGGGTCTACTATCTCATTCGCCATGACATTACGGAGCGACGGCGGGTAGCGGAGGAGCTGCAGCGCCGTGGAGAGCTCTTGGAGGCGGCAAACAAGGAGCTGGAAGCCTTCAGCTACTCGGTGTCTCATGATTTACGAGCGCCTCTTCGGCATATAGATGGGTATGCCGCTCTCCTGCGCAAAACCGTCGAGCAGTCACTGAGTGAGAAGGGCGCGCGGTATTTACAAACCATCTCCGATGCCGCCAAGCAGATGGGTCAGCTTATTGATGATCTGTTGGTCTTTTCACGGATGGGCCGACAAGAAATGCTTCACACGAGTGTGAATCTTGAGCAGTTGATCAACAATATTCTTGCGGATTTGCGTCTGGACTTGCAAGGGCGTGAGATATCGTGGACAATCGCCCCGTTGCCTGAGGTCAAGGGCGATCCGGCCATGCTGAGACAGGTATTTGTGAATTTGCTGACGAACGCCATTAAGTTCACCGGTACCAGGCCAAAGGCTTCAATTGAAATCGGTGTCGAGCGTCCAAACTCAGCAGAAGTCGTCATTTTTGTGCGTGACAACGGAGTGGGTTTTGATATGGAATATGCCTCCAAGCTCTTTGGGGTCTTCCAGAGGCTTCACCGTGCTGATGAGTTCGAAGGAACCGGAATCGGTCTCGCCAACGTGCGCCGGATTGTTCATCGCCATGGGGGGCGGGCCTGGGCGGAAGGAGCTCCAGATAGCGGAGCTACCTTCTTTATTGCGTTGCCAACAAGGAGTCATGAACCATGAATGCGGCGAAACCAATCGTCCTCGCCGAAGATAATCCACGTGATGCCGAACTTGCTCTTGCTGCGATGGAGGAGGAACATATATCGGACAAAGTCGTCCTTTGTCATGACGGGGCTGAGGTTTTGGACTATCTTTACTGTCGGGGGCAGTTCAAGTCACGTTTAAAGGGCAACCCCGCCGTGATTTTTCTCGACCTGAAAATGCCAAAGGTGAACGGGCTGGAAGTGTTGCGTACCATCAAGGCAGATATCAATCTGCGGCCGATTCCGGTCGTGATGCTGACGTCGTCACGAGAAGAACGCGATTTGGCTGAAAGCTATGCGTTGGGAGCGAACGCATATGTGGTCAAGCCTGTTGAGTTTCACAAATTTCTGTCGGCTGTGAAGGAGCTGGGAACGTTCTGGGGGGTCATTAATGAGCCCCCTCCTGAAGGTCTCCGGTCCGCTCAACCCCATTCATGACAACTCCGCTACGAGTTCTTCATCTCGAATCGAATCGGCACGAGAGTGACCGCATTGAGACGATGTTGACGGGTGGCGATATCCCCTGCGTGATACACCGGGTGGAGAGCCGAGCCGCCTATATATCGGCGCTCACGGACGGTCACGTCGATCTCATCTTGGCGGAATACAACCTGCCTCGATGCGATGGACGGACAGCGCTTGAACTTGCTCGGAGATTGGCTCCTGGTGTTCCGGTCATCTTCGTCTCGGCAACTGTTTTGGAAAAACAGCGAATTGAATTACAGTCTGGCGGCGCCACGGATTGTATTCCGAAAGAGGAACTCGATCGCCTGGTTCCATCGGTGCGGCGCGTACGGCGAGAGCAACAGGAGCGTGCAGGGCGATTACAAGCCGAAGCAGCGCTGTCGGAAAGCCGTGCGCAGTTCAGACAGGTGCAGAAACTCGAGGCGGTCGGTCGTCTGGCGGGAGGGTTGGCTCATGACTTCAATAATTTGCTCACTGTCATTATGGGCCAAAGTCAAGTGCTGCTCAGCGAGATGGACCTTGAGGATCCCCTAAGAGGTAGAGTTGAGGAGATGCACAAGGCCGGTGATCGTGCGAGGATTCTTATTCGCCAGTTGCTTGCGTTCAGCAGAAAACAACCGTCTGAGGCGAAGGTTCTGAACCTGAATAGGATCCTGGTCGACTTTGAACCCATGCTGCGGAGGTTGATAGGTGAGGATATTCAACTCATATTGAGACCCAGTATGGATGATCTCAGAGTCAAGGCCGACCCAGCCCTGCTCGAGCAGGTTGTGATGAATCTCGCGGTCAATGCACGGGATGCCATGCCAACGGGGGGAAAACTCACGATAGAAACAGCTGTAACAGATCTCGATCACACCCCCCTGTACCACATCAGTCCACTAGCGCCAGGAGCCTATGTCAGGCTTTCAGTCGCCGACAGTGGCTGCGGTATGACTCCAGAAGTACAAGCGCATATGTTTGAACCCTTCTTTACGACCAAGGAAGAAGGAAAGGGAACCGGATTGGGGCTCGCGACGGTCTTTGGCATTGTGACTCAGGGGGGGGGCGGACTGGACGTGACCAGTAAGACTGGGGAAGGAACTCGGTTTGATATCTACCTTCCACGTGTGGAGGCCGAGATTGAGACTTCTGTGAGTGAGCAGGCAATCATGCCGTCACCACGGGGGCACGAAACGATTCTTCTTGTCGAGGATGATGAGAATGTTCGCGTACTGATGGCCGACGAACTCCGCAAGTATGGGTATCGAATCGTGGAAGCAAGAAATGGGGTGGAGGCCTGCCTTGTGGCCACCCCATACATCAAGAAGCTCCGGCTCTTGCTCACCGACATTGTCATGCCGGGAATGAGTGGGGTAGAACTTGCTCGGAATCTCCGTGTGATTAAGCCGGGGCTCAAGGTGCTCTTCATCTCAGGCTACACGGATGATATCGGGGTCGGTGCGGGTGACCCAGCCACCCTGTATCTGCAAAAGCCATTCACGCCGGAAGTATTAGCAGAGAAGGTGCGCGAGGTTCTTAACCTTGAGCCTTCTAGTCAAAAGGGTGGTGGCCACATATCGGAGCCGGTACAGTCATCGATTCCAAGTCAATCCTGATACATGGAAAGACAACACTCAGCATCGTTCCGTGGTCGGTTTTCTGTAGGCTCTACGTTCAAGAGGCACCATTCGGTGCGATGGAGTCGGTTCGGAGCAACGTATCTGTTGGTAGCTGCATGCGCGTTCCCCACTTCGAGCATAGCCGGGGATATCTCGTGGCTACAACTTTCTGATGGCATTAGGGTGTCGGTGTGGAAAGCCCAGGATCAATGCCCGATCGTGCCGAGAATGCTGGTTGTCGATTTGGACCCTGAACGCATAAAGTTCTCCGTTCATTATTACGCCCAGGAAGGACTATCAGAACCGCACAAGATTGACCAATGGCAGAAACGAACAGGGCACCACGTCGTATTTAATGCGGGGCTATTCCGTGAAAATTTCGCATATCTTGGTCTTCTCTATAAGGATGGGCATCCGTTGGGGAGCCGACGACACCCTTCGTGGCAGGGGTTGTTTGTTGCAGAGCCATCTGATTCGGGGTTGAGAAAGGCACGAGTCCTTGATTTGGATTCCGAGGCCTTCGATGAAGAGCAACCTCCCTATCGGGAGGTCGCACAAGCCCTCATGCTTCTGGATCACACGGGGAGGGTTCGCGTGCGGGAGTCGGGGAAATATGCGTATCAAACAATCGTCGCTGAAACGATGGCCGGACATATTCTTCTCTTAAAAAGCCTCGGAGCGGCTAGGTTATACGACATCGCGCAGTGTGTGAAGGATGTACTCCCTACCGTGCGCCAAGCGATGGCCATGGATGGAGGGTCCTCTTCGGATATTCGGATTCTGGAGTCACTGTGGCAGAAGGACATAGACACAGAGGACCGCACGTCATGGAAGAGCCTGTTCGCTGGAAACACCGGTAGTCATATTCCGTTGCCTACGGTGATTGGGGCAAGTCCCAGAGAATGATGAACACGTGGCTTCCAATTGCTGGAGTCCTGGCCTACCTCGCTGTTGGTGGCTGTGCGGATGGTGCAAAGATCGTTCAACAGCACGACAGGGGCGGGGTGGTCATTTATCCGTTTAAAGAAGAACAGGGGCCCGTCCTCTCTTCGTTTCGAAAGGACGCCCTCGACCTGATGAAAGAGAAATGCACAGGCAGGTCGTACTCCATCGTTCGCGAGGGAGAAGCGCAAGGACGAACGCGTGTGGTCAGCCCGCTTGATGGCGCCCAAGAACTCGTGGAGGAACGGCGATGGGGGATTCAGTTTGAGTGCAAATGAAATAACGGGAGTTGGTCACATCCGATGTGTGTTGTGCTAAGCCTGGTTCACCGTCTGCATGAGATCGTGAATGGTCAGGAGACTGATCAGTTGAACCTTTTCTCTTTCCACACGTGCTCTCCCATCTTGCTCTAGACGGTCCACAATCACCAATGCATGATCTACCCGAAGGCCAGCTTCCCGCGCGACTCCTACCGCTTTGAGCAAGGACCCACCACTCGTGAGTACATCATCCACGATAAGTGCTCGATCAGTTGGACGAATGCTGCCCTCGATTAACTTGCCTAAACCATGATCTTTGGGCTGTTTGCGAACGACGAACGTACGCCACAGACGCTGCGGGGAAGCCGCACAGGCGAAATCAGAAATGGTGACGGCAATTGGGATGGCTCCGAGTTCCAGCCCTCCCAGACAATCGAATTCAATATCGGTCAGGGCTTCATAGGCCAGGTGCGCCACCAGACGGCGTGCCTCCGGATGTGCCATAAGGGCGCGACAATCGACATAAAAAGGGCTGATTTCCCCGGAGGCGAGTTTGAATCCTTTGTCACGATCCCATTTAAAAGACTCAGTGTCGTGGAATGATTTCGCCAATTGTTCCCGAACCGTCACGATTTGTCCTCCCTCTTTCAGGCCCAGCCATGTGTCGGCATTCTACACTGCTAGGAAGACTGCTGGTACACCTTTTCACCGATGCTGGTGCGGGGCAACCACGGAGTAGCGACGGATTTGCTCCACTACCGTGTTGGCGACCAACTGCAGGTCGAAGGGCGAGACAGAGCGTAATTCAACATCGGACTACCTCGGCCTTAAGTGATCAAGAATCTCGGGGATCTCAACTTTAGGTGGACATTGAATGGTTACTCAAGCCTTAAGATGTGAAGATCAGGGTCTGGGGCCTTGTTGGGCGAGTGATTTCACATATCAACGGAACACCGACCGTCGAAGTCACGATAACGCATAATCAGACAGGAGCGCTTCAGCCGCTTTCCGTCCCGATAACAGCGCCCCATCCAGGGTACCGCTTTCTCGGTAGTCGCCACACAGGTATAGCCCTGCCGCCACACGTGGTGAAGTAGTGCGGTTCCCAGGTGGAAGCGCGTCTAGTGGAGGTAGCGCGCGGTGGATATGATCGGTCCGCAGATGACGCCACTCGTCAACTTGCGAGCCGAACCATGACTGAAGAGACAGCCGCACAGCTTCTGGAAAATCATCGTGTGCCTCCAGCTGTTCGGTAGCTGTCACTGAGATTAAGGCTCGCCCAGCAGGTGCGTACGAAGGCGCCGCTTCACTCAGCACGCAAAGGGTTCGGACTAACCCTTGGCTCTCACCATTCAGTATCAACCATGGCCCGCGTTGCGGAGCTGCCGGTGCATCGAAATACAGCGTCGTCGCGCCACGTGCTGAAGAGCTTGTGGCGTGCTCCCCGCGTAAGCGGGCCGCAGTCACGTCATCTGTCGCTATCACTACCACGTCACCTGGGAGCTGTTCTCCGGACTCCAGGACTAGCTTGGATCCCTGAATGCGTTGAACGGCTTGTTTCAGCTTGATGGTTCCCGCGGGCAATGGAGCCGCAAGGTGCTGTGCGATGGCGCTCATGCCGTCTCGTGGCAAAGCCGTTCCTCCTCTGCAAAAGGCTTCCCAGACAAGTTCAAAAACCCAGCAGGGAGTTCTCAGCGCTGGCTCCAAAAATACACTGCTGAGAAAGGGGTAGAAGAAACGCGCCATCATGGCATCTGAAAAGTGATAGGCCTGCAACACATCGCGAGTCGGCCGAGCGGGGTCTCTCATCTTAGAGCAGAGGTGGTGGTGCAATACGTCTCGACGCATACGCCACATCCGCAACTTGTCGGCGAACGAGCCGATAGGACTGATCAGGGTGCGAACCATGTCCTGCGGTCGACGAAAGGGATCACTCATCAAATGAAAGCGGCCGGCGTGTCGAATGAGCGCTCCCGGATGAAATGGCCGGAGATCCAACTCGGCATAGTCCAGCGTCTTGCGTGCCTCCGGATAGCCGCTGAGAAAGACCTGAAATCCGCGATCGAGTTGAAAACCTTCTACGTGGTCTGTGCGGACACGCCCACCGATGCCGTCAGAGGCTTCAAGTACTGTGCAGGTGATTCCTGATTGTACCAGGCGGCGTGCACAGGCCAATCCTGCAAGACCAGCGCCGATAATAAGCACGTGTGGAGTTGCAGACATTGTCGCTTGTTTCACCTCCTGAGCCCTGGGGACATGGAGTTTCCCAGGCCATCATGCTTTCCCTGCCTTGTCGTCGAAGGCCATGTCACGACAATCTTTTCAGCTGTTCCGTCAACGTCTTTGCGATGAGTTGCAAGTCGAAAGGCCAAGCGTATCGCAATTCAACCCCAGGATACTCGGGCCCAAGCATCGGACAGATTGAGGCCGCCACTCCGGTTTGGAAAAGAGCATGTGCACGGTGCTGATCGAGCGCTCCAGGAACCCTCCTTCACAGTAGGAGAGATAGAAGTTCCACAGGCGAAGGAAGTCAGGTTGATACCCCAGCTTCCTGATCTCCGGAAGCTTCGCGACAATGTTCCTCCGCCAGGCACGCAAGGTAGGGGCGTAGTGCGCCCCGATATCTTCGAGGTGAATCAGTCCCAGATCACCGACCTCCGCCGATGCCTGTGTCAGAGCGTTGACGGACGGGATGCAACTGCCCGGGAAAATGAACCGCTGGATAAAATCGACGGATCGTTTTGCTCGTTCGTAGAATCGTTCGTCGATCGTGATGCCCTGGATGAGGGCCAGCCCCTCAGACTTCAACATGCGGCTGCAGATCTCGAAAAACGTTCTGTAATATTGATGCCCGACCGCCTCGATCATTTCGATGGAGACGAGTTTGTCGAATTGCGAGGCGAGCTCCGGCAAATTTCGATAGTCCATGAGCAACACCCCGATGCGATCGCTCAAGCCGGCTTCCCGAACGCGTTGCAGTGCCATGTCATATTGCTGCTGCGAGATGGTCGTAGTCGTTACGCGGCAACCATAGTGAGAAGCGGCGTGGATGGCGAAGCCACCCCAGCCTGAGCCGATCTCCAGCAGATGGTCATGGGCGGCCAACTGCAGCTTTCGGCAGATGCGATCGTTCTTCGCGCGCGAGGCCTCTACCAATGTCGCGTCGGGGCGCTCGAAATAGGCGCAGGAGTACATCATCGTCTCGTCAAGCATGAGACGAAAGAATTGGTTGCCCAGATCGTAGTGGGCTGCGATATTCTTCCTGCTTCCCGTCTTCGTATTACGATTCAGCCAATGCATCACTTTGTGCAGAGGCCGAGACATTCGCGCCATGTCTTCTTCCATGCTATCCAAGAGCATACGATTCTTCACAAAGATCCTGACCAACGCCGTGAGATCATCGCAACTCCACCAGCCCCGGCCGTAGGCCTCCCCCGCTCCCACAGTGCCCTCCAGCGCGATATCCGCATAGACGCGAGGATTGTGAATGATCACGGAGACCTCACGCTGGCAGTCCGAGGTGATTCGGCCAAACTGGAATTGCTCCTGTCCTTCCACGAGTGTCACGGCGCCGCGCTGCAGCTTCGACAGACGAGAGAAGACTGCGCGCCGCGCAAGGCGGTAGAACCAGGACGACGTCATCGATGGGACCTCGTAGCCGTTCGACCGATCATCGAGTGCAAGACCGAACGTACTTGTCTGGTTGCTCATGGCGGTGTCTGACTCGTCGCCTGCGGCGACGGCTCCTTTCGTTTCTTTGGGTGAGCGTAGAACGGGATACCCTTGGCCCACAGTTTCAAGGCCTGCCAATGGATGGCGGCAATGACCTTGGCCGTCATCATGGGGTACTGGACGAGCACACGCGCGAGTGCGGCGCCGGAGATTTCCCGTCGTTCGAGTTTCATCGTCGCATCGAAAAAGGGCTTACCTTCGCGAAGATTTTCCATGTGGATCGCCAGCTGCGAGGTCGGTTCGGTAAACCGCCAGTCATACGCCACGTCCATATCGATAAAAGGCGAGATGTGGAACACCTTGTCGAGCCGGTAGCGCTTCCTCCTGCCGCGAGCACGATTGTCTTCCGGCCCCAGGACGTAACAGTGCCGTTCTCCCCAGGGCGTATTCGTGATTTCCGCGACGATGGTGTCGATATGCTCATCGGATCGGTCGTAGCAAAAATAGAAGCTGACGGGATTGAAGACGTACCCGAAGTAGCGCAGGTGAGTCAGGAGACGGATCGGTCCAGTCGGTCGATTGCCAGTTCTCGCTTCGACGAGTTGACGGATAGATTCATCCAACGGAGTATGTGGATCGCCAACATGGTCTGTGCGCTTAAATGAAGCGAGGTTGGTGCGGTCGACGGACCAGCACCACCGATTCTCAAACAGAGTCGGTAATTCGTCCAGGTCCACATACATCATGAACAACCGATAGCTGAAGATATGGCTGACCGGTTGATAGCGGCGATGCCGAACTCGACCTTCGTAAATGGCGCTTCTCAAGATGAGAGATCCTTTCCGAATGATCGACAGACTGCCAACGCGCTCGTCACCCCATCCTCATGAAATCCGTAGCCCCAGTACGCACCGCAATAAGAGGTCCGATTCACGCCGTTGATCTCGCCGTGGCGCTCCTGAGCAGCAACTGATGCCGGTGAGTACATCGGATGGTGATAGGTGATGCGACGCAGGATCTTGGCTGGATCGATAGCTTCTGTGTGATTGAGTGTGACACAGAATTCACAGGGCGCGGTCAGACTCTGCAGCTTGTTCATGTGGTAGGTCAGAACCGCACGATCCGGCTGAGCCTCAAGCAGATGGTAATTCCATGCAGCCCAGGCCAGTCTCCGTTTTGGTAGCAACGACGTGTCGGTGTGCAACACCGCTTCATTCGGCTGATAGTGAATCGCCCCCAACACATCCTTTTCCGTCGGTGAAGGGTCGGCCAGCATCGCTAGGGCTTGATCGCTGTGCGTGGCGATGATCACGTGGTCAAACCGCAGTGTCCGGTAATCGTGCCCCCCCATCTTGGCGCGGATCTCCACATAGTCCGGGAAGCGACCTATGGACTCGACGGCGGAGTTAAGATGAATCCGATTACGAAATGGGGCGACGAGTTTTTCGGCATACCGTTGCGACCCTCCTTTGATGACCTGCCAGGTCGGCCGCTCATCGACCGAAAGCATGCCGTGGTTGTTGAAAAACTGGACGAGGTATCGGGCCGGAAATCTCAACATGGTCTCGTGGCTAGCCGACCAAATCGCGGCTCCCATTGGAACCATGTAGTGCTCAGTGAACTCCCTTGAGTATCGATGAGTCTCCAGATAGGAGCCGAGTGAAGGACCTGGCCCCGTCAGTCTCAGCAGTTCCAGCGACTCACGGTTGAAGCGGAGGATGTCCCGTATCATCCGGTAGAACGAGGGGCGAAAGAGGTTTCGCCGCTGGGCGAACAGTGTATTCAGCGACGTCCCATTGTACTCGAGGCCGGTAGGCTCGCATTTCACACCGAAGCTCATGTCGCTCGGTTGCGATTCCACGCCCAATTTCTTGAGTAGGGCAATAAAGTTCGGGTAGGTCCAGTCGTTAAACACGATGAACCCGGTATCGACCGCATAGGTCTGCCCTTCCATCCGGACTTCGATGGTATTGGTATGTCCGCCGATATAGTCAGCAGCTTCCAACACGGTAATCTCATGGTCTTGGTGCAGGAGATACGCGGCAACCATGCCGGAGATGCCCGTGCCGACGATGGCGATTCTCATGATGCCCTCACTGACTCCTCCCGTCATTCCCGGGCTGACCGAGCCGGATGAGCCGACAAGACGGGACTGCCATTACCTCCATCGTTGCGGGACCTTGCGGACTTTGGAAACGTCGTAGCCTTCCTGGGCGATGAGCGTGAGAAACCGTTGATAGTCCGAATCGGGAATTTCGGGTGTTCGCGCCATCAGCCACACGTAATCACGTGCCGTTCTTCCGATGACCGTCTGACTGTACGACTCATCCACATAGACGATGCGATAGTCGGCCTTGATCGGCCAGAGGAACTGCATACCCCAGACAGCGTTCGTTTCCCGATCAAGAATGTAGCCGATAGGATGGTACATTTTGAGTTCGCCGTCGAAGCTGCCTTGGCGGAAACTGAACGTCGTGGCCACGGTCCCGTCCTGGGCCAGGCGATACGATTCCACAGCGTTGTGCGCGTCTTTCTCCAGAAACGTCGGGATATTGGCGATGACGTACCAATCTCCCATGAATCGCTCCAAGTCCACCGCTTTGGCGGTACGAATAGGTGGAGGGCTACTGCAGGCCGCAAAGGTGATTAACGGGATGAGCATCATATAAATCGTTATGGCAGGTGACATGGCTCCCTCACTGAAGCGTGTATCGAAGAACGTCTCCCTTTGCCGTGGTGGATTGCAGGGCGACCCATCTCCCGCTCAGGGTGTACCAAAGATCGATCGTGAACTTGTCCGTGACGATACGGCGATGTGTGGTTCGAGTCGGAACTCCCTGCACGGGGATCGTCTCTTCGCCCACCACAAGAATGGACGCAGGCTGATGTTCACCGGTCTGCGAATTTAACAATCGCTCGCCCTTGATCCACTCAGAGTTCCAATAGGCAAAAGTCTTGATGCATCCTTCACCGATCCAGTTCCCGGACTGTGTCTGCACGTGCATCTGCCCGTTCCGAAAGATGCCGTTCACGAAAAAAGACTCGCCGTTATCATCCGTCTCCGCGCGAATCTCGCGCAGGCACGTTCCCTCCCATGTTTCGACGTTGGTATGCCGATACTTATAGACGGGGATGTACAGGAACTTGACGGTGAACTGCGCGTCTACTCGGACCTGGGTCCGCTCGCCTTCCGTAGATACGTCGAAGCGCTGGCGTCCGATTTCATCCTTGCCGAGGAAGACCTTGAAGTCATAGGTCTGAGAGCTGGCACTCCAAGCCTGTTGGGTAGGGCTTGCGAGGCAGGTCAGGAATCCGAGGATGGACGCCGCGATGGAAAACCTGCTGGTTACGGAACACGCACTGCTCATGATCGCTGCTTCCTCAAATAGAACCTTCCATGGTCTGTTTCGGAGGGCCGGGAAGGAAGGCATTAGTGTGAGCGATATACTCTCGATACGCAGGTCGCCGCTCGATGATAGTCTGCTCCATCAGTGTTACGCCTGAGAATTTCAGGAGCAGGTAGGTGAGGAGCAGGGGTCCCGCAATCGTCCACCAGGCTCCCGTCGGTACCGCAAAAAGGTAGAATCCCCACCAGATCAGGCACTCACCGAAGTAGTTGGGATGTCTGGTATAGCGCCAGAGTCCGTGGTCCATCACCTTGCCCTGATTGTCCGGATTCGCTTTGAATCGGGCCAATTGCCAGTCCGCAATCGACTCGAGGGTCATTCCGACAGTCCATGCCGTTACGGCCAGGACATCGAATGCCCCGACCTCAACCGGGACGGTGAGGGTCTGCCACAGAGGCATGGAGATGATCCAGGCCAGTCCTGCTTGAAACCAAAAGATGATGCCAAGACTCTTGAGGGCAAAGCGCGGTTCGTACTTTTGTCGGATGTCGCGATAGCGGCGATCTTCGGGTTCGCCCCAGTTGCGCCAGATGATGTAGCCTGACAACCGCACGGCCCACAGAGCGACCAGCGCGAGGATGAACGCCGTCCGTCCTGTAGAGTGATCGGTACCGGTTGCATACACCACTGCGGCGAAGACGAACATGGGAGCCCACACTCCGTCCACAATGCTGACATCGCGCTTCAGGACACTGACGATCCATGTGGCTGTCGCCACTGCGAGCATCGCAGCCAACCCCAAGCAGTAGAGCCAGAAGTTCATGCCATCCTCATCTCCGGCTGGTTTGCATGGCCGTCAAAGCGGGTCGACAATGCCAGAAGCAGTGGTGTCAGTACCGCCCAGCCGATTGCCAGTGCCGTCATGCCGGCTTGCCTATTTCCAAATTCCAACGCGCCGAATCGGAGACCGCCATAGTAGGCAGCTGGACCACCAAGGGCTCCCAACAGGGCTGCGGTCAGCCAGCGTCCCCTCATCCACCGCAATGAGACATTCAGAAGCGTGGCGAAGAGCCCCCACAATGAGACGATCCAATACGGGGCCATGTTCTGCAGCAGGATTCCCGATGAATAGGTGAGCCAGCCTTGCCAGACGAGAATGCTATCGAAGACCAGTCCTATCGCGAGTGTCAGGACTACCAATCTAAGTTCCATCTTTGGCATGGGGGCGCGGAGCACGTGCGTGACTACCACCGCTATTGCCACAAGCAAGCCGATCCAGGGCTGATGAGCTGCGGCACTCAAGACGCAGCTGAACCAACCGATTTGAAAGAGCACGATATTGCTTACGACCCTCATGGTGCCCATCTCCATCAAGCCCTCACGCCGGATTTTTCGAACAGGTAGTGGCTGACCCACCACTCTTGGCCCCGCTCGTAGCCGAAGAGCTCAGCGCAGGCCATGAAAAATATGCGCCACCGTATCCACCAAACCGCTGCTTGTCCGGGACCATAGACGCGTTCCATGTAGGGCCATAGCTTGTCCCGGGAAGCATCCATATTGGCGAGCCAAGCATTAGCCGTCTTCTCATAGTGCGTGCCATCCCACCGCCAGCGCGCGATGCAGGCAAGGTGGTCCTGACAGACCAGCGCCAGGCGATCGCTGGGCATCATCCCGCCAGTGAAAAAATGACGACTCATCCAGTCTGCAGGACCTCGGTCTTCAAATAGGTAGGGAACGGTACGATGCACGAACACATGCATGAAGAACCGACCATCCGGTCTCAGCCATCGCCGTATACGAGCAAACAGTTCTGGCCAGTTCCGCATATGTTCGAACATTTCTACCGACACCACTCGATCGAACTGGCCTTGGTGAGTCTCGAAAGAGTTCATGTCGCAAGTCACCACCTGCAAACGGTTGTCAACGCCGAGTGCTCTGGCCTGCGCCTCTATATGAGCTCGTTGCGAGTGGGAATTGGAAACCGCCGTGATGTGGGTGTTCTGATAGTGAGTGGCTATCCACAACGCGAGGGATCCCCAGCCGCATCCGAGCTCCAGAATCGTTTGCCCGTTCTTTATATCGGCATGTAGGCAGGATTCACGCAGACCGGCGGCTTCTGCCTCCGCCAGGGTTGCCGCGTCGGCAGGCCATAAGGTCCCGCTGTATTTCAGGTGAGGGCCGAGCACCCGTTGGAAAAACTCGACAGGGACTTCATAATGCTGATCGTTGGCTTTCTCCGGCACCAGGGCGATGGGCGCACCGCGCATTTGCTCGATGAATCGGGTTTCATGCAGTGCTGCTGATTGTGCGTCTCCCGGCTGGATCTCAGAAAGACGCTGCTTCAGCAAGTGCCGAATCCCACGACGGATGGCGATGTCCGGAACCTGCCCACGTTCGGCCAGGTCCAAGACGAGACTGGTGAGGCGCTGCATAATCAAAGTCTCCAATGCAGTCACTAGTGTAGTGCGTCCAACGCTTCTTTACATTTGGCGATCTTGGCCATAATACTCTCGACAGATGCGGTCCAGACAAACACGCGCGGGTTCTGATTGTGGTTGTTCATGTAATCTTCGATGGCGGC
>Ga0224505_10000104_pt1 | contig 64279 bp, 42 predicted proteins | sample SF_Jan12_sed_USG_FD_169102 | JGI IMG/M metagenome (GOLD analysis project Ga0224505, IMG submission 169102) | Sediment microbial communities from San Francisco Bay, California, United States - SF_Jan12_sed_USGS_4_1 | ecosystem: Environmental > Aquatic > Marine > Sediment | place: USA: California...
CCGCGGTCGCCGGTCACCAGAACGATGCCCGGCTTCTTTACCTCGTGCTGCGAGAACAGACGCCCCAGCGTGGTCCGCACCGGCGGTCTTTCGTCGGCGTAGGTGAACTCCACCGAGACGTCCTCGGATTCTTCCATGCCGCCGCCGGCCAGTCCGCCCAGCACCCGGTCGAGCTCGTCGGTGTAGGGACGAACCCCGTGCGCGCGCGACTGCGCCCGGTTGAGCTTGGCGGCCGCCACCAGCTGCATGGCGCGCGTGATCTTGCCGATGTTCTCGACAGACCGGATGCGCTGTTTGAGATCGAGTAGTGTCGCCATTGGATTGCGCTACTTCGCGGCCGCCAGGCCACGGGCAAAGTCCGCCTTGAACTCGCCGCACGCCTTGCGCGCCTCGGCTTCCAGCTCCTTGTCGAATGCCTTCTTCTCGCGCAGCTTGCGCACCACGTCCGGATACTTCCCGTCCATGAAGGCGTAGAACTCCTTCTCGTAGCGCTTGAGGCTGTCGGTCGGCAGGTCGTCCAGCAGACCCTCGTTGGCGCAGAAGATCAGCAGCACCTGGCGCTCGGTCGGCAGCGGCTCGTCCTCGTCCTGCTTGAGGATCTCGACCATCTTCTCGCCGCGCGTGAGCTGAGCGAGCGTGGACTTGTCGAGGTCGGAGCCGAAGCGCGCAAAGTTGGCCAGATCGCGGTACTGCGCCAGCGCGAGACGCAGCCGTCCCGCCACCTGCTTCATCATCTTGGTCTGGGCGTTGGAGCCCACGCGCGACACCGAGATACCCACGTTGATGGCGGGCCGCACGCCGGCGTAGAACAGGTCGCCCTCCAGAAAGATCTGCCCGTCGGTGATGGAGATCACGTTGGTCGGGATGTACGCCGTCACGTCGCCCAGCTGCGTCTCGATGATGGGCAGTGCGGTGAGCGACCCGCCGCCCAGCGGCTCGGACAGCTTGGCGGCGCGCTCCAAGAGCCGCGAGTGCAGGTAGAAGACGTCACCGGGGTAGGCTTCGCGGCCCGGCGGACGGCGCAGCAAGAGCGACATCTGGCGGTACGACTGCGCGTGCTTGGAAAGATCGTCGTAGAAGCACACCGCGTGGCCGCCGCTGTCGCGGAAGAACTCGCCCATGGCGGCGCCGGCGTAGGGGGCCAGGAACTGGAGCGGCGCCGGATCGCTGGCCGACGCGCTCACGATGGTGGTGTACTCCATCGCACCGTGCTTCTCGAGCCGGCGCACCAGCTGCGCCACGGTGGATTCCTTCTGCCCGATGGCGACGTAGATGCAGATGACACCGCTGGTCTTCTGGTTGATGATGGTGTCGATGCACAGCGCCGTCTTGCCGGTCTGGCGGTCGCCGATGATCAATTCGCGCTGTCCGCGGCCGATGGGGATCATGGAGTCGACCGCCTTAAGGCCGGTCTGCAGCGGCTCCTTCACCGGCTGGCGCTGCACCACGTTGGGCACCACGGCCTCGACCGGGTTGAAGGTGTCGGTGACGATGGGGCCCTTGCCGTCAATGGGCTGGCCCAGCGAGTTGACCACGCGTCCCAGCAGGGCCTTGCCCACCGGGACCTGCGCCACCTTGCCGGTGCGCTTGACGGTGTCGCCCTCCTTGATGCCGGCGTCGTCGCCGAACAGCACCGCACCCACGTTGTCGGTCTCGAGGTTCAGCACCATGCCGGCCACCCCGCCGGGGAACTCGAGCAACTCGCCCGACATGGCGTCTTCGAGTCCCCACACGCGGGCGATGCCGTCGCCCACCTGGAGGACGGTACCGACCGACTCCATTTCGAGTTTCACGTCGGACTTCTGCAGTTCCGCCTGGATGATGGAACTTACTTCTTCGGGTCGAAACGCCATGCTCTCACTCCTCGGTATTCTATTCGATGTGTCTCTAACGTACCCGCAACGCGAGCAGCTCCTGCCGCATCTCCGCGAGATGGTTGCGGATGCTGCCGTCGATGATCTGGTCGCCCGCAATCATGATCACGCCGCCGATCACGCCGGGGTCCACGCGCTTGACAATCTTGGCCGTCTTGCCCGTGCGCTTCTCGATGGTGGCCTTGGCCTTGCGCTCCAGTTCGAGGTCCAGCGGAACGGCGGTCACCAGCGCCACCTCCACGATGCCGCGCTCCTCGTCGTACAACGCCTCGAACGCCTTCTCGATCTCCGCGTAGTTCGCCATGCGCTTCTTGTCGATCAGGAGCAGCACGAACTTGACGAAGAGGCCGGACGCGCGGTCGCCGATGACCTTGACCACGAGGTCCTTCTTCTCGTCCGACGTGGCCTGCAGAGACTCCAGGAAGCGCTTGAACGAACGCTCCGCCTTGAGCACCCTCGCAAAGCTGACCGCGTCGCCGTAGACCTGGTCCAGCACGTCCTCCGCCCTGGCCGCATTGAACAGCGCCACCGCGTAGCGTTTGCCGACTCCGGAAAGGACCATCGTCTATCGTCCCGCCGGCCGGTTGGCCACTTCGTCCAGGTACTCGTTGATCAGGCGCCGGTGCTGCGCGTCGTCGAGCCGCTGGCGGATCAGCTTCTCGGTGGCGGTGAGCACGGCGTCGACCATCTGGTCCCGGAAGGTCGCGTTGGCCTTGTCCATTTCCATGCCGATGTCCTGGGTGGCCTTGACGCGCATGTCGACGGCTTCCTGGCGGGCCTCGTCGCGGATTTTGCCCGCGATGCCGCTGGCCTCGTGCGCCGCCTCCTGGATGCGCGCGCGCCGGGTGGCCTCGATGCCCGCCAGCTCTTCATCGTACTTGCGGCGCAGCGCATCCGCGTCGGCCCTGGTGCGCTCGATGCTCTCGAACTCCGCCGCGATGGTCTCGCGGCGTTTCTCGATGAACGCGAGCAGCTTGTCCCACGCGTACTTGCGCAACAGCCACAGGACGATGAGGAAGCCAACGACCTGGGTCAGTAATGCTTTCCACTGAAGTTCCATCTCACACTCCTCGGCCACGCGCCGTCACGCGCCACACGGCCGTCTGACAGGGGAAAGAACCCCGGTTACTGGATCTTGCCCATGAGCAGGAACACGGTGACGAACGCGTAGATCGTGAGCGCTTCGATGAGCCCGGCGCCGATGATCATCGCGGTCTGAATCTTGCCGGAAGCCTCCGGCTGGCGGCCGATGGCCTCCATGGCCGAGCCGATGGCGCGGCTGAAGCCGATGCCCGAGCCGATGGCGGCCAGGCCCAGGCCGATGGGGAGGGCAAAGCCCAGAGCGGTTGATGCGTCCATTTCAATAACCTCCTCAGGTTACGTTTGGGTTTGGGAAACAGGAACTAGTGCCCCTCGTCTTCGTGGGGCAGCCACAGCAGGATATAGATGGTGCTCAATAGTGTGAACACCAGCGCCTGAATGAAACTCGTCAAGAATGCCAGCAGGATGAACGGTACCTGGAACGGAATGCCGATGGGCGAATTGGCGAACGACAGCGCGGTGACGCCGAGGCTGCAGAAAGCAAACAGCAGCACGTCTTCGCCGGATACGTTGCCGAAGAGTCGCAGCGACAGGCTTACCGGACGTGCGATCTCGCCGAGAATGTGAATCGGCAACATGATGGGCACGAAGGCCCACTCCACCGGGCTCTTGGGCGAACCCGCCAGGTGCTTGAGATAGCCGACGGGGCCGTTGCTCCGAAGCCCGATCCAGTTCGAATACAGGAACACGCACAGCGCCAGCGCCACGGTGGTGTTGGGGCTCGCGGTGGGCGACTTGCCCAGGGGCAGCACACCGGAGAGGTTCATGGCCAGGATGTAGACGAACAGCGTGCCCAGGAAGGGAACGAACTGCCTCCCACGCGGACCGAGGATGCCGATGATGAAGTTCGACAATCCCTCCACCACCATCTCCACCACGTTCTGCAGGCGCCCCGGAATCATCTGCGGGTTGCGCGAGGCCAGCCGCGCCACCACGATGAGCAGGCCGGCGATGGCGAACGAGAAGATCATGCCCTCCCACTCGTGCAGGAAGCCCTTCACGGCGGGGTTGTGGACGAACTCCAGGATCAGCGTGATCCAGTTGGGCAGCTCGTGGGCGGCTTCCTCGTGGGCCATGTCGTGGGCCTCGCCGTGCGCGACGTCTTCGGCGACCTCGGTGACGAGGCGCAGCATCCCGTTGCCCGCGATTCGCTCGATCAGATGGGTCAGACTCACGATTCCAATCCTTGTCTACGGGGTCCGCGTGTCTCGTCGAGACCGAGGTAGGCGCGTCCCGCGGCCTTCATGACGGCGACGAACAGCGGCCAGGTGAAGCCGGCCACCAGCCATGCGGCCGGCAGGTGCAGCACCGCCAGCAAGGCCAGTCCGGCGGCGTATAGAACGGGAAACTTGATGGCCAGCGCGATGACGATGGCCGTCTTGTCGCGTTCATCGGCCAGCACGCGCTTCACGACCGCTGCAATGAGCGCCAGATTGATCAGCGACCATACCATACCCGCCAACCACGCCGCGCCCGCCATCAATCCAAAGTAAAAGGTGAGCGGAATACCGACGACGATGCCCAGCACGAGCGAGGTCTTGCGCACGCGACTGAGCAGGTCCGCATCGACGGCCGACCAGGCGGCGGTCGCTACGCTATTTCGTGCTTCGATCACGCTTGTCGTCTCCATCGGAGGGGGCATTCGCCTTCTTGATTACGAGTGCAACTTCACGCACACCCGCGGCGAACCCCAGCAGCAGCAGGACGATGGTGAATAGGGGTTGTAGGTTGAACTTCTTATCGAGATAGCGGCCGATCAGAAGACCGGCGATCGGGGGCACCGCCATCAGAAACGGGATCGTCGACAGCAACCCCGCCTGACGTGCCCAGTTGTACCGTTCCTTCTCCGGCTTCATGAGCCGGACCAGGAGATAATCTCCGATGCGCCGGCGGAGCCGTTGGGCCCATTCCTCAAGACGCCCGACTCTACCGGACAGGTGCTCCCGTCAGCAACCGTTAAGAGACTATGTGAAAGGTTTAGCAATGTCAAATCCAAAGGTCGTGGCCGGGAGAATGTCCCCGGCGCGGGGCCATCTCCCCCTGGGGCACCAGCTTGGCCCGACGTGCCGCGCCGGTTCACGGCCAGCCCCGTAACTTTATTCATAAAAGCGTCTTACCATGCCGGAGACCCAATTTCGTGGCCACAACCCTTGGGTCACTCGTCCGGGCCGTCGCTTCCCGCCAGGGCCTTGCGGGCCTCGCGCAGGTCGTCCTCCAGGGTGGCCACGCGGCGCTTCAACTCCTCGAGCTCCGCGGCGGTGGTGGTCTTACCGGAACGGGTGGCGTGTTCGGCCCGGATGCGCTCGGCGCCTTTGCGGGCCCGGTCGCGCACGGCGGCAAGCGGATCGCCGGTCGCCACCCGCTCCAGGGTGCCCACCGAGCCCGGATCGCCAATGGTGATCAAGGCGTCGATCACCGCCTCGCGGGTGCGCAGGTACCAGTCGTCCAGGAACGGCGCGAGGAACTCGGCCGCGCGCCGCCGGTCGGATTCCTTCGTCAGCTCGCGGGCGAGGGATGCGTACGCCTTGATGGCCGGGTGGCGCTGGTCGCGCCGGTTGCCCGGCGTGCAGTACGGACGAACGCGGTCCATCGCCGCGGGGTCCTTGAGCGCGGCCAGTCCCTCGATGGCGACGGCGCGCACGGAGCTGCGGTCCGACTCCTGCTTGAGTGCCGCAACACACACCATTGACGCGCGGTCGTCGCCCGTCTTCACGAGGCTGCTGACGGCCTGCACGCGTACGCCGTACGCGCGGTCGTTGTTGATGGCCTTTTCCAGCGCGGCCGCGGCCACCGCGTCGCGGTGGAAACCGCCCAGCGCCTCGGCGCAGGCCAGCCTTACCCGCGCGTCATCCAGCCCGAGGCCTTCGACGAGCACGTCGCGCGCAGCCGGCGTTCCCGCCGCGCCCAGCGCCAGCGCTGCTTCGCGGCGCAGGCCCCAGTACTGGTCGGATTGCAGCACCGCGCGCAATACCGGGGCGGTGCGCGCGTCGGCGCCCATGCTGCCCAGAGCCAGTGCCGCATCCACGCGCGCGGCAAAGTCGCCTTGCTCGAGCGTGTACAGCAGCTCTTCCAACCGGCGTGGGAAGTCCAGCGTCTTGGGAATCCACCCGCCCTTGTCGAAGACCACCATCTTCGGTTCGGCGGGGACGGAGAAGTAGTAGTCCTGCGACGCTCGTTCCGCCACGATGCGCTGCGTGCGCGTGCCGCCCTCCCACGCAATCTCCACGTCCAGCGGCACGCGGAACACCGGCACCAGTCCCTCCGCCACCTGGGTCTGCTCCACGCGCATGTGCAGGACACCGGTTTCGCGGTCCCAGTCCTTGCTGACGCGGAACTTCGGGTAGCCGGCCAGGAACACCCACTGCTCGAAGAACCAGTCGAGGTTCTCGCCAGTCACGTCGCGCACCGCCCGCATGAGGTCCTGCGTCTCCACCACCGAGTGGGCGTGACGCCGGGTGTATTCGTGGATGGTGGCGCGGTACATCTCGTCGCCCAAGAGGAAGCGCAGCATGTGCAGCACACTGGCGCCGCGGTTGTAGACGTTGGTGTTGTTGCGCGCGTCGCGGCGGTTGTAGAAGTCCACCACCATGGGCCGCGGGTCGGCGTCGTCGCTCACCACCACCTTGCGCTGCGCCTCCAGCATCTTGTAGCGGAAGGCGTCATCGCCGGCGTGGTGTTCCTCGTAGAGATAGGCGTAGTAGGTGGCGAAGCCCTCGTTGAGCCACATCTGGCTCCACTCGCGGCAGGTGAGCAGGTCGCCGTACCACTGGTGGGCGAGCTCGTGCGCCACCAGGGAGCGCTCGGTGCGCGTGAGGCCTTCGCGCTCGTCGTACAGCGTGCGCATGTTCATGGTGGTGGCGGTGGTGTTCTCCATGCCGCCGTAGATGAAGTTCTGCACCACCACCTGCGCGTACTTGGTGTACGGGTAGTCGATGCCGATCTCCTTCGAGAAGTACTCCATCATGTCGCCGGTGAGGCCGTAGCCGCGCAGGATGGTGGCGTCGTCCGCGTCGGGCGGAACCACGTACCACACGTCCACGTCGTTCCACTTCTGTTCGTACACGCGGTACTTCGCCACCGCGAGCATGATGAGGTAGCTCACCTGCGACTGCTCGAGCTTCCAGTAGAACTCGGTCTTGTCTCCCACGTCTTTCTTCTCGACCAGGGCGCCGTTGGAGATGGCGGTGTATCCGCGTGGCACCCGGAAGCGCCCCTCGAAGGTGGCGCGGTCGTTGGGGTAGTCGAAGCACGGGATCCAGTAGCGGTTGTCCTCGCCCTCGCCCTGCGACCACACCTCCCAGCGCTTCTCGGGGATGCCCTTCTCGGTGGGGATCCAGTACAGGCCGATTTTGGGGGCGCCCCGGTAGTACACGCGCACCTGCGCCTCCTCGCCGCGGGCGAGGGCCTGCGGCAGCTTCACCACGAGCTGGTCGTCCGCCACCGCCTCCGCCGCGCCGCTGATCCACGAGGTGTTCTGGCCCGCCGAGACCGGATAGTCGAACGCGGCGCGGTGGCCGTCCACGGTGACCGAATCCACGGTAAGTTCGACACAGTTGAAACCAATCTCCGCCACGAGCGGTCTAAGAGACTGGAGGGTGTGGGTGACGCTGCCGGCGATGCGCTGTCCTTCCAGGTCGATATCGAGATCGAGCGCCGTGTGCAGGGTGCGGAAGGCGCGGCTGGGGGACACGTACTGGAGCGGATCGGGCGCGAGCGAGGCCGGCTTGCCGCCCGCCATGGCCGCAACGGCCGCCGCCGCCGTCAACATGCCCGCCACCGCCGCCGCCGCGCGCGGCAGCGCCGCCCGGAGCCGCGCCGGGCCCTCATTGAATGCGCGGGCCGTGCCGGTGTAGAGCGGTCCGTAACGGCGCCGGTCACGCCGGCCCGGGAGGGAGGTCATGATCGAATTCTCGGCATTCATTCTCATGGGTCTCCTGGTGGGTTCGATCCTGCTGGGGGCGTTTGTGCTCCATGCCGTTCTGGCCATCGTGCTGCTTCCGCTGAAGCTCGGTTTCGCGTTGCTCAAGGGTGTATTTGCCGCCGTACTGGTCGTGCCGGCCATTGCCGTCGGCGTGGCCGTGCTGATCGGGTTCGTGGCCGTCGGATTGTCGGTCGGCTTCGCCGCGATGCTCCTGCATCTCTTGTTCTGAGTCATGCCGCGGTCGCGCGCACGGTCACGTAGCGCGACAGGGCGTCCCGCCATTCGGGCATGACGTCCAGATCCAGCGCCTGCAACGCGCGATTCTCGAGGACGGAGTTGGCCGGCCGCCGGGTGGGCGATTTCCAGTCCGCGGCGCGGATCGGCTGGACCTGCGCGGTGACGCCGGCAAGCCGCAACAGTTCGACGGTGAACTCGTGCCACGAGCAGTCGCCCGCGTTGGTGGCGTGGTAGACGCCGGGCGCCACGGCGGCCTCGATCATGCCGCGAATCTGTGCCGCGAGATCGGCGGTGTAGGTGGGGGTGAGGCGTTCGTCCGCCACCACACGCATCGCGTCTTCGCCGCCCGCCCGCGCCAGCATCGTCTCCACGAAATTGCTCCCCTTGCCGCGGCACACGTGGACGCCGTAGAGCCCGCTGGTCCGCACCACCACCGTCCGGGGGCACTCGTAACGCGCAAAGTGTTCCCCGGCAAGCTTGGATATCCCGTAGGCGTTGAGGGGGCGGGGCAGGTCGGTCTCCACGTACGCGCTGCCCTTGCAGCCGTCGAACACGTAGTCGGTGCTGATCTGCAGCAGGCGCGCGTTGTTCGCCGCGCACGCGCGCGCGAGGACGCGGGCGCCGAGGGCGTTGTTTTCGAACGCCGCCAGCGGGTCGCGTTCGCAGCCGTCCACGTGGGTCATGGCCGCGCAGTTGATGGCCCAGTCGGGCCGCAGCGCTTCCACCACGCGGCGCACGTCGTCTTCGTCGCGGATGTCGGCGCGCGCGTGGTCGACGCCTTCCACCTGGTGTGCGGAAAGCGCGCCGGCGACGTCACGGCCGAGCTGACCGCTGACACCGAAGATCGCAATCTTCATGCTGGAAGGACCGCCCGAGGCTCAGGGTGTGGACTGCGGGGGTGGGCCGCCATCTCGAATGCGGCCCGCCAGGATCAGGACGCCTATTCTTATCACATCGAGGGTGAAAAATAAAGGAATGGTGAGCCAGTGCCAGGGGCGCGCATAGCGGCAGAAGAAGCGCCGCGCGCTCGCGAGCTTGCGCGTGGCCTTGCGCCGCGACAGTTGTCCGCCGGTGCTGGCCGAAATGCGGTGCCAGACCTTCGCGGTGGGGACGTAGCGGATCCCGAACCCGGCCCGGGAGGCCCGGACGCAGAAGTCGGTGTCCTCGAAATACGCCCGGTACGACGGGTCGAGCATGCCGACCCGCTCGAAGACCTCGCGCCGCGCCATCAGGGCGCAGCCGCTCACGTAGCCCACCGGCCGCGGTGTGTCGTACTGGCCGCGATCGGTCTCCCGGATGCCGATGTGCCGCGCCGTGCCCCGCCACATCGACACCTCTCCACCGGCGAACCAGATCCGGTCCGGCGGTGTTGAATAGTAGATCTTGGGGCCCGCGATCCCACCGCCGGGCGTGCCGTCGAGGCCGCCGGCGAGCTCGGCGATGAAGGCGGGATCCACCAGGGTGTCGTTGTTCAAAAGGACGATATGCGTGGCGCCGTCGTCGAGCGCACGCCGGATGCCGGCGTTGTTGCCGGCCGCGTAGCCCAGGTTGGCGGGGTTGGAGAGGACGGTGACGCGCGCACCGAATCTCTCGCGGACCGCCTCCACGGTGCCGTCGCTGGAGGCGTTGTCGACCACCAGCACGCTCACGCCGGGTGTGGTGACCTTCGCGAGTGAGTCGAGGCAGTCGAGCGTGAGGTCACGGCCGTTCCAGGTGAGGACGATGACGGCGATGGCCGGCGTGGTTTCGGGAGGCATGGACGCATTATAGAGAGTGGCGCGCTGGTGTACCATCGAATCGTGGCCGCTTGACGGGCTTCGCCGCGCGGCCGTACCCTTGAAACAGGTTCCGCGACGCGCGTCTCGCCGGGGTTTCGTGCCCGCCGTTCCTTGAGCATCAACCAATGAAACCAACCCGATTGATCATCGCCGCCATCGCGGCCATCCTCGTGCTCGCCGCCGCGTTCGGCCTGCGGCGCGTGCCGGGCGGTTTCGAGGCGGTGCGCGAGTCGCCCGGCGGAGCGTTCGAGGTGGTGGGTCCGGGGTGGCACTTCGTGGGACCCGGAAAGCACCTGGTGCGATATCCGCTGGGTGCGCGCAGCTATCGCGTTCCTTCCGGGGAAGCGGACGGCGCATCCTTCCCGGTCATCTTTCAGGACAGCCGTTCGGTGGCGGTTGCCTTTCGCATCGACCTCGACATCCCGCCCGGTTCGGCCCGCCCGCTCTACGAACGGTTTTCCGCGGACTTCGAGGGAGGCATCGAACGTCTTGTGGTTGCGGCGGGGGAGATCGAGGCGGCGTCGACGCCCACGTCCAACGATGCCGACGCATTCGCAGCCGGTGTGACGGCGCGCATCCGTGACGAACTCCAGCCCCTGGGCATCGCGCTGAAGGGCGCCACACTGCTGCGCTGGGGGGACCGTTCCCTTGAGGCCGCGGCAGCGGGCGTTCACGGCCCGGCGCCGCGCCGGTTGATCATCGTGGGCGTGGACGGAGGCGACTGGCTGAATCTGCGGCCGCTGATGGACGCGGGGCGGCTGCCCAACTTCGCCCGCCTGGTGCGCGAGGGGACTTCCGGGCCGCTGCGCAGCGAAGAGCCCATGCTGTCCCCGCTGCTGTGGACCACCATGGCCACGGGCCGCTACCCGGAGGACCACGGGATTCTGAATTTCACCGTGGTGGATCCCGAGAGCGGTGCGCGCGTTCCCATCAGCCGGCTGTACCGCCGCGTGGATGCGTTCTGGAACGTTCTCGGCGACTTCGGCCGCAGCGTTGCCGTCATCGGCTGGCTGGCGACGGATCCCGCCGAAACCGTCAACGGTCTGATGGTCACCGACAAGTTCGGCTACCTCGCGTACGCGCCCACCGATACCGCGCGTGCCGCCGCCACCAGCGTCTATCCGTCGTCACGCGACGACGAGTTGTCGCGCCTGGTGGTGCACGGTGATGCGGTGCCCGATCCGGAGATTGCACAGTTCGTCGCCCTCACCCCCGCGGAGATCAAGCGACACCGTGGCGCCTTCGACCCCAAAGATCCGGTCAACAATCTCATTCATCTCTACGCGTCGACGATGAGCTTCCGCAACATCGCGCTGCACGCGATGGAGACGAACGCACCTGACGTTCTCGCCGTCTACTTCGAATGGGTGGACGCAATGAGTCACCTGTTCATGCTGCACGCGCCGCCGCGCATGCCGGACATTCCCGCCGACGAGTACCAGCGCTACCATCGCGCGGTCGAAGAGGCGTACGTGCTGCAGGACCGTATTCTGGGCGAGTTGATGGCGGCGATGGACGACAATACCGTGCTGATGGTGATCTCGGACCACGGATTCAAGGCCGACGAGTCGCGCCTGCGCAATCGGCCCGAAATCTGGGCCGGGAACGCGGCCAAGTGGCACCGCCTGGACGGGATCGTGGGTTTCTATGGTGCGGGGGTGAAGCAGGGGCACGTCCTGGAGGGTGCGACCATCATGGACATCGCGCCCACCGTACTCGCGCTGGCGGGGCTGCCGCGCGCGAGCGACATGCCCGGCCAGCCGCTGACCGACGCGTTCGAGCCGGAGGTGGTGGCGGGCTTCAGCCCGGAGGTCGTTGCCACCCTGAACCGGGAGCGCGAAAGCCAGGCCGGAACCGCAGACGCCGCCGCCACCGAAGAAACCATGAAGAAGTTGGAAGCGCTCGGGTATCTGACGCCCGACAACGCGGACGCGCAGAACAACCTGGGGCAGCGCTACCAGCAGCGCGGCGAGTATCAGAAGGCGGTGGAGGCGTACAAGGAAGCCATCCGCATGCGCCCCAATTTCTACAGCGCGTACAACAACATTGCCGTGTGCTACGGCAAGCTCAAGATGTACCCGGAGGCGGAGGAGGCGTTGCGCAAGTGCATCGCACTCAAGCCGGACGACTTCTACGCCATGAACAATCTTGCGGTGATGTACATCGAAACCGGACACATCGAAGAGGGAACGCGCTTTGCCGAGGCGGCGGTCAAGACCGAGCCGGGCTACGCCAACGGACGGGTGACGCTGGGGTCGGTGTACGCGATGCAGCGCCGCTTCGACGAGGCGGAGGAACAGTTCCGCGAGGCGTTGCGGCTGGACCCCGGAAACCAGACCGCTCTTGTGAACCTGGAGAAACTGGCCGCGGTGAGGGGATCTCAATGACGGTGCGCAGGAAGGTACTGCTCCTGATCCTGGACGGGTGGGGTTGGCGCGAACAAAGCGAGAACAACGCTGTGCGGCTGGCGAACACCCCCAACGTGGACGCGTTGTGGGAGAAGTATTCGCACACGCTCATCGAGGCGTCGGGTCCCTGGGTGGGGCTGCCCGAGGGGCAGATGGGAAACAGCGAGGTCGGCCACCTCAACATCGGCGCCGGGCGGATCGTGTACCAGGACATCGTGCGCATCGATCGGTCGATTGCGGACGGGTCATTCCAGAAGATACCGGCGCTGCGCGAGGCGATGGACGCGCTTCGCCAGGGTGGCACGTTGCACTTGGTGGGACTCGTTTCCGACGGGGGCGTGCATAGCCACCAGCGACACCTGGACGCGCTGCTCGACATGGCGAAGGAGCGGGGCGTGGGCAATGTCATGGTGCATGCCATTCTCGATGGCCGCGACACCTCGCCCCATGGCGGCGAGGGTTATCTCAAACTCCTGGAGGAGAAGACCGCCGCGCTCGGCAACGCGCGCATCGCGACGATCATCGGACGCTACTACGCGATGGACCGTGACAAGCGTTGGGAGCGGACACGCAAGGCGTACGACCTGTACACGCTGGGCAAGGGGGAGCGGGCGACCGACGCGGTTGATGCGGTGAAGCGCTCCTACGCCGCGGGTGTCACCGACGAGTTCGTGGAGCCGGTGGCCATCGTGCCCCCCGGCGGGACGCCGGGTGTGGTGGCCGACGGGGACGTGCTGGTGTTTTTCAATTTTCGCGCCGACCGCGCGCGGCAGATCACGCACGCCTTCACCGATGAATCCTTCGACGGCTTCCAGCGCGATAAGAAGCCGAAGGTTGGATACGTGTGCATGGCGCGCTACTACGAGGATGGTTTCGACCTCCCGGTGGCTTTTCCGCCCGAGTCCCGCACCGACATCCTCGCCGATACCGCTGCCGCCGCCGGAATGAAGACGTTGCGCATCGCCGAAACGGAGAAGTATGCGCACGTGACCTACTTTTTCAACGGGGGCGAGGAGCACGAGTTCGGCGGGGAAACCCGGATTCTGATTCCATCGGCGAAGGTTGCCACCTACGACCTTCAACCGGAGATGAGCGCCAACGAGGTGTGCGATGCGCTCATCGCCGAACTGCGGGCCGACCGGCACGACTACCTGGTGTGCAACTTCGCCAACCCCGACATGGTGGGGCACACCGGCGTGCTGTCCGCGGCGATCACGGCGTGCGAGACGGTGGATGCGTGCGTGGGGCGGGTGATGGGCGAGCTGGATCTGAAGCGTTACGTGGCCATCGTCATCGCCGATCACGGTAACGCGGAACTGATGCTGGATCCGAAGACCGGTGGCCCGCATACCGCGCACACCACCAACCCCGTTCCCTGCATCCTGGTGGATCCGTCCTACCGCGGCGCGCTCATCTCCGACGGATCGTTGCGCGATATCGCGCCCACCATTCTGGACTATCTGGGTGTTCCGGTCCCGGCGGCCATGAGTGGCCGCGACCTGCGGGCAGCGCCCTAGGCGCTCGCGTCGTCTCCGGCGCTGCGCCGCGCCTCCAGCAACTCACGCAGTCCGTAGAAGGCGAGCAGGATGATCAGCGGCTCCATGGGCAGTCGTGCCTCGTTGCTCCCGCCCAGGAAACCGCGCAGGATGGCGTGACACGCGACGATGCCGGCCAGCACCACGGGCGCGCGTTGCCGCTTGCGCCACGCGAAAGCGACGCCGGCCGCGAAGAATGGCAGCAGCAGGCCGAAGCTGACGATGGTGGCCAGGTTGTGGCGCAGTGACCAGGCCGGTTCCGGGCGCAGACCGATGGCCGCATTGCCCGGCGCTTCGCGGAAGCGGGCGAAGCGCCAGTACTCGACGGTGTTGTGCACGAAACCGGGTGCGCCCTCGGGAGCGGCGCTGGCCCTGTCCTGCAGCCGGGCCGGGGAGGTATAGCGCGACGCCTCCAGGCTGACGGGAACGAAATCCCGGTAGACCACGTAATTGCGAATCGTCCATGGAACCGCCAGCACGAACACGGTGGCCAGGAAGAGGAACATATACTGGAGATTGAGGGCCCGGTGGTGGGTCGCGCGCAGCGCCAGGAACAGGACGATCACCGGCAGCATCAGGACGAACATCGGTTCGGTGTAAACCAGCAGAAGGTAGAGGAAACCCGACCACACCGCAGCGCGCATGCGGGAGAACACCTTCACCAGGGAATAGGTGAACCACACCACCATGAAGGTGGTCATCACGTCGCGCACCGCCAGGCCGGCGTAGTGGATCTGGCTGATGCTGCCACCCAGCCAGAGCGCCGAGGCGAGCCCCACCAGGCGCCCCAGCCGCTGCTCGCCGATGCGGTACAGGAACAGGGCTGTTCCCGCGCCGAGAACGGTATTGAGCAGCACCGCCGTCCACCACGACACCCCCGCCAGCTTGAACGCCGCGGCCAGCGCCATCAGGTAGCCGGGCGCGGCGGGAGAAAACGGCGTGGTGACCCAGTTCCAGTCCGGCACCATGCGCGCGGCCACCAGATAGGCGTAGGTCTCGTGCAAGGGGATGACGCTCGCATCGCCTCCCATCAGGGCCGCATACAGGATGCGGACGCCGAAGGCGAAGGAGAACAGGGCAAGCAGTGTTCTGCGGTCAGGGGTCAAGTGGCTGCACCTCGGCCCCGTTTCTCGCGGGGATGGCGGCAGTGTACGGGCCGGTTCCGCCGGGTGTCAACGAGCGCCGCAGGAGGGGAAGCCGACGGAGTTGCCGGTGCACGCGCGAATATGGTACGATCGATGCATTCCCGAGCCGCATATCGTGCGGTGTTTCCCGCGTGGTAACGCCCGTCGTGCCCATCTTTCATTAATCAGGAAAGCTCCAGGTAGGATCGACATGGCCATCCCGTTCCTCGACCTCAAGGCGCAGTACGCCTCCATCAAGCCCGAAATCGACGCCGCCATAGCGGGCGTGGTTGAGAGCTGTCACTTCATTGGCGGCGAAGCCGTTCGAGGTTTCGAGCGCAATTTCGCCCGCTACAGCGGCGCCGAGCACGGTGTTGGCAGTTGCAGCGGAACATCGGCCCTGCACCTGGCACTGCTCGGCGCCGGCGTGAAGCCGGGCGATGAGGTCATCACCGCCTGCAACACGTTCATTGCCACCACCGAGGCCATCACCCACGCGGGTGCGCGGCCGGTGCTGGTGGATGTGGACGAGGCGACCCAGTTGATAGATCCCGCCAGGATCGAAGCGGCCATCACGCCGCGCACGCGTGCCATCGTCCCGGTGCACCTCTACGGGCAGCCGGCGGATATGGATGCGGTGCGCGACATCGCCGCGCGCAGGAAGTTGCGCGTGGTGGCGGATGCGGCGCAGTCGCACGGCGCCGACATCGGCGGCGACCGCGGCAAGACGCTGGGCGATACCACCGCGTTCAGTTTCTACCCGGGGAAGAACCTGGGTGCGTACGGAGACGGCGGGCTCGTCGCCACCGACGATGCCGACGCGGCGTCGTTGATGCGCGCGCTCGCCGACCACGGTAGCCGCGAGAAGTACCATCATCTCTACGAAGGATGGAACTACCGGCTCGACGCCATGCAGGCGGCGGTGCTGGACGTGAAGCTGCGCCACCTGGAGGCATGGACGGAGGCGCGCCGCTCGCGCGCCGCGCGTTACGACCGGGCCTTCGCCGGCTCGGCGGTGGTCCCCATCAGCGCAACCGCGGGGCGGCGGCACGTCTACCATTTGTACGTGGTGCGGGTTCCGGATCGCGAGCGCACGCTCGCGCAGCTCAAGGAGAAGGGAATCGGTGCGGGAATCCACTACCCCATTCCCCTGCACCTGCAACCCGCGTATGCGTATCTGGGTCTGAAGCAGGGCGCGTTCCCGGTGGCGGAGAAGGTGGTAGCGAGCATCGTGTCGCTGCCGATGTACGCGGAACTCTCCGACGCCATGGTCGACGAGGCGGCCGCGGCGGTCATCGCGTCGGCGTCCTAGAAAGTTGCAGTCAGGCTGAACAGGTAGCGGAAGTCGACCGTGTCCGTTTCGGCGTTGACCTCGGGGTTGCTCACCCAGAAGGGCACGTCGAGGCGCCAGGTGAAATCCCAGAACGGCCACGCCACGTGTGAGCGGATGCCCACCCCCGCGTCCTGCAGCGTTGCATCCAGCACGCCGCCGTCCACCAGGGACTGCACGCGCCCGCTCGATGAAATCGGGTTGCTGGTGTCGAGAATCCAGCCCGCGTCGTAGAAACCGTACCACGACAACGTTCCCACCAGCTTTGCCGCCTTCTTCTCAAGACCGAACAGTTTCACGCGCGTGCCGAGTTCGCCGTTGAACGCCACCAGCTTGTTGACACCGAAGGTTCCATCGAAGTAACCGCGCAGGTTTCCATCCCCCGGTTCCAGGTAGTTCAGGTCCGGCGGTACCGCGCCCGGCGAACGCAGCCAGAACTTCTCTCCCTGCGCCACCGGACCCGCGCCCGCCAGGTTGAACCTTCTCTGGGTGGGCATGCCGCCGCCCCCGAAGCCGGCGAACAGACGCAGGCGCGTGTCCACGCCGCCCGTCACTTGCGGGCGCGAGTGCGTGGTGAGCGCCAGTTCGAGGCGTTCGTACTTGTAGTCGCCGCCGAACCAGCTGCGTCCCAGCCGCAGCCCGCCTTCGAGGCGTGTGGCGGCCACGTCGAGCTGCGGGTCCACCGAGTAGCCGAAGTACGGCCCGGTGTCGGCCTGCAACGTGTCGTAGATCTCGGGGCTCACGAGGTAGCGCGGTGCGCGCAACTCGTGGTAGCCGTACCCGATGAGGAACTCCTGGGTGGGTGGCTCCAGCAGTTTGGCGCGCCTGTTGAAACGGAAGTCCACGGTGGCCTGCTGGCGGCCTTCCATCTTGTAGCCCGCCACCCGGAAGGTCGAGTTGCTCTTGAACCAGTACTTGGGCTGCTCGAACGACGCCGAGAAGTCGAGGCGGTCCGACATGGCGCCGTAGTACAGGCCCAGCTGCAGGCGGCGTGACCAGCCGTGCATGCTGCCCGAGAAGTGATAGCCCACCTTGGCGCCGTCGACGTCGTTGTACCAGATGGCGGGGCGGTGCCGGATCTGATAGGCGTCCTCGGGATAGTAGTCGTTGTTGGGCCAGTCGAACTGCAGGTCCTTGCGCCGCGGCAGCACGTTGTCCGACAGGTTGCGGTCCATGATCTCGTTGTTCGGGTTGATCTCGACGCGCACGGGCTCGGCGGGAAGCTTCATGCGGCTGCGCATGGTGCGGTCGCGCGCGTCGAGACGCTCCGAGCGCACGCTGCCGTCGGGGAGCGTGTAGTCCACCTGGATGGGGCAGTAGAGTTCGCCGAGGCGGCGCACCAGGACCTCGGTGACGACGCCGCTCGAATCCGGCCGCGAGCCCACCTTTTCCAGCTGGTAGTCGACCGTCTTGGTGGTGTGCAGCCACTGCTCGAACTGGCGCGACAGGTCCCACTGCGTCACGTTCTCGCACACCTCGCGGAAACGATCCTCGTTGACGTGCTTGAACTGCCATTTGTCGAAGTAATCGTGCAGGATCTGCACGAACTTCTCGTCCCCGGCCACGAACTTGATGGTGTTGAGGGTGAGCGCGGCCTTGTCGTACACGTTGGCGCGGTATGAGTGGATGTAGTCCTCGGCGCGGAACGAGACGCGCTCGCCGTAGTGGCGGCGCTCCAGGTCGAACACGTTGCGCCGGTACTTCTCCCAGATGTTGTACTGGGGCGTGATGCGCTGGTAGAAGTTCCACTCGCTGGTATCACCCCAGGGGCCGTGGGTCTCGGTGTTGTACCACGCGGTCATGAAGGTCGCGAAGCCCTCGTCCAGCCACGCCTCCTCCCGCTCGTCGTTGGCGAGGATTCCGTAGAAGTACACGTGGCCGATCTCGTGCATCACCAGACCCTCGCTGGCGCGGCCGTCCATGACGAACATCGGGTACTCCATGCCGCCGCCGCGCAGCATCTCCGCCACCGTGATCTGCGGGTAGGGGTACCTGCCCACCTTGCTGCCGTACCACTTGATGGCGCGCACCGCGTGCGCCAGGGTGGAATCCTCCCAGGTCTTCGCGCTGGAGCGCCGGTAGGCGCTGCGGATTTCGATGCCGTCGAGCGTGGTGTCCTGCACGACGTAGCTGGGATCGGCGCACCAGGCGAAGTCGTGCACCCTCTGGGCGTGGAAATGCACGGTCTTGCTGCCGCCGTCCGCTTTGCGCCGGGGCGCGTTCTTCTCGTGCGGCGGGTTGTAGTCCCAGCCCGGGTCGCCGCTCTGCACGGTTCCGGTTGCGACCACGACGAAATGCGACGGCAGTTCGATGTGCACGTCGAAGGTGCCGAACTCCCCGTAGAACTCGCCGGTCATGAACTGGTCGGGGTGGAACCCCTTTTCATCGTACACGACCACCTTGGGGTACCACTGGGCGAAGTCGTAGTGATCCCCCTTGTAGCCGGAGCGGTCCGCGCCCTTGCGCACCTTGCCGTCGAAATCGAAGGAAATGGTCATCGAGTCGCCGGGCGCGAGGGGGCGGGGGAGGTCCATGTGCGCGAGGGTCCCCTCCACCGTCACCGTCACCGAGTCCGCACCCACGCGCACCCCGCGCAGGTCCAGCCATCCCTTGTGGTCCCCGGGGACGTCGCGCAGGGTCAGGTTGTACTTGCGATTCTCGTCCTTCTGGTAGGGGACGTTCTTGTCGCGAAACGCGTTGGGATAGAGGTGGAGGTAGAACTCGCGCAGCGTGTCCGGCGAGTTGTTCGCATAGACAATCGTCTCCGAGCCGGAAATCCACTTGCGCTCCGTGTCGAGCTGAACCCGGATGGTATAGTGGACGAACTGCTGAAAGTAGTCCGCCGCCGCGGCGGGCACCGCGCTCACAGCGGCGATCGCCGCGAGGCAAAACAGGACGACGCGTCGCAACTGTTCACTCCTTTGCAATGCGGGGGACGTTGGTGGTTGCGTCGCGCGTGACGGCACGCGCGGGCTCGACAGGTTAGCACGAAGTCCCGGTGCTGTGCCACCCTGGCACCGCGGGCTCAGCCGGGGGTCTCGTTGTCCTCCAGGATGGCGAACTTCTTCATGCGGTAGAGCAGGACGTGCCGGGGGACACCGAGGCGGCGCGCGGCGCGCGAACGGTTCCAGCCGGAGGCGCGCAGCGCCTCGACGACGGCATTGCGCTCGATTTCGTGCAGCGTCGGTGCGCCGGTGGCGGGCGCCTCGCGCGCCAGTTCCGCCAGCCGCCCGGCCACCGTGGCGGCGTCGATGGTGTTGCCACTGCGCATGAGGACGATGCGCTCGCAGAAGTTCTCCAGCTCGCGCACGTTTCCCGGCCAGGGGTAGTGCTCCAGCAGGCCCATTGCCTCCGCGGTGAGGGAGACGCCCGCGCCCGGCATGAAGCGGCGCAGAAAATGATCCACCAGCAGCGGGATGTCGCCGGCGCGTTCGCGCAGGGGCGGAACACGCACCGGGACCACGTTGAGCCGGTAGTAGAGATCCTCGCGAAACTCGCCCGCGGCCACGCGCGCGGCCAGCGGCCGGTTGGTGGCGGCGATGACGCGCACGTCCACCTCGATGGTGCGTTCGTCGCCCACGCGCTCCAGTTCGCGCTCCTGCAGAACACGCAGGAGTTTCGATTGCAGTTCGACGGGCATGGCGCCGATTTCATCCAGGAAGATGGTGCCGCCGTGCGCCAGCTCGAACTTGCCCGGCTTGTTGCGAATGGCGCCGGTGAAGGCGCCGCGCACGTGGCCGAACAACTCGCTCTCCAGCAGATCGCGGGGAATGGCGGCGCAGTTCAGCACCACGAGGCGCGCGCCGCGCCGCGGGCTGTTGAAATGGACGGCCTTGGCGATCAATTCCTTGCCGGTCCCGCTCTCGCCCGTAATCAGTACGGTCGCGTCGGTGGGTGCGACCTTGCGGAGCACGCCGAACAGGTCGGTGATGGCCGGCGAGAGTCCCACGATGCTTTCGAACCGAAAGCGCTCCTGGATGGTGCTGCGCAACTCCGCGTTCTCCGCTTCCAGGCGGTGGAGCTTGAGTGTCTTTTCCACCGTGTGCAGCAGGTCGTCGCGGGAGATCGGTTTGGTCAGGTAGTCCGCGGCGCCGCGCTTCATGGCGTCCACCGCGTTCTCCACCGAGCCGAACGCGGTCAGAATGACCACGGGCAGGGAAGGGTCGGCGGCCTTGATCTCGCCGAGCAGTTCCATGCCGTCCTTGCGCGGCATCTTGATGTCGCTGAGCACGAGGTCGGGACGCCGCTGCGCGATGGCGCGCGCGCCTTCGTCGGCCGACGCCGCCTTGTCCACCTGGTAGCCGGCCTCTTCCAGCATGAAGCCGAGCACCTTGCGGATGCTTTCGTCGTCGTCGATGATCAGAACGCGGTCGGCCATGGCGTTATTCCCCCGCCGGCAGAATGACGGAAATCGTGGTGCCCCCGAAGGGGCGGCTCCTCGCGTCGATCCAGCCGCCGTGCTCACGGATGATGCCGTGCGAGATCGACAGCCCCAGCCCGGTTCCGCTCTCACGCGTGGTGAAGAACGGGTCGAAGATGCGTGGCAGCACGTCCTCGGGAATGCCGGCGCCGGTATCGTGCACGCGCAGCGCCACGCAGGGCACGCCGTCGCGGTGCGTGCGCGCGGCGGAAATCTCCACGCGGCCGCCGTCCGTGCTGGCGGCGATTGCGTTCATCAGCAGATTGAGCAGGACCTGGTGCAGCTGTCCCTCGTCCGCCTGCAGCACGGGGAGATCGGCTTCCACGGAGCGCGCGATGCTGACGCCCCGCGCCGACGCGTCCAGTTCCATCTGCGCTGCGGCGCGCTCGACCGCCGCCGCGACGTCGACGGGCGCGAGTTCCGGCGGGCGCGGCCGGGCAAAGCCGAGGAAGTCGTTCACCACCGCTCCCAGCCGGAGCGATTCCTTGCGCAACACGTCGAACAACTCGCCTTCGCGCGTGCCGGCCGGCGCGCGGTCCCCCAGCATCTCCGCGGCGCCCTGGATGGAACCAAGCGGATTGCGGATCTCGTGCGCGAGTCCCGCTGCCATCTGGCCGAGCGACGACAGCCGTTCCTGCCTGGCGAGTTCGCGTTGCAGGGATTCGCTGCGCCGCCGCTCGCGCCACTGCCGCTCGATGAGGACGCCGGTCATGAGACCGATGGCCACGTAGAACACCATCTCGGTGTACTCGCCCAGCAGTGTGTGGTGGTCGGTGATGCCCTTCAGACGCGCGTAGGGAAGGGTGAGCAGGGTGATGGCCAGCGCGGTGATGAGCCCGCCGCGCACGCCGTACCAGACCGCCGCCAGAATGATGGGGATGTAGCACAGTCGCCCGTGGATGGCGTGCAGCACGCCGCCGTGGGAGTCGGGCACGAGGAGCCCGTAGTGGAACGAAACCGTCGCCGCGGTGATGGCCGCGATGAGGAGGATTCTCCAGCCTGGAATGGGTCGCGTCATGTGTGGAATATAGTCCAGTGGCTGTAGAATTTTCAACAATCTCTGTCCCACCCCCTGCCCGCCAGGCGCGCTGGCTTCATATTGGCCGGCCCGCCGCCGGTGACCGGTCAATTTGCATTTCCCGGCCGGTTCCGGCGCGGTGCCCTGGGCTTCCGCGTGATTCTCTTCCGCGGCCTGTAATTCCCGCCCAGCTTCCCCCTGTAACAAACTTAGAAACAATAAGTTGCCATGATCCGCAGGGATACCCGCCGGGGCGCCATGCCACCCATGGGGGAACCATGCGCCCTTCTGTGGAATGGTCCTTGCCCTCTGCACCGTGAACCGCGGCCGGGGAGACCGGCGCGGACGCGCGGTCAGTTGCCGCGCGCTTGCCGGAGCGGAACCCCTCAGGGGGGTCACGCCGGCATTTCGTCTATTCGCGCCATCCAGGAGGTAGCGCCCATGCGTCGCGCCGTGATGTTGCTGACGATCTTCGCCGTCTTGTTCGTGGCCGGTGCCGCCATCGGTTCCGGTCCGCTGACGGGGAATATCGAAGCTTGGAAAGTGCTCGTCGCCGAGGAGACCGGCGAGGAGTTGTTCGTGCCCGCGGGAGAGGCTTCTCCCAGGGATCTCATCGAGTACCGCCTCACCTACGCCAACGGCGGAGAGACCGCGGTTCGCACGGTTTCGATCACCGACCCGATTCCGTCGGGAACCGAGTACGTCGTCCGCACGGCCACGCAGCCGGGTGGCGCCGCGGTCACGTTCAGCGTGGACAACGGCAAGACGTTTCATGCCTGGCCGGTTCGCATCCGCACGGTTGTCGACGGCAAGGAAGTGTGGAAGGACGCGCCCGCCAGCATGGTGACGCACGTCCGCTGGACCCTCAACGATGAACTCGAACCCGCGGAGCAGGTCACCCTGGCTTACCGCGCGGTCGTTCGATAGGAGGACGGAACAATGAACAAGCGCATTCTCTCGCTTGCCGTCCTCGCCCTCGTTATGGTGGCCATGTTTGCCGCCTCGGCGTTCGCGCAGACGACGCCGGCCGGCACGCAGATCCGCAACCGCGCCTCTGCCACCTACGAGGACCTGATCGGCAACACGTATACCTCGCTTTCCAATGAAGTGATCACGGTCGTCCTGCCCGTGTACAGCGTATCGATCCTGCCCGACGACTCCGGCGAGACCCCGCCGGTGACGCCGGCCATGGCGCAGAACGCCATTGGCGGGCAGACCGTGTACTACAGCTACACGCTCTCGAATACCGGCAACGACAACGACAGCTACACGCTGCAGCCGTTGATCGATGCCGCCAACACCACCATGATACTCGCGCTCTCGGGCGTGACCATCTATCACGACGTGAACGGCAACGGCGTTGTCAACGCGGGCGAGCCCGCGATCAGCGCAGGCGGTGTCCCGGGCGTGTTTGGGCCCATGGCGGCCGGCACGTCGGCGAACCTCATTGTCGCGTATACCGTGCCGGGCACGGCCACGGCGGGCCAGCTGGCCTACGTCGGCGTGCAGGGTACCTCGGTGGCGGACGCGGGTCAGGTTGACACGCGCAACTACCACCTCACCACCGTGGTCAACGACGCGGTGATGACCGCGAACCTGGCCGGCGCCCCCGCGCTGGTCTACGACGGTGATCAGATCACCTACACCTTCACCGGTTCCAACTCCGGCACCAACAGCGCGAACGGCGTCACGGTTGCTTCGGTGGCCCTGACCGGCGTTCTCATGTACGACATCATCCCGCTCAACCCGGCAAGCGGCAACCCGCTGGCGATCTTCGGAACACCCACTGGTTCGCCGGCCGGCGGCACCGTCCTCTACCTGCCCACCGGCAGCTCGACGGCGGGAAGCCCCGAGACCTGGGCGTGGGGCCTCGTGCCTGCGGCGGGTGACATCGCGGTGGCGTACATCGCCAACGGTGCCATCGTGGCGGGGCAGAGCTACTCGTTCCAGTACCAGGTGACGGTTCCGGTGGGCATGACGCCCGGTGTGCTCAACAACACCGCGGCACTCGCCTACGTGGACAACAGCGTGGTGACACCGGATCCGACCATCGTCACCTCCAACAACGCGCCGGTCACGGTCGGTACGCTGGCGACGGTGCTCATCGGTCCTGTGGGCAACCCGGGTGCCGGCACCGGTCCCGGTTTCGACGATGACGTGCAGACCATCGCCACCGCGTATGCCAATACGTCGGTGACGTTCGTCAACACCATCCGCAACGACGGCAACGCGGCCGACGTGGTCAACGTGCTGCTGGACGGCGCGTCCAACATCCCGGGTACGTGGTCGGTGTTGTTCTACCGCGCCGACGGCGTTACGCCGCTCGCGGACAGCAACTTCGACGGAACCCCGGACGTAGGCTCGCTGGCCCCCGGTGCGACGGCCGACATCGTCGTCCGCCTGGTGATTCCGGGCTCGCAGGGTGCGGGCGGTCCGTTCAACGCAGTCATCCTGGCCCGCTCGTCCAATGATCCGCTGGCGGACAACTTGACCACCGACAGCATTACCTCGGTGCTGCCGGCCAGCGTGGATATCGGTAACTATGACGGCGCCCCCGGGACGACCAACAACGTTGCTCGCAACCTGAACGCCAACCCGGGCGCGTCGGTCAACTTTGCGCTCGACGTGATCAACAACGGCGGTTCCAATGACAACTTCACGCTGTCGTCGGTCCTGCCGGGTGGCTGGACGGTCACCTACCACATCGACGCCAACGGCAACGGCATCCTCGACGCTGGCGAACTCACGCCGGTCGCCTCAACGGGGCCGGTGGCGGCGGGTGTTGAAATCAACCTGATCGCGCGCGTCACTGTGCCGGCGGCCACCGCGCCGGGGCTCAACAACGTCTCCTTCACAGCCACGTCCACGGTCAACGGCACCCAGAGCGACACCATCGTCAACACGGTGACGGTGAACACGCTCGCGTCGGTGTTGTTCGATCCGGACAACGCGGGCAATGCAACGGCCGGCGGTACCGTCACCTACGCGCACACCGTGACCAACACGGGTAACACGGGCGATACCTTCGACCTGACCTACGTCTCCTCGCAGGGCTGGGGCTACGTGTTCCTCGATGCGACCAGTACGCCCATCACGAGCATCCTGCTCGCGCCGGGTGCCAGTGCCAACATCAGCGTTCGACTCACGGTGCCCGCGGGCGCTTCGGTGGGAACGGTGGAGGTGGGCGTGCTGACCGCCACCGGCCAGGTGACGCTGGTGTTCGACAGCGCCACCGACGTTACCACCATCACCGCCGGCAACCTGAGCCTCACCAAGGTGGTCAGCCCCGCCGGCAACCAGGCCCCGGGTACCGATCTGACCTACACGGTCGACTACCAGAACCTGGGCAGTGCCTCGCTCACGTCGATCATCATCTATGACGCGGTTCCGACGTGGACGCAGTTCCAGGTGGGCTCGGAGACCTCCGGCACGGCGCCGGCATCGGTGACGGGTATCGCCATCGAGTTCTCCGACGACAACGGTGCCACGTGGGCCTACGCACCGGCGAGCGGCGGCGGTGGTGCGCCGGCCGGTTACGACGCCAACGTGACCAACGTGCGGTGGGTGTTCACGGGAAATCTCCTCGCGGGCGGCAGTTCGACCGCGGGTGTGGGGTTCACGGTGCGCATCCAGTAGACAATCGGACGCTTTTCATAAGAAAGCGGTCTTCTTACTCGGTCGCGTACGCGGGTGGAGCCTTCCAGGCTCCCCCGCGTGCGGCGGCCGAAACGCGTTACTAGAGATGAAGTGCAACGAGGGGCAGAATCGCAGGCGGAAGACGCCAGAAACAGCGGCGGCGGGGCTCGCCGTTTTTCGTTTGAAGGCAACCGCTTACGCCGTTTCTATCCTCGCCGTTCTGACCCCGCTGGTGCCGTGGTCCGCCGCACGCGCCCAGGTAACCCCGGCCGGCACCAACGTCGTCAACACCGCCACCGCCGACTACACGAACGCCTCCGCGAACGACTTTTCGCTGTCCAACAGCGTCAACACGCGCGTGCTGGAGACGTATCTGCTGCGTGTCGGGCCCGGGGGCACAGTGGCGGCGCCGGCGTTCCAGCTTTCCGCCGCTCCCGGTGACACCGTCTACTGCCGGCTCACGCTGGACAACCTGGGCAACGCGCCCGACTCCGCGTCGATGGCCGCGGCCAATCTTCCGCCGTCGTCGTTCGTGACGCCGGGCGTGATCTTCTTCTTCGACGGCAACAGCAACGGGCGCTTTGACCCGGGAGAGAACGACCCGGCATTCCTCTCGCTGCTCGCGGGCATGTCGACACCGGTGGACGTGGGCATCGTGGTGCCGGCATCGAGCAGGGGAACCGCATTTGTCGAGTTGCGCGCCACGTCGGCGGTGGATCCCAATGCGCCGCTCGCGCGGCGCAAGCTCCTTGCGCCAACCACCGACGCGACCGTGGTGAGTGTCACCAGCCTGGCGGGGCCCGCGCTGGTGTTCATCGGGCCCGCCGGCAATCCGCGCGCGCTTCCCGGCGGCGAGGGATCACCCGACGACGCGATCGGCGCGGCCGTGGGCCTGTACGACGAATCGGTGGCGTTCAGTGCCGACGTCGAGAACGCCGGCAACGCGGACAGCGTGGAGGTCTTCCTGGCCAACGGCGTCGTGTTGCCGCCCGGTGTAACCCTCGCGTGCACGGATTCGGCCGGCGTGCAGTATCCGGCGTCGCCGCGGCCCGGCCGCTTCAGCATCGGTGCACTGGCGGCCGGTGAGGTGCGCCTGGTGCGGCTGGTGGTGGCGAGCCCCGGCACGCCGCTGCGGGTAGTGATGGGGCCGATGACGAGTGTCCTGTTCAGCGCGCAGTCGCGGGCCGACACCAACGCGGTGAACAGCGTGCGCGGCGAGATGACCGTGGAACGGGCGCCCGATGCGTACGCCATGCTCGGCCTGGAGCAGACCTTCCGTCAGGCCACGGGTTCGCTGGGCGAAGTGGTCACCATGGTCGTCACCGCCAGCAACCGCACCGACTCGGTGCGCGTGGACCAGGTGGTCGTCTCGGAAGACGCGCCCGCGGCGCTCGACTTTGTCGCGGGGACCGGTGTGACGCAGTCCGGCGGCCAGCTCGCCTGGGCGGTGGGCACGCTTGCACCCGGTGAATCGAAGAGCACCGCGATCAAGTTTGTCGTGAACAGCCGCGAGTCCAAGGGCTGGGCGCGGGTGGCGGGCATCGCCGCGGGCCAGGCGCAGACCGGTGGAAGCGCACGCACCGGCCAGGTGGTGGCGGCGATCCGCATCGACAACGAGGAAATCGGGATCGAGGGATTCGTGCTGGGCGACGTGTGGATCGACGACAACGAGGACGGCCGCCGCGACGAGGGCGAAGCCGGCGCGGGCAACGTGTCTGTCTACCTCGAGAGCGGCGAGTACGCGGTGACCGACTCCGCGGGCGTGTTCTCCATTCCCCACGTGTTCGAGGGCTGGCGCGTGGTGCGGCTGGACGAGAGCACGCTCCCCGCGGGCACCGAGCTGGTGCGCCCGCCGGTCACGGAATCGCACGTGCAGCGCCCCAACGAACGCCTCGTACACCTGATTGCGCCGGCGCACGTGCGCGTGGCCTTCCCGCTGCGCAGGCCGGTGGTCCCGCCGGTGGCGCGCACCGCGTCGCTGGTGTGCGAAGAGCACGTGACCGTGGTGCCGCGCCCCCGCACCGGCCCCACCTTCACCCTGCCCAGTTCGCAGTTCGCGCTGGGCAAGGCGACACTGCTGTTTGGCGCGCGCTCCCAGCTGCTGCCGGTGGCGCTGTTTCTCGTCGATCATCCGGGGTTCACGGCGCTGGTCGAGGGACATACCGACAACCTGCCCGTGCGTTCCGGCCCGTTCGCGTCCAACCAGGAGCTCTCGGAGGCGCGCGCGGAGGCGGTGCGCGACGTGCTGGTTTCGATGGGCGTTCCCACGTCGCGCTTCCTGGTGCTTGGCTACGGCGACACGCGGCCCATCGCCAGCAACGCTACCGCCGATGGCAGGGGCATGAATCGCCGCGTCGACGTGAGCGTGATCCCGCCCGCCAATAACTCGCTCGACCCCGCGCTGCGCATCGGTACGGCCATTCGTGATCTTTCCGAACTGCCCGACTCGGTGGGTGCGACGGTGCGCTGGGGGCTCACCACCACCTCGGAGCGCGCGCAGAGCGCGGTCCTGCGCCTGAGCATTCCGGCCGCGCTGAAGGTGGCGCGCGTGGGTGTGACGCTGGACGGCGTGCCGGTAACGGAAACCGGCGGCGAGTTCGTCATCGACGAACTCGCGCGCGGGAGCAGCGTCGATTGCGTGGTTGCGTTCATGGTGGCGGAGGCGGATACCCAGTTGATCCGCGACATCGCGGCCGTCGTGCGGCTGGATGACGCCGCCGCGCCGTCCGATTCGACGCGGCGCACCATCACCATCGCGCCCCGCGACTCGCGCACGAGCATCGCGCAGGTGCAGGCCGCCACCTGGACGGAACGGGTTCCCGCGTCCGCGGCGGGTACGGCACCGCCCGCCCCGCTGGTGCCCCCGGGAGACCCCGCGCCGGCGCCGCACGAGGGGGTCGTCTCCATCCTCGACCCGCTCAACGGCTTCGTTGCGGTGGATCGCGACCAGGTTTCGGTGCACGCACGCCACCCGCTGGGAAGCCGCGTGTCGCTCCTTGTCGACGGCGAGTCCATCGGTGAGGAGCGGGTGGGGCAGCGGACGGTGGACGTTGCGCACCAGGAGGAAACCACCACGTGGTACGGCGTGCGTTTGCGCGGGGGATGGAACGTGATCGTGGTACGCGCGTCGTTGCTACGCGGCGGCGAGGCGACGGACACCGTGCGCGTGGCGCTGTCCACGAAACCCGCGGAGATCGTGCCGCTGGATAACAACACGCTGATCGCCGCCGACGGACGTTCGACGGCGACGCTGCGCTTCGCGGTACGGGACGGATTCGGCCTGCCGGTGATGGACGGCTTCATCGTGGATGTGGTGGAGGGTGCGGACCTGACCACGGCGCAAGACGCGCGGCCCGAGCAGCGCGGGCTGCAGGTCGCCACGCGCGAGGGAATCATCGCGGTGCCGTTGCGACCGCGCCACCAGACCGGTGCCGGTCGCGTGGCGGTGGAGTCCAGCGGGATGCGCGCGCAGATCGAGGTGGCCTTCGTCAACCCGCAACGGCCGTTGCTTGCCACCGGTATCGTCGACGTCAAGATGGGCGCGTATCACACCCACGGCGAGGGCAGCGGCGACGGGGTGGAGAACTACCGCGACGGGTTCGACGCCGAGGCGGAAGCGCGCGCGTTCGTGCAGGGTGCGGCACCGGGAGGGGTTCGCGTGACCGCGCGGCTCGACACGCGCAAGCGCTACGACGACCCGCTGCGCAAGCAGCCCGACCCGGAGAAGCAGTACCCGATCTACGGCGACGCATCCACCGTGCAGTACGCGGCGCCGGCGCGCGGCGGCAACTACGTCTCGCTGGATCGTGGCCAGTCGTTCCTGCGCTACTCGGACTTCCAGACCCCCATCGACCGGGGCGAGTTCCTCACCTACCACCAGGTGGTGACGGGATTGTCTGGCGGCGCGGTGGACGGTCCCAACCAGTTCCGGGCCTTCCTCACGCAGACCGATCTGGTGACGCGCACCGACGACATTCCCGCGGACGGCACCAGCGGGTTCTACTACCTGTCGGCCGCGCCGCTGGTGGAGAACTCCGAGCGGGTGATCGTAGAAACGCGCCAGCGTTACCAGTCCGAGAAGGTGCTGGAGGCGCGGGTGATGATGCGGCGCCGGGACTACATCATCAACCCGTACGACGGATCCATCCTGTTCATGGAGCCGGTGGCGGTGACGGATCGCGATCTCAATCCCAACGTCATCGTGGTGACCTACGAAACCGAAACCGGCGCCGCCGACGTGTACATGTTTGGTGCGCGCGGCGACGTGGTGCGCGGCAACCGCTACCGCGCGGGCGTCACGGCGGTTGCCAACGCGGGCGATGCGCCGGGCTACGCGCTGTACGGCGTGGATGGGGAGGCGCGCATGCACGGTTTCCGCCTGGCGGGCGAGTTTGCACGCAGCGAGGACGACCTCACCGGGAGCGGCAACGCGTTCAAGATGAGCGCGGGCGGACAGCGCGGCATGTCGAAGCTCGACGTGTACCTGCGCCGCGTCGACGGCGACTTCTCCAACCCGTCGTTCCGCGGCTCCGACAGCGAACTGGCGAGCCTCAAGGCAGGGTTCGAGGGCCGCCTCGCGGGACGCGGCGCGCTCGCACTCAACGCCGACGGATACTCGCACGAGTTGCAGCGCACCGGCGAGCGCCGTGGCACACTGCGCTCCACCGTGGACTATCGACGCCGGCTGGTGGAAATGTCCGCGGGTCTGCGCCTGGCGCGACACGACCAGCCGCAGGACGACAGCCAGGGGTTGCTGTCCCTGCTGGGGGTCGCGCTGGGAAGCCGTAGCGGCACGGGCCTCGCGACCACGTGGGAGCAGAACCTCGGCAACGAGATCGTGGACGACTATCCGAACCGCCTGCGCACCACCCTGGGCGTGCCGCTCTCGCAGCGCTTCCGCGCGGTGGTCACGCACGAGTACCTCACCGCGACCGGGCGCTCCACCACCAACCAGGTGACGGCGGGACTCGAGGGTACCACCGCGGGCGGCACGCAGGCGTACACGCGCTACGCCCTGGACCGCGCGGCGGGCGACGCGCGCATGGGCGCGGTGAGCGGAATCCGGCAGCCGCTCACGCTGGGGCGCTACACCGGCGCCACCCTCGGAATCGAGACATTCAGTTCGCTCTCAGGCCGCCGCGACGAGGAGTACGTATCCCTCACCACCGGGCTGAGTGCGCGCCGGCCGGGGCGCTACTTTGTCGACGGCGGGTACGAGTACCGCTGGGAACGCCCCGGCGACAAGCACCTGCTGCGCATCGCCGCCGCGCAGCAACTGGGCGGGGGGTTTGCCTGGCTGGCCAAGAACATCCTCGCGCTCAACAGCGCGGCGCAGAACCGGGACGGCACGCAGTGCTACACCACGCTGGCTGGCACCTACCGCTCGCCGTACGCGCCGTTGCAGTCGCTGGCCATGGTCAAGAGCTACTACGACCGCTACACGCCGGTGGATCCGGACGCGATTCGCTGGCGCGTGGTGGGGTCGGCCGACGTGAACATGCTGTTCAATCCCGAGCACGAGGTGCGCCTCAAGTATGCGTACAAGCACGTGGAGGACTGGAGCTACGGCGTGTCGCTACACACCAACACCGATCTCGCGCTCGCGCAGTACATATGGCACTTCGGCCGCGGGTGGGACCTCGACCTGTGGGGCCGCACGGTGGTGCTGCGCGGCGGCGGATCGTCGCAGTCGGGGGCGGGCATCGAGATCGGCCGCATGGTGTACCGTTCGGTGCGTCTCGCTGCCGGCTATAGCGCGAACGGCTTCAATGATCCCGACATCACGGGGACCGACGCGTGGAGCGACGGATTCGGCATTCGCATCCAGATGATCCTGTCGGACTGGATGCTCTCCGACTTTGAGAGGTTGAAGTGATGAAGCGCCTTCTGTTCTGCATCCTGACGGCGCTGGTCGCGCTCACGCTCCCGGTTGCTTCCCTGGCCGGGGAGCTGGTGGTCAACGGCGGCTTCGAGACGGGCACGTTTGGCTCCTCGTGGGTGCACGGCGCCTTCCGCGGCGGCACCAACAACGCGACCTACGCCGACCACTCGGTGCAGCCGGACATGCCGTACTCGGGCAGCTATTCGGCGCTGCTCGGTTTCAAGTACGTGGGTCAGATAACGGACACGCACGCGTACATGTACCAGACGGTCAGCATCCCGGCCGGCGTGTCCAGCGCGGTGCTCAACTTCAAGATCCGCATGCAGGGCTACGATAGCGACTACTACGACCCGTTCTACGCGGACATCCGTTCCACCAGCAACACGGTGCTGCGCCGCGTGCTGCTGTACGCATTCAGCGAGTGGAACGACATCTACAAGGACAGCGGCTGGCTCAGCGACGACAACGTGCTGCCGGTGTCGCACGATGTGATTGCCTACGCCGGCCAGACCGTCCGGCTGTACTTCGAGCAGGCCAACCTGTTCGACAACCTCTACGAGACGTGGACCTACGTGGACGACGTGTCGCTGATCTACCGCATGTGGGTCGACCTGGCGGTAGACGGCAACGGCGACGACGTGTTTGGCGCGCTGGGGAGCGGCAACGGCGGTCTCTCGACCCGGAGCGCGATTGCCGGCGATACCCTTACTTATGACCTGCGCATCGAGAACGAGGGGACGGTGGCGGACACCTACCGGCTCACATCGACGTTGCCAGCGGGCTGGACGGCCTGGTTGAAAATCGGGGCAACCACGCAGGCGCTCCCGTACGTCATGCCTTCGCTGGCGCCGGGCGCGTCGGTGACCTACAAGGTGCGCGTGCGCGTACCGCCGGGGACCGCGGCGGGCACCTATGACACGGTCGTCAACGCGCAGAGCACCGCGCAGTCCAGCCGCGTGGACAGTGCGCGCCTGCGCGCCATCGTGACCGCCGCCACCTACGGCGCGGACCTCACCATCGACGGCAACGGCGTGGGTGCGGTGGGTCCCGGCGGTGCGGGCGGCTTTGGTTTGAAGACATCCGCGTGGGGCGTTCCCGCCACGTTCGCACTGCAGCTCAAGAACACCGGCACCGCGGCGGGCGCGTACACGGTGTCGTTTACCAGCGATGCGGGTCTGGCCGCGTCGGTGGTCTACAACGGCACCACGTACACGGGCTCGTTTACGACCCTCAGTATCCCGGCGGGCGGCAGCGCGGCCATGACGCTGCAGATGCAGGTGCCGTCGCCCAACCGCGGGGACGACTACGACCTCTACCTCACCGCGGCCTCCACGGTGGACGCCAACAAGCTCGACTCCGTGCACGGCATCCTTCGCCTGCTGGAACCGCGCGTCGACATGATCATCTCCGCCAACGGCAACGACGTGTACGGCGCCAGCGGCACCGGTGCCGGCGGCGGCAGTTCGAACGCCGGCGAGCGCGGCGCCACGGTGACATTTCCCATCACCGTGCAGAACGAGAGTGCGCTCGCGGATTCCTTCTCGCTCTCGTGGACGCCTCCCGCCGCCGGGTGGACGGCGACCATCACCATCAACGGCGTCAACCGTGCGTTGCCCACGGTTACCCCGACCATCGCCGGCGGCGCGCAGGCGTTCTACACCTTGCGCATCCAGATTCCCGCGGCCGCCGCGTTCGGAACCTACCAGTCGATCCTGAACGCCGCGTCCCGGGTGGCGTCCGTGGTCACGGAGAGCGTGTCGGCCTCGGTCAGCGTGGCGAGCGCCAACGAGATGGACGTGCTGATCGACGGCCAGGGCGCCGCCATCTACGGTCCCATCAACACCGGGCTGGGCGGCACGTCGGTGCGGACGGTCAACCCCGGCGCGACCGTGATCTACCAGGTTGAAATCCGGAATGTCTCGGGCACCAACGGATTCGACGTCACCTGGACCGCTCCCGCGGGCTGGGACGTCACCTTCAACGGCGGCTACCTGCCGCTGACCAACATTCCGGCGGGCACATACCCGCTCCGCGTAATCGTGCCCGCCGGTTCGATGGGCGGCACCTTCGATGTCATCGTGAACGCCCGCAAGAACAGCAAGCAGTTCCTGCTGGACAGTGTGACCGGGCGCCTGGTGGTAGTACCGCCCGCGATCGTCGACGGCCTGATCGACGGCAACGGGCACAACGTGTTCGGCGCCATCGGCAGCGGCGCGGGCGGAAGTTCACTCCAGATCACGCCGGCGCCCGCGACACTCAATTACACCGTGGAGCTGCAGAACCACGGGCCCAGCGCGGACTCGTATCGCGTGCAATGGAACGCCATTCCCGCGTGGACCGCGCGTTTCAACGGATCACCCTCGCCGTTCGTTACCGGGAGCATTCCCGCCGGCGCGGTGCGGCTCTACACGTTCAGCGTGACGGTTCCGGCGGGCGAGAGCATCGCCTCATTCCAGTACATCCTCGACATCACCTCGCAGAGCAGTCCGGGCTCGTTCGAGAGTCTGGCCGCGCGCATAAGCGTCGTGGGCCCCCCGCGCCCCGATTACGCCATCGACGGCAACGGCTTTGGTGTGTTCGGCGCCGCCGGAACCGGGCTGGGCGGGCGTTCGATACGCGGTGCGGCGCCGGGCTCGGTATTCACGGCGGCGCTGGCCCTGCGCAACGCCGGTTCGTTCCCGGACTCATTCCGCGTGCAGTGGACCCCTCCGGCGGGCTGGGCGGCCAGCAGCATTACCGTCGGCGATTCGCTGGTGACGCACACGGCGCCGTTCTGGAGCCGCCTGCTCAACCCGGGCCAGTCCATCAACTACATCGTCAGGGTGGACGTACCGGTCTCCGCGAACGGCGCCCACGTGGCCATCATCGACGCCGTTTCCAGCCGGCCGCCCAACCTGGCCGAGAGCGCGGCGCTCACCACGGAGACGCGCGCACTGGTGCGCGGAACCGTCTTTGACGACCGCAACCACGATGGCGTATTCGGTGCCGGCGACGTGGGGCTCGGCGGCGTGCTGGTGCGGGAGAATCGCAGCGGCACGGCCGTGGTAACGCTCGGCGACGGCACCTACAGGATGCTCGTGCACTCCGACAGCCTTGTTGTTGCCGAACAGAACCCCTCCGGTTTCGCGTCGCTAACGCCCGACATCGTGTCGACCGGGGTGGTGGCGTCCGGCGACAGCATCACGGTGAACTTTGCGGACGTCGGGGTCATCACCATTACCAACGGCGGCACGATCAGCGGTCCGGCGGGCAGGGCGGTGGACTTCGCGCACCGTGTGGATGCGCGCACCGCGGGCCACGCGGACATCGTTGCCGCGGGTGACTCGGCATTCACGCGTGTGTGGTACGTCGATGTGAACGGCAACGGGCTCGTGGACGGAGCGGATCGTCCCCTGGTGCCGGCGGACGGCGACCTCGATCCCGCCGGCCCGGGCGGTGGCGTGCTCAACCTGATCCTGCGCGTGTTCGTGCCCGCGGGAGCGTTGCCGGGTGCCACCGCCACGTTCACAATCACCGTCACCCAGACCGTTTCGGGGACGCCGCTCGTTCTCACCGCTACCGCCGGCGACGCGATTCTGGTGACGCCGGGTTTTGGTAAGCTCTCGATCGAGAAGTCACTCGACCGCACCGATGCTCTGCCGGGCGACGTGATCACGTACGCGGTTCGGCTGGCCAACGTCGGCGCGGACAGCCTGGCCAACGTGGTTCTGATCGACCCGGTCTCGCAGTGGTTGGACGTGGAGCCGGATGCTTTTGGCGCCGGGCTCGACCTGCGCTGGCAGCCGCCTGCGGGCGCTCCCGTCTTCCTCACCTTCGACCCGGGTGACGCGGACGAGGCCCAGTTCACCCCGCTGGATCACACGCTGCGCGTGCTCTTCTCCAGGAACGCGCCGTTCTACCTGGCGCCGGGGCAGGCGGGCGTCATCACGTACCGGGTGCGCGTGCGCTGACGGCGCCCGCTGGGCCCCGGCGGGACAACCCGCCCAAAAGCCAGTGGCACGCAGCCGCGGTATACGCTAGTATCCGCCTGAAATCCCGACACATAACCGGTTCTTTCGTGAACCGCCGGAGGGCTGCACCGTGCGGGACGAATTTCAATAAAAGGACAAAATGGAGGTTCCGATGTCTAACAGCGAGTTCACGCCGAAGGTCGGCCTTGACGCCGTCGGCCTGACCAACCTGGGCGGCGTGATGTGGAACGCAACGCCGGCGACCCTCTACGAGGAGTTCGTGATGAACGGCGAGGGGCTCATCGCGGCCGACGGCCCGATGTGCGCCGAGACGGGGAAGTACACCGGTCGCAGCCCGGAGGACAAGTTCGTCGTCGAGGAGGCGTCGAGCAAGGACAAGATCTGGTGGGGCAAGGTGAACCGCCCCATCAGCGAGGAGAAGTTCGATCGCCTGCTGCACCGTGTGCAGGCCTATTTGCAAGACAGCATGGTCTACGTGCAGGATTGCTGGGCGGGAGCAGAGGTGTCCGAACGAGTGCCCATCCGCGTGATCACGCAGCTTGCGTGGCACTCGCTGTTCGCGCGCAACATGTTCATCCCGGTCACCGACGCGGATGATCTGCGCAATCACGAACCGCAGTTTACGGTGATTGGTGCGCCCGGCTTCAAGGCCGACCCGGCCATCGACGGCACGCGCAGCGAAGCATTCATCCTGGTGCATTTCGGGCGCGGCATCGTTCTGATCGGCGGCACGTCCTACGCGGGCGAGATCAAGAAGTCGATCTTCACGGTCATGAACTACCTGCTGCCGCTGCGCGGCGTGCTTTCGATGCACTGCAGTGCCAACGAGGGCCCCTCCGCCGACACGGCGGTGTTCTTCGGGCTTTCCGGCACCGGCAAGACGACGCTGTCGGCGGATCCCAAGCGCCGCCTCATCGGCGACGACGAGCACGGCTGGACCAACCACGGCGTATTCAACTTCGAAGGTGGCTGCTATGCCAAGGCGATCCGGCTCTCCGCGGAAGCCGAGCCGGAGATCTTCGCCACCACGCGCCGCTTTGGTACCGTGCTCGAGAACGTGGTTGTGGACGAGCTGACCCGCGAGATCGACCTCGACGACGCGTCCCTCACCGAGAACACGCGCGCATCGTATCCCATTACGCAGATCCACAACGCCAAGCTGGAGGGTATCGGCGAGCACCCGCGTAACGTGGTCATGCTCACCTGTGACGCGTTCGGCGTCATGCCGCCCATCTCGCGGCTGACGCCCGAGCAGGCCAGCTATCATTTCCTCTCGGGCTACACGGCCAAGGTTGCCGGCACCGAGCGCGGAATGGGCAAGGAGCCGCAGGCAACGTTCTCGACATGCTTTGGAGCGCCGTTTCTGGCGTTGCCACCCACCGTATACAGCGACCTGCTGGCGAAGAAGATCCGCGATCACAAGGCCAGCTGCTGGCTGGTGAACACCGGCTGGAGCGGGGGTGGGTTCGGCGTGGGTTCGCGCATCAAGATCGCGTATTCGCGTGCCATGGTGAACGCCGCGTTGGAGGGGAAGCTCAACGACGTCAAGTTCGTGAAGGACCCGATCTTCGGGCTCGACGTGCCCGGCGAGTGCCCCGGTGTGCCGACGGAGGTGCTCATGCCGCGGGATACGTGGGCGGACAAGCGCGCCTACGACGCAAAGGCGAGGGAGCTCGTTGCGCTGTTCGAGAAGAATTTCGAGCAGTTCGCCGACACGGTTCCGGCGGCGGTTCGATCGGCGGGCATGAAGTAACGGTTGCCTTCCGGTTGCCGCAAACGCAAGAGGGCGGCGGACGCGAGTCCGTCGCCCTCTTTGTTGGTGCCGCGTGACGCCTAGAAGACCCAGACGACGCCGAGCGCCATCGGGATGGATTCCGTGTTTGCCTGCTGTTCGGTCTCGCGTGTCTGACCCTGGACGTAGCGCCCCTCGATGTAGAGGTGGCGCACCTTGTCGATGACCAGTTCAATGCCCGCGCCGCCACCGTAACCGAGCACGTTCTCCGTGTACTCCGTGTTGACGATCCACTGCCGGTAGTAACCTCCGCACGCCAGGAGGTAGGGGCGGATGGTCTTCCCCACGGGCACGTACTTCAACTCGCCAAAAACGGTCAGGATGTTCAGGTCGTCCGGGTAGAGCGTGGTGGGACCATTCGAGAAGAAGAAATTATAACTGATGGAGATGCCGAGCCGCAGGTTGTAGCGGGTAACCCCGCCACCGATCCGGATGCCGAACGCCGGGTCGTAGCTGTCCTTGAAGGACTCGGGGAGGTAGTTGATGGACGAGCCCACCCCCATCGACATGTAGTACATCAATCGATCGTCCGCGCGCCGCACGCGGCGGATGGTGCCGGTCGTGTCCGCGGTCATCTCGGTCGGGCCGGCACCGCCTGTGGTGGGCGCCACCTCCTCGCCGGTGGTGGTGAGCGAGTCGTTCGCGGCCGAAACCGGGGTCTGTTGCTGGCCGTAGGCCAGCGATCCCCATCCAAGTGCGAGGGACAGGACAACCCCCCACAACGGCATCTTGCGTGTCATTCAATAGCCCCCAGAAAAAATGCGATATGTCTGCGAGAGAAGAGTCGGAACCCGGGCCGCATCTACGCGCCGGGGCCGCCGGTGGCTTCGGGGAACCGGAAGCCAACATTCTAGGCGGTGGTGCCGCAAAGTCAAGACCCTTTCGGGTCGTGGTGCTCGTCCCCGGCCGCAAGCGGGGTTCTTTTGCGCCGCACAGGTCCCGTGTGTTAGCGTTGCGCGCAACCCCATGGCCAGCACATACCACTACAACGCCACCATTTCCCGGCGCGAGGAGTTGCACGCGCACCTCATGCTGCTCTCCGTGGTGCCGGATGACGGGCCCTTCGCCCCGTTTCTGCCCGGCCAGTTCGTGTCCATCGGGCGCATCGCCGGCCGCGGCGCGTGTTTGATCAAGCGCTCCTACTCCATCGGCTCCTCTGCGCTGGAGCGCGGGGAGGTGGAGCTGTTCCTGGTCCACGTGGACGATGGTGAGTTCACCTCGTGGCTGTTCGAACAGCGGGTGGGAGCGCGCGTGTGGCTTTCCCCGCGCGCCAGCGGTGGTTTTACGCTCGACGGTTTCGCGGCCGGACGCGACCTGGTAATGGTGTCGACCGGAACCGCGGTGGCCCCCTACGTGTCGATGGTGCGCACCTTCGGCGGGAATCCGCCCTGGCGGCGCGCGGTTCTCTTCAACGGCGTGCGCTACGCGGCGGACCTCGGGTATTGCGCGGAACTCGAATCGTTTGCGGCGATGGATGAGCGCTTTCGATACCTGCCCATGGTCACGCGCGAGCCCGCGGACTCCGCCTGGCGCGGAGCGCGCGGCCGCGTGAGCGACATGCTGGTACCCGGCCGCTTCGCGGAAGCGGCCGGCTTCTCGCTCGACCCCGAGCAGTGTCACGTATTCCTGTGCGGGAATCCGCTGATGATCGAAGAACTTGAAGCGTCGTTGCACGGCCTCGGCTTCCGCAAGCATACCCCCGGCCATCCCGGCAACCTCCACCTGGAGAAGTACTGGACGGAATGAGCGCGTCGACGCAACGCGTTTCCTGAAATTGACTTAAGCCTTGGGCTGTCGTATCGTCTCCGCATGAGCACAACCCGGGACGAGAAGGCGGCGCAGGCGCAGCCGCGGGAGGACGACCCCATGTCGAGGAAGAAGGCGGCCGCGGATGCGCCGAAGAAGGATGCCGGCGCGGCGGAAGCGGCCGAAGACGACCGTCAGGAAATGCGCGAGTGGCTGGAGTCGCTCGACTACATCTATCAGACCGACGGACCGGGCCGTGTGCAGGAGTTGTTGCAGCGCCTGCAGGACCGCGCCACGTCGTACGGTGTGCGCGTCCAGTTCCCCGGCAACACGCCGTACATCAACACCATTCCACCGTCGCAGCAGCCGCGCTACCCGGGTGATCGCGCCATCGAGCGGCGGCTCAAGAGTTACATGCGCTGGAACGCGATGGCCATGGTGGTGCGCGCCAACCGCGAGGACGCGGGCATCGGTGGTCACATCTCGACCTATGCGTCGGCTGCGACGCTCTACGAGGTCGGGTTCAACCACTTCTTCCGCGGCAAGGATCATCCCGAGGGCAGCGATCTCATCTACTACCAGGGACACGCCGCGCCGGGAATCTACGCGCGCGCATACCTCGAAGGGCGTATCAGCGAGAAACATCTCGAGAACTTCCGCCACGAGTTGCGCGAGGAGGGGCTCTCGTCATACCCGCACCCGTGGCTGATGCCGGAGTTCTGGGAGTACCCCACCGTTTCCATGGGGCTCACGTCGCTGCTCGCCATCTACCAGGCGCGCTTCAACCGCTACCTCGAGCATCGTGGCGTTCTGGACACGTCCAGGCGCAAGGTGTGGGCGTTCATGGGCGACGGCGAGATGGACGAGCCGGAGGCGCTGGGCGCCATCACGCTGGCTTCACGCGAGCGGCTGGACAACCTGGTGTTCGTGATCAACTGCAACCTGCAGCGTCTGGACGGCCCCGTGCGCGGTAATGGCAAGATCATCCAGGAGCTGGGGGCGGCCTTCCGGGGTGCGGGCTGGAACGTGATCAAGGTGATCACCGGCGGCGACTGGGACCCGCTGCTCGCGCAGGACAAGGACGGCGTCCTGGTGCAGAGGCTCACCGAGGTGGTCGACGGCCAGTTCCAGAAGTATGCCACGGAGTCCGGGGAGTACGTTCGCAAGGATTTCTTTGGCGCCGATCCGCGCCTCATGAAGATGGTGGAGAACCTCACCGACGACCAGCTGCGCATGCTCAAGCGCGGCGGACACGATCCGGAGAAGGTGTACGCGGCATACAAGGCCGCCACCGAGCACACCGGTCAGCCCACCGTGATCCTGGCGTGGACCATCAAGGGTTACGGGCTGGGTGAGGCCGGCGAGGGGCGCAACATCACCCACCAGCAGAAGAAGCTCAACGAAGAGGAACTGCGCGCGTTTCGCAACAAGTTCGGCATTCCCATCGACGACGAGGACGTGGCCCGGGCGCCGTTCTACAAGCCGCCCGCGGACAGCGAGGACCTGGTTTATCTCAAGAAGCGGCGGGAAGCGCTGGGAGGATCCATCCCCGTGCGCCGCGAGAGCGCGCCCCCACTGGCAATACCGCCCGCGTCGATCTTCAAGGAGATGTACGTGGGAAGCGGAGATCGCGAAGTGGCCACTACCATGGCCTTCGTGCAGATGCTCACCACGCTGCTCAAGGACAAGACCATCGGGAAGAACGTGGTTCCCATCGTCCCCGACGAGGCGCGTACCTTCGGCATGGAGTCGCTCTTCCGGCAGGTGGGCATCTACTCCAGCCTGGGGCAGCTGTACGAACCGGTCGATCGCGAGACGCTCCTCTATTATAAAGAGGCCGTCGACGGGCAGATTCTCGAGGAGGGCATCACCGAGGCCGGATCCACGGCGTCGTTCATTGCCGCCGGTACCTCGTACGCCGCGCACGGCATCAACATGATACCGTTCTTCATCTTCTACTCGATGTTCGGTTTCCAGCGCATCGGGGATTTCATCTGGGCGGCCGGTGACATGCGCTGCAAGGGCTTCCTGCTGGGCGGCACCTCGGGGCGCACCACGCTGGCCGGTGAAGGGTTGCAGCACGAAGATGGACACAGCCACGTGCTGGCGCTTCCACACCCGCACCTGCGTGCCTACGATCCCACCTTTGCCTACGAGCTGGCGGTGATCCTGCACGATGGCCTGGAGCGGATGTACAAGAACAACGAGCAGCTCATCTACTACATCACGGTGATGAACGAGACCTACAAGATGCCGCCCATGCCGGAGGGGTCGCGCGAGGGGATTCTGCGCGGCATGTACCTGTTCCGCTCGTCCGGCAAGAAGGACGCGAAGAACCGCGTCAACCTGTTCGGAAGCGGCGCCATTCTCAACGAAGTGATCAAGGCGCAGCGCATCCTCGAGGACGCCTACGACGTGCCGGTGGATGTGTACAGCGTGACCTCGTACAAGGAACTCTATCGCGATGCCATCGACTGCGAGCGCTGGAACCTGCTGCATCCGGGCGAGGACGAGAAGGTGCCGTACGTAGCGCAGGTGCTCAAGGGCACGAAGGGCGTCTACGTGGCGGCGTCGGACTACATGAAGGTGCTTCCGGCGTCGATCGCGCGCTGGATACCGGGGCAGTTCGATTTCCTGGGCACCGATGGTTTCGGGCGCTCGAGCAATCGCGCCGGGTTGCGCGACTTCTTCGAAGTGGATGCGCGCTACATCGTTCTGGCCGCGTTGCGCGCGCTCGCGCGCGACGGGCACGTGAAGAAGTCGCTTCTCAAGGACGCGGTGGCCGACTTCGGGATCGACCCGGAAAAGCCCAACCCGCACTCGGACTAGGACGAAGACGGGGGCGTTTATGGTTCGAAAAATCGTTCTGGGGCTGGTTGCCGTATTCGTTCTGATCCAGCTCGTCCCCTACGGCCGCAATCACGCCAACCCGCCCGTCACCCGCGAGCCGCAGTGGAACAGCGTGGAGACCCGGGCCACCTTCGAGCGCGCGTGTGGCGACTGTCACAGTCACGCCACCACCTGGCCATGGTACAGCCATGTCGCGCCAGTGTCGTGGCTGGTGCAGCACGACGTCGACGAAGCGCGGGCCAATTTCAACGTGTCCACGGTGGTCTCGCACGACGAGGGCCATGAGTCAGCCGAGGAGGTTCTCGAGGGGAAGATGCCTCCGAGAATCTACCTCGTTGCGCACCCGGAGGCGCGCCTGAGCGACGCGGAGAAGAAGGCGTTCGCGATCGGTCTCGACGCCACCTTCGGACGCGACCGTGCGCGCGGCGAAGAGAGCGAAGGGGAGCTGGGCGAGAAGTCTGGATACCTGGACTGATCGCAAACGCACCATGACGAAGAAGATCGGCATCGTAACCGGCGGGGGCGACTGCCCCGGATTGAACGCAGTCATTCGCGCCGTGGCCAAGGCCGCCCTCCGTCACGACTGGCAGGCCATTGGTATCCTCGGCGGGTACGAGGGCCTCGTCGAACCCCAGCGCATCATGCCGCTCTTCTACCGCGATCTCGATGGCCTGCTCACGCGCGGCGGCACCATCCTGGGGACCTCCAACCGCGGCCGATTCGCCGCCAAGACCGGCTCCGGCGAGATCCGCCGGCTGCCGGCCGAGCTGCTCGAAGCAACCCGGCGCGGCATGGACAAGCTGGGGATGCACGCGCTGGTGGTGATCGGCGGTGATGGCACGCTTACCGTTGCACAGCAGATGCACGAACACGGTATTCCGGTGGTGGGCGTTCCCAAGACGATCGACAATGACCTCAACGGCACCGCCCTGACCTTCGGTTTCGACTCCGCCGTGGCGTGTGCCATGGACGCGCTGGATCGCCTGCACACCACGGCCGAGAGCCATGACCGCGTGATGGTGCTCGAGGTGATGGGCCGCTATGCCGGATGGATTGCTATCTACGCGGGGATTGCGGGCGGTGCCGACGTGATCCTGATTCCGGAAATCCCGTTCACCTGGGACAGCGTGTGCGCGAAGATCGACGAGCGCGAGTCGGCCGGCCGCCACTTCAGTATTGTGGTGGCCGCGGAGGGCGCGCGCGAGGTGAACGGCAAGTATGCGGTGGCAGCCGCCCAGGACAATCGCGAGCAGCGCCTTGGCGGCATCGGCCTGATTGTGGCGGACGAGATCGCGAAGCGTACCGGCAAGGAAACGCGCACGGTGGTGCTCGGGCACCTGCAGCGCGGCGGCAGCCCGACCAATATGGACCGCGCCCTGTGCACGATGTTCGGCACCCGCGCCGTCCGGCTGATCGCCGAGGGGAGTTTCGGCCGCATGGTTTCGTACACCGGTGCCGATGTCGTGGACGTTCCCATTTCGGAGGCGGTGAGCGGACTGCGCACGGTTCCGCTCGACGGGGGATTCATCACCACGGCGCGGGCCATGGGCATCGCGCTGGGGGATTAGCGAGGAGGGCGCAGGATGAAGGTTGCACTGGGGGCGGATCACGCGGGCTTCGAGCTCAAGGAACGCATCAAGGCGTTTCTGCTGGAAGGGAAACACGAAGTGCTGGATCTCGGCACCAACGGCACCGCGGCCGTCGACTATCCGGATTTTGCGGAAGCGGTGGGTGTTGCGGTGCGTGATCGTCGTGCCGAGCGCGGTATCATCCTGTGTGGAAGCGGTGTGGGTGCATCGGTGGCGGCCAACAAGATCCCGGGCGTGCGCGCGGGGCTGTGTCACGACCACTACTCGGCGCACCAGGGTGTGCAGCACGACGACATCAATGTTCTCGTACTGGGCGGGCGTGTGGTGGGGGAGTCCGTGGCGCTGGAGCTGGTGGGCGCCTTCCTCGACGCGCGCTTCTCGGGTGACGAACGCCACCGCCGCCGCCTGGACAAGGTCAAGGCCATCGAGAAGAAGTACTCGAGCAGTTGATCGAACAGGCTATTCGGGGGGCGGTCATGCGCGCGAACGCGACACCGGTCCTCCGCTCATGGTCCTCGCGCGAAACATTTGAAATCGCGCTGCGGAAATCGCGTCGGGCCGGTGTCGCGTCCGCGCGGCCGACCGGTACCGCCACCGTTGCGCTGGGCCGCGATATGCGACATAATCGCCGCTCACGTCTGAACCGGAGAATTCCATGATCGTCGAAATCAAGCTGCCCGAGATTTCCGAGAACGTCGACAGCGGTGATGTGGTGAAGGTGCTGGTGAGCACCGGTGACACCGTCGCGGTGGACCAGCCGCTCATCGAACTCGAAACCGAGAAGGCCGTCTTCGAGGTGCCCTCCACGGCGGCCGGCGTGGTGTCGGAGATCCGCGCCAACGTGGGCGACACCATCAAGGTGGGCGATGTGATCGCGCGTATCGACACCGAGGCGGCCCGGGGGGCGACAAAGGCCGCGCCATCCGCCGAGAAGAAGCCTGTGACCGCGCCGGAGAAGAAGGCGGCGCAGGAGCGCGCGCCCGGACCCCCGCAGCCGGCGGCGTCCGGCGAGGGCGAGAACGAGGACAACGCGGAGTCGCTGCGCGAAGCCGTGGTGGCCGTGGCCCAGGAGCAGGGTGCAGCGGTCCCCGCGTCTCCCACCGTGCGCCGTCTTGCGCGCGAGCTCGGCATCGAGATCCACCGCGTGCGGGGTAGCGGTGCGGGCGGGCGCATCACCTCCGACGACGTGCACGCATTCGCCAAGTCGATCATCGCCGGCGCGCGCAGCGGTGCCGCACCCGCCGGTGCGCCCGTGTCAGGGACACGTGCACTGCCGGATTTTTCCCGCTTCGGTGCGTTCGAACGCACGCCCATGTCGAAGGTGCGGCAGATCACGGCGCAGAGCATGGCCGCGGCCTGGCACGCCGTCCCGCACGTTACCCAGCACGATGAGGCCGATATCACCGCGCTCGAGGCAGCGCGCAAGCGGTATGCGCCTCGTGTCGAAGCGGAGGGTGGCAAGCTCACCATGACCTCGATCCTGGTAAAGGTGTGCGCGTCGGCGCTGCGGCGCTTCCCCGACTTCAATGCCAGCGTAGATGTGGCAAAGAGCGAGATCATTCACAAGCAGTACGTCAATATCGGCATCGCCGTGGATACCGACCGTGGTCTGCTGGTGCCGGTCATTCGCGACGCGGACCGCAAGAACATGACACTACTGTCGGTGGAAGTGAACGAGCTTGCGGAGAAGGCGCGCAACAAGCACATCATGCCGGACCAGCTGGAAGGCGGGTGCTTCACCATCTCCAACCTGGGCGGAATCGGCGGTGTGGGCTTCACGCCCATCGTCTACTGGCCGGAAGTGGCGATCCTGGGGGTGTCGCGTGCATCCATGAAGCCGGTGTACGATGGCGCGGACTTCGAGCCGCGGCTCATCCTGCCACTCTCGCTCTCCTACGATCACCGCCTGATCGACGGCGCGGCCGCGGCGCGTTTCCTGCGCTGGGTGTGCGAGGCCATCGAAAACCCCATCCTGCTCTCCCTCGAAGGCTGATTGCATGGCGGCGGACTCTTTCCAGCTGGTCGTGCTCGGCGGCGGACCCGGTGGTTACGCCGCCGCGTTTCTCGGCGCCGACCTCGGCCTGAAGACCGCGCTCGTCGACCTGGACGAGAACCCGGGCGGCGTGTGCCTGTACCGGGGTTGCATCCCCTCCAAGGCTCTGCTGCACGTGGCGAAACTCCTGCACGAGGCGTCCGCGGCGAAGGCCATGGGTGTCGACTTCGGCGAACCGAAGGTCGACCTGGATGCGCTGCGCAGCTGGAAGGACGGCGTGGTGCGCAAACTTACCGGCGGCGTGGGAACGCTGGCGAAGTCGCGCAAGGTGGAGTTCGTCCAGGGGCGGGGACGATTTGAGAACGCGCACACGATGTCGGTGGAGCTCGCCACCGGTGGCGCACGCACGCTGTCTTTCGAGCACGCCATCGTGGCGACCGGTTCGCTGCCGGTTACGCTGCCCATGTTCGACGCGGCATCTCCGCGCGTGCTGGACTCAACGAGTGCGCTCGCGCTGGAGCGCGTGCCCGCGTCGATGCTGGTGGTGGGTGGCGGCTACATCGGCCTCGAGCTGGGCAGCGTGTACGCGGCACTGGGCACGAAGGTCTCCGTCGTCGAGATGTTGTCCGGTCTTGTGCCCGGCGCCGACCGCGACCTGGTGAACGTGCTCGAGAAGAGCGCCGGCAAGAACTTCAAGCGTATCATGCTGGAGACGAAGGTGACCGCCGCCCGGGAAGACGGCGAAGGTGTGCACGTCACCTTCGAAGGCAGGACGTCGGAGACCGCCCGCTACGACAGTGTGCTGGTGGCGGTGGGACGCAGGCCCAACGCGCGCGACATCGGGCTGGAGAATACCCGCGTCGGAGTCAGCGAACGCGGCTTCGTCGAAGTCGACGTGCAACGGCGCAGCGCGGAACCGTCGATCTTCGCCATCGGCGACGTGGTGGGCGAACCCATGCTGGCGCACAAGGCGTCGCACGAGGGGCGTGTGGCGGCAGAGGTCATTGCGGGACACAAGGTGGCGTTCGAGCCCAACGCGATTCCCGCCGTCATGTTCACCGATCCCGAGATTGCCTGGTGCGGCCTCACCGAGGCCCAGGCGAAGGAGAAGGGTGTCGAGGTCGAGGTGGCCAAGTTTCCGTGGGCGGCTTCCGGCCGCGCCATGACGCTGGAGCGCACCGACGGCCTCACCAAGCTCATCGTGGACCCGAAGACCGGGCGCCTGCTCGGTGTCGGAATTGCCGGCGCGGGAGCCGGCGACCTCATCGCGGAAGGCGCGCTCGCAATCGAGATGGGCGCCCTGGTATCGGACGTCAAGCTCACCATCCACCCGCACCCCACCCTGTCCGAGACCGTCATGGAGGCCGCCGAAGTCTTCTTCGGCCAGAGCACCCACGTGTACCGCCCGAAGCGGAAGCGATAGCCTTCCCGCCGCCGTTTTCGACCGAATAGGAACGGCGCCGGGGGTGTATCCGGTGCATCAAGCGGCCCCCGGGCCCAACCAGGAGGAAAACATGTCTGCGCTCCTCATGTATGCCGGTGTCGTTGTTCTTATCGTCTTCTTCATGGGGATTCGGATTGTCCGGCCCACACGCCGCGGTCTGGTCGAGCGGCTGGGGCGCTACCAGCGTTTCGCCAACCCGGGTTTCCAGTGGGTATTCCCGGTGATCGAGCGGCTCTACACCGTCAACGTCACCGAGCAGATGGTGGACGCCGACCCCCAGGAAATCATCACCAACGACAACCTGAACGCCCTCGTCGACGCGCAGATCTACTTCCGGATCAAGCAGGACGAGGAAAGCGTGAAGAACTCGCAGTACAACGTCAACGACGTGTCGTCTCAGATTGTGAGCCTGGCGCGAACCACATTGCGTAACATCATCGGAACGTTGACGCTCAAGTCCGCCAACAGCGAGCGCGGGCGCATCAACGAGGACCTGCTCAAGGTGCTGGTGAAGGAAACGCACAGTTGGGGTATCGACATCGTGCGCGCGGAGCTCAAGCAGATCGATCCGCCCAAGGACGTGCAGGAGACGATGAACAAGATTGTCAAAGCGGAGAACGAGAAGATCGCGGCCGTCGACTACGCCACCGCCGCTGAGACCGCAGCCGACGGCGAGAAGCGTGCCGCCATCAAGAAGGCGGAGGGTGTGCGCCAGGCCAGAATCCTCTCCGCCGGCGGCGAGGCCGAGGCCATCCGCCTGGTCAACGAAGCGGCGGAGAAGTACTTCGTGGGGAACGCGCAGCTCCTGAAGCGTCTCGAGGTCACGGAAGCCTCCCTCAAGGACAACGCCAAGGTCATCGTCCCCGCCGGTTCCGAGGTCGTGAACGTGGTGGGTGACCTCGCCGGGGTGCTGCCGCTGGATCGTCGCCGCTGACGGACGCCGAAAGAGTCGAATGACGGCCGCGGGTTGAACTCACCCCGCGGCCGTTTTCGATTGGATGCGTTCATGCAGCCGGTTGGAGCGCCGCTTCCGTCCGAAGCCGTTGTTCGTCCGGCGGGCGCATGGTAAGCTGGCCAGTCGTGATAAACGTTTTTCACATCATTACGTCGACCGACGTGGGTGGCGCGGAAATGATGCTCGGCGGATTGCTGTCCGTCACCGATCGCACCCGGTTCGCGCCGCAGGTGGTGTCGTTGACGCCGCCGGGCGCCGTCGCCGGGCGAATCGAGGCGCTGGGTGTGCCGGTGCATTCGTTGCGCATGGCGCGCGGGTGGCCCAACCCGATGGCGGTGGGGAGACTGGCGAGGTTGTTGCGCGGCGAGAGCGCCGACATCGTGCAGACGTGGATGTACCATGCCGATCTGGTCGGGGGATTGGCGGCGCGCATGGTGGGGGTTCCGGTGGTATGGAACATCCGGCATTCCAACCTCGACCCGGCCATGGATCGAAAGCGCACCATTCGAATCGCGGCGCTGCTCGCGTATCTCTCCCGGACCATGCCGGTTGAAATCATCACCAACTCGTCGGCGGCGAAGGACGCGCACGTCGCCCGGGGGTACGCGGCCGAAAAGATCACCGTCATTTCCAACGGGTTCGACACCACCGCGCTCAAGCCCGACGCCGTGAGCCGGCATGACGTGAGGCGGGAGCTCGGTGCCGGGGCCGACACCCCGCTGGTTGGTCTCGTCGCCCGTTTCAGTCCCCACAAGGACCACCGGGGTTTCCTGCGGGCGGCATCGAGGCTTCGCGCGCGAATGCCGCAGGTGGAGTTCGTGTTGTGCGGGGCGGGCATGGAACGAAGCAACCCCGAACTGCTGCGGTGGATCGAAGAAGAGAAGCTGAACGGGTGCGTTCATCTTCTGGGGCCGCGCGCCGACGTCGGTCGCATCAATGCGGCGCTGGACGTTGCCACTTCGTCGTCGCGAAGCGAATCGTTCCCGACGGCAGTCGGGGAGGCGATGGCCTGCGGTGTTCCGTGCGTGGTGACCGACGTGGGCGACGCGAGGGTGTTGGTGGGGGATTGTGGCTGGGTCGTTGCTCCGGGTGACGCGGACGCGCTCGCGGCGGCCTGGTTTGCCTGCCTGCAGTTGCCCGCGCCGGAGCGCCGCGAGCTCGGTCTGAGGGCGCGGCGGAGCATCGAGGATCGGTTCGGGCTGCCGGCGGTCGCCGGGCGCTACCAGGATCTCTATCTCGACGTGCTCGGCGCGAACACCCGTTCAACGGCATGACGCCACCGACGAACATCGGCCGGGTTGCTTTCTTCCTGCCGTCGTTGCGCGGTGGCGGCGCAGAGCGCTCCGCCGTCAACCTTGCGGCGGGTTTCGCGGCGCGCGGCGTCGTGGTCGACATGGTGCTGGCTCGTGCCGCGGGGCCGTACCTGCAGAACCTCCACCCCGATGTCCGGGTCGTGGATCTCGGCGCACCGCGTGTGGTGTACTCCCTGCCGCGATTGTCGCGTTATCTTCGCAGCCAACGCCCCGACGCCATGGTTTGCTTCATGGACCACGCCAACCTCGTGGCACTGGCCGCACGATGGTTGAGCGGTGCACCCACCCGGGTGATCGGAACCGTCCATCACAACAAGACCGTGCAGCGCGAGCAATTCCGGGGTGTCAAGGTGCGCGCAGTGACGAGAATGGCCTGGCGCGCATATCCACGACTGGATGCCGTCGTCGCCGTTTCGCACGGTGTTGCCGAGAGTCTCGCACGCGAGAGTGGAATGCCGCTGGAAGATATCCACACCATCTACAACCCGATCGTAACGCCCGGGCTGGAGGCGCGGCTGCGGGCCGCCGCGCCGGGTGCCCGCGGCGGCGGGCTGGTGGTTGGGATGGGGAGGCTCGACGCGCCCAAGGACTTCGAAACGCTGATCCGGGCATTCGTCGCGGTGCGCGCGCGACGTCCCGCCCGGTTGCTGATACTCGGTGACGGACCGGGACGCCCGCGGCTGCAGGCGCTCGCCAACCAAACGGGCGTTGCGGACGATGTGACCTTTGCAGGGTTCGTCGACGATCCCTACACCACGCTCCTGGGTGCAGACGTGTTCGTGTTGTCGTCGCGTTCGGAGGGCCTGCCCACGGCATTGATCGAAGCCATGGCGTGCGGGTGTCCGGTGGTGAGCACGAATTGTCCCAGTGGCCCCGAGGAGATTCTGGAGGGCGGGCGCCATGGCCGGCTGGTACCGGTGGGCGACGCCGCTGCGCTCGCGGACGCCATCGTAGAGACAATGGAATCGCCCCCCGACCGCGACATGCTGCGGCGCCGCGCGGGGGACTTCTCGCTGGAGAAGTCGGTGGATGCGTATCTGGCGTTGTGCGCGGCTCCGGGGAAGGGGTGAGCCGTCGTGCGGGTTGCGTACTATCACGAGTGGAGTGATGGACCGCGCAGCGGGGTCTTCAAGAAGATCGCCGCGCAGGTGCGCCGTTGGGTGGAGTCCGGACTGGACGTTGCCGTCTTCAATCTCTCCGCGCGTGATACCGCCGACGAGTGGCGCCGCGCCTGCGGGGCGGCCGTGCGTGTGGAACAGGTGGTATGGCATTCGCGCGTGGAGCGCCTGCTGCGCATGCCCCGGCTGGTCGACCGCATGCTCGACTGGAGCCCGGACCTGGTCTACCGCCGCTACGGTCCCTGGTATCCCGCGTTCGACACGGTGTCACGGAAGTCGCGGCTGGTGCTCGAGGTCAATACCGATGACCTGGCCGAAGCGAGGCTGCATGCGCGCCACCGCTACTGGTACAAGTGCGCGACCCGCGGGCTGCTGTTGAAGCGGGCGGCGGGCATCGTGTTCGTCAGCCACGAGGTATCGCGCAAGGCGCACTTCGCCGGTTTCAGGGGACAGCGGCGCGTCATTGCCAACGGCGTCGATCTGGATACCATTCGCCCCCTGCCCGCGCCGCAAAACGACTCCCCGCGTCTGGTCTTCGTTGGCTCGGCCGGCAAGCCGTTTCACGGTACCGACAAGATCCTGCAACTGGCGCGTGCCTTTCCCGGCTGGCGCTTCGACCTGGTCGGGCCCGGCCCCGACGAAATGGACGCGCCGCTTCCCGATAACGTCATTGCCCACGGTCCCATGCTCCAGCGCGACTACGCCTCCATCATGGCCTCGGCGGACGTCGCAATCGCCTCTCTGGCGCTGCACCGCGTGCAGATTCATGAGAACTCCCCGCTCAAGATGTCCGAGTACCTGGCGTGGGGAATTCCGGTGATTGCCGGGTACAAGGACACGAACTTCATGGAGAAGGTTGACTTCATCCTGGAGCTTCCATGCAGCGAGGACAACGTTACGAACCATGTGGATGACATCCGCCGGTTCGTGGCGGCGAGTTCCGGCCGGCGCGTCCCCAGGGAGGCGATACGTCACGTGGGCAGCGATCAAAAAGAGCGCGAGCGCATCGAGTTCTTCGAACAGCTGTGCCGTGGCGCCGGGCGCTGACGCCGTACTCCCGTGAGGCGCGCGCCCGCGTCAGGCTTCGTCGGTGCGGACGGCGCCGGCCGTGGTCGCGACCGGAGCCTTGCCGGAGAGCCGCAATACCCCCCGTTTCACGTCCTCGAGGATCAGGTAGCCCGCGGGAACGAGGCCCAGCGTGATGAAGGTTGCGCCCACCACGCCGAAGGCCAGTGACACCGCCATCGGTACCATGAACTTGGCCTGCACGCTGCGCGCGAGGAGCAGCGGGGTCAGCCCGGCGAAGGTGGTCAGCGACGTGAGCCAGATGGGACGGAAGCGCCGAATGCCCGCTTCGCGCAGTGCCTGCTCCATGGGCAGCCCCTCGCGGCGCTTGCGATTGATGTAGTCGACCAGAACGATACTGTCGTTCACCACCACACCCGTCACCGCCACCAGGCCGAACACCGACATGATGGAGAGGTCGATCCCCATCACGATGTGGCCCCACACCGCGCCCACCAGCCCGAACGGAATCACCGACATGACGATCAGTGGCTGGATGTAGGAACGAAACACGATGGCGAGCTGCGCAAAAATGAGCAGCTGGGCAAGCAGGAAGGCGCGACCCAGATCGCCCATGGTATCGGCCTGCTCGCGTTGCTCGCCCTCGAACGAGTAGCTCACCGACGGATAGTTCTTCAGTATGCCTGGCAACACACGTTCCTTCAGGTCGCGGTTGATTTCGCTGGCGTTGGCGCGCGTTGGATCGACGTCGGCGGTTACGTTGATAGTGCGCTTGCGATCCACGCGCTGGATGGTGGAGAAGCCGGCGCCAAGGTCGGCCTTGGCCACCTCTGTGAATGGCACCTCGCCCCCGTCGGGTGTGCGAATGCGCATACGTTCGAGATCGGCAATCGAACGTCGCTCCGCCTCGGGAAAGCGCACCATGATGCGCACGTCGTCGCGTCCACGCTGGATGCGCTGCGCTTCCTCACCGTAGAACGCCTGGCGCACCTGGCGGCCCAGATCGGACAGCGTGATGCCGTAGGCTTCCGCGGCCGGCTTGACGGTGAGTTTGATCTCCTGTTTCCCGCCGCGGAACGAATCCGAGATGTCGAACACGCCTTCGTAGTGGGTCAACGCCTCCTTGATGCTGCCCGCCGCCGCCTCCAGCCGGTCCAGATCCAGGCCCGCCAGTTGCACGTTGATGGGATCGCCCGCGGAGAAGATGGTGGCGCTGAACGAGAGCTCAATGGCGTCCGGAATCTGTCCGGTGGATTCGCGCCAGCGGCGCGCAACCTCGGAACTGGTGACGCGGCGCTTCTCCGCGGGTGCGAGTTCCAGCAGCACCTCGCCCACGTTGCTGGCGGCCAGACTGCCGCCGCCACCGGGCCCGCTCTGGCGCGCGCGGTAGGGCTGGTCGCCCACGGCGGTGAAGATGTGCTGGATGGGGGAGGGTGCCCCCGGTCTGAGGCCGGCCTCCAGCTGGTCGCGCAGCGCGAGCGCGTTCTCCTCCAGCCGCGCGACTGCGTCGGCGGTGCTTTCCACCGACACGCCGGGGGGCATGGTGACCGATGCGGCGACGAAATCGGATTCCACGTCGGGAAAGAAGCGGAACTTGATCCAGCCCGCGCCCACGATGCCGATGGTGATGAGCATGACGGCCAGGGCGAGGGCCACCGTGCCGTAGCGGAACTTCAACGCGATGCGCAGCCCGGGCGCGTAGAACTTTCGCGCCACCGTGTCGAGTCCGTCCGCGCAGCGCTTCTGGAAACGCTTCCAGGCGCGGTTCACCGGATTGCGTGCCTCCCCGGTATCGGGCCGGGAGTGTGCGATATGCGCGGGCAGGATGAACAGGGATTCGATCCAGGAGAACACCAGCGTGGCGATGACGATGATGGGAATCACGCGCATGAACTTGCCGGTGGTGCCCTGCACCATCATCAGCGGCATGAAGGAGCATACCGTGGTGAGAATGGCGAAGGTCACCGGCACCGCCACCTCGGTGGCGCCGCGGGCGGCGGCATCCACGCCGTGCTCGCCCTGTTCCATGCGGTCATAGATGTTCTCGCCCACCACGATGGCGTCGTCGACCACCATCCCCAGCACCACCACGAAGGCAAAGAGCGAGAGCATGTTGATGGTGAGACCCAGCGATGGCATCAACCACAGGGCGCCGAGAAACGAGATGGGAATGCCGAGGCTCACCCAGAACGCGAGCCGCAGCCGCAGGAACAAGGCCAGAATGATGAACACCAGGATGAAGCCCTGGATGGCATTGGTAATGAGCAGATTCAGGCGGCCGCGCAGGATGCGCGAGTAGTCGTTCCATGCCGTCAGGGCGACGCCGGCCGGCATGCGCGCCTGCGCCTCCGACACGTAGGCCTTGACGTCGCGCGCGATATCCAGCGCATTCTGGTCGCCGACGCGATAGACGCGGACGAGCACCGCGGGCTCGCCCGAGAATCGCGCAGACTGGTCGGTCTCGGCGAACCCGTCCACCACCCGGGCCACGTCGCCCAGCAGCAGCCGCGTTCCATCCGGCCGTGTCATCAGGACGATGTTGTCGAAGTCCGCGCCGCGATACGCCTGTCCCTTGGTGCGCAGCAGGATCTCGCCGCCCGCGGTTCGAATGGAGCCACCGGGAAGGTCCAGCGACGAGCGGCGAATGGCCGCGGCCACGAAGTCGAAGGTGATGTCGTAGCGCCGCAACGCCTCTTCTGAGACCTCGATGGAGATCTCGTAGGGCCGCGCCGCAACCACTTCCACCTGGGTGATGTCGCCCGCGCCCTGCAACTCGTCGCGCACGCGGTCGGCCACCTCCTTGAGCACCGTCTCCGAAACCGCCCCCGAAACGGCGATATCGATGACCTGGCGGCGATTGGTCACCTCCGCGATCACCGGCTTCTCGGTTTCGTCCGGGAAGGTGGAGATGGCGTCGACGCGCGTCTTGACGTCGTTGAGCATCTCACGCACGTCCGTGCCCGGCTCCAGTTCCACCAGCACGGATCCCATCCCCTCCGATGAGCTCGAGGTGATGCGCTTGATGCCTTCCAGGTCCTGGATGGCCTCCTCGATCTTGACGCACACGCCCTCCTCGACTTCTTCGGGCGCAGCGCCCCGGTAGATCACCGACACGGTGACCATGTCGAGCGAGAACTCGGGAAAGACTTCCTTGGTGATGGTGTTGACGGTAATCAGTCCCGCAGCCAGGATCACGATCATCATCAGGTTGGCCACCACGGAGTTGGCGGCGAACCAGCGCAGCAGCGGATTCATCGCGCCGCCTCCGTGGCGGACACCGAAGCCGTCGTGTCCGCCGGTTCGTCCGGCCGGGCATCCCCGGTACGAACACTCATTCCTTCCGTGACGGTTTCGATGGTCGAGATGCACACGCGCTCGCCGCCGCTGAGGCCATTGCCGATGACCACGTCCTCGCGACCCGCGCGCAACACCTCCACCGGCTGGAAGCGGATGCGATTCTCGTCGTCCACCACCAGCACCACGTCGCCGCGCCGCACCGCGCTGCGGGGGAGTACCACCGCCTGCTGCACCGCGCGGCCCTCGATCTCCGCCTCCACGAACAGTCCCACCGCCAGCGGCGCGCCGGTCTGTTTCGCCGCCTTGCCGTAGGGATCGTCCACGCGCGCCACCACGAACACCATGCGCGTGCGCGGGTCGATCTCGCCCTCCACGCGAACGATGCGTCCGGTCCAGCTGCGTTCACGGCCGGCCAGGTTGGCGCGCAGCGTCACGCGCGGTCCTTCCACCTTGCCGCCGCCGTGGAAGTCGATGGGCAGGTCGAGGTGGGCGAGCTCGCCGTCCGGGATGGGAAGGCGGACCTCGGCGGCGTCGGTGGCGTAGATCTGCGCCAGCGGTGAACCGGGGTTGAGGTATTGGCCGACGTCGGCGGTCTTTTCGCGCACGCGGCAGTCGAAGGGCGCGCGCACGGTGGCACGGTCGAGATTGCGCTGTGCCTGGCGCAGGCGGGCTTCGGCCGCCTCCAGCGCCGATCGCGCTTCCTCGAGTTGCAGCTCACGCGTGGCCAGCGAGTTGGCCTCGCCGCTGCCGAGTTGCTTCCATTCCTCGCGCGCCAGGTCCGCCTGCGCCTGCTCCTGTTCCAGCCGCACCTTCGCCTGTGCCACCGCGCTGCGCGACGCCACCACCGCCAGCTCGTAGTCGACCGGGTCGATGCGCAACAGTACGTCGCCCTTTGCGAAGAAGCCGCCGGAGGCGAAGGTGGGGGCGATGGACATGATGCGCCCGGCCACCTCGGCCACCACCGCGGTTTCCGTGCGCGGCTGCACGGTGCCGTGGGTGGTGACGGACAGGCGCGTGTCGCGCGGTTCGGTGGTGATCACGCGCACCAGCGGCGCGAAGTCCTCCGGCGCGCGCTGCGGCGCCGGCTTGCGCGACTTGACCATGACCACGCTGATCAGCAGGCCGGCAACGAGGATGATGATGGGCACCAGTATCTGCTTGCGGCGTTCGCTCATTTCGCCCCTCCGTCCGCGGACGTCATTTCGAGAAGGAAGTCGTTCCACTGGGATTCGATGTCGAAGCCCCCGCCCAGAGCGAGGTGAAGGTTGATGCGGGCGTCGAGGCGCTCGCGTTGCACGGTGATCAGTTCGCTGCTGGCGGCGATCGCGGATCGCTGTGTCTCCAGGACCGCGATGTAGTCGGTGAGGCCCGCCTCGTACTCGCGTTGTGCCAGCCGGTAGGCGGCGCGCGACTGGCGCGTGGCTTCGGCCACGTGGCGCTCGCGCTCGGCCAGCAGGGCCTCCGCGGTCAGGGCCTGTTCCACCTCGTTGAAGGCGACCAGCAGCGCCTGCACGTAGGCTGCGAGCGACAGATCGGCGCGCGCGTGGGACTGGCTGAGGTTGGCGCGCAGTCGTCCCCCCTGGAAGATGGGCTGCACCAGCCCCGCAGCGATGTTCCACACGCCGAAGTCCAGGTCGACGAGGTCGTTGAGGTCGTTGCTGGTGGTGCCGGCGCTCCCGGTGAGCGTGATGCGGGGAAAGAACGCGCGCCGCGCCTGCGACACCCGGGACTCGGACGCCGCGTAGCGCCGTTCCGCCGCCACCAGGTCGGGACGCCGGATCAACAGCTCGCTGGGGAGTCCGCCGGGCACCGGGCCGGTCATGTCCGGCATGGTGCCGCGGGTGGCGACCTCGGCGGCCGGGTAGCGCCCCATCAGGATTTCGAGTTGCCGTGCCGCGGTGGCCCGCTGCTGCAGGCGGCGCACCCGCAGTGCCTCCACGTTGGCCAGTATGGTCAGCGCGATGCGCAGATCGAGAGAGCTGCGCACACCCTGCTCGTAGCGGTGGCGCACCTGATCGACCGTCCGCGCCACGCTCGCAACGGACGTGTCCGCGAACGCAACCTGGCGTTCCGCCTCGATCAGCGCGAAGTACGCCTTGGCGGTCTGCGCGGCGATGGACATGCGCGCCGCGGCCAAGTCCGCCCAGCTTGCGCCCAGCTCGGCGAGTGCGGCTTCCTCTCCCTTGCGAATGCGGCCCCACAGATCGATCTCCCAGCTCATGTCCAGCGAGACGCCGAATTGCTCGCTGCGCACGGTGAGGACGTCGCCACCACCCGGAATGGGGAACCCGATGATCTTGCTCTCCGACTTCTGCGCGCGCCCTCCCGCGCTGAGCTGCGGCCACTGGTCGGCGCGCGTGATGCGCGCCGCCGCCGCGGCTGCATCGACGCGGGCGGCGGCCGCGCGGATGTCCATGTTGTTCCCGAGCGCCTCGCTGACCAGCGAATCCAGCACGGTGTCGTCGAACCCGGACCACCAGTCCGCCGGATTGGTGGCCGCGGACCATCCCGGAACGGCGGTGCTCGCGTAGGTGCCGGGCGTGGCGACCTCGATGGTGGGGGGGCGCCGGTCGGGAGCCGATGCACAACCGGTGAGCAGCAATGCCAGCGTGACGAGGGAGCGTCTCACGATCATTCCTTCCCGGATTCCGCCGCGCACGGAGCCGCCAGCCCGGCCGAGGCGAAGGCGATGAGTTGTTCCAGTACCGTCTGGGTGTCGACCGACATGGACGGGTCGCACACCGGCGAGCGCGGTGCGGTGAGCGTGAACACCATGGTGCCGACCATGAAATGGAGGCGTACCCACGCCTCGTCCTCGGTGATGTGGGGGGCCGCGCGCTGGATGGCGGACACGAAGCGTCGCGCCGTCGTGCCGAAGATGCGCGTCATGGCGGCGGAGTCCGGAGCCTCCATGACGATGCGCCCGATCAGCCGGGACACGTGGCGGCGTTGGGGATCCCCGAGCATCTCCAGGGCCGGTGCGCAGAAGGCCCGCACGATGTCCTCCGCCGGAATCACACCGCGGAGGTGGCGTTGCTCGATGGCGTCGAGCAGTTCCAGCCGCCGCCGGTTGACCGGTTCCGCCCGCCGCGCCATCAGTGCCTCCAGAAGCCCTTCGCGCGAGCCGAAGTGGTAGTGCACGGCGGCCATGTTGGCGCCGGCCTCCTTCATGATGGCGCGCAGCGAGGTCGCGGCCACGCCGTTCTCCGCGAACATGCGCTCCGCCGCGTCCAGGATTCTCTCTTTGGTGGGATCATTCACCGGCAATCACCTCAATCGGGTGATTAGATTAATCGATTGATTTATTCCAGTCAATGGGCATTTTCTGCCCCGCCCGTTGCCGGGGTCCCCGCAAACCCTTAGACTCGGCGTGGAAACCCGCCGAATGCCGGGGCCCCGGGCGTGTACCTGGACGGTTCCAAGCGGTTGATTCCCGCGGAACCCAATACGAATTCCGCACGTACTTACGGATACTTCCGGATGTGCAATCTTTCCCAAGGAGCAAGGATCCCCATGACCCGTATCAATCTGACCCCCTGGGCCCGTGCCGCGGCCGGCGCGGCCCTCTCACTGGTATTCCTGCTCGTGGCCGGCGTGGCTGGCGCGGGCGACTGGAAGGGCAAGGTGGAAACGGTCAACGGTGTCAAGACCGTCACCAGCCCCGCAACGGGTTTCGCCCCGCCCGCCACCATCAAGCTGCCCGAGTTGTGGCGCCTCGGCGGGGACACCGACGACGAGGACGAGTTCTTCGGCGTCATCAGTGATATCGATATCTACGCCAACGGTGACGTCTACCTGCTGGACAGCCAGCTCAACGAAGTGAAGGTCTACTCCAAGGACGGGGAATTCCTCCGCGCCATGGGGCGTGAGGGTGAAGGCCCCGGTGAGTTCCGCGGTCCGGTGGCCATGTACTTCACCGGGGACGACAAGGTCGCTGTGCTGCAGGCGGTGCCGGGGAAGATCGTTCTGCTGACGCTCGATGGCCAGCCCGCCGGTGACGGCGTCATCCCCAAGACGGACGACGGCGGCTTCCAGCTGCTGCAGGGCGGCGAGGCGCGCGGCGGAAACACCGTGCTGTTCATGGCCCGCACCAAGTTCGACCAGGAAGCCAACAAGTGGTCGCGCAACGGCTTCCTGGCCAGTGTCGACGCCAGCGGCAAGCAGCTGTGCGAGTACGCCTCCAAGGACAACACCATCAACATGTCTGCCGCCGAGATGAGCGACGTTGCGTGGGACACGTTCGAGCGCCGCTGGGAAGTGGGCCAGGACGGCAAGGTCTACGCCTGCAACTCGTACGAGAACTACGAAATCACCGTTTACAACAAGGCCGGAGGTATCGACAAGGTCATCAAGCGCGAGTACAAACACACCGCACGGCCTGACAACGAGAAGAAGTTCATGGAAACGGTGATGGGCTACTGGGCGCAGCGCATTCCCAACTGCAAGGTCACCATCGCGGACATGAACAAGGACATCGATACCATCTACGTGCGCGATGACGGTTCCATCTGGGTGCTCAGCGGCACCGGCGCGCGCAACCTGCCCAAGGGAACCCTGGGCGTCTTCGACGTGTTCAACCCCGAGGGGCAGTTTGTCAAGACGGTCACGTTGCAGGGCCGCGGCGATCCCATCAAAGACCTGTACGTGTTCGAGAAGGATCGCCTGTACGTGGTGACGAGTTTTGTTACCGCGGCCATGTCGGCGCAGGGCGTAACCGGTCTCGAGACCGAGGAAGAGCCCGAGCCCATGGCGGTAATCTGTTACAAGCTTGAAGGCGACGCGATCGCGGCCCGCTGATCGTCGCCCCGAGTTTCATGCGCGCCGGTGACGGGCCCATCGACTCCCGTCGCCGGCGCCGGCCGCTTGGTCACCCATCCAGGAGACGCCCCGTGAATTCTGCGATTATCCGCGCGCTCATCCCGCTCTTCATCTCCGTTCTGCTTGGTTTCGGTTGCGGCAAGAAGGACGCCGCGTCGGGAAACACCGATTCCACCGGCACCGATTCCACCTCTCTGGCCGCGGTGGAGGGTTCCATGGAGGGAGACGCGGAGAATTTCGGCCAGCGCAATGGCGGCACGGCGGAAGCCGATTCCACGGCCAAACCCAAACGCGAGCGCGCCGTGAATGTCAACGCCTCCGGCGCTGTGCGAGGCGACCTCGTCCGCCCGGTGGTGGCCGAGGGGTACATTCGCGCCCGGCACTCCGCGGAGATCCATGCAGAAGTGGCCGGCAAGCTGATTCGCGTGCTGGTCGAGGAGGGGCAGGCGGTGCGGCGCGGCCAGCTGATCGTCAAGCTGGACGATCGCGAGTACGAGATGGCGGCGGAGGAGTCGCGTGCGCGTTACCTGCAGGCACTCAGTCTTCTGACCATCGAGGACAGCGAAATCGATTCCGCCCTGGTGGAGAGCGCCCAGGCCACCCGCGATGAGTTCGCCGATCTCGAACGCCTGGAACGCACGGGCAAGATCACCCGCGACGAGCGGCTGGCGCGCGAGATCGCCATGGACATTCGTGCGCTCAAGGACGGGAAGTTCCGTGGCGAGATTGCGGCCGCGCGCAGTGGCGTATCGGTGGCGCGTGCGGACCTGGAGCGCGCCCGGCTCAATCTCGAGCGCACGGAGATCCGGGCACCGTTCGACGGCATCGTATCCGGACTCACCCTGACCGCCGGCGAGCAGATCATGCTCAACCAGACCATCTGCACGCTGGTGGACAACGTGAACATCGAGGCTGAGGTGGGCGTGCTGGAGGCGGATGTGGGCAAGATCGCGCCCGGCGGGTTTGCGCTGCTGGCCGTGCCCGCGCTGGGCGACACCTTCAAGGTCACCGTGGACGTGGTGAGCCCGCAGTTCGACCGCGCCACGCGCACCTGCCAGGTTCTGTTGCGCGTCAAGAACGAGGACGGTCGCCTGCGCCCCGGCATGTTTGCGCGCTCGCTCATCGCGGGCGAGCGCTTCGACGACCGGCTGCTGGTGCCGCGCGAGGCAATCCTCTTCCGCGACGACCGGCCGCTTCTGTTCAAGGTGGAGGGTGACCGCGCCAAGTGGCTGTACGTGGACGTGGGCGAGAACAACGATCACCTGATCGAGATCAGGAGCGTGTTGCAGGGCGGCACGCTGGACCCCGGGGACCGCGTGGTGGTGTCCGACCATCTCACCCTTGCGCATGACGCGAAGATCAAAGTGCGACGGACGCTGCCGCTTACCGATCCATGGCTCCAGTCCGGCCAGGGTGAATAGATGATCCGTTTTGCCATCCACCGGCCGGTCGCGACCAGCATGCTGTTCCTCGCGCTGATGCTGGTCGGCGTGGTCAGCTTCCGCAAGATACCGGTCGACCTGCTCCCGTCCATCACCTACCCGCGTCTCACCGTCGTCACCACCTACGAGGACCTGCCCGCCGAGGACCTGGAACGGCTGGTCACGCAGCCGCTGGAAGAGGTCGTCACCGCGCTCACCGGTGTGCGCCGCGTGGTGTCGCGCACGCGCGAGGGCGTCTCCATGATCACCATCGAGTACGAGTGGGGGACGCAGATGGATTTCGCCAACCTGCACCTGCGCGAGGCGGTGGACCGGGTGGCGTTTCGCGAGGACTTTCCGGAGGCCGCGGAGCGCCCCGTCATCCTGCGCTGGGATCCCACTTCGCGCCCCATCAGCATTCTGGCGCTGCGCGGCAACGCGCCCATGGCCGAACTCACCGAGTTCGCCGAGGAGGTGGTGAAGCCCGCGTTGCAGCAGGTGGAGGGGATAAGCAAGGCGGAGGTGGTGGGGGGGCTGGAGCGCGAAGTGCTGGTGGAGCCCGATGCGCACAAGATGGCCATCTACGGCATCAGCGTGGAGCAGATCCAGTCGGCGCTGGTGCGCAGCAACGTGTCGTTTCCGGGCGGGCGCATCAAGCAGGGGCCGCTGCAGATGAGCCTGCGTATCGACGGGGAATACGGCACCATCGACGAGATCGCCGCCACCGACATCGTGCGTTCCGGCCAGTCGCCGTTGCGGGTGGCGGACGTGGCGCGCGTCATCGACACAACCAAGCAACCCGAAGGCGCCACGCTGCTCGGCGATGAACCGGTGGTGTCGTTGCTCATCTACAAGGAGCCCGAGGCCAATACCATCCGCGTCACGTCCGAGGTGGACCGCGCGCTGGGCGTGCTGGACGACGACTATGAGGACTTCGCGTATACGTTCGTTTACCGGGACGCGGACTACGTGCGTTCGTCGTTCACCGGCCTGGTGCAGTCGCTGCTGCTGGGAGCGGTGCTCGCCTTCGGCGTGTTGTTCTTCTTTCTGAACAATATTCGCGCCCCCATCGTGGTGGGGCTGTCCATTCCGGTGGCGCTCACGGTGACCTTCGCGCTGCTGTACTTCGGCAAGGTGAAGCTGAACCTCATGAGCCTGGGCGGTCTGTCGCTGGCGGCCGGCATGCTGGTGGACAACGCCATCGTGGTGATGGAGAACATCAACCGCCACCTCGAGACCCGTTTCAAGGCCCGGCCGCCGGATCCCGCCTCCATCGAAACCCGGCGCGCGGTGGCCGACTGCGCGAGCACCGGCGCGCGCGAAATGGCCAACGCCATCGTCGCCTCCACCCTGACCACCATTGCAGTGTTCTTTCCGGTGGTGTACGTGCCGGGAATCGCGGGGGCGTTCTTTCGCGACCAGGCGCTCACCGTCACCTTCGCGCTCATCATCTCCATTGCGACCGCGCTGCTGTTGCAGCCGATGCTGTCGGCGCGCGTGTTGAAACTCAACCTCAGTGGCCCGCGCGGGCCCTTCCGGCTCTTCGACCGCATGTTCCAGTCCATGTATGGCGTCTATCACGCACGCCTCGAAGCCGCGTTGCGCCGTCCGCGGTTGATGGTGCTGCTGCTGGTGGTGGGTCTCGCGATCGCGGGTGTGGCGGGGTCGCAACTGCGGCGCACCCTGATGCCCGAGCGCGCGTCCGGGGACCTGCGCATCGATGTGGAACTTCCCACCGGAACGCCACTGGAAGAAACCGTGGCCGCCGCGGGACGCCTGGCCGGGTGGGTGGCGGACCAGCCCGGCGTGGCGCAGGTGTTCACCCAGGCCGGAACCACGGAGCGCACGCTGGCGGCGATGAAGGACTACACCGCGCCCAACACCGCCCGCCTGCGCGTGATCATGCAACCGGGGCGTGGTTCGCACCACGCGTCCGAACTGTTGCAGGCCGCCGCCGAAGCGCGGCTCGATTCGCTCGAGGGGGTTCGCTATTCCTTCCGCCCCGAAGGCGTCGGCCTGGCCGAAATATTGTCCAGCGAGGAGTCCCAGTTCAGCCTCGGCGTGGTCGCGGATGAGCCGGAGGAGGCGGTGGCGGTGGCGGGGGAGATCGTGGTGGCGCTGGCCGACGCGCACCGGCTGGCGGGTTTGCAGACCGATCGCGTACTGGGCACGCCCAACGTGGTGGTTCGCCTGGACACCGAGGAAATCCTGCGCGCCGGCCTGGACCCCGACGCCATCGCCCGCGACGTACGCAACCGGATTGCGGGCGTGGAGGCGACCACGTTCAACGAGGTGGAGAAGCGCATCGACATCGCGGTGCGGTTTCCGCGCGGTGAGCGCGAGGATCTCTCCGGGGTGCTGGCCTCGCCGGTCGCGGTTTCGGAACAGAGTTCGGTTCCGCTGCGTCGTTTCGTATCACTGAGCGAGGAGCGTCCGGTACGCGAACTGACGCGCCGCAACCAGCGCCGCATGGTCACCATTGCCGGCGAGGCGCGCGGCGGCGACGTCACCGCGGCATGGGAAGAGGCGTCAGCGGCCATCGCAACCCTGGATCTGCCGCCCAGTGTCCGCATCGTGGAGGGCGGCGAGCGCGCCGAGATCCAGAGCAGCTTCCGCGACCTCATGTGGGCGATGCTGTTGTCGGTGGCGCTGGTGTACATGATTCTCGCGGCGCAGTTCGAATCGTTCGTGGACCCGCTGCTCATCGCGATCACCCTGCCCATTGGCATCGCGGGGGCGATGGTTGCGATCGCCATTACCGGCAACACCATCAACATCCTCTCGCTCATCGGCATGATCGCGCTGCTGGGCATCGCCGTGAACGACGCCATCGTCAAGACCGACACCATCCGGCGCCTGCGCGCCGACGGCGTGGAGGCGTTCCAGGCCATCGTGGAGGCCAGCCGCCTGCGCTTCCGGCCCATCCTCATGACCAGCCTCACCACCATGCTGGCCATGCTGCCCATGGCCATCGGGCTCGGCGGCGGCGAGCAGTTGCAGCGGCCGCTGGCGGTCACCATCATCGGCGGCCTCGCGCTCACCACCTCGCTTACGCTGTTCTACACCCCGGTGCTCTACATGCTGGCGCACCGAGTGCGGAGGCCGGACGCATGACCCGTTTCTGCGTGCGCTTCCCCGTCACCACGTGGATGATCTTCGTCTCCTTCGTGGTGCTGGGTGCATACTCGATTCCGCGCCTGAAGATCGAGGCCGTCCCCGATGTCAATCTTCCCACCCTCACCGTATCCACGTCGTGGAACGGCGCGTCCCCGCAGGCGGTGCAGCGCGCCATCACCATTCCCGTGGAGGAGGCGGTGCAGGACGTGCACGGCGTGGAGAAGATCGAGTCGCAGAGCCGCGCGGGAAACTCCACCGTTACCATTTCGTTCCGCCGCAGCACCAACATCGATTTCGCGCGCCTCGATCTGAACGAACAACTGGGCGACGTGCGCCGCAACCTGCCGCTGGGTGCACTGCAGCCGCAGATCATCCCCTTCGTGCCCGAGGAGTTCCGCACCGAGGATTTTTTTACCTTCTCGCTGGAAAGCCCGCTGTCCCCCAACGAGCTGCGCGAGCTGGCGGAGACGTGGGTGATCCCGCAGGTGCTGGGGGTTCCCGGCGTGGCCGACGCCGAGGTGCTGGGCGGTGCGCGACCGCTGGTCAAGATCGTGCTCGACCGCCGG